>PVBE012850732.1_pt1 | contig 34135 bp, 27 predicted proteins | sample 1631181 | NCBI WGS metagenome assembly PVBE01 (sample SAMN08397723, study PRJNA350692) | Marine metagenome, whole genome shotgun sequencing project. | isolation source: water | place: Pacific Ocean | collected 2012-04
AAAATCGGAGCGGCCCCGGCCATCGGGAGGCTCTTCGGAGTTCCGATGGCCGAAGATAAAATGGAAAATGGGTATGAATTGTGGCTAAAATGCTGCGATAACACAAAATCGGGGGAAGTTAGGCGGTTTTTAGAGGTTCCCAATATTTTAAAAGGATTGAATCGAGGAGTCGTCTCCCGGATCCCCCCGAAGAGTGGGAGATTCGGAGGATTTTATCCCCTGGCGGCCTTGCGCCAATCCGGGGGGGCGGATACCATCGCCTCAAATTTTATGTCCTTTTTTTAGCGCGGCGGCCCGTCAGGGCTATCTGCGCGGTCTATTCTTGTGAAAGGAGTTTCCCCATGGATTTTCGCCTCACCGACGAGCAGATAGCTCTCCAAAAGTTGGCGCATGACTTCGCCGAGCGGGAGATTCGGCCCATCGCCCACGAGCAGGAGAAAATCGCCGATCCGGCCCTGCGCTTTCCCTGGGAGGTGGTGGAGAAGGGGAGCCGCATGGGACTCCGGACCCTCGCTCTTCCCGAGGAGATGGGCGGCGCCGGAGCGGATGTCCTGACCCTGTGCCTGGTCGGTGAGGAACTCGCCTGGGGCGATTTGGGGATTGCCGTCACCTTCGATCAGACCTGGAAGATTTCGCATTTCCTCCATCGCTTGGCGAATGACGAACAGCGCGCCCGGTATTTGCCCGCGTTTCTTGAGGACCATCGCTTTCACCTCGCCGTCGGCTCGACGGAGCCAAACGCCGGATCAGACAATATCGTTCCCTACAACAGCCCCGACGCCGGGATGCGGACCACCGCCGTTCGCGACGGCGATCACTGGGTGGTCAACGGCATGAAGCATTTCATCAGTAACGGCGGCGCCGCCAAGCTGTATTTCATTTTGTTCCGCACCGACACAACGAAGGGCGTCAACGAGGGAGTGACGTTGTTCATCGTCACGCCCGACATGGAAGGTTTTACGTACGGACGCGTTCACGAAAAGATGGGCCAACGCCTTTCGCAGAACGCCGAGTTGATATTCGAGAATTGCCGCGTCCCAGACGCCAACCGGGTGACCAAGGTGAACGGGGCGATGGAGGAACGCAAGCGATTCGTGCGCGGCTCGAATATCGAGGCTGCGGCCACCGTATTGGGAACGGCGCGGGCCGCCTACGAGGAGGCGCTGGAGTATGCGCGGAACCGGGTGCAGGGCGGGAAGCCGATTATCGACCATCAGGCGGTCGGATTTTTGCTCGCCGACTGCTTTGCGGACTACGAAGCCTCGCGCCGCCTTCTTCACTACGCGGCCTGGACAGCGAATCAGGACGATCTCTATGATCCGAAGATTGGTTTCATGACCAAGTGTTTTGTTTCGGAGGCGTCCTTCAGGATCGCCACACGAGCGCTCGAGGTGTGGGGGGGCATGGGCTACATGACGGAGGCGCCGATGGAAAAATACCTGCGCGATGCGACAAGCTTCCTTCACTCGGACGGAACGAATCAGGCCATGCGGATTCGGACCATGCCTTTCCTTTAGAGGAGATTTTTTGAGCGATGCCGAAATTGAAAATCAGGGCCGTCGAGGCGGTGCCGATGCCCTTGCCGCTCGATAAGCCGATCGGAAGCGCGCTCGGCACCTATACGCATGTCGATTTCGCCGTGGTGACCGTCCACACCGAGGGCGGGCCAAGCGGAACCGGATTTTCGATGGGCCTCGGCGGGGCCGCCACCTCCGCCATCGTCCCTTACATCGAAAACGAGTTGGCTCCGTTGGCCATTGGGCAGGATGCCCTGGCGCCCGAAGCGCTCTGGCAGCGCCTATGGGGGCCGAACAAGGCGCGCATGCGGGGCGGGTTGGGGGTGTGGGCCCTATCGGCGCTGGATATCGCTTGCTGGGATATTGTGGGCAAGGCGGCGGGCCTGCCGCTACACCGCCTTCTAGGCGGCTTCAGGGACGATGTTCCCGTCTACGCGAGCGGGGGATGGCACACCCTGAGCGATGCAGAACTGGTCGCCGAGGCGGAGGATTTCGCCTCCCGCGGGTTCAGCGCATATAAATTCAAGATCGGAACTGATCGGGACGAGGAGCGGACGGCGCTCCTTCGGCAAGAGCTGGGCGAGGATTTTACCTTGTTCGCCGATGCGAACCAGAAATTCAACGTGCGCGAGGCGATCGAGGTCTCCTGCATGCTGGCCGAATACGGCGTCGCCTGGTTCGAGGAGCCCGTCCTCGCCGACTCGATCGACGATCTGGCCGAGGTGGCCGAGAAGAGCATGGTTCCGGTCGGGGCGGGAGAGAATCATTATATGCGCTGGGGCTTTAGGGAGCTGTGCGAGCGCCGGGCGGTGGACTATCTTCAGCCCGATGTCTGCCGGTGCGGCGGTGTCACCGAGTTCATGAAGGTGGCCCACCTGGCGGATGCCTTCAATATTTCACTGAGCAGTCACCTCGTCCACGAAGTTTCGATCAGTCTCGTCGGTGCCACCCCGCGGGGGTATATGGTGGAGTTCATGGAGCTGATTCCGGCGGGATCGCTCACCCGAGAGTTCGTGGCCAAGGACGGTATGATGCGGGTGCCCGACGCGTCGGGCCACGGCGTCGAGTTCACCCCGGAGGCGATCAAGAAATTCTCTTCTTCGTAATTAACAGATAAGTAGCCGGTCTTCGCCGGGGGAGGCTTCTTCTCCGGCGGGCCGCGCCGAATAACCTGAGGAGACAAAATGACCAGGCTTTTGACATACGACTACAGGGGGGTTCCACGCGTCGGCATCTATGTCGGTGAGAAGATAGGACATATCGCCCGGCTCTCGGGGCTGATTGGAGACGGCAGCTTGAATCCGGCCTCGATGGTCGAGCTTATCGAAAACTGGGGGGAGCTGGGCCCGAAGGTACGCGCGCTCGCCGCCGAGGCCGAGAAGAAGGCGGCTGATTTAAGTGAGGTTCTGGTGGACGCCGACGAGGTGAAGTTCATGGCGTCGGTGCCCAGCCCGGGGAAAAATGTCCTCTGCATGGGCCTCAACTATAAGGACCATGTGGCCGAAGGGCTCCAGGCCAAGGACGTTAAAACGGACAAGGTCGAGCTCGACCAGCCGATTTTCTTCACCAAGGCGCCCTCTACCCTCATTGGCCACGGGGCTGGGATTCCGAGGCACAACTGCTCGGAGAAGTACGACTACGAGGCCGAGATCGCCGTCATCATCGGCCTGCGCGGGATCAATATTCCCAGAGATGAAGTCTACGATCACATTTTCGGCTACTGCTGCGCCAACGATATCTCCGCCCGGGACATCCAGCGGAGACATAAACAGATTTTCAAGGGAAAAACCCTCGACGATTCCTGCCCGCTCGGCCCTTATATCGTTCCCCGTGAAGATTACGGGGATCCGATGAACATGACAGTGAAAAGCTGGGTGAACGGCGATCTCAGGCAGGACTCCTCCACCGCGAACATGATCCACGACATTCCGGCGATGATTTCCTCGCTCTCCGAAGGCTTTACGCTCGAGCCGGGCGACATCTTCCTGACCGGGACGCCGTCGGGCGTGGGCTACGCGCGGGAGGTGCCCTCGTTCCTCCAGCCGGGGGATGTGGTCGAGGTCGAGGTCGAGGGTCTCGGGCGTCTCGTTAACTCAGTTGTCGAGGCGTAGGGCAGCAGGACGATAGGCCAGTCACCTGAGAATGGAGACAACCGATGACGGATGATGAAAAATTCTACCCCCCGGCGATAAAGCGCGGCGACGCTCAATACGGCGAGGGGTATTCGGAAGCGTTTTTCGAGCGTCTCAACAATCTTGATCCCGGATTTTCGATGATCTTCCAGCGCAGCGTCCACGGAGGGCTCTACGACCGCGACGTTATCGATCACAAAACCCGCGAGCTGTGCGCCATCGCCGCTCTTTGCGTGACGGGAATGTTCAACCAGCTCCGGGCGCACTTTTCGGCGGCGGCCAGCTATGGCGCCACCGACAGGGAGATTTTAGAGGTCATCGTCCAGATGTTCACCTATGTCGGAGCCCCCGCCGTGCTCGAAAGCATCAAGGTCTATGAGGAGTGGATCGCTCAGGGCCGGACGATGTCGGGCTTCGGATCGGAGGAATAGCCGATCATGGTGGGCGCCGCCGCCCGGACGGGGAGACTCGAAGGCCGCGCCGCGCTGGTCACCGGCGCCGGCGGGTCGATCGGACGGGGGATTGCCCGGTGCCTCGCCGAGGAGGGCGCTTCCCTCGCGTTGGCGGATATATCTCCTGAAGATGCGGACACCTGCCGGGAGGAATTGGAGGCCGCCGGCGCGAAGGCGGTCGCCCTTCCTCTCGATGTCACCGATGCCGACGATTGCGAGGCCACCGTCGCACGGAGCCGGGAAGAGTTGGGCGGCCTCGATATTTTGGTGAACAACGCGGGCGTGATCGGCGGGCCTGATTTCAAGCTGGGCCTCCCGCTCTCGGATATCACAAGCGAGGATTGGGACGCCGCCTACGAGGTGAACGTCAAAGGCGTTTTCCATTTGTGCCGGGCGGCGCTACCCGGCATGCAAGAGGCGAAATGGGGGCGGATCGTTAACATCTCCTCCCGCGCGGGCCGGCAGGGTACCGAGGCCATTGCGCACTATAGCGCGTCCAAGGCGGCGGTCATCAATTTCACCCAGGCCCTCGCCCGGGAAGCCGCCCGTGATGGCATCACCGCCAACGCCGTTTGTCCGGGCCTGATTTGGAGCCCCATGTGGCGGAAACTGGCCCCGCTCTACGGCGAAAAAATCCCCCGCCTCAAGGGAATGACGCCCCGCGAGGTCTTTGACTATTTCGTCGATTTGACGCCCTTGGGGCGGGGGCAGACCCCCGAGGACATCGGTAGGGTGGCCGCTTTCCTGGCGAGCGAGGATGCGTGTACCATCACCGGACAGGCGATTCTCGTCGATTCGGGGGCTGTGATGGGGTGAATTTCTCCGGAACAGATGACAAATCAGTCTTTTAGGCCTAAGTTATTGACAAGATTAGCGCTCCGGTGTTAGTGTATCGGCTACTGTGCATTTTTGGGAGGAATTTTCAAGGGGGGATTTTTCCCGAGTTTCGGTGCCCTCATTTATTTGTAGGCGGCTGGGTGGTGGAATTTCGTTTCTGGGGAACTTGATTTGGCCGGTAAGAAGTATACCGTCATCATCATACCGGATGAAACAAGCGGGACCCGCCGCTTCGGCGTCGCTCGCCGAACGATATGGGTCTCGACCCTTTGCGTTCTCCTTCTCTTCGGAATCAGCGTTTTTCTCGTTAAAGACCGCGTTACCCTCGAAAATAAAATTTCCCGCCTCGAGCCGCTTCATGAGCGCTCGGTGGCCCAGCGAAAGTTTCTCGAGCGCTTCGGCGCCCGGCTCAACGAACTCGATGGAAGGTTGTCCGCCCTGCGGAAATCCGAGGACCAGCTTCGTATCATGGCTTCGGTGAAGCCGCGGGGTCTGCGCAACGACCTGGGCCTCGGCGGAGTGAACAAGGACGAACAGGACGTGAGTTTCGACGGCCTCTCTCCCTCCGGTCGCCGCTTCGTCACGCGGTTGAACCGCCAGTTCCTCGACCTCGAGCAAAGATCCTCTTCTCAAAAGAGCGCCTTTGAAGCGCTGGTCAATATTTTCAAGGAAAAGAAAGTGGTTCTCGCGCATACGCCCTCGATACTGCCTGCGAGAGGATGGCTCACATCCGGTTTCGGCCGCCGGCGTTCGCCGTTCACCAACCGGATGCAATTTCATTCCGGAATCGATATCGTTTCCCGGCAGGGAACACCTATCATGGCTCCCGCCGACGGCTTGGTGATCAAGGCCAAGCGGGAAGGCGGATACGGAAACATCCTTGAAATCAGGCATATGCAGGGCATCGTCACCCGCTATGCCCATAACAAGAAAAACTTGGTCCGGGCGGGAATGCGCGTCAAGCGCGGCAGCATCATCGCCCAAGTGGGGAGCACCGGCCGATCTACGGGCCCCCACCTTCACTATGAAGTCCGCCTGAACGGAGTCGCGGTGAACCCGATGCTCTATATCGTAGACACACCGGTAGCGCGAAGGTAATAAATATTCCGCCGACATCTTTTTTTTTCGCTATCATCTCTCGCGGTAGGTTAACGGTTTTCGGTGCGGGGGCGGTCACCGCCCCTCTTTAGGGTTCCTTTATCGGAGTACGCTATGGCCGGGTCGATCCTCGAAAAAGGCCTGTCGAAACTCAGCGCCGTATTCGGAACCGCCAACGAACGCCAGATCAAGAAAATTCTTCCCATCCTTGACAAGGTGGGCACCCTCGAACCGCGCTACAAGGAAATGACGGACGAGGAGATGCCGGCCGAGACCCAACGCTTCCGCGAACGGTTGGTGGCGGGTGAAACGCTCGATGATATCCTTCCCGAGGCGTTTGCCCTGGTGCGGGAGGCGGGCCGCCGTTTTCTCAACATGCGCCATTTCGATGTCCAAATTATCGGAGGCGTGGTCCTGCATCAGGGGGAAATCGCTGAAATGAAAACCGGCGAGGGGAAAACGCTTGTAGCGACCCTGCCGGCCTACCTCAACGCCCTTACTGGCGAGGGCGTCCACATCATCACCGTGAACGACTACCTGGCCCAGCGGGATGCCGCCTGGATGGGGCGAATATACAAGGGGCTCGGCCTCACGGTCGGCGCCATTCAGCACGATATGGACGACGAAGATCGCCGGGCCGTCTACGGGTCGGATATCACCTTCGGCACCAATAACGAGTTTGGCTTCGATTACCTCCGGGACAACATGAAATTCGAGGAAGGGGGCTTTGTTCAGCGCAAGCTCAAATTCGGCATCGTCGATGAGGTGGACAGCATCCTCATCGACGAGGCGCGGACCCCGCTTATCATCAGCGGCCCCGCCGAGGAGGCGACGAGGCTTTACGGCCAAATCAACGGGCTCATCAAGCCCTTGTTGATCGAGGGCGACGAGGAGGAGGAACCTGCTTCCCCGGACGATTACGTCGAGGGCGGAAAAGACAATATCAGCAAGAAAAATTACGAATATTTGATCGTCGATGAAAAGAGCAAGACGGTGAACCTGAAGGAAAAAGGGGTCGTCGAGTGCGAACGACTCCTGCGCCGGACGGGTGAGTTGGAGAATGACGTGAGTCTTTTCGACATGAGCAGCATCACGCTCTTGCATCATGTCGAGCAGGCGCTGAAGGCTTATGTTCTTTTCGAGAAAGACGTCGATTACGTGGTGAAAGACGACGAAGTGATTATCGTCGATGAGTTCACGGGCCGTCTGATGTCCGGACGCCGGTACAGCGACGGACTCCATCAGGCGCTTGAGGCGAAAGAGCGCGTCAAGGTCCAGGAGGAGAACGTCACCCTCGCCACCATCACGTTCCAGAACTATTTCCGCCTCTACGAAAAGCTGGCTGGAATGACGGGAACGGCCGATACCGAGGCCTCGGAATTCCAGGAAATCTACAAACTCCCGGTGGTTGTCATTCCAACGAACGTGGAGCTTATCCGACACGAGCATCCGGATCAGGTTTACAAGACGGAGCGGGAAAAAATCAACGCCGTGATCGACGAGATTCGGGAATGCCAGGAAGAGGGGCGTCCGGTTCTCGTCGGAACCACCAATATCGAGAAGAGCGAAAAGCTGGCCTCCATCCTCCGGAGCCGGAAAATTCCGCACAACGTCCTCAACGCCAAAAACCACATGAAGGAAGCCGAGATCATCGCCCAGACGGGCCGGAAAGGCGCCCTGACCATTTCCACGAATATGGCCGGGCGCGGCACCGATATCCTGCTCGGCGGGAACCCGGAGTTTCTCGCCTCGGCCAAGACGAATTCCAAAGAGGGCCCGGAATACGAAGAGGCGCTCGAGAAGTTCAGGGCGCGATGCGAGGAGGAACACAAGGAAGTAGTCGAAATGGGCGGCCTTCACGTGATCGCCACCGAGCGCCATGAGAGTCGGCGCATCGACAATCAACTTCGCGGCCGCTCGGGCCGGCAGGGCGATCCGGGAAGCTCGCGCTTCTATCTCTCGCTCGAAGACGATTTGCTGCGCATATTCGGATCCAACCGCATCAGCGGCATTATGGACAAGCTCGGGATGGAAGAGGGCGTTCCCATCGAGGCGAAGATGGTCACGCGCGCCATCGAAAACGCTCAAAAGCGCGTCGAGGCTCACCATTTCGAAATGCGGAAGCAGATTCTCAAGTACGACGACGTGATGAACAAGCATCGTGAGATCGTCTATGATCTTCGAAAGTCGATTCTCGATGGAAGCGATCTCTCCGAGCAAATCGCGGGAATCGCTTCCGACATTCTCGATGGACTCTTCGATGTCTATATGCCCGAATCGGAGCATTTCGAGGATTGGAACCTCGAAGGATTCCTCGGCGCGATCCACCGTCAATACGGGTTGTCGGGGAGGCTTGACGGGCGAAAGATCGTTTATTCGGCTCCTTCGTGCGAAATCGACATCGAGGACGAGACCCGCGATCTGGTCGCCGACAAGATGCACCGCCTCATCGAGGAGGTGTATCGCGCCAGGTACCGGGATTTTGACGATGAAATGATTCGAGAGTTCGAGCGGGTCGTCTATCTCCAGATCATCGACGCTCAGTGGAAGGACCACTTGACGAACATGGATCACGTCAAGGAGGGTGTCGGACTCCGCGGATATGCCCAGGTCGATCCGCTCAACGAATATAAAAGAGAGGCTTTTGAGATGTTCGAGTCCCTGAACGAAAGGATCGACTCGGAAACTCTTCTCTACCTCTACAAGCTTGACGTCAGGGACGAGGGAATCCAGCTTGAGGACTACGAGCGCGAGCAGGAATTTTACATGACGCACAACGAAGTAGACGCCTTCGGCGGCAGCGAAGCGGAAGCGGCGGTGAAGACCGCCGCCCCTGTCCGCCGAGAGACCCCGAAGGTTGGGCGGAATCAACCATGTCCATGCGGAAGCGGAAAAAAATACAAACATTGCTGCGGGCGGTGATACTTGGACGCCCCCGGGTATCCTCCCGCTGCTTCTCCTGGTGTTGGGTTGCGCTGGCTGAGTCTCGGCGTAAACCGTTCAATCCGGCCTGAAGATCGCGGCGGCCACCGGAGGCGGGCGGGTCGTCATCGCGGGCCTGGTCACCAACCCCTTGGGGATGCCCGTTCCGCAGCTTCCGGTGCTTGTTTCAGTCTCCGGCGTCCCCTTCAGGCGGATCCTCGCCTTGGACTGAAAGGCCGTAAATTATTTGTCTCGGGCGTCACGGCCTCCGATGGGACATTCCGCGTGGTCATTCCGGTCCAACCCGGCAAGCTGAAATATTATTTGAGTTTTTTCGACCAGAGACGCTTCGACGATGTTCGTTTCGCCCGGCCGAGCCGCATCGACATCACCCGGAAAATCGAGGCCGAAAAATTCATCCTTTACGATCATCAACTTGCGTTTCACGGGGCTTGGCCAAACGTCCAGGAAATCCTCAAGGCTTACCCGAAAAAATCGCCCCGGGCCCGCGTGATTCGCCGCTACGGAATCGCCGAGGAAATCAGAAAGGACAAGGACGGAAAGAAAGCCGAGATCTGGTGGTATTATCCCAAGGGAAAAAGGTTCGATTTCAGGGACGGAAAAACCGTGTCCGAAAAAAGTTTTTCGCCCGTTTTCAAATAACGCTCCCGCCTTAATCGCCGTTCGGAACCGCGTCCTCGATCACCGTGACGAAATCCGGGATCACCCGGAAACGAATCCTCTCGCCCACATCGATTCGCTGGTTCGAATGGGAGTGAATTCTCAACCTCTGGCCCTTTCCGATTTCCCCGGCGATCTCAACCTCTAGAATCGCGTAGTGGCCTCCGTACCGGATTCCCTTGACCTCGGCCTGAAAGGGCCCGTCCGGCTCGAGCGTGAAGCTCTCCGGCCGGATCGAGATGAATGCGTCGGTTCCGAATTCAAGCCCGCGCATGGACAGGCACGGAACCGGACCGATTGAGGTCATGATTTCGTCGTAGCCTGAATCCAGGACAATTCCGGGCAGGATATTGGTTTGCCCGAGAAAGCGGGCGATGTATTCGGTGGCGGGGAATTGGTAGACCTCTCTGGGGGTTCCGGCCTGCTCGATTATTCCCCGGTTCATAACCAGGATGCGGTCGGACATAAACATCGCCTCTTGTGGATCGTGGGTCACCATGAGGGCGGCCACCTCTGTTTTTTTCAACAACGAGAGTGTCTCCTCGCGGATCTGTGCACGCATGCTTACATCCAGGCCCGAGAACGGCTCGTCGAGTAGAAGAACTTTCGGCCTGGGTGCCATGGCCCGGAGGAGGGCGGTGCGTTGCTGCTGCCCGCCTGAAAGCATATGGGGATAGGCGTCCGCCAGGGCGGCGATTCCCATGTCGTCCATGGCCTCGCGGACGGAGCGGATTCGGTCCGGCGCGAGGTCGGGGATTCCGAATATGATGTTCTCGAAAATCGTGAGGTGAGGAAACAGGGCGTAATCCTGGAACATGAGGCCGGCGCCGCGCGCCTCGGGCGGCACGAATATCCCCGCCTCGGAGTCAGCGGCGATGGCGCCGCCAATTTCTATTTTTCCGCTCAGGAGGGGCTCGAGGCCGGCCGCTAGACGGAGCAGGGTGGTTTTTCCGCACCCCGAGGGGCCGAGAAGGCAGACAAACTCGCCGCTGGTTATTTCGGCCGATACCCCGCGAATGACCCGGTTCTCGCCGTAGGCGTGGTGGATGTTCTCCATTACGAGGCTGCTCACGGACTTACCCTTTCGCTCCGGAATGGCCGGGCCGCGTATCGTGGATTGTCGCGCTGAGGATGATGACCGGAAGGATACCCGCCGCGACGATGGCCAGCGCGCCCAGAGCGCTTTCCTCCAAAAGCTCGTCCGAGGCGAACTGGTGTACTTGGGTGGCAAGGGTCCCATAGTTGAACGGCCGCAGGATGATTGTCATCGGCAACTCTTTCATGCAATCCACGAAAACCAGGATGGCGGCGGCGAGGACGCTCCCCCGAATTAGGGGGAAATGGACCCGTCGGAGGGTTCGGCCCGGGCTCATCCCAAGGGTGCGGGAGGCGTCGTCCATGTTGGGGGTGATCTTCGCGAGGCTTGACTCGGCGGTTCCGTAAGACAGGGTGAGGAAGCGGACCAAGTAACCGTAGGTGACGGCGACGATGGTCCCGCTCAGGAGAAGTCTGGCCGGGATGCCGAAGAGGTTTCGCATCAGCCCGTCGATCGCCGCATCGGCCCTGGCCAGCGGAATCATGACGCCGACGGCCAGGACGGCGCCCGGCACGGCGTAGCCGATGCTCGCGAGGCGGGAGGCGGCCACCAGGAGGGGGCTTCCGTTTATCCTGACGCCGTAGGCCATGAACAGGCCGAGCAGCGCGGCCAGGGCGGCGCTGATCGAGGAAAGCATCAGGCTGTTTCCGGCGTAGGTCAGGAAATTCGCCGACAGGCTCTCCTCGTAGAATCTCGCCGCATAGTTCAACAGAACCCCGGCGGGAACCAAAAATCCGAACGCAACCGGAAGGAGGCAGACCGCAAAAGCGATGGCCGCCCTTGAACCCTTTAAACGGTAGTTCGGGAGCGGCCGGTATTTCGATGAAGTGGTGTAGAAGCGCTGGCTCCGGCGGGACCATTTTTCGGCCCCGATGAGCGCCAGGACGAACGCGAGCGACACCGTGGCCAGTTGCGCCGCCCCGGTGGTGTTGTTCATGTTGAGCCAGACATCGTAAATGCCCGCCGTCAGCGTCTCGACCGAAAAAAAGTCCACGGTTCCGAAGTCGTTGAGCGATTCCATCAAAACCAGGCTCACCCCGATGACGATCGAGGGGCGGGCAAGGGGGAGCGCCACCGAGAAAAAACTGCGCCAGGGGCCCAGTCCGAGCGTGCGACTCGCCTCGAGGACACAGGCCGACTGCTGAAGAAAAGCGATCCGCGCGAGAAGGTAGACATAGGGGTAGAGGACCAGCGTCATCATGGCGGCGGCTCCTCCGAGTGAGCGAATCTCGGGGAACCAGTAGTCGCGCCCGGAGGACCAGCCGAAGACTTGTCTGAGGAGTTCCTGGACGGGGCCCGCGTATTCGAGGATGTCGGTATAGACATAGGCGACGACATAGGCGGGCATCGCCATGGGCAGGAGCAGGGCCCATTCGAAGACCCGCCTTCCCGGAAAGCGGCAAAGGGTGACGAGCCAGGCGCTAGCGACGCCAATCACAGCAGTTCCGGCGCCCGCGCCCGCCATCAGCCCGAGCGTGGTGCGGATATAGCGGGGAAGAACGGTGGAGGCGAGATGATTCCAGATGTCCCCACTTGAGGAGACGGCCAGAATCAGGACTGTGAGGATAGGAGCGGCGATGACGGCGGCGAAGAAAACCGTGCCGATGGTCCAGACGTCCGCACGAACCCACCTCATTGGGCGGGCCGGCAGGGGGGAGCTATCTGTCGCAGCGCTCATTTTCCGTTCCGAAACGAGAACCCGCCCCGGCACGGCGCCGCCCGGGCGGAGCCTGACCCGGACGGGGCTTAATCGAGTTTTTAATTGTTGGAGGGCTTTGTGAAATTGTTGAAGTCCACCAAGTCCACTAGTTTCGAGGCCTCCCGCCGGTGCTTCGCTACAGCTGCCAGGCTAATCGTGTCGGCCTTGAAATCACCCCACGACCTCACCAGGGGATTCACAGGCACGCCGGGCTTGACAGGATATTCGAAGTTTTGGTCCGCGTAGAATTTCTGGGCGAAATCCCCGCTCAGAAATTCGATCAGCTTGAGTGCATTGGCCCGGTTCCTCGCGCCGCGAATAATCGCGGCACCGCTGATGTTGACGTGGGCCCCTCGTCCCGCCTGGTTCGGGAATACGAGGCGGATCGAGGCGGCCCATTTGCGCTGGGCGCGTTTTTTTCGGTTTGTCTGCATTTTTCCCATGTAGTAGGTGTTGCCGATGCCGATGTCGCATTGGCCCGAGTAAATGGCCTTGGCCTGGGCGCGGTCATTGCCACCCGGCTTTCGGGCCAGATTGGCCTTCACGCCCTCAAGCCATGTTCGGGTGGCGGCCTCGCCCTTGTGGGCGATGATCGATGCAATCAGGGAGATGTTGTAGACGTGCTTTCCGGAGCGGATGCAAATCCGCCCGCGGAGGCCGGGTTTCGTCAAATCTTCGTAGGAGACCGCTTCGCCCTGTTTTATGCGGTTCTTGCTGACAAAAAGGATGCGGGCGCGCATCGTCAGCCCGAACCAAAGGCCATCGGGGTGACGGTACTGGGCTGGGATGTTTTTCGCAAGAATTTCCGATTTGACCGGAAAGAGTACGCCGGCCGCGCTCATGTCGTTCAGGCGCCCGACGTCCGACGTTAACACGGCGTCGGCCGCACCCTGGGTCGCCTTGATTTTTTCGAGCACTCCCTTTTTCGCGAAAACCGTGTTGACCCGGATTCCCGTTCTCTTGGTGAATTCATCGAGCATGGGTTTGATCAAAAACGGTTGGCGGTAGGAGTAGAGGTTGACCTCATCAGCCCTGGCCTCCCCGGCGCCGGGCAGCGGGACGAGGGGGAGCAAGGCAATAAGGCCGAGTGAGACGATGAATTTTTTCATTTCCTTGAACTCCTTTATGAACTGACTTCGATACGTGGCGGCTTCACGCTGACGTCACAATGAAAAGAGCAGGTTGGACAGGTGACCTCGCTCTCGCAGGAGCGCCTGAAATCGTGGAAGGCCTCCAGGGCCCCCTGGTGGTCCTTGTCCTCAAAGAAGCGAAGAAGGTCGAGAAACCGGCCCATGGCGTTGCCGCTGACATAGTGCTCCATCAGACAGGCATCGACGAAGGCCTGCTCCTCCTCGACGCCGAGAACCTCGGTGAGAAATTGAAAGAGAATCGAGAACTTCCCCGAAACGCTCTTGGCGCGCTCCTTTCCCTTCTCGGTGAGCAGCACGCTCTCATAGACCCGGTGATCGACGAGCCCGGTGGTACGAAGCGTTTTAAGGGCGGCGGATACGGCCGGCTTCGCGACCCCCAGCTTTTCGGCGATGTCGGTGACGCGCGCGTATCCCTTCTCTTCTTGAAGATCGTAAATCGACCGAAGATAATGCTCCAGGCTGGGCGAGAGTTCCCCGGGGGGTTTCTGATGAGGGCTGGGCATGCTTCTCTTTCCTGCGGCGAGCCGGAGAAAATTACGATCAAACACTGTTAACTTAATTTAACATTGTTTGCTTGTCAACAGCAAAAAGAAAAAAATCAAGACCCTCGGCGCTGCCACCCGAAGACCCGCCGCCCCTGTCCGAAGATCCGGCGCTGCCGCCCGAAGACCCGCCGATCCCGCCGAAAACCCACCGTTGCCGCCTCAAGGTCCGTCGCCCTTATCCGAATGTTTATACTTTTTTTTATAATACTTTTTATGTGATTTGTTCATAATTTCCTTTAACTTAATGAGCCCCCCGTCCGCGCTCTCCTTGACCCGCTTCGCGGGCGACTTCCAGCCCTTGAGCTTTCTGATAGGAGTCCTGGAGAGGGGGCCGGAGAGCACGCCCCTGCTTTCGACCAGGTGGGCGACCGCGGTGCCCAGGTAGGTCCGGCTCTCGAAACGCACCGGTATCCGGTGGCGATCGGCCGTCACGTAAATCCAGGTTGTCCCGAAGCTTTTCAGATAATTGTTGCCCACGAATTCCGGCCGGAGGACCAGGGTGCGGACAGGTCCCCACAGCGTATCGCTCGTTTCTGTCCCGATGACGTTGATGCGCACCGGGTGAAGTTTTTTGTTGTTGAAAATTTCCAGGGTCATGCGCTTGCCGGGCTGAAGGTCGAACGCCCTTGTTTTGTAGAGCGCGCCGAGGAAATCCTGCACCGATCCCGGAATTTCATAAAACCTGGGCGGTCTTTTCGGGCGGCCGTAGGTGGCGCGTCTCCCCTCGAATACGTTCCACCGCTCGCCCCGGTAGTGACCCTCGCGCTGCCTGATTTCAATCCGGCGGCTGAACAGCCCCGCCGCGTCCGTGTAGCTCGTGACCCTGTCGTCCACCCGGATGAGGTGTCTGAGGAGGCCCGCGGACTTCAGACGGCTGCGAAAACGAAAGACGTTGTTCCCCTCCCACTTCAGGGGGCCTTCGACGCTGAGGCGGAGGGTGGCGACGGCGAGACTCAGCCAGCGAATCTGGTATTTGAGGCTCTCCCCCGTTTGAAAGGGGCGGGACCCCTCCCAGGGGCGAGAGGGGCTACGACCTTGATTAGAAGGGCTGGGTTCTTGACTAGAGGTCTCGCGCTCCTGACCTGGGGAGTTGCTCCCTTGATTACTAGAGGGTTTGCGTTCCTGACTAGAGGTGTGGGCGGATTCGCCGGAGGACAGAAAAAACAGCGCCGCCGCCAGCGGGAGGGCGCATAGCCGGGCCGCGCGTCTTATTTTTTCAAAAACGATTGTATGGCTCCCCGAACGCCCGCCCATTTGCCCAGAACCCCCGGTTTAACCGACGTGAACGTCCGGGCCTCCTTGAAAGCCTGACTCTCCCAGGCCCGCCTCGCCGGCTCGAATAAAAGGTCGCCCGCCCCTCCGAGCCCCCCGACCAGCACAATGCGATCGGGGTTCAAAAGGTTCATCAGATTGGCGATGCCGGTGCCAAGCATGGCCCCCGCATTCTCCCAGAGCGCTCGGGCCTGACGGTCGCCGGCGGAGGCGAGCTCAGCCAGGGTGAGGGGAGTCCGGGGGGATAGCTCGGCGATGGCGGATTCGGGGTGCCGCTTGGCGATTTGACCGGCATCCCGCATGAGCGCCCAACCCGAGACACAGGCTTCGAGACACCCTCGCGCCCCGCAGTGGCAAAGGGGGCCATCGGCCCGAATGCACATATGACCGACCTCGGCGCCCACCCCCGCCGCCCCGGTCCAGAGATTTCCGTCGACGACGAATCCGCCGCCGATTCCGGTTCCAAGGGTGAGGAGGAACATACTCGAGGAGCCGGCGCCCGCGCCCGCGAAATACTCGCCCAGCGCGGCCGCGTTGGCGTCGTTCATCATTTGGACGGGGATTGTGTCGCCGAAGGCTTCCCGCACGCGGCTCCTGAGGGCGAAACCGCTCAGGGCGGGAATGTTGGGGGAGTTGAGAATCCGGCCCGACCCGGGATCGAGAAGACCGGCTACGCCGACGCCGATTCCGCGCAGGCGCGAACCGCCGATGAGGGTGCTGGCGGCTGAGTAAAGGGCGCCGAAAATTTCCTCGGCATCACCGCCGGCATTTGAAGCGGCGTTTTCCATGGCCACCCGGGTGCCGTCCGCCGAGAAGCGGGCGGCCTTGAGCTGGGTGCCGCCCAGATCGATTCCGAGAAAAACGCCCTCCTGCTCTTCATCGCCCACGATCAGATCACCTCGGTCTGAATGACCCGGCCCTTATTCTCCTTGGCGCCGAAGGGATATCCGGCGCACAGGATCGCGGAACCGCCTTTCTCGCCCAGTTTTTCCTCGATGATGCGCTCCCTGATGGCCGCAAGGATCTTCTCAAGGGGCAGGCGCCGGGGAATCTTCCATGGAAAAACGCCCCAGGAAAGGGAGAGCCGCCGGACGGTCTGGTCCGAGGTGCTCAGGGCGATGACGGGCTGATCGGGCCGGTGACGCACGATTCGCCGGGGGGTGTCGCCCGAATCCGTCGGGGTGATGATTACCGAGGCCCGCAGTTCGATGGCGAGCTCGACGGTCGAGTGCGCGATGGCGTGGGCGAGGCCCGTTCCGTCCGGACTTTCCCTTCTCCTTCTTCTCGCGGCTCCCGCCGAGATGGCCGCGCTTTTCTCGGTGGTCTCGGCGATGCGGCCCATCATCCGGATGACCTCGGTGGGATTTTTGCCCACCGAGGTCTCCTCGCTGAGCATAACAGCGTCCGAACCATCGAGGATGGCGTTTGCCACGTCGCCCGCCTCGGCCCGGGTGGGCCGCGAGGCGTCCACCATGGAGAGAAGCATCTCGGTGGCCGTGATGACGGGCTTGGCAAGAAGATTGGCGCAGGAGATGATTTTTTTCTGGGCCAGGGGAACCTCCTCGAGCGGAATTTCGATGCCCAGATCCCCGCGGGCCACCATCACCCCGTCGGTCGCCTCGATAATTTCCTCGAGGTTTTGTACGGCCTCGGTCTTCTCCATTTTCGCGACGATCGGAATGTCCGCATGGTGGGAGCGGATTACGCGGCGGCAGAGTTCGATGTCGGCCGCCGTCCGAACAAAGGAGAGGCCGATGAAATCCACCTTTTGCTTCACGCAAAAAGCGATGTCCTTCAAGTCCTTTTCCGTCAAGGCGGGGATGTCGAGGGTGGTGTCCGGCATGTTGAGGCCGGCGTCGTCTTTGAGCGGTCCGCCGACGATGATCCGGCAGGAGACTTCCTCCTCGCCGGTCTCGGTGACCTCGAGCTGAAGTTTCCCGTCCCAGATCATCACCCGGTCCCCCCGGCCGAGCTGGGGGATGAGTTCCGGGCGGTTGACGGAGAGGCACTCCGCGGTTCCGACGCGGGGGCGGCTCGTGAGGTCGACGCGTCTCCCGTCCCGGAGAATTTCTCCGGAGCGCACCCTTCCGAGGCGGAATTTGGGGCCGCCCATGTCCGCGAGAATGGCTACGGCGCGGTTCTCCTCCGAGGCAAGGCGTCTGATCTTTTTGATGATGGCCCGGTGTTCGGCCAGGGTGCCGTGAGAGAAATTGAGGCGGGCCACGTTCATTCCGGAGCGAATCATGGACCTGAGAGTGAAGGCGTGGCGGCTCGCGGGTCCTAGGGTGCAGACGATTTTTGTCCGGCGCATATCGGCTCTAACGCTCCTCCTGGAAAAGGGTCATGCAAAAGGGTCCCGCTATTCCGTTGTGGCCTGGCAGATCCAGTATAGCGGGCTTTTAGGGGTGAGGGAATTTTTGATTCGAGGCGGCGAGGGGAAAAAGCGGGAGTTCGGCGATTTGGCGGCGAAGCGGTTATTCCGTGGATCCTATCGCGGGAAGCAGCATTGCGGGAAGCAGCGATCTGACCAGCCGGTTGGCGGGCGGGGTGAGGCGTACGTGGGCGCGTTTTCGGAACTCGATTTTCGAGAAAAAGCTTTCGGCCTGGGAGCGGGTGTCGTCCGTGTCGATGAGAAGGGAAATTCCGCCCACCATCAGCGGCTCCTCGCCGAACACCTTCCGGTAGTCCTCCCGGACGTTGCGCTCTTCGGTGATCCATTGGTTCAGCCGACCCTTTCCGCTGCGGACGACGATATAGTGGATCATCGGGTTGCGGCGGTTTCGGAGGACCGTTCCCACGGGGGCGCTCGTCTCCCAGACGTAGGCCAACAGCTGGCTGTTAATCATGCTGGGGAAGCGGGGAAATACGACGTAGACGCCGGCGGCCTGATCGTCCTTGTTATTGATCCGGGCGTCGGCGTTCTTGGGCAGTTGGGTGACTTTCCAGCGCCATTTCAGATGGGGAAATTTCTGGAGGTCGAGTTCGACGTTTTTGTAGATACTGATCGAGGCGACTTTACTCCGGAGGCGAAGGATGTTTTTCCCGTTTTCCGTGAGAACCTTAATGTCGGGTTCGCCCTGCCAGATGCGGAGCTTCCAGCCCTTGGGAAGACCGTTCGCCTGCGAGGTGTTTACTGATTTTGCGTAATTGCTGACGACAACCGAATTGCCGGCGGCAACCAATTTTTCGGCGCCTTGGGATGTGGCTGGAGTCAAGAATCCGATAAACGTGATGGCGAGAACGCCGCACAGAAAACGGACCCACATTCCAGGCAGGCCTGCCATAGTCACCTCAACGCCGGGCGGAAAAAGTAAAGCAAATCAAGGTCAAAAAAGGCGCCGCACGCAAGCGATTCAAATCTAGCGTGCAATTACCACCACAAGATCCATCACGTTGGTTCCGGTCGGGCCTGTAGAGATCAGCTCTCCATAGTCACCGAAATACCTATGGGAATCATTGTCCCTCAAAAAGGGTCTGAGGTCAATACCTTGTTTTTGAACTAATTGGAGAGATTTATCGTCCACTATCGCGCCCGCCGCCGGGGTGGGTCCGTCTTTCCCGTCGGTCCCCGCGGCAAGGAGGCATATATTATTTTCATATTCGAGATTGTCGATGAATGAGAGGGCGAGCTCCTGGCAGCGCCCTCCGAGGCCCTTTCCTTCAACAGTAACAGTGGTTTCCCCCCCGATAAGAAGGCAGGCCGGGGGCCGGGCGGGGGTTCCATCGGCCCGGACGCCGCCGGCTACCCCGGCCAGGAATTTGCCGATTTCACGGGCCTCGCCCTGCATCCTCCGCGTAAGAACTACGGGCCGGTAGCCCAGGGCGCGGGCCGCCTCCCTCGCCGCCTCTAGCGCGGTCCCGTTGTTGGCCGTGATCTGGTTATGAACGCGGGCGAAAATCGGATCCTCGGGCCCCGGAGTGTCGGGAATTTCTCCGGCGATTCCTCGCTCGAGATGGCGACGGACCCGCGGCGGAGCGCTCACCCAAACGCCGTAGCGCTTCATCTCCCCCGCCGCGTCGGCGAAGGTCGTCGGGTCGCCGCTGGTGGGCCCGGAGGCGATGACGTCGAACGGATCTCCCACCACGTCCGATATGGCGAGGGTGAGAAGGCGGGCCGGGGCCGCGCGCGCGGCGAGCCTGCCGCCCTTGAAGCGGGACAGATGCTTGCGGACGCAGTTGAGCGAATCGATGGGCGCGCCCGCTTTCAGGAGGGCGTCGGTGGTGGCGCGCTTGTCGCGGAGGGTGACGCCCTCGGCCGGAGCCGGAAGGAGGGCCGATCCTCCTCCCGAGATCAGGCAGACAATCAAATCCTCCGCGCCGGCGCCGTCCACCCACTCGCCGATCTTTCGGGCGGCCCGGACTCCCGCCGCGTCCGGGATCGGGTGGCTCGCCTCGAGGACTTCGACGCGCCGGCAGGCGGCGGCGTAACCGGTCTGGGTGACCACGGCTCCGCCGCCAATCCGGCGCCCGAGAATCCTCTCGGCCGCGCTGGCCATGTGCGAGCTGGCCTTGCCCGCGCCCACGACGATGAGCCGCCCCCCCCGCTGGAGCGGGAAGCGCCTATTGCCGCACCTGATGCGCTCGCCTCTGGCCGTTTTTTCTATCGCGATAAATTTCGGGACCACCACCCCGGCGCGGACGGAGTCTAGGGCCGCTCGGTATATGGCCTTCGCGTCTCTCCGGAGAGAGGCGCGAGCCGGTTTCTTAGCCTGTCGTCGGCGGCTGGGCATGGCGGTCCGGCTCCGGTTGGGCGGCGCGCCCCAGCGTCGGGCGAATCCTTGACGCTGGAGGGCCGCTTCATTAGCCTCGCGTACGGGCAGGGTCCTTTTGAGTCACACACTAACCGATTCCGGCGGCGGGGAGATAGCCGCCGGGGAGAGCACGTTTCAACTGGGAGGTTTTCGTTGTCCTGCGTCGGAGTAATCGCCAACCCCCAGTCCGGAAAAGATATCCGCCGCCTGGTGGCGCTCGCCAGCTCGTTCAGCAATCACGAAAAGCTGCTCATCGTTCGCCGCGTCCTCGCCGGGCTCGAGGCGGCGGGCGCGGACGAGGTGTTGATGCTCGACGATGCGGGCGCGTTGGGGCGGGCCGCGGCCGAGGCCTATCGCACGGGCACGGGCGAGAGTGGAGACATGGACGGTGGCGGTGGAAGAAAAAAACCGAGAGTTTGCCTCCTCGATGTCGGAGCGCGGGGGGAGGCGGAGGATACGAGTCGCGGCGCGGCGCGGATGCGCGAGGAGGGCGCGGCCTGCATTGTTGTCCTCGGCGGAGACGGTACGAGCCGGGCCGCGGCGAAGGGTTGTGGCCGCTGCCCGCTCATCCCGCTCTCGACGGGGACGAACAACGCCTTTTCGCAGAACTGGGAGGGGACGGTGGCGGGTCTCGCCGCCGGTTTTTACGCCCGTCGGCCGCGCCGCTACTCGCGCCAGGTGACACCCTCGAAGCGGCTGAGGGTGCATATTTCGGGGGGTGTGGATCTCGCCCTCGTGGATCTGGCGGTGGTCAACGAGGCTTTTGCGGGCTCGCGGGCGGTCTGGGACATCGAGCGAATCGAGTCGCTGGCGCTCACGCGGTGCTTGCCCGGCGGTCTTGGTCTCTCGGCGGTGGGAGCCAGCCTCGAGCCCGTCGGAGCGGAGGAGCCCGATGGCCTCTGGATCGATTTCGCCCCTTCCGCCGGACAAAAAAACCGGGCTGGACAAAAAAAGTCCGGACGAAAAAGGCCCGGGCGAAAAACGAAGGTTCTGGCGCCCGTTGGGCCGGGGTTGGTCCAGACGGCGGATATCGCCGGTTTCAGGCGGATTTCGCCGGGTGAGATGATAGAGATTTCGGCCCGGCCGCATCAGGTTCTCGCCTTCGACGGAGAGCGGGAATACGTCCTCTCGGAGGGGGAGCGGGTTGGCGTCGAACTGGATCGAAAGGGGCCGAGGGTGCTCGATGTTCCGGCTCTCCTGGAGCGGGCCGCCACCGGCGGGCATTTGTCCGCTTTGGCGGCGGGCGGGTTGAAAGCATCGGAAAAAAGTAGTAAAAGCTAATGCCCAAGTAATTGAAATGTAAATAATTACTAATGACTTCCCGGCCCCCGATGGTGCGAAAAAGGCCTTGACAGGGGGGAGCGCGGCAAATACTTTATAGGGCGCTCAACGTGGGGTTTTTTATTAGGTTTTGGAACCTGTGTCCGTCTAACGAAAACCACCGGCGTTTATTGCCGCTATTTTCCGAGTGGCCTTTGTCACGCGGCTCTTGGGATCCGGTAATTTTTTTTTGGGAATTTTTAAGGGCGGCCGAATCTTCGGGCGTCGCCGAGGGAGGAGCAGTTCGTTGATTGAGGTCGATGGTCTGACCAAGTTTTATGGAAACCTGCCCGGAATCCAGGATGTATCCTTCAAGGTCGAGGAAGGTGAAATTCTGGGTTTTCTCGGTCCGAACGGGGCCGGGAAATCAACCACCATGCGGATTCTGACCGGCTACATGCCTCCCACCTCGGGAACCGTCCGGTTGGACGGTATCGATGTCATCGAAAAACCGCTCGAAGTTCAAAAGCGCCTCGGGTATCTGCCCGAAAACAATCCGCTCTACCCCGAAATGACGGTATCGGCCTATCTCGATTTCGTCGCATCGGTGAAAGGGTTGCGCGGCGCCGGCAAGGCCGCGGCCATCGATCGCGTGGTTGGCGGGTGCGGCCTCGAGGATGTGGCCTCGAGAATCATCGGCCATCTCTCCAAGGGGTATCGCCAGCGCGTGGGCCTGGCCCAGGCGCTGGTCAACGATCCCCACATCCTCATCATGGACGAGCCCACATCGGGACTCGACCCCGCCCAGATTATCGAGATTCGCGATTTGATCCGCGGCCTCAAGGGCAACCACACGATCATCCTGAGCACGCATATCCTCCCCGAGGTCAACGTCATCTGCGACCGCGTCGTCGTCATTCACCAGGGCCGGATAGCGGCGGAGGGCGCCCTCGACGCCCTGGCGGCGGGTGTTGAGGATGAAGAAACCATCCGGGTCTCGGCGCTGGGGCCGGCTGAGGCGATTCGGAGCGGCCTCGCCTCGGTCTCCGGGGTCCGGGACGTGAGTTTGAAAGAGGATGAAGCGGGCGAGGAGGTGCACCTGGAGATTAGCGCCGAGAAGGGACGGGATGTTCGCCCGGACCTCGTGGCGGCGGTGTCGGCGGCGGGCGGCCGTCTCACCGTGCTCTATCGGGAGCGAATCACGCTTGAGGATACGTTCGTCAAAATTATCGGCGGCGAGTCGAGAAGCGGGGAGGAGGCGGCCCATGTCTAATATCTGGCTCATTTGCCGCCGGGAGTTGGCTTCGTTCTTCTTCTCTCCGATCGCCTATGTCGTTCTCGGCGCCTGGACGCTCCTCCTGGGCGTCTTCTATTCCGGCTCGTTTCTCAACTATGCCGTCATTTCGCTGCAGATCATGAGGAATCCGCAGGCGGCGAGCCGTCTCAACCTCACGGCGACGTCGGCCATATTGGGCCCGGTCTTCTCGAGCACCACCGTCGTCCTTTTGTTCGTCATCCCCCTGTTGACCATGCGCCTCTTCAGCGAGGAGAAAAAACAGGGAACGATGGAGCTTCTGCTGACCTATCCCCTTCGCGACGGAGATATCTTGATGGGCAAGTATCTTTCCGCCCTTTTGATATATGGCGTCATGTTGGTTTTGACCTTTGTTTATCCTGCGATCCTGGGCGCTTTCGTTTCGGTCGATTGGGGAGTCGTCGGGGCCAGCTATCTCGGCCTGCTCCTTCTGGGAAGCGCTTTCCTGGCCGTCGGAGTGCTGGCCAGCTCGCTCACGTCGAATCAGATTGTCGCGGCCATGATCTCCTTCATGATCCTGTTGACGAGTTTTGTCCTCGACTTCCTCTCGGTCTCGGCGGGCCCGATAATGAGCGGGGTGCTTCGCCACCTATCGCTCGGCTTGCATCTCAGATCGTTTATCCAGGGGGTCGTCGATACGCGGGATCTGGTTTTTCTCGTGAACGTGAATATCCTGTGCCTGTTCCTGACGATGCGCTCGCTTGAATATTGCCGGTGGAGGGGATAGGCGAAATGAACAGTCCAAACTTGAACCTCTACAGCATCATCGCCGGAATCGCCCTGATGTTAGTAGGCCTCCTCGGATGGGTGCTCCAGGATCCCATCGACGGCGTATCGCTGTGGGGCTACGCCGCCCTGGGTCTGGGGGTGCTCATCCTGGCTTTCGGCCTGTGGGAGTCGCGCCACGGCCTCAAGGGAGGAATGCGCCGCTCGACGCGGACGGGATTCCAGGTGGGGACCATGATCGTCGTTGTGACGGGGATTTTGGCCGTCGTCGAACTGGTTTCGATAAAGCACAACAAGCGGTGGGATCTGACGCCCGGAAGTTATTTCACGCTCTCCCGGAAAACCCTGCAGATTCTCGACAAGCTGGAGGCGGAGAAAAAGCGGATCGAGATCATCTCTTTCACGCCCAAAATCCAGAACGAGGCGATTAAAAAAGTGCTCGAGCAATACTCCCGCCGGACGAAAATGGTGAAATCCCGGTTCGTCGATCTGGATTCGGCCCCGAGGACGGCCAAGAAATACGATGTGGACTCATACGGAACAATCGTGGTCGTCCATCGCTTCGAAAAAGACGGGAAAAAATCTGGGAAGGCCGCGGGAGACGCCAAGGCGGGCGGGAAGGAGAAGAAAAGTTTCCGCTCCGAGAAGTTTTTCGACCTTTCGGAGAACTCCATCGCAAACGCCATCCTGAAAACGATTCAGACGGACCAGAAGCGGGTTTTTTTCCTGACCGGCCACGGCGAGCGCCTGCACGTCGGCAGAGGGAGGCAGTTGATGGCCACCCTCGCGACGAACATGCGCGACGACAACTACAAGGTGGACGAGCTTTTCCTTTTGAGGAAGAAGGGAGTCCCCAAGGACACGAAACTGCTCGTCATCGCCGCGCCGAGAAAAGACATCGAAGAGGCCGAAGCGGGTTTTATTGAAAAATACCTGAATGGCGGCGGGCGGCTTCTGGCGCTTCTCGAGCCCGAAACGCCCCAGGGCCGGCTGACCGATTTGCTCAAGAAATTCGGCGTCGATGCCCCCGAATCGTTCGTCATCGACCCCCAGTCGGTCCAGTTCGCGCTGGTGGGCGGAAACGAGCTCACCCCCTTCGTCACTCAATACGGCGTCCACGATATCACCAAACAGATGCGCGGGATGGCGAGCATGTTCCCGACGGCCCGGCGCATATCGGCGAAGTCCGATCCCAAAAAGGGCGTTTCCACCGAAATCCTCGCCTGGACGGGGAAGGGGAGTTTTACGGTGGGGCGCATCGAAGTTAAGGATCAGCAAGTTTCCTACGATCCGGCCACGAAAAAAGACGGGCCCGTCTCCCTGGGCGCGGCTGTGACGGTCGATCTCGAAAAATTCCTTCCGAAGAGCACCGGTGAAGTGCCCTCGGGCGCGGATAATTCCAAGAACGGAGGCAAGAAAGAGGCGCGCATCGTGGTGTTCGGCGACGCCGATTTCGCGAGCGACGCCTTTATCGGAGCCCAGGGCAACGGAAACCTCATCCTCAATTCGGTGAACTGGCTGAGCGGCGAGAAGGCTCTCGTCACAATCCGCGCCAAGCGCCGGGTGGGAGAGCCTCTTCTCCTGGCCGGCGGCCAGGCCGAATTCGTCCGCATGTTCACGGTTTGGGTCATGCCATTGCTGGTGATTCTCTTTGGAGCCGCCGTTTACGTTCGGAGAAGGCAGCTGCAGTGAACCCGAAAAAAAATCTCATCCTCCTGCTTGTCCTGCTCGTCGCTGGGGTGGGTTACTACCTCTACGATGTGAAGTGGGCAGGCGAGAAAAAGGCCGAAGAGGATCGAAAAGCCAAAATCCTCAAGGGGGTCGACTCGAAGCGCCTGATGCGAATTTCCCTTCAGCGCAAGGAGGCTCCCTTCCAGCTCATCCGGGCCGAAAAAAACTGGCGCTTCGTGAAGCCGGTCGATGCCCTGATGGACGAAGACCAGCAGGAGATCGTCATCAAGGCGGCCGCGGATCTCAAACTCCACCGCCGGCTAGGCAAGATGTCCGACATTTCGGAATTCGGTCTCGATAAGCCCCGGATGACCATCACTTTCGGCCTCAAGGACGAAAACGAAGTCATCATCCACATCGGGGACCGCACGCCCACCCGCGAATTTCGGTACTCCTCGATCAAGAGCAACAAATCCTCCATCTTTACCCTGAAGATCAGCGACATCAACAAAATCAACAAAAAGGTATTTGAGCTTCGCGATCGCGCCATCGTTTCGATGGAGCCCGAAGAGATTCAACGCTTCGTCGTCGAGCCGAAAGGCAAGAACTCCTTCACGGTGGTTCGCAAGGGCAAGGAGGATTGGGAGATGACGGCTCCCGTCAAGGACAAGGCGGATTCTACCGAGGCGGACGGCGTGCTATCGGCCCTTAAATACAAAAAAGTGCTCCGGTTCGTGAAAGAGGACCCCAAGGATCTCACCCCCTACGGGCTCGACATGCCCATCTATGCGATTCGCCTTTTTACGGACAAGAAAGATAAGAAGGACAAAAAAGGAGATGGGATTCTTCTCGGCCTGCCGACCGAAGCGTCGCTGCCGGTCCGCCAGGGGAAAACGGTCAGGCAGGTGGTCCACTACGCGCGGAGGATCTCGGGCGGGCCGGTGATGCTCATCGGCAACGATGTCGTCAAGGATTTTCCGCGGGAGCCCTTCAAGCTGAGGAATAAAAACATCATCGACTTCGATGTGGACCATATCACCCGTCTCAAGCTGGAGCGGGCGTCCGGGTCCATCGACATCAAGCGGCTGGCCAAGAAAAAATGGGACATGCGGGTAACGCGGCCGGGCGGGAAGTCGGTCCAGGTCCCCTCCCGGCACAAACACATCGACGACGTGTTGTGGGACATCAAGTGGGCCAACGCGGTGGAATTCGTGGATGAGCCGGAGGATTTGGCGAAGTACGGCCTCGCCCCGAAGGGGGTGAACCGGGTGAGCGTCTGGATCAAGAAGAAAAAAGAGGGCCCCGAGGTGAAAAAGTCCCTCACCCTCGGGCCTCTGACCGGCGGCAAGAAGGCCTATGGCCGGCTCGACGGGTCGAAGCGCCTGTTCGCGTTCGACAAAAAGGACTTCGACAAGATACTGAGATCCTCTTTCCAGCTGAGCGACCGCCGCCTCGCGAAAATCGAGAAGGAAGAGGATATCGCCCGGGTGGCGGTGAAATTCCCCTCGGGCGCTGAAATGGTGTTTCGCCGAAGCGGGGAGGTTTGGACGATCAAACACCCCTCCGGAAGGAAGGCGAACGGCGGCGCGATCGCAAGTCTTCTCACCATGCTGAAAGACCTCGAGCACGAGGGAGAGGCCAAGGAGGAACCCCGTGATTTCGAGAAATTCCGGGCCCGGGTGTCTCTCGAGGATAAAAGCGGAAAGAAATTCGGGCCGATCACCTTCGCCCGCGGCGAAACGAAGGACTGGATGTTCGTGAAGGAAGGGAAGGGCGCTAAGGTGCTCAGGGTGAAAAAAAGCCAGATCGGCCCCAATCTGCCCGGGTCAGCGGACGCGCTACTCGAGGAAAAAAAGAAGAAGGCCGAAAGCTAGGCGCCTGCCTCCAGTATTTGTCCCCGGAAAAATCCGAACCCTCCCGGCCGCGCCGAATCGCATCGGCCGCGCCGATTACCCGGCAGCCGGAAAACCGCTTGCCTGCGTGACTCGCTCCATCTGCTCTTTGTGCAGGGCGTCGTGAATCCCCATGTAGTTCATCCGGTCGTATATATTCAAATTTCCGTAGCGGGTGGCCGGCGGATTCAAGCGCTCGAGAACGCGCTCGCGATAGGGGGCGAGGGCCTTGTTCGTCTCCTCCCGGGCGGGCATGAGCAGCGGAATCATTTCGGAAAGAGGGCGGCCCTCCACGGGGTGGAGTTGTTCGGGCGCGGGAACGGGGCCCTGCTCGCGGCGCCTGAGCTGGTCCGAGGTCAGCTTTTGGGGGTTATCGGGCGCATTGTTCCAGTTCCCCGTTTTTTGTGCGGTCTCGAGGGTCTCGACGAGCATTTTTCTGGCGAAATCGTCGGTGAGAAGAATGTGCTCCACCCCCTGGGCGATGGACCATTCCCCGTCGGGAGGCTCCCATCCGGCCTGGGCGTCGGTCTGGTTTTCCAGAAATCCAATTAAATCCCGGCGGTCGTTCATCGCCGAATCAATTGCCGCGTCGAATTTTTCTTCGGGGGTCATGGCCTAGCCTACCCTGTTTAATGATTAATGAAATGGGTATCGGAGAATTGATGGAAAAATATCATAAATTTAGCGCTTCGTCCGCCAATCATCGCCCCGAACAATCAACGCTCCGACATATTAGGGCGGCAATATCAAGCAACCCTCCGAAATGACGCCGGATGCCTCCGCTCGGTGACGGGGAGGCGGCCGGGGTGTAGTCTATGTTCTGTGGCGATACGCCGTTTTTCTAAAATCAACGAAGCGAAGGCGCCCACGATGACAGAAAAAGGTGATCAGATGCCCGGTCCAAGCGCCGAATCGGACCGCATCGATCTTCCAGCCGGCGAAACCGCCAACCTGGGCGTAATCGGTGGCCGATCGCGCCTTCGAAAGGTGATCCTCGTACTCGTTTTAGCGGGGGCGGCGTTCGGAGGTTATAAGGGAATTTTGGTCTGGCGCGAGGAATTTCGCAATTTTGAATCCACGGACAATGCTTATGTCAAGGCGACCGTCGTCCCCGTCAGCCCCCAGGTCGCGGGCGTCGTGAGCGAAATGATGGTGTCCGACAACCAGGCGGTACACGCGGGGGACCTGCTTGTCCGCCTTGATGCCAGGCGTTTTCGGGTGGCCGTGGAAAAGGCCCGCGCGGCCGTCGGAGTGGCGCGGGCGCGCTACGAAGCGAGCAAGATCTCCGTCATTCACTCGCAGGGGCGCGTCACCGGGCTCCTCGATGAGGCCCGCGCCCGGATGGCGACCCTCAAAAAGACCCTGCGCTCCGCTCAGGCCCTGTTCGTTCAGAGGCGCAAGGAAACCCAGGCCACCGCGGCCACCCTAGCGCGAACGCGGGACGATTTAAGGCGAAAGCGAAGCCTCCACCGCCAGCGGGTGATCTCCGACGAGGACCTGACGCAGGTCGAGGCCTACTTCAAGGTCGCCAACGCCAACCACGAAGCCATCACGGCGGCGCTTATGGTGGAGGAGGATAAGGTCGCCGCCCTCAAGCAGCAACTGAAAGAGCACCATGCCTCCATCGGTCTGGCGAAAAACGAGGGGCAATCCGAGCGGATGCAGGAGTTGACTTCTCAGTCGCTCAAGGCCGAGCTGGCGGAGGCGGAGGCCGACCTGAAGGCCGCCCGCGTGTTTCTCTCCTACACGGAAATCAGGGCTCCGGTTTCGGGATACGTTTCGAAAACCCTGGACCCGGGAACCTATGTCGAGCAGGGCCGCCCCCTGCTTGTCGTCGTTCAACTGCACAAGGCCTATATCCGGGCGAATTTCAAGGAGGTCCAGCTCCAGGATATCCACGTGGGCCAGCCCGTCACGATCACCGTCGACGCCTATCCGAATTATCCCTTCAGGGGCCATGTGGGCAGCGTCTACTCCGGGACGGGGGACGCATTTTCCCTGCTTCCCGCCGAGAACGCTACGGGTAATTGGGTGAAAGTCACGCGCCGGATTCCCGTCAAAATACTACTGGATGAATCTCCTCCCCCCCGGTATCCCCTGTTGGTCGGGTTGTCCGCCAAGGTGCGAGTCGATGTGCGCGACCGAAGCGGCTCCCGCCTGCTGGCCTATCCGAGCCGCACCCAGAAAAACGCGACAATCATTCGTTGAGTCAGAATACAGAGTCCTCCGCGCCCATCCGCGGCGGGGAAGGCAACGCCGCCTGGCAGGGCCTCCCCGTCGGCAGGCGGAGGATGGTGACGTTCGCCGTGATGTTCGCTGCGTTCATTTCGGTCCTGGACACGACCATCGTAAACGTCGCCCTTAAGCATATGCGGGGGACCTTCGGGGTCGATCTTTCCACGATCACCTGGGTGGCCAGCAGCTACACCATCGCTCAGGTCATCATGGTCATCATGTCCGCTTGGTGGAGTACGCTCCTGGGCAGGAAACGGTTTCTTCTCATATCCGTCGTTTTTTTCACCCTCGGCTCCATCCTGGCCGGAACGGCAACCACCTTCAACGAAATGATCGTTTACCGAATCCTCCAGGGAGCGGGAGGAGGAAGCCTGGTCCCTCTTTCCCAGGCGATTTTGAGGGAATCCTATCCGCCGAGGCTTCACGGCGCCGCAATGGCGAGGTTCGGCATGGGTGTCGTCCTGGCGCCGGCCCTCGGGCCGGTGGTGGGGGGGTATCTCACCGATGAATTCGGGTGGCCCTGGATATTCTACATCAATGTTCCCTTCGCCATCGTGGGATTTATTTTGATAAGTGTCTACGTGAAAGATCCGCCGTACCTCAAGCGGGGGATACAGAGGGTCGATTGGGTGGGAATCGCATTTCTCGCCGTAGCGATTACGGGCGTTCAAATTTTTTTAGAACGGGGCCAGGAGGAGAATTGGTTCGATTCGAATTGGATCATCGCCGTTTCCGTCGTCACGGTAATCGCTCTCGCCGCGTTGGTGTTCTGGGAACTCCGCACGGACGAGCCCATCGTGAATCTACGGGTGCTTCGGAACGTTCCACTGGCCGTCGGGTCGAGCATCATGCTTCTCTTCGGCATTGCCCAGTTCGGGACGACATTCATTCTGCCCCAGTTCCTCCAGGACCTTCTTGAGTACACGCCCTACCACGCGGGTATGACGATGGCGCCCAGGGGGATCATGCTGTTCACGACCCTGGTCGTGGTGGGACGCCTGTTCAGGTATGTCGATTCGCGCATTTTCATACCGATCGGGGCCGGCCTGATCATTTTCGGAATGGCGGTTTTCTCCGGTCTCTCTCTCGATGCGGGTTTTTGGAATATGCTTCCCGGCCTGATTTTTCTCGGAATGGGGGCGCCCTGCATATTCATCACCCTTTCCACGATTTCCCTCGGCAGCGTCAAGCCCAAAGACACGACCGCGGCGGCGGGAATATTCAATCTCGCCCAACGAATGGGGGGAAACATCGGTTTCGCCTTGCTCACGACGATTCTAGAGCGGCGCATCGCCTTTCATCGGCTCAACCTGATAGCGAACATCACGGAAACGAACGAGGCCTTTATCCGCTTCAAGGCCGGAATCGCCGAGTCCCTCCTTCAGCAACAGGTCCCCTCGAGCCTCGCCATTGCGAAATCCCTCGCCCTGGCCGACCGGCTGGTGGAGAAGCAGTCGATCATGCTTGCCTATAACGATCTTTACATGTTCCTGGGGATAATGTTTCTGGCGATCGTTCCGCTGGTTTTGTTCTTTAAATCCCCCAATCGGAAGGTGTGATCCGGCCGCCGGACCCCTCCGACGCGAATGGCGGGCTTGGCTGATTCCCGATTTGATTTTAATTGTGGCATCTAATCGGGAATTCGCCGTTCACAGGGTGTTTTCCGGTTTCAGGGGAGGGCTTCCGGACCGGGCTTTGGGAGGATGAGCCGGGAGTCCGCTAGGCCATTGAAAGACCCCGCTTCCTGCCTCCCTTGACATCCGGGCGCCGGGAGGGCATAAACCCTTCTGACATTTCTCGCGATCGCGCGTTGTGCTTCCTGCGATCGGAAGCGCCTCATGTCCCGAGACCTATCCAGTTACCCTCCGTCTTCTCCAGATGCGCGTGGAAAGCGGTACAAGCCACGATGCATACGACCGCCCGATGGGGCGGCGGCTTCTGGCAGAAGGAAGTACGTTTACATGACTCAAAGTTCGTTCGCCGATCTCGGCGTGTCCGGGCCGCTCGAGCGCGCCCTTCGCGCGGAGAACTACACCCACCCGACCCCGATTCAGGATCAGGCCATCCCGCGGCTCCTCGCCGGACGGGACCTGCTTGGTATCGCCCAGACCGGCACGGGAAAGACCGCCGCCTTCGCTCTGCCCATCCTGCAGCATCTTTTCGCCGGCCGGCCCGGCAACAATGGAAATGCCGAAAGAAATGATGACGGCAATGGAAAGCGCGGCGGCAAACACCGCCGGCGAGCCGTCCCGCGCGCCCTCATCATGGCGCCCACGCGCGAGCTCGCCCTCCAGATAGGGGAGAGTTTCCGCTCCTACGGGCGGCACCTCCCGCTGCGCCACACAGTCATCCTGGGCGGAGTGAGCCAACATTCCCAGGTACGCGCCCTCTCGGGCGGGGTGGACATCCTCGTCGCCACGCCGGGGCGTCTGCTCGATCTGAAGGAACAGGGCCACGTCCGCCTCGGCCAGATGTCTCACCTCGTCCTGGACGAGGGCGACCTCATGCTCGACATGGGTTTTCTGCGCGATGTGCGGAAGATCATCGCCGCCCTGCCCACGAAGCGCCAGACGATGCTCTTTTCGGCGACCATGCCCACTGACGTCTCGTGCCTGGCCGGGGAGATCCTGAGCGATCCCGTCCGCGTCGAGGTCTCCCCGAGAATCATCACCGTCGAGAAGGTCGACCAGCGCGTTTTCTTCGTCGACATGGGAAAAAAGCGAGCCCTTCTGTCCCATCTTCTCCGGGACGCCGGCATGAGCCGCGTGATCGTCTTCACGCGCACGAAGCGGGGCGCCAGCCGCCTCGCCATACAGCTCGAAAAAGCGGGCTTCCCGACCGAATCCATACACGGCGACAAGGCCCAGAGCGCCCGCCAGAGCGCCCTCGCGCGGTTCCGGAAAGGGGGCGCACGCGTTCTCGTCGCCACCGATGTCGCTGCGCGCGGCATCGACATCTCCGGCGTGACCCACGTCGTCAACTATGAGCTGCCCAACATCCCCGAAAGCTACGTCCACCGCGTCGGGCGGACCGCCCGGGCCGGCGCCGAGGGTATCGCGCTCTCATTCTGCGACACCTCGGAGCGCCCCTTCCTGCGCGGCATCGAACGGGTGACGAAGCGGCCCATCACCGTCGTTGAAAACCACCCCCACCAAAACGCCGCCGCCACCGGGGGGCAGGACCTGAGCCAGCCCAGACCTTCCTCTACCAGGAAGGCCCCGGCCGGGCGATCGGCGCCCAAGCGTAGGGCGGCATCCGGGCCTTCCCGTCCCAAGCAGCGTCGATCCGCATCGGGCGGAAGCGCTCCCAAGCGGCAGGGCTGGTCCGGGGAGCGAACCGCCTCCGGTGGAACCTCCCACGGTGGGACCGCGCCCGGCACGGCCGATGGAACCACTCGTGGTGGGGCCGGAGCGCGCCGAAGGCGCAGAATCCGGCGGCGCGCCTCGGCGGTGTAGGCCACTCATTATCCGCCGACAAAAGCAGGGGTTGGTTTTTCGCCTGAAAATGGGGATGAAGACGTCGAGCACGCCAAAAAAATAGGATGTTATTGTTTAAGAACGCCCCAGTAAAGAATTGAAAATAAATCTATTAACGGAGAAGATGAGGGCATTTGAACCGCCGGATGCGTGTTGGCCACTTCTTTCGGGAGGGCTGGGCCGCCGTGATTTAGTGAATGGATCATCCGGCCGCTCCCAGCTCCCCGAGCTGGCGGTTCCGGCCCCGCTTCCCGTATCGCTCGAACGCCTTTGCGTAGCCTCGTCAAAGGATTCGGGAATCATGAATTCGAGCCCGTTACCGTCCGGGTCCTGGCAGAAGAGTTGCTTGAGGCCAATCGCTGAGTTGGGGTCCTGGCAGTAGGGTACCCCGTGCTCTTCGAGGCGTCTGCGGTAGGGCTCGTAGTCCTCCACCGCCATGGAGATATTGACCTGCCCCCCAAAAACCGGTCCATGCTGAATGAGAGGATTTTCGATACTCTTTCGGTGAGACTGCCCAATCTGGGTGGATTTGCATGAGCAAGAAGCGTCATACACCTGAGCAGATCATATCCAAGCTGAGAGAAGCCGAAGTGCTGCTTTCCCAGGGCCAGAGCGTCCCTGCGGCCTGCAAGAGGATTGAGGTTTCAGAGCAGAGATACGGGACGAGCTTTTGAATCGGGAAATATTCTACACGCTGGATGAGACGAAGATCTTGGTGGAGCGCTGGAGGCATGTCTACAACCGAATCAGGCCGCATAGTTCACTGGGCTACCGGCCTCCAGCACCAGAAACAAAAGAGCCATGGCCTCCGGGCTTCGCTCCGCTTCTCCCTCCGGCCATGGCTCCAGGACTCTAGAGAAAGTGGTATCATTGTCGGGGTCATGTCAATTATCCAACTCAAATATTCCCAGATAGTGACCCCCTTCACACCAATAATCGTGAAAGTTTTCTCCAGAGAGCTATAATATTTATGAAGCAGCTGTTATTCGAGCCAGGAAAAGGAGGATTGTGGTCAAATGTGTGGCATGAAGTAATACCGGGCAACTTCTCACTCGCGTCTTTTTTCAAAAAGGAAAGGATTGCCCATGAATACCGATGAGAGAATGGGGAAGCTAGAAAGGGACAACAAAAGGCTCAAGAGGTATGTCGCTGTGTCCATCTCCCTTGCCCTCGCCGCCCTAATTGGCGGGACGGTGTTGGGGGTTCACGCTGCAAGTCGCAAGGTGAAGTCTTTTACAGCCGCTAACGGCGTATTCGACACCATTACTGCTAAGAACATCTACGTCAAAGACTCCAGCGGGAAAATTCGCGTGAGGCTCTACGGGAAGGGCGATTTGCGTCTCTATGACTCCAGCGGGAAAACTAGAGTGGCGCTCAACGGGAAGAATGGCATTTTGTATCTCAATG
>PVBE011043473.1_pt1 | contig 34113 bp, 34 predicted proteins | sample 1631181 | NCBI WGS metagenome assembly PVBE01 (sample SAMN08397723, study PRJNA350692) | Marine metagenome, whole genome shotgun sequencing project. | isolation source: water | place: Pacific Ocean | collected 2012-04
CGGACACACATTCAAACGCACACATGCCACTCAGAGTCTCGCGTGCGCACACGCCAAACTTATGAAACACGCCGACGGGACGGCAACCAGCCGACCGTCCGCGCCGCCTCGCCTCGAAAAACTCTCGCGCCGCTATGGCAGTCTTCGCCAACCGGTTCCGGCGACTCTGCAAACGCATCCAGTGACGACCGAACGAATCGCGGACGCGCGCGACCGCATGCGACAGCTTCCTAGAGTTGAGGTAGATGATAGTCCGAGCTACAGCATCGTGAAAGCTCGCGTGGAAGCACTTCAAGCACCGACCTCGGAGGCAGCCAATGCCATCTTCACGACCCGACTGGAACGCGGCAGCACGGAACCGGCAGATCGCTACGGCCTAGCGTTGAGTCTGTCGCGGCTAGGCCGAGACGACGAAGCCGAAAGGATGTTCCGGGAACTTGTCGATGAATCGCCCGGGATCATTCCATACCGGATCGGCCAGGGGGAAACGTTGTTGAGAATCGGGCAGGTCGCCGCGGCGTTGGATGCATACGAGGAAGCAGTCAGCCTGTTCCCGCGCAACGTACCGTTGACGATCAGCTTCGCGGAGGCGCTGATCTTCGCCGGCGAACCGGCAGCGGCCCATGAGCTTCTGTTAGATCTTCTCAATAACGTACCACCGACACCCGAACAGGTGCGTCTACTCGCACGAGCGGCGAACGCCGAGGGTGATATCGGCAACGCGCACTTCTACATGGCCGAGTACTATCTGATGATTGGTAGCAGCCCGTTGGCAGTCAATCAACTGCGAATGGCACTGGAGTCACCGAATGTAAACTCCATCGATCGAGCACGTATCGAGGCGCGGCTCACGCAAGTCCGATCGTTCATGCCCGAAGATCAGCGGCTGCGCCAGCGCGACAACCAGGCTGAGAGCGAGGGCGAGCAGCTCGCCCGAGACTCATCGTAGGGCCCCTTTTTTCTCCTACGCCGCGGGCTCCATCGCGGCGTCGTAACTTCCTGTCCGCGCAAGGCCGTTGAGCTTGGCGCGTAACGCGAATGCCTGTTGACCCGCTTCGAAATTCGCCGCTTTCCCACCCCAGGCGGCGAGCGCCGGCGCCTGCAAGGCACGTCCGTATGAGAACGAAAGTTCCCAGGGGTGCGTGCCGAGTTGATTCATACTATTCAGATGTGCGGTCGCTTCCACGTCACTCTGGCCGCCGGATAGAAACGCGATGCCGGGTACGGCCTCGGGAACGTTCGCGGTCAAACAGCGGACGGTCGCTTCGGCGATTTCCTGCACTGACGCCTGCATCGGTGATTTTTTCCCGGATATCACCATATTCGGTTTGAGGATGATTCCTTCGAGGGCTACTCGATGCGCTTGTAACTGTTCGAATGTCGCTGCAAGCGTTCGATTCGTGACATCCTCGCAACGATCGATAGCGTGGCCGCCGTCCATTAAGACCTCGGGCTCCACGATCGGTACGATTCCCGCCTCCTGACAGAGAGCCGCGTAACGCGCCAGCGCATGCGCATTGGCATGAATACAAAAATCCGATGGAATATCAGCGCCAATATCGATAACAGCGCGCCATTTGGCAAACTTGGCACCGAGGCTCCCATACTCGTCCAGGCGATCCCGCAATCCGTCGAGACCTTCCGTGATGGTCTCACCCGGGAATCCAGCGAGCGGCTTAGCGCCCTTATCCACTTTAATGCCCGGAATTATTCCCAGCGACTCCAGATACTGTGGAAATGGGGTCCCGTTGTTTCCGCTCTGCCGTAATGTTTCATCGAACAGGATCACGCCACCGATCTGCTCGGCTACGCCCGAGGCCGTGAACAACATCTCACGATAAGTACGGCGGGCGTCTTCTGTCGATTCCACCGAAATGGAATCAAAGCGTTTCTTTATTGTGGGTGAACTTTCATCTGCTGCAAGAATACCTTTGCCCGGGGCAACCATCGCCCGAGCCACGGCATTCAACTCCGCGACACTCATGAATAACTCCTTAAGGCATTACCGATCGAATTCGAGTGACCCTCAGTCAGGCTGTCTGAAGGACATCAGCTCAAGTAACAAGGATAGCAGAACGCCGCCGCCGCGACCCAGTGCCAGATCCGGTTCTCAGCAACGATTTTTGCCTAATCATCAATAGGGTACTAAAATAGTCCTATATAGATTAGCAGCGGGCCCACCCATGCTGAGAATAAGCAAACTTACGGATTACGGAACGCTCGTGTTGGCGCAATTGCCGATGATCGATAAGGGACTTGCGAGCGCCGGCCAGGTCGCCGACGCTACACGCCTCTCTCAGCCGACCGTGAGCAAACTCTTAAAGGCCCTCGTTCGTGCCGGACTCGTGGTCTCTGAGCGCGGCTCGCACGGCGGCTACGCGCTTGCGCGGGCCGGCGACGAGATCACGGCGGCTCAGATCATCGACGCGATCGAGGGTCCTGTGGCCATTACGGAGTGCAGCTCCCCCGGTGGACGTTGTAGTCTCGAGCCCACGTGCCGTGTCGGGTCCGCTTGGCAGGAAATAAATCTCAGTATCCGTAGTGCATTGGCACAGGTCAGTCTCACGGATCTTCAAACGCGGCATATACCGATTCCGTCACTCAAGCTCAGAAGAGATATCTTCGGTCTGCTAACGAACCGGTAGGCAGAAGGCTGCAGCTCTCATGGCATCGAACTCCGACAAATTCTCCGAGTTGGTCGAGCAGAAGTACCAACACGGCTTCGTAACGGACATCGAAGAAGATCTGGTACCGCCCGGCCTGGACGAGGATGTCATACGGCTAATCTCCAGGAAGAAAGATGAACCCGAATTCCTGACCGGGTGGCGCCTGAACGCGTACCGGCACTGGTTAATGATGACGGAACCGAACTGGGCACATGTTAGTTACAAGCCGATCGACTATCAGTCCATCTCCTACTACGCCGCGCCGAAAAACCTGGATGACGCTCCAAAAAGCCTCGATGAAGTGGATCCCAAGCTTCTCGAGACCTACGAGAAACTGGGCATACCACTGCATGAGCGCGCGCACCTCGCCGGCGTCGCGGTCGACGCCATATTCGATAGCGCCTCCGTGGCGACAACGTTCAAGAAGAAATTAGCGGACGTAGGCGTCATCTTCTGTTCCTTCTCCGAGGCGGTAATAGAGCACCCGGAACTCGTCAAACGCTACCTGGGCACGGTTGTGCCACAACGTGACAATTTCTTCGCCGCGTTGAACTCGGCTGTCTTCAGCGATGGCTCGTTCGTCTATATTCCTGAAGGCGTCCGCTGCCCGATGGAACTCTCGACTTACTTTCGTATCAACGCCGCGAACACAGGACAATTCGAGCGCACATTAATCATCGCGGAACCCGGCAGCTATGTGAGCTATCTCGAAGGCTGCACGGCACCGATGCGAGATGAGAATCAGCTGCATGCGGCCGTGGTCGAACTCGTCGCGCTTGAAGACGCCGAGATCAAATATTCCACTGTGCAGAACTGGTATCCGGGCGACGAAGACGGCGTCGGTGGAATCTACAACTTCGTCACGAAACGTGGTGACTGCCGCGGCGCGAACTCGAAAATATCCTGGACTCAGGTCGAAACGGGCTCGGCGATTACCTGGAAGTACCCGAGCTGCATACTGCGCGGGCCCAACTCCATCGGTGAATTCTACTCGGTCGCGGTCACGAACAATTTTCAACAGGCCGACACGGGCACCAAGATGATTCACATCGGTCGTAACACGCGCAGCACCATAATCTCGAAGGGCATTTCGGCCGGCCACGCCCAAAACTCCTACCGCGGCCTGGTTCGGGTGATGCCGAGTGCACGCGGCGCCCGGAATTATACGCAGTGCGACTCACTGTTGATTGGCGACCAGTCGAGGGCACACACTTTTCCTTACATCGAGGCACGTGAATGCAGCGCGCACATCGAACACGAAGCCACGACGTCGAAGATCAGTGAAGATCAACTCTTCTACTGCCGCCAACGCGGCCTGTCCGAGGAGGGTGCCGTGAATCTGATCGTCAACGGCTTCTGCCGTGAGGTTTTCAAGGAGTTGCCGATGGAATTCGCCGTGGAAGCACAGAATCTCTTAAACGTGAGCCTCGAAGGTGCCGTCGGCTGACATCGGAGCAGCACAGAATGCTAGTTATTGAGAACCTACATGTCCGCGTGGACGATCACGCGATCCTTAACGGGCTTGATTTGAACGTCGCCGCCGGTGAAGTTCACGCCATCATGGGTCCTAACGGCTCGGGAAAGAGCACGCTGGCTCAGGTCATCGCCGGCCGCGAGGGTTATGAGGTCATCGAGGGTTCGATTACTTTTCAGGGCAGAGATCTACTCGGCATGCCGCCCGAAGAGCGGGCTCGAGCGGGCATATTTCTTGGTTTTCAGTACCCCACAGAGATCCCAGGCGTGAATAACACGTACCTGCTAAAAGCCGCTCTGAACGCGCAGCGCGCATCGCGTGGCGAGAGCGAGATCGACGCCTTCGAATTCATGAAAGTCATTAAGACCCAGATCGAGTTGATGCAGATCCCGAAGGACTTCCTGACACGGGGCGTCAATGAAGGGTTCTCCGGTGGAGAGAAAAAACGTAACGAGATATTGCAGATGCTCGTTCTGCAACCAACGCTAGCGGTTCTCGACGAAACGGACTCCGGCCTCGATGTCGATGCGCTGAAAATCGTTGCAGCGGGAATCAACAGCCTCCGCAGTCCCGAACGCTCGACAATCCTCGTCACCCACTACGAGCGCCTGCTGGAGCTCGTCGTCCCGGATCAAGTACACGTACTTTCGGATGGCCGTATCGTGAAAAGTGGAGACCGCAGCCTGGCTCGTGAACTGGACGAGCGCGGCTACGACTGGGTGCGTAACGAGGCTGGCAAGACATGACGCAAGAGCATCTTCGGAGCCAGTTTCTCACCCGGCTGAAGGACCTGCCCGGTTCCGCTGCCGTTCGCGCGGAACGCGAACGGGCAATGTCAGCGTTTAAATCGACCGGTTTCCCCACATGCAAGGCGGAGGACTGGCGCTATACCGATGTCAAACCCATAGCAACCGGAGAATTCGATCCGGTCCCGGATGAGCCCTCACAAGACGCAGCCGACCGGGCTCGGCTGTCTCTCGAATCGCTGGGATTCAATGAAGCATCCGTGCCGATTTCCTTCATCGACGGTCATCCGGCTACGGGTCATCATGCGGCGATGTCGCACGATGGACTGACAATCACCAGCCTGGCTGAAACCTGGGATGGCGCGGGTACCGTGGCGGCCGGAACTGAATTCGAGAAACTGCCGTTTGCGGCGCTCAATACCGCCTTCGCCAGCAACGGCCTGTCACTTCGGGTCACGAAAGAAACGCGAGTGAGCCGGCCGATCCATGTGGTGTTTCTGACGAGCGATCGGACGAGCCTCGCGCCCCAGCCGCGTATCGCGATCGATCTCGCACCCGACTCCCAGCTTCAGCTCGTACTGCACCTCGCCGGTGCGGACGATGGCTCCGCATGGACGAATCTCGTCTCTCATATCTCTCAAGGGCCGCGTTCCCGACTGACCCTCTATCGCCTCCAGGAACTCCCTCCCGCTGGTTTGCATACGGAGCTCCTAACGGCGCGACTCGGTGACGACGCCTCGCTCGAAATCGGTTATATCGATCTGGGCGGTAAACTCGTAAGGAATGACGTACGAGTCGATTTGGCAGGCCCGGGTGCGCGGTGTGATTTATTCGGCATCTTCATGGCGAACGAGGGCCAGCACGTAGACGATCACATCCGAATCGACCACTCTGCGCCGAGAACTGTCAGCCGGGAGAATTTCAAGGGCATCATCGGCGATCGAGGTCGTGGTGTCTTCAACGGTAAGGTCGTCGTCCACAGAGACGCGCAGAATATCGATGCGACTCAGTCGAGCGACAATCTGCTGCTGTCCGAGCGCGGCGAGATCGACACGAAACCTGAACTCGAGATCTATGCCGATGACGTGAAATGCTCGCACGGCGCGACAGTCGGGCAGCTCGATGAAGACAAACTTTTTTACTTACGCTCACGCGGCCTGGACGACATGACCGCGAGCGGGTTACTGACGTTCGCGTTCGCCAACGAGATTTTACAGCGCCTCGACATCCCGGAGATAAGACAACGTATTACCCGTCGCGTCCTGGAGCGGCTTCCTGGTCAACAACGCTGGGACGAGTTCTTGTGATACCCCCGAAACTCGACACATCGGCGCCCCCCGCGGGACTCGTGACCGACATCGGTTCTCTTCGGGCGGATTTTCCAGCGTTGCGGCAGCAAATCTACGGCCCGCCATTGGTTTACTTGGACAGCGCCGCCTCCTCACAACGTCCACAAGCCGTGATCGATGCGATGGTGCATCACGAACAACACGATCACGCCAACGTCCATCGCGGAGTTCATCGACTCAGTGTACGCGCGACTGAGGCGTACGAAGGTGCTAGAGAGAAGCTCCATGCCTTCGTCAACGCGAAGAGCGGCGCCGAAATCATCTTCACGCGTGGCACGACGGAGTCTATCAATCTGGTCGCGGCGAGCCTCGGCCAAACCCATCTCAGCCCGGGGGATGAAGTTCTAGTTACGCGGATGGAGCATCATTCCAACATCGTGCCCTGGCAATTGATCTGTCAGCAGACGGGCGCACGCGTAACGCCAGCGCCCATCACGGAGAGCGGCGAACTGGATAGAGCCGGATTCACGGCCTGCCTGAACGAGAACACCAAGATTGTCGCGATCGGTCATGTCTCCAACGCGCTGGGGACGATCAATCCCATACAGGATCTCATCGCCGAGGCTCATGAGGCCGGTGCGCTCGTGTTAGTTGACGGTGCACAAGCCGCGCCGCATTTACGCATCGACGTCCAGGCGTTGGACTGCGACTTCTACGCACTGTCGGGACACAAGATGTTCGGCCCAACAGGAATTGGCATCTTATATGGAAAAGAAGCACTACTCGAAACGATGCCGCCGTATCAAAGCGGTGGCGAGATGATCCTGACTGTGAGCTTCGAAGAAACACGATTTAACGCCCTACCCCACAAATTCGAAGCCGGCACGCCGAATATCACGGGCGCTGTCGGTCTCGGGGCAGCGGTCGATTATTTGAACGCTATCGATTTCGATGCGCTAGCTCGGCATGAGCACGGCCTTCTCGATTACGCCACGACCGAACTTCGGAAGCTGCCGGACGCGAGAATCATCGGCACGGCGACCCACAAGGCCAGTGTACTCTCGTTCTTACTCGGCAACATACACGCGCATGATCTCGGTACTATCGTCGACCGGGAAGGCGTTGCCATACGGACAGGTCATCACTGCGCAATGCCGGTGATGGATTTCTTTTGCGTAGCTGCCACCGCGCGTGCGTCATTCGCCCTCTACAACAATCGTGACGACGTCGACAGACTCATGCTCGGTTTGCGCGTGGCCTTGGAGCTCTTCTCATGAACGAGTTGCAGGAACTCTATCGTGAGGTGATCCTCGACCACAATCGCAGCCCCCGAAATTTCGGCGAGTTGGATAATTCTGATCGCGTTGTCGAAGGTGTGAACCCACTATGCGGTGACCGCATGACACTGTATGTAAAGCTGGATGGAGACAAGGTTGAGGATATCCGCTTCACGGGAACCGGATGTGCAATTTCCGTTGCGTCCTCGTCGCTCATGACCGAGAGAGTCAAGGGCGCATCACTGCAGGATAACCTGGATCTGTTCGAAAAAATTCACAACATGCTGACGGCAGCAGACTATGACGACAACAACGAGATCGAGAATCTGGACAAGTTAGCTGCGCTGTCGGGCGTTCGTGATTTTCCAACCCGGGTGAAGTGCGCAAGCCTAGCGTGGCATGCACTGAAGAACGCGCTGACTGGCACGGACGATAAGGTATCGACGGAGTGAGGCATGTATTACCCACAGAGTGAGACGGTCGTATTCTCGCGGGAGTGCCCAGCCGTCATTATCCCGGCGGGCGAAGTGGTGACGTTGCCCGAGGGCACCTCGGGTTTTATCACCCAGGCGCTGGGCGGCAGCTTCACCGTTTATATCGAAGGCAATCTGTTCAGAATCGCCGGTATCGATGCCGACGCGATCGGCAAAGAGCCGCTCAAACCACCCGAAATACCGCCGGATGCGACTGAAGAGGAACTCGAATCAGTCATCTGGCAGCAGCTGAGAACATGCTACGACCCCGAGATACCGATCAACGTTATCGACCTAGGGCTGATCTATCGTTGTCAGCTCGAACAAGACGCTGCGGGCCAGCGAATTGTCAAAGTCGAGATGACGCTCACAGCACCGGGTTGCGGCATGGGGGATATTCTCATGGAAGATGTCCGGGAAAAAATCGAAATTGTCCCCACAATCGAGCGCGCCGATGTCGAACTGGTATTCGATCCACTTTGGAATCAGTCGATGATGTCCGAGGCTGCACAGCTGGAAGCCGGTTTGCTCTGAGGCCTGGCACGATGAAGCGCTTGACACTCGTCCGCCACGCTAAATCGAGCTGGACAGAAGTATCATTAGCTGATCACGACCGCATTCTGTCGGCGCGTGGTGAACGCGATGCGCCAACGATGAGCAAGCGTATGGCTGCCCGCAAGGTACGCCCATCGCTCATCATTTCGAGCTCGGCATATCGCGCACAACGGACCGCGAAACTCATTGCGGAAGCGCTCAAGTATCCAGCCGAATTCCTGCAGACCGAAAAAGAGCTCTACCTGGCAACATCGGATCAGATTCTCGAGATAATCTGTGGTCAGGAAGACAGCTTCGCCGACCTGTTAATCATCGGTCATAACCCCGGTATTACCGATCTCGTCAATCTCTTACTACCGTCCATGGAGCTGAGCAATTTACCAACCAGCGGCGTCGTTGCAATTGACTTCAATACGGAAAAATGGGCTGAGCTGCCGGTAGCCGATTCCAAACTGGTATTCTATGACTACCCGAAAAATCCGGAGCTACTGCTAATCGAAGATTAGACGAGCGTCCTACGTTGGTGCGATCGCAGCAACCACCGTGTACGTTTATCGGGCTTCCCCATCCTCGACCTTTGCGGCTCACTGGCGCGCACGCGGATATCCCGTTTACACCGTTCGACAGATTCCGCGGTCTCTTCGAAGAACTGCCCATTCATCGACGCGGGACCGCGCCTTGTGGGTAGCCCCAAAACCGTAACCTCGACAGTCTAGGGACCGCGGATAACGCTGAGGCGATCACTGGCCCGCACGTCACGGGAGGGCTTCGCGCGGTCGCCGTTAACGCAAATATGGCCGTGCTTGATCACCTGCGCCGCAAGACTTCGTGTCTTGAAGAATCGAGCGCACTACAGCCAGCGATCGATCCTTAGACTATCCGGCTTGGCCCTTTTAGCCGTCGTGCTCACTTTTTGAGCGAGTCCTTCCGTAAGGTAAGTCCGCGTTAGCGAAGATCACAGAAACAGTAAGCATAGATATCCCTCGGATCATTCAATCGATCGAGAATCCGAAAAGGCTCGACGACGGAACCAACTAATCGCTGCAACTCGGCTGGCATCGCCGATCCGACTCCCAGGGCTTTGGCGACAGGGGCGAAAACCTGTGCCATCTCCAGAACCAACCGCTCCGCGAACTCGAGTTCCTTCTCGATGTAGACGATTTCAAAATCGCCTTCATCCAGGCCCGTGAGTTCCGCAACAGAATCGATTGCATCGCCGAGATTCCCCAGGTTATCGACCAGACCATGCTCCTGCGCATCGGTTGCGATCCAGACTCGGCCCCGCGCGACCTCATCGATGTCCGCAACCGACCGTTCACGGTGTATCGCCACCTTGCTGATGAACTGATCGTAACCGAACTGTATCGATTGACCGATGAGGTCACTGATATCCGGGCCGAGTTCGCGCAACGGGTCGAGCTGCCCCGCTAGCGCCGTCGTTCCCGTACCGTCGACGTGAATACCCAGCCGGTCGAGGGAATGTTGAAATGTCGGCAGCATCGCGCCAATCCCGATCGAACCCGTCAACGTCGTTGGGCTAGCCCAGATCTCATTCGCACTCATCGAGATCCAGTAACCGCCGGAGGCTGCAACGCTGCCCATCGAAACGACGAGCGGACGGCCGCTCTGCTGAAAGACCTCGAGTTCGCGAAGCACGACCTCGGAAGCAAAGGCGCTCCCGCCGGGACTATCGACACGCAGTACAAGCGCCTTGATTCGCTCATCTTCTATCGCGCGCCGAACCAGCGTTGCCGTCGAATCGCCACCGATCGAGCCTGGCGGCTGATCGCCGTCGAGAATCATTCCCGAAGCGACGATTACGCCGACACGATCCTCACCAGACGGTCCGGTATCACCGGCACGGATTGCGCGGAGATAGGCGTTATAGCCAATACGCGGGAAATCGTCCGACTCGTCATCAGCACCGCTATCGTTCAGCAACGCTTTCAAACGCGCATTAACGGCATCTCGTGGCAGTAACTCGTCGACCAGGCCGTAATTCAATGCCATACGCGCCGTATCGCCGTTCGCCTCGTGGAGAAGATCTACAGCAGTATCCGCGTACTGCTGTAGCGCGGCACCGTTGAGTGCGCGTGCTGCCGTAACATCTGCCTGGTAGGCGTCCCAGAGCGCGCCGAGATATTGACCGGCCGCCTCACGATCCTCGGCCGACATATCGTCGCGCGTAATCGGCTCCACGAACGACTTGTATTCACCGACTGTCCAGACATTGAAGTCGATCGAAAGATTCTCGATCGCGGTCCTGAAGTACGGGGCATAGCGGCTGTAGCCGTCCATGAAGACGAGCCCCATCGGATGTAGATAAATTTCGTCGGCATGCGCAGCGAGATAGTACTGGTCGCGGGTAAAGCCGTCGCCGAATGCGACAACGCGTTTACCGCCAGCCTTGAAGAGTATGATCTCATTGGCCAGTTCCTGGAGCTTGCTCAGACCGGCACCGCCCAGGCGATCCAACTGCAAGACCAATGCGTTGATTCGATCGTCGTCGCTCGCGGCACGAATAGCCTCGACGAGATCCTTCACCAGAACTTCTCGTTGCGGTACACCTCGCGCTCTGGCGATCGCCCGGTCGATCGGGTCGCCTGAAAGTTGTTCGACCAGCGTGCCTTCCGGCGCCAGAATCAATGCCGCGTCTCTGGGTACGATCTGCACATCCGGCGCGAGCGCTGCCAGTATCACGAGTGTAAGCGTCAGGAGAATGATAAGGTGCAGGAACTTTCGGACGCCGTCCAACGCACGCCAGATCGTGCCGAGCACATTCTTGATTAGTCGCAATGGATTCATGTCGTTCTACGCCTCTTGAGAATGACGTTAGGGTAGCGGCCCCCGTTACACTACCGCACGAGCACCAGAGATAAAGCCGGCCAATAAGCGATAATGAATACGGATACCAGTAATACCACGAAGAAGGGCAATGTTGCCCGGTAAATCTCCGCAATACTGTGTTCGAAACGAAAACTGGCGATGAAAAGGTTCAATCCGACGGGTGGGGTCAGATAGCCCAGCTCCATCGTCGCCAGAAACACGATTCCGAGATGGATCGGATGAATCCCATACTGCGCAGCTACCGGCAGCACCAACGGCACGACCAGCACGATGGCCGAGAAAATGTCCAGGAGCGCACCGAGGATGAGCAGAAAAATTATCAATGCGAATAGGAAGGACCCGGGCCCGGCGACGTAAGAGTCGATGATCGCGAACAGCCGCTCCGGTACGCCCGCGTAAATCATATAGTTCGTCGACGCGAGGGAAACGCCCAGTATCATGAAGATCGCGCCAACCAAAACCATCGACTCACGCATGATTCGCGGAACTTCAGGCCAGGGAATTTCCTTGCGAATAAGAATCTCTACGAAAATGACGTAAAGGGCCGTCACTGCCGCCGCTTCCGAAACCGCGAAATAGCCGCTGTAGATGCCCCCGAGCACGACGACCGGTAAGGGAATCTCCCATCCTGAGTCTTTGAGAGCTTCGAGCACGTCCATCCCGGAAGTGTCGGCAAGTGCAGTCCGGTTGCTCCGATTCATCCAGAAACTATAGACGGACAGCAGCAGCACCATCAGTAGTCCGGGAAATATTCCGGCGAGAAAGAGGTTATCGATCGATGCAGAGGCAACGACGCCGTAGAGTATCAGTGGCAATGACGGCGCGAACAGCAATCCCAAGCTGCCCGATGTCGTGATCAACCCAAGGCTGAAGCGCTCGTCGTAACCGGCCGAGGATAGTGCTGGGTAAAACAGCGCACCGAGCGCGATAATCGTAACGCCGGACGCGCCAGTAAATGCCGTAAAGAGCGCACAGGTCGCTAGACAGACTATGGCGAGCCCGCCCGGTAACCAGCCTAACAACGCCTGAGACAGACGCACCAATCGTTGGGGAGATCGACTCTCGCTCAGTACAAATCCCGCGAAGGCAAACAACGGGATCGCAACCAGGATCGGCATCTCCGCGAGACCGAAGATTTCGATTCCCATCACGGACAGATCGATGTCGGATCGAGTGAAGCCGGCCATGGCACTTGCCGCGATGATCGCGAACAACGGCGCACCCAATAGAGCGAGTACGAGCAGGATCAGCCCAGTCAGTATCATTCTGATTTACCGAGAAGCTGCCGTATCGCCCGCAAGAAGTAGCGGTAACAGATCAGAAGAAAACCGACCGGCAGGATGAGTTGAAATATCCACGCCGGCCAGTCGTCCAGCAAAGTGTCGCCGTAGATGCGAGAATCCTGCACGAACCGCCACGAGTGCCAGGCGAGGAGGCCCGTGACGATTACGGTGAATACATCGGTCGTGAAATGAGCGACGCGCCGCAAAGGGCCGGAGAGCGAGCGAGTCAATACATCGATCTTGATCTGCTTGTTCTCGCGGCTCGCGGCGATCGCCCCGAGCAGCGCCAGCCACAGGACCATGAGTCTTACCAGACCATCACCCCAGGCCAGACCCATCGAGAAGACGTTCCGCAGCAGGATCTGCATGCTCGCGAGAAGTATCAGGCCTGACAACAGCAGCGTCATCAGGGCGTTCTCCAGCCACCGGCCCCAACGTTCGGCCCGAGCCAACCAGGCAGTCGTTTGGGAGGTCACGATGGGCTCCTTCGGAGGTTCGAGGCTCGGTCAGCGGCCAGCAGAGGAAGTGGCTCCGGCCCGATACTGGGCGAGCAGCACCAGTAGCTCATCCAATAGGCGGGCATCTAGGTCCCGCCGCTGACGCAATTCCGGGTAGAGTCCTTCGATGGTTTCGCGCCACCCGAGAATATGCTCGGAGTCGACAGGCACGAACTCGAGCCCGAATTGCTCGAGAACCGCCCGTGCCTCCCGATTATCCTGGCGTGTCCCCGCATCGAGGCTTCGCATGACGCCGCTCATCACCGATCGGACGAGTTCCTGATCCGTCGCGGAGAGCCGGCTGAAGACCCGAGCATCGATCGCGAAAATGCCCAGACCGTAGGACACCGGCAAATCCGTGACGTATTTCACCTTCGTGTGCCACTGTAGGACCAGAGCGACGATCGGCGAGGCGGCCACGACATCGAGCAACCCCGTCTGCAGCCCGGTCAGAACGTCGGTTGGCGGTAGCACGACCGGTGAGAGGCCCATGGCCTCGAGGACTCTGAATCCGATCGGGTCGCCTTCGGGGCTCCAGATTTTGCGCCGGCGCATATCCTCGACGCTACCGATCGGCTCGTTCGCCATGAGCCGGGCGAACCCACCTTCGATAAAGCCGAAGCTGATGAAGCCCGCTTCAGCCAGACCTTCCGCAAGCGCTGGATCCAGGCGCTCGCGAACATAGTCGACTTCGCCCAGAGATCGAAACAGGAGAGGAATACCGTAAAGATTGAAGCCGGAATAGCGCTCAGCGATCCCGCCGCCCGTAAATGCACCACCATGGAGTTGCCCAACGCGGACCTTGCGCAGCACCTGGGAATCGTTGCCCATGATTCCACCGGGATAAAACTTGATCGTGACGCGGCCTTCCGAGCGATCCTGAATCTCCACCGCCCCGGCGCGCATCTCACGCATCCAGGTCGAGCCATCGGGAGCTACCGTCGCCACTTTGAACTCAACGCCCTCGGCAGGCGGGGTGACGAATAAGGCGGCCAGTAGAGCGACCGCGAGACCTCTCCGGCTGCGGCTAAAAATAATAGGTGTGCTTTTTGCTGAGGCCATCAGAAGTAGTCTGCTGAAGATGCCAGAAGTTCCGCCGCATCGCGCTTCGCGAGCACGTTGAAGAGCGTTCGCCCGGGCGCCTCGGCCGGCGCGGCAATGACTTCGTTGAGCAGCCTGTCGTGCAGGTCCTGGTCGAACATCATGCGCCCATAGCGCCGAGCATATTCTACCTTCGCCGAGAGGTCAGTGCCTTTACTCAGTTCAATAGCACGCTCGAAATGCGCCTGGGCAGTTTCCGGTTGGCCTCCCAACGCCGGCGGGCGCAGCGCGTTGAGGATGCCGAGATACAGATGGACGCCGCCTTCTTGATAGGTCTCGTCGAGTTCCAATAGACGGCTCATCGCAGCCTGCACCCACGGTAGCTCGCCGACCGCCGTCCAGTCCGAACTTGTCGCATCGATGTGACTCAGCCAACTGGCGGCATAGGCGTAAAGCACTTCCGTCTGAGGGTTGCCGACCGCTGCTAACTCGGCGACGAACGTATCGTAGTCGAGACCGGACCAGCCACAGGCGGGCGGATAGTCCAGGCAGATGGCGCGTTCGCCATAACGTCGGCTCTTGGCGGTCAAAATCGCGCCGTGCTCGGGATTTTCAGCGAACCGGGAGCCATAGAGGGCGAAGAGTTGCGCACCGGCAGCGAGCAGTTCAACATTCTCTGGGCTTTGGATAATGAAGCCGTCGACGATGAGCAGATAGGCCGGCAGGCCCGCGTCGACAATTGCCGGATCATCCTGATTGAGAATTGCGGCAGAGAGCGTGTCGGCCGCCAATCCGCCAACGAAAGTGCAGCCACTCGATCCGAGCGCCGCAACTGCACCCAGCAGTGCGACAGCCAGCCCCAAGCGGCCACCACGTCGAGTTCTTGTCGGACCAGCGAGCACGCCAGCCTCCCTCGTCGTTAGATCTTTTCCTTGATTCGAGCAGCTTTACCACTACGTTCGCGGAGATAATAGAGCTTCGCTCGGCGCACATCTCCGCGCCGTCTGACCTTGATGTCGGCGACGGCGGAGCTGTGAGTCTGGAAGACTCTCTCCACACCTTCGCCGTGAGATACTTTTCTCACCGTAAATGCCGAATTGAGCCCGCGATTGCGCTTGGCGATAACGACGCCTTCATAGGCCTGGAGTCGTTCGCGCTCTCCTTCCTTGACCCGGACCTGGACGACGACCGTGTCGCCGGGAGAGAAATCGGGAACATCCGACTTGAGCTGTTCCTGCTCAAGATCGCTGATTAGTTTGGACATGCCTTGATCCTCAAGTCTCGCTCGTGTTCGTCTCGTCAAATTCGCCGATAAATTCCTCGAGGAGTATCTGCTCCTCGGGCGACAGTGTCCGGTCCTCCAGCATCTGCGGCCGCCTGAGCCAGGTTTTTCCCAATGCCTGTTTCAACCGCCAGCGCCGGATCGCATCATGGTGCCCCTGGATCAGCACGTCCGGGACACCTAGCCCATCGACAACCTCAGGGCGAGTGTACTGAGGATAATCCAGTAGTCCAGCCATAAAGGATTCTTTTTGGGGCGAATCCTCGTGTCCGAGCACGCCCGGGAGCAGTCTGGCTACGGCATCGATAACGACCGCCGCCGCAAGTTCTCCGCCGCTGAGCACATAATCGCCCAGAGACAACTCCTCCGCCACGTCATTCGCCACTATCCGCTCGTCCAGTCCTTCATACCGTCCTGCAACCAGCAACAACCCCGAGCTACCCGCTAGTTCCCCGGCGAGGGCCTGATCGAAAGGCCTCCCCTGAGCACTCAAAACAAACTCGCGACTCCCTGCCGGCAACTCCCTGCGCGCTTGCCGTATCGCATCGCGCAGCGGCTCGTACTTCAGCACCATGCCCGGCCCGCCCCCATACGGTCTACCGTCGACCGTCCGATGCGGGTCGGAGACGAAATCCCGCGGCGAGACGTACTTTACCTCGAGCACGCCGCGCGTGCAGGCACGCCCGACGACACCATATCGGCTGACCGGCTCGATGATCTCCGGCAGCAGTGATACGACGCTGATCTGAAACATCCGACGATCCTTTCTAATACGTTGGGTCCCAGTCGACGACGATCTTGCCCTGCTCCAGATCTACTTCCCGCACGACTTTCTCCTGTACGAACGGGATCAACCGTTGTCTTTCGCCTGCGATCACCATGACATCGTGACCGCCGGTCTCGAACAGATAGTCGAGCTGCCCGAGAGAATCTCCCGCCACGGTAGCCACCTCCAGCCCGGCGAGATCTGCCCAGTAGTACTCCCCGGGCTCACATGGCGCCAACTCATCACGCGCGACAGCAATATCGGCCCCAACGAGTACGCCTGCCTGGTCGCGATCGTCGATCGTCTTGAGCTTCGCGACCACGGTACGACTTTGCTTCCCGCCGTCCTCGACTTCGACAGTCTGCTCTTTGCCGCCCGCGTCGAGCACCCACGTCTTGAACCCCACGATGCTGTCACGAGGATCGGTATACGAGTGAACTTTGATCCAGCCTTTGACGCCGTAGAGCCCGCTGACTCGGCCCAGTATCACGAGCTTGCGAGGCGCCCCGCTCACTTTGGCTCCCCCTGGGCTCAAGCCCGAACTAGGGTACCTCGCTGACCCGCGCCTGCTTCATCAGGTTGGCGACGCGGTCGGACGGCTGTGCACCTTGGGAGAGCCAGTAATCGGCACGCTCCAAGTCGACCTTCAGTTTGCGCTCGCCGCCTACCGCGATGGGGTTGAAATACCCCAGACGCTCGATATAGCGGCCGTCACGACGATTACGGCTGTCCGTCACGATGATGTGATAGAAAGGCCGCTTTTTCGCGCCACCTCTCGACAACCGGATACTGACCATGCTTGAGCCTCAAAAAAAAACCTTCCCGAAAAAATCAAAACGGCCGCCATTGACGACCGCTCGATGAGGTGCGAATTCTACCGGATTTGCTCCATAAGTGAAGGCCAGATCGAATCGAAAGCGCCCGTACTGGGCGCATTCAATGCCGCCGGCCGCGAGGGACTCGGCCCTGGGGTGTCTGGAGCCCCCCCAGGACGCGCTCGAGACCCCCTTTAGAGATCTGCCTCATGGTCTTCGCGAGCTGCCGATGCTGCTTCAAGAGGCGGTTCACGTCCTGAATCGCAAGACCCGCACCACGGGCTATACGGCGCTTCCGCGAGCCGTTGATGAGGTCCGGCCGGCGGCGTTCCGCGGGCGTCATGGAATCGATGATACCCATCTGACGCCGGATCTGACGTTCGTCGATACCGGCCTGGGCGGCCGCGGCATCGACTCCCGGGAGCTTATCGAGCAAAGCACCAATACCACCGAGATTCCCTAACTGCTCGAGTTGCGCTCGAAAATCCTCTAGATTCAGTCTTCCGCCGCGCTTTACCTTCGAGGCTACCCGTTCGGCGGCTTCCTGATCGACATGTCGCTGAACCGTTTCGACGAGGCCGACGACGTCGCCCATACCGAGAATTCTCGAAGCCATGCGCTTGGGGTCGAAGACTTCGAGGGCTTCCAGCTTCTCACCGGTACCGAGGAGCTTGATCGGCAGACCCGTCACCTCCCGAACCGACAGAATTGCGCCGCCGCGCGCGTCACCGTCGGCTTTGGTCGCTATCACCCCGGCAAGCGGTAGTGCTTCGTGGAATGCTAGCGCCGAGTTCACGGCGTCTTGTCCGGCCATCGCATCGAGGATAAACAGCGTCTCGTGGGGCGCGATCGCCGCATGTAGAGCCTCGGCCTCCGCCATCATGTCCACGTCGACGTGCAGGCGCCCGGCCGTATCGACGATCAACCAGCGTTTGTTGTCCCGACGCGCCTGCGCGAGCGCCGCTCTCGCGATAGCGACGGAACCGTCTTCGTCTGAATCGGCACAGTCGATACCGAGACTCGCTGCGAGCGTGGCAAGCTGCTCCCGCGCAGCCGGGCGATGGATATCGGTACTTACCAACAGCACATCGTGTGGGCGCTTACCGGCGAGATGAGTCGCGAGCTTCGCCGACGTCGTAGTCTTTCCCGCACCCTGCAGCCCGACGAGCATGAGTACCGTCGGATATCCCTGCCGCGCGATCTCTACTCCCTCACCGCCGAGCACAACGACAAGCTCGTCATGAATGATCTTCGTGAACGTTTGCCCCGGATTGAGGCTTCTCTCGACCTCTTCACCGAGTGCCCTCTCCCGAACCCTCCCGATGAAGCTCTTAGTGACGGTAAGCGCAACATCAGCCTCGAGCAGTGCCATGCGGATGTCACGCACCGTATCGCGGATATTGTCTTCGGTAATACGGCCGCGACCGGTTACCCGGCTGATGGTCGTGCTAAGACGTTCGGAGAGAGAGCGGAGCATGAAAGCTGAAACGGCCTGATTTAGTTATCGGCTCCAGCCTAGCATGGCTGAAGAAGACGCGGAAAATCGCTTTAATTTCAGATCGCGGGATCAAATCCTTGACACTCGCTCTAGCGTTCGTCCACTCTAGGCTCATCTTGGGTAACAGGAGGGTCACCGTACTTGAGTGACGACGTTCCTCTAGGCTTATTATTCGCCTTACTAATCGTTCTACTCGTTCTCTCGGCGTTCTTCTCTAGCACGGAAACCGCCCTCATGCGCCTCAACCGCTATCGGTTGCGGCACCGGGCGAGGTCTGGCCTGCGAGCTGCCAGATTGACCGAGACCCTCCTGAAACACCCCGATCGTCTGATCGGACTCATACTCCTCGGAAACAACACCGTAAACCTCGCCGCTGCCGCGATCGTCACGGTCATCTCCATCCGTCTTGGCGGCGAGGCAGCAATCTTCGTTGGGACGCTGATTCTGACATTTGTCGTGTTGATATTCGCGGAGGTCGCCCCGAAGACGATTGCCGCTAGAAACCCATCGAGACTCGCACTACCGGCAGCCCTGGTCTACTACCCGTTGATGAAGATTGCCTACCCGCTGGTATGGCTCATCAACCTCATAGCCAACGGGCTCTTGCGTTTGCTCGGCATACCGATCGATCGCGACAGCGGTCATGCGCTAAGTACAGCGGAGCTTAGAACCGTCGTGACCGAGGCTAGCGTGCGTATACCGGAACGGAATCAGCGCATGTTGCTGGGCATTCTCGATCTCGAGGAAGTCACGGTGGACGACGTTATGGTCTCGCGCCAGGAAATTGTGGGCCTCGATCTCGACGAGCCCTGGGAGGAGAACCTGGCGTTGATCCGCGACAGCCGCTACAGCCGCCTGCCGGTCTTCCGCGACGATATCGACGATATTGTCGGTATCATCAGGGCGAGAAGCATCCATGGACATCTCGCACAAGGTACGTTGGACGAACGCGTGCTGCTCGAGCAAACGCGCGAACCCTATTTCGTACCCGAGGGCACGCCGCTCGCCAAGCAATTGGCCAACTTTCAACGCCTCAAACACCGTGTGGCGTTAGTCGTGGATGAATATGGCGACGTGCAAGGTCTGGTGACGACGGAAGACATCGTCCGTGAGATCGTTGGTGAATTCGGTACGGACCCGAGCCCTGTCGGCCCGGAAATCCAGCACCAAAGCGACAACAGTTATATCGTCGATGCCAGTTCGAACATTCGCCAGCTGAATCGGCTCATGAACTGGAACCTTCCGACAGACGGCCCGAAGACGCTCAACGGGCTGATCGTTGAGCAACTCGAGACGATCCCCGAGTCGGGTACGGGTCTGACCGTGGCATTCTATCCGATCGAGATTCTCGACACGACCGAACACGCAATCAAGAAAGTCCGCGTATCGGTACCCGAGAGCCGCCCCGAACAATCGTAAGTGCAAGCAAAAAGGGACATGGCGCCTTTTATTTTGCCTTAGCGGAGCACGGCGTCCAGAGCCTGGCCGAGACGATCAACCGCGACGATTTCCAGACCGTCGATGGCCGCCCGCGGCCTGTTAGCCCGCGGGATTAATGCGCGCTCGAAGCCGTGTTTGCGAGCCTCGGCCAGTCGCTCCTCACCGAATGGAACCGGTCTGATCTCACCTGTCAGGCCGATTTCGCCGAATGAGACCAACTCCGCGGGTAGCGCTCGCTCGCGGAAGCTAGAAAGCAGCGCCAACGTAACCGGAAGATCCGAAGCGGTCTCGGTGATCTTTAGTCCCCCGACGACGTTCGCGAACACATCGCTATCGCCGATAGCGATGCCGCAGTGACGATGCAGCACGGCGAGAAGCAGGCCCAGCCGTTGCGTATCCAGGCCCTGGGCGACTCGACGCGGGTGAGTGCCTGTGTTCTGATCGACCAGCGCCTGGACTTCGACGAGCAGCGGCCGCGTGCTCTCCCGTGTGACGAGTGTCGTACTGCCCGGCACCGCCTGCGTACGACGCGCGAGAAATATCGCCGAAGGATTCTTGACCTCGTTGAATCCCTGCTCGCTCATCACGAAGAAGCCGAGTTCGTTGGCCGCGCCGAAGCGGTTTTTCACAGCCCTGATGATACGAAAGCGGCTACCGAGATCGCTCTGAAAATACAGCACGGTATCGACCATGTGCTCGAGGACTCTGGGGCCCGCCAATGTGCCCTCCTTCGTGACATGGCCCACAAGCACCGTCGCGACCGAACGATTCTTCGCAAATCGCACCAATTGGGCCGCGCACTCGCGAAGCTGGCTAACGGATCCCGGGGCTGATTCCAGGTGCTCGCTGTAAAGTGTCTGTATGGAATCGATGATTAATACGGCGGGCGGCTCCGTTTCGAGCCGGCCGATGATCGACTCGACGCTTGTCTCCGCGAGCAAACCGACTGGCGCCTCGCCGACACTGAGGCGTTCGGCTCGTAGACCGATCTGACCCAGAGACTCCTCACCGGTCACATAACAAGCCCGCCGCGTCGCGCTGATTCTCGCCGCGGCACTCAGGAGAAGCGTCGACTTGCCGATTCCAGGATCTCCGCCGATCAGGACGACAGATCCCGGCACGAGGCCGCCACCCAGAACGCGATCGAGCTCCGCTAATCCGCTACCGATACGCTCGACATCGGTCACGTCCAAGCAATCCAGGCGTGTCAGCGATGATTCTCCAGCAGAAACGCCACGCATACGGCTGCCGCGACGGAGATCTCGGGTTTCCGATAGGGCATTCCACGCGCCACAATCGGGGCACTGCCCTTGCCACTTCAGATGTTGGGCTCCGCACCCATCGCAAATGTAAATCCGCTTCGTCTTGGTCACAGTCGCAGGATAGCATCTGCCGGCATGACGACCCGCCCGCAACCCACGGCAACTGGCCGGATTCTCGCGTCGAAAACGGGTCTAGGTCACAGGGAGAACTTTGGCAACCTGGCATACTTTCGGACAGATGGTGACCAGCAATACGAAAACTCACTCCTCCTTAACCCTGACGCTGCTCGCGGGCAAGATCGTGATTGCCGGCCAAACCGATGGCGACCATCATGTGACCCCGGTCGGGACTCTAAGCACTCAGGAATTGCTGGCCCATGAACTCGCCGGTTACTGGTTGAATAGGGCGGTTACGACGGGGATTGAAAATTACGCGCTCGCCTGGGGTTTCGCGGGACTATTGCTATTAGCCGTGGCTGCACTGCCACTTAGTGTGCCGTGGATCACCGGCCTTCCCTTGATCGGAGCTGGAACTCTACTCGCTGGCAGCGCAGCCGCATTCGTCACCGAAGATGCTTGGTATCTGACTGCCGGACCGGTGCTGCTTGCGCTCCTGGGTGGGAGCTACGCCGCATGGAGCCGTAACCGACAGCCAGAGGAGCCCGAGGAGCCCGAGGAGCCCGAGGAGCCCGCCGACCGACTTTTTCGGCAACCCAGAAAGTTCGATCAGCCGCCGCGATACGCCGACGCGTCATCGTCGCTGGGCCGCTACCAGCTAGTGAAGCTTCTTGGACAGGGGGCGATGGGCCGAGTCTATCTCGGCCGCGATCCGAAAATTAACCGCATGGTCGCGATTAAGACGATCAATCTGGCCGAAGAATTCGACCTTGAAGATATCGATGAGGCCCGCGACCGTTTTTTGCGCGAAGCGGAAACGGCTGGCGGCCTCAATCATCCGGATATCGTTACCATTTACGATGTCGGCGAGGAAAACAATATCGCCTATATAGCGATGGAGCTGCTGCGTGGCGGAATCCTGAGCGAGTATACGAAGCCGGACAAATTGCTACCGGTCGCAACGACCCTTAAGCTCGTTGCCCGCGCCGCCAAAGCCCTCGACTATGCCCATCGGCACAACATCGTCCACAGGGATATCAAGCCAGCCAATATTATGTATGATTCGGGCACGGACAGTTTGAAGCTGACGGACTTCGGCATTGCAAGGCTGACGGATGTCAGCCGTACTCGAACGGGAATCGTACTTGGAACGCCTTCATTCATGTCTCCCGAGCAATTAGAAAGTAAAAATGTGAGCGGGTACACTGACTTATTCGCGCTGGGAGTTAGCTTGTACCAACTGCTGACTGGCCACTTGCCCTTCCGGGGATCATCCATGACCGAGCTAATGTTCGTGATCGCGAACGAACCCCACCGACCCGTAACGACGCTCCGAACACACCTTCCGGACCACCTCGACGCCGTTCTCGACAAGGCTTTAGCGAAAAAGCCACGATCCCGATTCGCGTCCGGTGCCGAAATGGCTCAGGCACTTCACGCCCTTGCTGCTCAGGCCGCCTAGCGCACACGGGTTGGGTATCTCAGGATGCGCATGAAAGGGAAACTCGCTCATGTCGAGCTCACCGATACCGGCCGGGTTAGAGATCATAACGAAGACTCTATCGGTGCGATCCAGGATATCGGTTTGTGGGTATTGGCCGACGGCATGGGTGGCTACAACGCAGGAGAAGTCGCGAGCGGCATCGCCGTCAAGACTATCCTCGATCTAGTCCGGGAAGCATGCGAACGAGAGGACCGCGCTGATATCGAGGCCAGCACCGGGTACATGCGCCAGACAATCGTGCTGCGCGACGCCGTTCATCGTGCGAACAAGATAATCAATCAGACTGCCCAGTCTCAGCCGCAATGCGAAGGCATGGGCACGACGCTCGTCGCCTGCCTTTTCTATGACAACCGCCTGTCGATCGCTCACGTCGGCGACTCGCGGCTATACCGAATGCGAGCGAATCGCTTCGAACAGATAACGATGGACCACTCACTGTTGCAGGAGCTCGTCGACCGCGGTTTCTATTCCCAGGAAGAGGCGCAACGCTCGACGAACCGGAACTACGTTACCCGAGCGCTCGGCGTGGAAGCCAGCGTCGAGGTGGAAATCCAAGAAATCGATGCCGAACCTGGCGACTACTACCTGCTCTGCTCCGATGGATTGCCCGACATGGTCGAGGATGAGGATATTCATCTAACTATCAGTACGTTCAACGATAATATTGCTACAATCGGTGAGCAATTAGTCGGGCTCTCCAACGATAATGGCGGCCGAGACAACGTCTCGGTGATCCTGGTTCGGGTGAATGAGCGGTTCCCCGCGGGCGCCGGACTTCTGCACAAGATTCGTCACTTATTCGGATAATCAGGATATTGAGATGGCGCGCTTGATTCTCAGTCTGGACGGTCAGACCCTCGCTGAGTACAACATGACCAAGGAGCGTTACACGATCGGCCGCCTGACCGACAATGATATCCGGGTCGATAACGCGGCAGTCAGCGGCCATCATTCGTTGATTATCAATATCCTGAACGACTCCTTCCTCGAAGATTTGAATAGCACGAACGGAACTTACGTCAACGGCAAGTTGATCAAGAAACATGCGCTCCAGCACGGCGACGTCATCACGGCCGGACATCACCAGCTGCGCTATGTGGACGACCAGGGAGCAGTTGCGGTTGAGGATGAGTTTGAAAAGACCATGGTCATCGAGCTCAGCTGCCAGATGGAGGAACAGATCGCCAAGGCTGCCGAAGCCATCGAAAAAGTCGCTACGCACAACCAAGCGGTCGCGGTACCGGCTGCCGCAGCGGCGCCCGAAGCCGCACCCGTGCCCACACCCGCACCGAGCCGGCCGCAAGCCACTGGTGGCTTCTCGCCCCGTGCGACGCATACCCTGGACGAGCCAACTGCTCCCGTTCTGCCAAAGGCCAAGCTGCAGGTCTTGTCCGGAACGTTCGCGGGCCGGGAACTCGAGCTCAACAAAGCGCTAACAACGTTAGGCAGCCCGAGCATCCAGGTCGCCGCCATCACTCGGCGTGCCGCGGGGTTCTACATCGTTCATATCGAGAGTGGAAAGCCCGACATGTTCCCGCTGGTCAACGGTCAGAATATCGAGGCTCAGGCGAGAAAATTGGCCGACAACGATGTGATCGAGCTTGCCGGCGTGAAGATGGGCTTCTTCATTTCGCTGGACTGACGCCCACCACGGTCAGCTAAAAACACCTTCTCCGTAGGCTTCCGCCACGAGATTTTCGAATTTCGTGAATTCCCCCATGAAAGTCAGACGGAACTCGCCTATCGGGCCGTTGCGCTGTTTGCCGATGATGATATCGGCGATTCCTTTGCGCGGCGTTTCCTTATCGTAAACCTCTTCCCGATAGATAAAAACGATCACATCCGCGTCCTGCTCGATCGCGCCCGACTCCCGCAGATCGGACATGACGGGCCGCTTGTCAGCGCGTTGCTCGACGCTGCGATTGAGCTGTGACAACGCGATGACGGGAATGTCGATCTCTTTCGCGAGCGCCTTGAGCGACCGCGAGATCTCGGATATTTCCGTCGCACGATTCTCACTCGTGCCAGCGACCTGCATAAGCTGCAGATAATCCACGACGACGAGTCCGAGTTCGTTTTTGCGCTTTAGGCGGCGAGCGCGGGCACGGACTTCCGTGGGCGTCAACGCAGGCGCGTCGTCGATGTAAATCGGTGCATTGGACATCATAGAGACCGCAGAATTGATTCTCGGCCAGTCATCCTCGGAGAGATTGCCGGTTCGAAGATGAGATTGATTGACGCGCCCGATGGAGCCGATCATTCGGAAACTTAATTGCTCGGCCGACATTTCCATACTGAAGATCGCCGTCGGAATCTGATGACCGATAGCAGCGTTTTCCGCAATGTTGATCGCCAGAGACGTCTTGCCCATCGAAGGACGGCCCGCGATAACGATCAGGTCGCCACGCTGAAGACCGGCGGTCTTCTCATCCATCTCCGTATAGCCGGTCGGAATACCCGTTATGTCGCCCTCGGCTCGACTGAGCTTATCCAGGCGGTCGATCGAATCTGAAACGATTTCCTTGAGCGGCCTGAACCCCTGCCCTCTACGCTGGCCACGGTCGGCAATGTCAAATACTTTTTGCTCGGCAAGATCGACGAGTTCTTCGACGGAACGCCCTTCGCTCTCGTGTGCGCTAGACGCGATGTCCCCGCCGATCTGAATCAGATCCCGCAACATGGCCCGCTGCCGCACGATTTTCCCGTAGGCTCTGATATTGGCCGCGCTCGGTGTCTCCTGAACGAGCTGTGCTAGATAGTCGAGCCCGCCCGCGGCAGCGAGTTCTCCCTCACGTTCGAGTTGCTCGCTGACCGTGACGGCATCCGCCGGCTGATCTCGTTCGGCCAACGTACCGATCGTCTCGAAAATCAAGCGATGGTCATGGCGATAGAAATCATCCGCCGAGATGACGTCTGCAACTTGATCCCATGCGCGCTGATCCAGCATGAGTCCACCGAGTAACGACTGCTCCGCTTCAGTGGAATGCGGCGGTATTCGCAACGCCTCCGAAGGGCCGGACGAGACGTTTTTCGTTGCGAAAGCTTCGACCATAAGTACCAGCTCGGTTTTGTTACGAGCTTAGCATATTCGGTTAGCCACCCGGCTCAGTCGTCAGCGCTGTCGGGTTCTGCCGGCGCGTCGCTCTCTGATCGCTCTGCAGACTCGGCGTCACCCTCCGTATCGATCCACACTTCTCCGTCCTGACCTTCGATGATGACGGTCAGCGGCGTGTTAACGTCCGTATGAAAATGAAGTTCGATCTCGTATTCGCCGACGACGCGCAACGGCCCATTGGGCAAGCGGATTTCGCTGCGCTCCACGTTGAAACCGAGCGCTTCGCAAGCTTCGGCAATATCCGGAGTACCAACAGAACCGAACAACTTCCCTCCCGCGCCAGCATTAACCGTCACGCGCAATACTTGACCCGCGATCTTGTCGGCGCGTGCCTGAGCCGCTTCCAGCTCGGTATAGGCCTTCGCCTCGATCTCTGCCCGATGCGCCTCGAATTTCGCGATATTCTCAGGTGTCGCGAGCGTCGCTTTTCCCTTTGGAATCAGATAGTTTCGTGCATATCCGGGTTTGACTGTCACTTTGTCACCAATGCTACCGATATTGTCTATCTTCTCTAGCAATATGATTTCCATGCCCTATTCACTCCGGTCAGACCACCGACTGTATCGGCGCCCGTAGATCGAACCAATTGTCCACCAATCCCACCGAACCCATGGCCAAGATGACCAATCCCGTCAGCGGGGTCACCAATAATACGTAGGCGATACCCAATACCGCCGGATGCCAACGCTTGGCGCGCGCCCAAGCATGACTTACGGCGAGCCCCTGAAACCAGAACCCAAACAACGCTAAAGGAAACAGATTCTGAACCAGTGGCACGTTTAATACCAAACTGCTGGCCATGAGCAGAGTGGCCGGTATACCCAATACGCGACCGAGCTTCAGCATCCGGAACTGTTGCCCAAACGCGCCCTGCGGTCCACCGAACGAATTCCACCAGTAGCCCAACAACAGCGCTGCTGCAAGCTGCGAAAAAAAGGCCGCTGCCAATAAGCCGAAAAACAAGCTGTTCCAACTGCGGACGCCCGCCAACTGCTCCTCGCTCGCGCCACTGGCGCGAAATACCTCGACGAACTGCTCGACCATTTCCCCAATCAACACACTCGGGTCCGGCCAAATCACGATCGCAACGATAACCGCCAACACGCAGATGAGCAGACTCCCCTGAAACGCCAGCGCCAGAGAGTTCGCCGAACGCACGAGAACACCAAGCGCAACCCCGGCGAACAATACCAATGCACCAAAGGCCGTCAGGATCGCGACATCGGCATTCGATACCGTTGCGAGTACCAGCACACCTGCCGTACCGGCGAGCGCAGTGAAACTCCCCTGAACGCCACCGCGCCGAATCGTTTCGAGTGTCAGCAACGCCGTGGTCACGATCGGCAGAATCGGCGTGAGCGCAATTCCAACTAACACCAGACGATACCGGCGGTCCAGAACCCATTGTACGAAGACCTTCATAAGAATAGACCCGCTCGCACGGAACGTCCTGGTCAGTGCCGGTCGGTATACGGCAACAGTGCGAGGAAGCGTGCGCGTTTAATTGCGGTTGCTAGCTGGCGTTGGTAATGCGCCCGTGTACCCGTAATGCGGCTCGGAACGATCTTGCCCGTCTCTGTGATATACGCCTTGAGCGTCGCGAGATCCTTGTAGTCGATCTCCTCGACGCCTTCGGCAGTGAAGCGGCAGAATTTTTTGCGGCGAAATTGTCTTGCCATGATCAGCTCTCTTCGTTCTTCTCGGCAGACTCGTCAGCGTCCGCCGCTACCGCAGCTTCTTTCTGAGCGCCGTCGTCGCCGTCGGTGGCTACCGGCTCGCCCGCGGGCGCAACAACATTAGCGGGCCCAGCGTCCTCAATGGGTGCAGCATCTTCAGCAGGCGCAACTTCTTCGGCGATAGCTGTCTCCCCAGCGGGTGCGTCCCCCTCGGCGGTAGCCGCATCATCAGTTTCCGCGACCGGAAGGGGATCGTCGGATGAGCCCTCAACGGTGCTGCCTTCGGCAGATTCATCGGCCACGGCAATATCTTCAGATGAAGCTTCAGCAGCACCTTCTTCCGCGTCGGCGGCTGCCGCTTCCTCGGCAGCTTTAGCGCGTGCTTCTTCCGCAGCCCTGGCGCGTGCCTCTTCGGCAGCTTTAGCGCGTGCTTGCTCAGCCGCAGCGGCCTGCTCTTCCTTAGCCTTCTCCTCCTCGCGGGCCTTCGCCATGAACGAGGCTTCGGTGATGGCCTTGTCGCGATTAATGACGAGATAGCGCAACACCGCGTCGTTGAATCGAAAGGCCCCGACGAGTTCATCGAGTGCGGGCTTGCTGCACTCGAGATTAAACATCAGGTAGTGAGCCTTGTGGACTTTGTTGATCGCATGCGCGAGCTGGCGTCGCCCCCAGTCTTCTTCGCGATGGATTTGGCCTTCGGCGCTCTCGATCATGCGCCGGTAGCGTTCCAACATGGCGGGGACTTGTTCGCTCTGGTCAGGGTGAACCAGAAACACGACTTCGTAGTGTCTCAATTTTATTGCTCCCTTCGGGTTTCAGCCTCCCGGTCATCGCCGGTGAGGCAAGGAGTAATTGATTGTTCGAGCGCGCAATCCTACTCGAGAGGCCGCCGAGGCTCAAGCACCCGGGCGGGCAGGCCTCCGGGCCAAAAGCTGCCTGTTGAGCTCGAATAGCAGTACTCCGGCCGCGACCGAGACATTCAGGCTAGCGACGGCGCCCTGCATGGGGATGGACACGAGCTCATCGCAAAGTCCGCGCGTCAGGCGGCGCAGGCCCCGACCCTCGCCTCCGATCGCCAGGGCGACCGGGGCCTCGAGCCTAGTCTCATAGACGGATCGCGGCGAATCCGCGGAAGCGCCCACGATCCAGACGCCGGCGTGCTTGAGCCAGTGGAGCGCTGCAGCGAGGTTCGCGACCCGGGCCAATAGGAGCGTCTCTGCCGCGCCTGTAGCCGCTTTTAGCGCCGCAGGCGTCAACTTCGCTGACCGGTTGCGGGGCACGATTACTGCGTCCACGCCAGCAGCGTCCGCGGTACGCAGGCACGCACCCAGATTTCGCGGATCCTCGACACCATCGAGAACGAGGCCCCTAAAAGACTTACCGCGGTCGATCACGAGTTCCTCGAGTTCGCGAATACCGACTTCCTCGAGCCCGCGAGTCTCAAGAATAACGCCCTGGTGCGCGCCACCCTGCGCTAGTTTGTCGAGTTCCGTACGCGCGACGCGCTCGAGTGGTACGTCGAGAGCACCCAGAGCCCTTGCGATTTGCGGCAGCTTGCCGGCAGATGAGCCCCGCAGCAGCTTCGCGCTCAGAATCGCATTCGGGCGCTTGTCGAGAAGCGCCCGAACGGCATGGACACCGTAAACATGACGCTTGCGCTTGCGCCCGCCTCCGCCTCGCCTAGCCACGTCGTCTTCGCCTCACTCTCGTCGGAGAATCCGCTTCGAGATCTACCGGAACGAAGTCGAGTTTACGCTCTTCGATGTCCACTTTGACCAGTTTGACCCTGAGCTCGTCGGTCAGGCGAAACGTCATTCCCGTCTGCTCTCCCTTGAGTTCCGTTCCGCCGGCACTCGGATGGTAATAATCACGCGGTAGCGCGGTAACGTGAACGAGGCCGTCGATCTGCAGTTCGGGCAGACGCACGAACAGGCCAAACGGGGTGATGCTCGCCACGAGCACGTCGAATTCGTCGCCGATATGATCCTCAAGATAAGCGCATTTCAGGCGTTCCTCGACCTGCCACACAGCCTCATCCGCGCGACGTTCGGCGCGCGAACACTGCTCTCCGAGTTGTTCCATCTGTGGCAGTGTGTAACGAAATCCCTTGGTCTTGCCGTGGCGAACCAGATGTTTGATCGCCCGGTGAATGAGCAGATCCGGGTACCGTCGAATCGGCGAGGTGAAATGACTGTAACTCGGTAGTGCGAGCCCGAAGTGACCGACATTGCGCGGCTGATAGTGCGCCCGGCTCATGCATTTCAGAATAACGGCCTCGATCAATTCCGCTTCGGGACGACCCGCTACTTTGTCGATGACCCGACTGAGGTCCTGGGGTTTGACGTCGCTCGGTGACGATAACTTCATACCGAGCCCCTGCAGGAACACGATCAGCTCGTCGATGCGGTCCGGGTCCGGGCCATCGTGCACACGATAGAGTCCCGGAATACGTGCCTTGCGTATACGTTTCGCCGCCTCGACATTAGCCGCAATCATACACTCCTCGATGATCCGGTGAGTCGTCAGGCGCTCGACGACACGGACGTCGGTTACCTTGCCGCGATCATCGAGCTCGATCGTCGTCTGCGGTATATCGAACTCGATCGCACCACGACGCCTGCGGCGCTTTGCGAAAGCGCGATAAACCTCTCTGAGCGGCTCGAGCTGGGTTCTGAACGTGGCTCGTTGACCCTTGATATTCCCATTGAGGATACGGTCCGCTTCGACATAGGTCAGGCGTGCAGAGGATCGCATGACGCCGTCATAAAACTTCGATCGGGTCACCTCGCCCTTGCTCGATACTTCCATCTCGCAACAAAGACAAAGGCGATCGACATTCGGCCGCAGAGAGCATAGACCGTTCGAGAGGATCTCCGGTAGCATCGGCAGGACACGATCCGGAAAGTAGACCGATGTCCCGCGAGTCAGTGCAGCCTGATCCAACGCAGAATCCAGCTCGACGTAGTGACTGACGTCCGCGATTGCGACGATCAGTCGCCACCCCTCACTATTTTTTTCGCAATAAACGGCATCGTCGAAGTCCTTCGCGTCGGCGCCGTCGATGGTGACAAGCGGCAGCTTGCGAAGATCGACGCGGTTTCGCTTGGCGCTCGATGGAACATTTGCCGGCAGTGCATCGACGTGGCGCTGAACCGAACTCGGCCATTCATCGGGGAGCCCGTGCGACAGGATCGCCACAACGGTCTCGACATCCGGGTCGTCATGGCGGCCGACGACGTGAACGACCTTACCGATTGCGTCCGTCCTTCCGGTCGGGTGCTTCACGATCTCCGCGCGTACGATATCGCCGACCCGCGCGCCGCCGGACTGGCCGCGTGGAATGAGCACATGGACGCTCGGCTCACTCTCGGGGACGACGAGGTCGATGCCCCGGTCCCGCACGAAATTCCCGACAACCTCCGTGGTCGCACGCTCCAGTACTTCGACAAGGCGCCCTTCCCGGCCACGCGGACTCGAGCTCACCCAAACGGCGATGTGGTCCCGGTCCCAGAGTGAACTCATCTCCCTCGCTGGGAGATAGACGTCCTCGGAACCGTCATCAGGCGTAAGAAAGCCGAACCCGTCCCGATGAGCCTTGATGACGCCCGTCACGAGATCGAGGTGCTGAGTCAGGCAGTACTCGCGTGCACGGTTGCGCAACAGCTGTCCATCGCGAGTCATCGCGCGCAGACGATTCTCGAGCGACTTGCGATGAGGCTCGCCCCTGACCCCGATCAGCGGCGCTAGAGCGACCAGCGTCAATGGCCGTCCGATCTTCTCCATGGCAGCCATGATGGTGTCCCTAGAGGGGATAGGGTGCTCGTATTGACGTTCTGGCTTGCGGTTCGGCCGCCGTGGCTGACGGGCCACTAAGGCGGGTTCCCGACGTGCTCGGGAGGAAAATTTAGAGACATGATGAGTGGAGTTTACACCTGAATGTATTCGTGAATGTGGAAAATCGTGCTACGACGACAGAGTTTGACAGTCCCCAGGCCAGTCAGTACATTCGAGCGCCTTCCTCACCGTGCCGAGGTGGCGGAATTGGTAGACGCGCTGGCTTCAGGTGTCAGTGGGGGTAACCCCGTGGAGGTTCAAGTCCTCTCCTCGGCACCAAGGTTATAACCCGCCCCTATTACGGCCAGTGAGCGACCATGACGGGGCTGTTCATTTGGAATTGGAACTCCTCAACGCCCGGAGAAGGGCGCATGCTTGGTTACAAGTCGTTCGCAACAAACAACGTGCCCTCCGGGACGCTGATGTTGGGCAATTAGCGTGACCTAATCGTTGGTCAGTGGGGTGCGTTGGATGTTCTTGTGGATCCGTACACCCTTGGTAGGAGCGGCGGTATCCGGATTAGAGCGATGATCGACGTCGATATTGCTGCTCGTCATGCGGAGAGCTTCGCGGCGATTACAGACGCATAGGAGTGTCCTCGTGGCCTGGACCCAAAGCTGAACCCGAGCCGGAAACGATCGAGCTTTCCGAAGCTCCCGACTGGCTGACGATTGGCGCTGTTGAGGTCTGGAACGAAACGGCTGTGCTGATGATCGCGGAGAACACCTGGTGACCGCGATTACGGTACGCTGGGGTTCAACCCGAACAACGTGCTGCGACGGTCATCAAGGATAGCTGACAGTGAACTTGCCCAGATAGACACCCGCGGAGTCATACCCGATAAAGAGATCGGTCCCGACGAATAGACTGTGGGGGCGCTGATAGTTGCCCGTCGAAATGAGCACCTCATTTTCGAGCCGTTCCCAATGGCTGTCATAGATGGCCTGGTAGATAGGTCCACCCCCGTCGGTGTCGCCCCGAGTGTAGTGCACGACGAAGGTGCTGGTGTTCGGCTCATGGGAGAGGCCAGAAACAATTCCGAGCATGGTGATGTCGGTGAGAATGGTGCGTCGTTCCTCGACGACATTCCACTCCGTGTCAAAGACGATGTGATAGAAGTAGTCTCCCTGGCCAGGAGCGAGGGTTTGGGGAGCGACGAGGTGAATCTGGTTGTTGTGGAAGATTGCAGCAGCACCATTGGCGTGTTGGTTCATTTCGTTGCCAGAGCCCGTGTTGCCGATCGGAATCGCGGAGCCCACAACGTTCAGATCGGCGTCGAATGTATAGATGTCATGGCCCTGCCCGGGATGAAATTTCCCGACGTGAATTCTGCTCCCATCCCCGACGAGAAACATGTCGTTGGTCGGCGCATTATCTGTGGTGACCTCTACGATTTCCTGCAGAACGAATAACCTGTCGATCTTCATGAGATACAGATTGCCGCCGCTCCCATTTCCGGACGTGGAACATGTGATGTAGTGGTAGCCATTCTGGAAGATGTGCTTGTGATCGGCGATCGAAGTGATGTTGTTCGCATAAGTATCGGTGAGCGCGGGGTTGTTGTTGAGGTCACCCGGACTCAGAATATGCGTAGCTATGCTGACCAGATTGAGGGATCGGTCATAGGTACTCAGGTAGATTCCGCCCGATGGTCCGATAACTTCTGTGGAGAGAACGAGGTTGGAGCCATCATAGACCGGTATGGACCAGATGGAGCCGGTGCCGACGGTAATGCTCTGAACATGGGTCATCGTTGGGGTGCCGCTCGAGGTGCTGGTACCACTCGACACATCGCCGGTTCCACGAGTGCTACCACCACAGGCACTCAGGCCTGAAACAGCCACGATCAGAAGCGCAAAGAGCAGCAACGAGAAGATACGGGACATCATATTTCTCCAAGGCCATGCTCTGCTTCGAGTTGCGCCGATACGCTGAAGTTGTACTTTCCATTGTAGAACCCACACAACATCTTGACGTAGAGATATATGTTCATGGAATCTGTTAAGAGTGGTTTTATTCGCGCACGCGTTAGGATTTCATCGACAGTTTCCCTGTATTCGCCGACCGAGTTTGGACAATCGGTTTCGGCCACAACCGAGCGCGCTAACTCATCCGGGTTTTCTTTCGCCATCCACGGCTGCGGATCAGCCAGCACGTTGCCAGCCAGCAGGAGAAGGGCGACGGTAAACATTGCGAATTTCATGAATCTCTCCGATCCTGGCCATTGTAGACCCATCGAGCGATTAGCGAGATCAACATAGCCGGTAGGGTCACCGGAGGTGGGTGTTGGGGTCATTCCGACATACACGCATCAGACAAGGATTCGGCCACACCAGGCTCGACATCGCGGAACGTTTCCCATAGTCCGTGATGGTAGACGGCCAAATACCGATTGTGCGGGCAGAAAAACCGTTCGGCGACAGGTGGTTCGCGGGCGCAATCCTCGGCTCAACCTAGGCAGCACTCAACAGCATCGGCCATGCCCGAGATAGCATTTGCTTGTTTTATCTCAGTGCTGATAATGCACCGGTATCCTAGACTCACTCAACGACGGGAGAAGAAGAATGAGCGGACTTGATAACGCGTTAGATAATCTAGTCGGGAAACGGTCGGGGGAGCTTCTCAGCGTGCTCCGTATAGTCTCGGCATATATGTA
>PVBE011161550.1_pt1 | contig 34113 bp, 34 predicted proteins | sample 1631181 | NCBI WGS metagenome assembly PVBE01 (sample SAMN08397723, study PRJNA350692) | Marine metagenome, whole genome shotgun sequencing project. | isolation source: water | place: Pacific Ocean | collected 2012-04
CCGTTCCTCGAGGCGATCCGCCAACTCGGCAACGAACTCGGCCGCGAGAGGGCCATTTATCTTCACCTGACCCTCGTTCCCTTCATCTCCACGTCGGGAGAGCTCAAGACCAAACCAACCCAGCATTCGGTCAAGGAACTCTTGAGCGTCGGAATCCAGCCCGACGTGCTTCTGTGCCGGGCGGACCGCCCGATCCCCGAATCGGAGCGGCGCAAGATTGCACTCTTCTGCAACGTTCGGCCGGACGCGGTGATCCCAGCGCTGGACGTGGACACCATCTACCGGGTGCCGCTCAGTTACCACGAGGGCGGCGTGGACGATCAGGTGTGCCGCTACTTCGGCCTCGAGACGCCATCTCCCGATCTCTCCAGGTGGGTCGACATCGTCGAGCGCGCCACGAAGCCCGAGGGCGAGGTGACGATCGCCGTCATCGGCAAGTACACCAAATTGGTGGACGCCTATAAATCGCTCGCCGAGGCCCTGGCGCACGGTGGCATAGCCAACAGCGTTCGCGTCAATCTACAGTGGATGGAATCCGAAACCTTCGAGCGCGAGGACGCGATCGATCACCTGGACGGCATCAACGGCATCCTGGTGCCGGGCGGTTTCGGCGTACGTGGCGCCGAAGGCAAGGTGGAGGCCGCCGGTTTCGCGCGCGCGCGCCGGGTTCCCTTCTTCGGCATCTGCTTCGGTATGCAAATGGCGATCATCGAAGCGGCCCGGAATCTGGCCGGGATCGAAGGGGCGGGGTCCACCGAGCTGGGGCCGGCGCCCGAACCGGTGATCGGCCTGATGACCGAATGGACGCGCGGCAACGTCGTCGAGCGGCGCTTCGAAGACGGCGATCTGGGCGGGACCATGCGTCTCGGCGCCTACGGGTGCGATCTCGGCGCCGACAGCCGGGTCCGCGAGATCTACGGTACGGACCGCGTCTTCGAACGCCACCGCCATCGATACGAGGTGAACAGCGCCTACGAGGAGCGGTTGGCAAAGGCCGGCATGATCTTTTCCGGCAAGTCTCCGGACGCCACCTTGCCCGAGATCATGGAGATTCCTGATCACCCGTGGTTCATCGGCGTCCAATTCCACCCCGAGCTGAAATCGAAGCCGTTCGATCCCCATCCGTTGTTCACCTCGTTCATCCGCGCGGCCATCGACCAATCGCGGCTCGTCTAGGAATTGGCGCGATGATCCGCCCCCGCCACCTCGAGATCGGCAGCGTGACCGTCGGAAACGACATGCCGCTGACGCTCATCGCCGGTCCCTGCGTCATGGAGAGCCGCGCCCACGCACTCGAGATTTCACAGGCGCTGGTGGAGATGACGGAGAGATTGGGGATCGGACTGATCTACAAGACGTCGTTCGACAAGGCCAACCGCACCAGCGTCGCCGGCGCGCGCGGAGTCGGACTCGGCACAGCGCTTCCCATCTTCGCCGAAATCCGCGAAACCCTGGGCTGTCCGGTGTTGACCGACGTGCACGAGGTGGCCCAGTGCGCGCCCGTCGCCGAAGCCGTGGACGTCATCCAGATTCCGGCGTTCCTTTGCCGCCAGACCGATCTTTTGGTCGCGGCCGGCAACACCGGCCGAGCCATCAACGTGAAAAAAGGCCAGTTCCTGGCGCCCTGGGACATGACGAACGTGGTCGCCAAGATCGAGAGCACCGGCAATGACCGGGTGATGCTATGCGAACGCGGCGCGAGCTTCGGCTACAACACTTTGGTCACCGACTTCCGCTCGCTGCCGGTCCTCGCCCAGACCGGCTGTCCGGTGGTATTCGACGCCACGCACTCGGTCCAGCAGCCGGGCGGAAGAGGAACCGCATCGGGCGGCGAGCGCGCGTTCGCACCGGTGCTAGCGCGCGCGGCAGTGGCGGTGGGGGTCGCCTGCGTTTTCTTCGAAACCCATGACGACCCCGATAACGCGCCCAGCGACGGGCCGAACATGATCCCCATCAAAAACATGCCCGAAATCCTCGAGGTGCTGGTCGATCTGGACCGGTTCGCGAAGGCGCGGCCGGTCTCGATCCCGTCTCCAGCCTGAAGGCGAACGCAACATGAGCGCAATCATCGACATAACGGCCCGTGAGATCCTCGATTCGCGCGGCAATCCCACGGTCGAGGTGGACGTCGAGCTGGAATCGGGTGCGGCGGGACGGGCGGCGGTGCCGTCCGGTGCCTCGACCGGCACGCACGAGGCGATGGAGCTCAGGGACGGCGACGCGGCGCGCTATGGTGGCAAGGGTGTGATCAAGGCTTGCCGGGCCGTGATCGACGAAATCTTCGATGCGCTGTCCGGCCTCGACGCCGAGAACCAGCTCCACATCGACCGGACGATGATTGAGCTGGACGGGACCGCGAACAAGTCACGCCTCGGCGCCAACGCGATCCTTGGGGTCAGCCTTGCCGCCGCCAAGGCCTCCGCCCAGGAGCTCGACCAGCCCCTCTTTCGGTACGTCGGCGGACCCTTTGCGCGCCTTCTGCCGATGCCGCAGATGAACATCCTCAACGGGGGCGTGCACGCCGACAACCCCATCGACATCCAGGAATTCATGATCGTACCCCGGGGTGCGTCCACCCTGGCCGAAGCCGTGCGCTGGGGTTCGGAAGTGTTCCACGCGCTCCGCAGGGCGCTCGGCGAAGCCGGCCACAACACCAACGTCGGCGACGAAGGGGGCTTCGCGCCGGCGCTCGCGGGATCGGAAGAAGCGCTCGACTTCATCGTCAAGGCGATCGAAGCAGCGGGTTACAAGCCCGGCGACGACATCGCACTGGCCCTGGATGCTGCCTCGAGCGAGTTTTTCGCCGACGGGACCTATCGCCTCGAGGGCGAAGGCAAGAACCTCGAAGCGGCCGGCATGGTCGATTACTACCGCGCCCTGGTCGAGCGCTATCCCATCGTTTCCATCGAGGACGGCATGGCCGAAGACGACTGGTTGGGATGGAAGGCGCTCACGGAAGCGCTTTCCGACACCGTGCAACTGGTCGGGGACGACGTGTTCGTCACCAACCCCGAACGGCTCGGCCGCGGGATCGCGGACCACGTCGCCAACGCGATTCTCATCAAGCTCAACCAGATCGGAACCCTGACCGAGACCCTCGAGACCATTGAGATGGCACACAAGGCGGGCTACCGTTGCGTGATCTCGCACCGCTCCGGCGAGACCGAGGACTCGACCATCGCCGACATTGCCGTCGCGACCAACGCCGGCCAGATCAAGACCGGCTCGCTATCGCGCTCGGACCGGCTCGCCAAGTACAATCAGCTTATCCGCATCGAGGAACTGTTGGGGCCGGACGCACGGTTCGCGGGCAACGGGAACGGCCGATAGAAGTCGACCCCGCGCACGCACTGCCGCCCTGCCGGTGGGCAACAATTGACCGGCCAAACAAACGCCAGCTCTCCCAGGTAGAGGATCGTACATCCCGTAACGCCCTGAAAATAAGAGAGATGTCGTGCAAGCGCCCGATGGCAGGGCTTTTGCACGTTGGCGTTCGCAAACACGTATGGCGGACGCATGAGATTGATTAGCGAACTTCGTCATCGGGCGAGGCACGTGGTGGGGCCGTTCCTCGGCATCTGCGCCGCTGCCTACTTCGCCTACCACGCGATCCAGGGCGATCGCGGGTTGATGGCATGAGACCGGCCGGGTGCTCCGACGGCCGTCACCGTCCACGACGGGCGTCGTCACGCGTCGTCCCGTTAAGCGGACGTTAACCGCTCGCGCGCCCTATAGTCGCTCGGAGACCGGCGCGATTGTCGTGCCGCGGCGATCCCTTTAACGACCGATTCGAGCTTCCACGATGAGACTGCTTGGCGTCATAGCCGTTATCCCGCTTCTCGTCGGATGCAGCCTGTTTCCGCCGTTGGCGGCGGTCGAAGGCGTCTCGGTGATCGGCACCGACAAGACGTTCACCGACCACGTCGTCTCGCTGTCGAGCGGCAAGCATTGTTCCACGCTTCGAACCCAGGCGGACCTGCCGTACTGCGAGGAGGATGAGGATCGCGCGCGTGTGCCGCGGTTCTGCTATCGGACGTTGGCCGACGTCGTTTGTTACGACCGGCCCGATCCCCACGGGGGCCGTCACCAAGAGGTCGATCGAGTCGACTTCATTCCGACGCCCTGACGGCGGTAGAATAGCCGGGCGGCCAAGGGACGTTGCGGAAAATCCATCTTCTCTGGTTGGGCATCGGCGTCGGCGCGCTGGCCATCGCCGGCATCGTCATCGTGCTTCGCTCCGGCGGAAACGACGAGCCCGGGATCGGCGGCGCGGATGTCTTGGCGCTTTCGATCGTGGCCGAGAAAGGCGACTTCCTGGCCCAGTACGAACTCGGCGTTCGCTACCATCGCGGTGACGGTGTTGCCGCCGACGCCTCGATCGCGGCCCGGTGGTTGGCCGCGGCGGCCGCGCAAGGCCACATCCGCGCGCGCCATGCTCGGCACCCTTTACGAAAACGGCGACGGCGTGAAACGCGACTTCTTCAAGGCCGCCGATCTCTATCGCTTGGCCGCGCGTCATGGGAACGACGCCGACGCCCAGTTCGCGCTCGGCAATCTTCACTACAACGGACGCGGCGTCGCCCACGACTACGACGAGGCGTTTCGCTGGTTCCAATTGGCCGCCGAGCAGGGCCACGCCGCCGCCCAGTTCCTGATAGGTGTGATGCTCGAGGAGGGGTGGGGCCGCGAGCCGGATTACGTCGCGGCCTACATATGGTACTCGCGCGCGATCCCCAACGCCCGGCAAGCCAAGGCCGCGAACTCTGCCTACGATCCCGAGAAGGCGCGCCGGGCGCTGGCCCAGCGCATGCGGCGCCACCAGATCGAACGCGCCGAGAAGGAACTCGCGGTGCTGCGTGCGCGTCGCTGAGCCGTCGCGATCCCTTCGAACGAACGTCGCGGCCGGGTTCGCGCGCAAAACGGCGGGCCCGAAGCTCAGTCCATCACACCGTCCATGGCGGCCTGTACCATGCGCCGCATCTCGGCCGCCCCCGCTGGAATCGGGTTGGTGGGCGCGGTCGGGTCGATCGCCGCCCGCGCCGCGATTTCGTCGAGCGCGTCCGTCGTCACGCCCAACACCTCGATGGTGTTCGGGATCGCGAGCTCCCGGCGCAACGCCAGCACCCAATCGAGCACGGCCGCAAACGAGGCTTCGCCAAGCGAGAGGTACGCCGCCAGACGCCGCATCTCGGCCTCGATGGCGGGACGGTTGAACACCATGACGTAGGGCATCAGGACGGCGTTGGTAAGTCCGTGGTGAGTTCCGAACAAGGCATTGATCTGATGGCTGAGCGCGTGGATTGCGCCGAGCCCCTTCTGGAAGGCTGCGGCGCCCATGCTTGCTGCCGCCATCATGTGGGAACGCGCGCAGAGGTCGGCCCCGTCGCGTACCGCGACCGGCAGCCAATCCTTGATCAGGCGCATGCCTTCGAGCGCGATCCCGTCGGCGATCGGGTGATAGCCTGGGGCGCAGTAGGCCTCGAAACAATGGCTAAGCGCGTCCAGACCCGTCGCCGCCGTCAGATGCGGCGGCAGTCCCATCGTTAATTCCGGATCCGCGATCACCACGCGGGGCAGCATCCGGGGATGGAAGACGATGACCTTGGTCCGCGTCGCCTCGTTGACGATGGCGACCGCGCGGCCGGTCTCGGAGCCCGTGCCAGCGGTTGTAGGAACGGCGATCACCGGGGCGATGGCTTCGGCCTTCGCCTGCGTCCAGTGATCGGTGACATCATCGAAATCCCAGATCGGCCGGTCCTGGTCGATCATCAGCGCGACGGCCTTTCCCGCGTCCATGGCGCTGCCGCCGCCGAAGGCGATGACGCCGTCGTGGCCGCCCCGCAAATAGGCCGCGACACCGTCTTCGACGTTACGCCCGACCGGGTCGGGGCGTAGCTCGCAAAATAGCGCCGCCTCGATCCCTTCGTCGGTCAAGCGGGCGCAGGCCGCGCGCACCATGTCAGATCGGGCGAGGCCGAAATCGGTGACCAGCAGGGGCCGCGCGATGCTTAACGACCGGCAGGCCTCGCCAAGCTCGCGAATACGCCCGACCCCGAAGCGGAATTGCGTGGGATAGGTCCAGTCGCCCCACGGCAGAGAATCGTTCGTGTTCATGGTTTGCGGCCCTCCGCGACGCTCGCGTCAGATGATCTCGAAGTAGCGCTCGAGCTCCCAGTCCGTGATGTGGCGGCGGAACGCGCGCTCCTCCCACTCGCGGGTGGCGGCGAAGTGCTCGACGAAGGCCTCGCCGAACCAATCGCGCGCCATCGCAGATGCCTTGAGCCGCTGCGCGGCCTCCCAAAGGGTCGGCGGGAACGAAAGCGCGTCCGCGTACGTGGCCGCGTATGCGTTGCCGGTGGCGGCCGGATCCGGCTCGACCGCGTTTTCGACGCCCCAAAGGCCCGACGCCAGCGCCGCCGCAAGCGCGAGAAAGGGGTTGGCGTCGGCGCCAGCGACGCGGTACTCGACGCGCAAGGACTCGGGCTTGCCCGGAACGACCCTTAGCGCGCAGGTCCGGTTGTCGATGCCCCAGCTCGCTTCGGTCGGTGCCCAGAATCCGGGGACTAGCCGTGTGAAAGAATTCACGGTCGGCGCCACCATGGCCAACAGCTCCGGCATCAGCCGTTGCTGGCCGCCGATGAAGTGGCGCATCACGACGCTCATGTCGTGATCCTGGTCGGCCGCGTGAAATACGGGATCGCCGCCGACGTTGCGTAGCGATACGTGGATGTGACCGCTTTACCCCGGCCAGTCGGGCGACCATTTGGCCATGAAGGTTGCCATCAGGCCCGATTTCTGGGCCGCCACCTTGGCAAACGTCTTGAAAAGCGCGGCCTTGTCGGCGGCGGCCAGCCCATCCGCCGCGGCGATCGCCGCTTCGAGAACCCCGGGCCCGGTCTCTTCGTGCAGTCCTTCCAGCGCGACGTCCATCGCGTTCGTGCCCGAGAGAAGGTCGGAATAGAACCCGAAATGGACGGAATTGCGCAGCACCGAGTAGCCGAAGAACCCGGGCGCCAAGGGCTTGAGGTTGCGGTAGTGCTTGTCCCGGACCGAGTGCGGAGTTTCCTCGAAGACGAAGAATTCGTACTCGAAACCGACGCGCGAGGAGTAGCCCAGCCGGGCGCACCGTTCGACGACCCGGCCGAGCACGCCGCGGGGGCAATAGGCGTCCGCGGGCGGGGCGAATTCGCCAAGGAACAACAGCATGTTGTCCTTCCACGGGATCGCTCGGCACGATTCGGGCACGATTCGCACGGTCGCATCGGGATATCCCGTGTGCCACCCGGTGAACGCGACATTGTCGTAAAGCTGATCGTGGGAGTCCCATCCCAAGACCACGTCGCAGAATCCGAATCCGCTTTCGAGCGACGAGAAGAGCTTCTCGCGGCTCATGTACTTTCCGCGCAGCACGCCGTCGATGTCGAAGACGCCGACTTTGACGTGGGACAGGCCCCGTTCTTCGACGATCGCCCGCGCATCGGCCGCCGTCTTCACATCGCTCGGGTTCATCGCCTCCTCCATAGAGCGGATCGCGTTTGATTGGAACCGCGATGCGGCTCCAACCAAGCGCGTGAATCCGCTCGATTTCTATAGTGGCGACCAGATTCACACGCCCGCTGGATCACCGCAGGTGATTCCGCCCGACCGTGATCTGATCCAGGTTCTCCGATCAATTGGGCCATGCGGGCCGGTACGATCCCACGTGAGTGGATAACGCTCGAGCGCGGCTCACGCGGCGCGTCGGCCGCATGATTCGAGGCCCATCTCCGCGATCGTCTCGTGAACGGCCGCGAGCGCCTTCCGGATCACCGCTTCGTCCAGATTCCCGATGCACCCGATTCGAAAGCTCTCGGCCTGCGTGAGTTTGCCGGGATAGATCAGGAAGCCGCGCGATCGCATGGCCGCATAAAAGGAGTCAAATCGGAATCGCGGGTCGGCCGGCACGTGAAAAGTGACGAGGATCGGGGCCTGGACCTCATCCGCGAGAACCGTCTCGAAGCCCATTTCGCGCATGCCCTCGACCAGGACACGGCAGTTTTCCTGGTATCGTGCGAGGCGTTTCTCGACGCCGCCTTCGGCCTCCAGTGCGTCCAGGGCCGCCGAAAGCGCCGCCACCACGTGGGTAGGCGGCGTGAATCGCCATTGGCCATCGCGTTCCATCGAATTCCACTGTTCGTATAGATCGAGGCTGAGCGAATGGGCGTTGCCCTCGGACGCCTCCAGGGCCTCGCGCCGCAAAAGCGCGAACCCGAGCCCGGGGACGCCTTCGAGACACTTTCCCGAAGCCGCGACCAGCGCATCAAAGGGGGTGTCACGCGCCGAGATAGGAATCCCGCCGAACGAGCTCATGGCGTCGATGATGAGGCCGCGGCCGCGGGCCGCAACCGCCGCCGCGATCTCGTCGATGCGATTGAGGATGCCCGACGTGGTCTCGCAGTGGACTGCCAGCACGTGTGAGATCGTGTCGTCGCCGGCGAGCACCGCATCCAGGCCGGCGACCGGATGGGGCGCCTCCTCCGGCGCCTCGAGCGCCGCAACCGCGCGGCCGATCCGTTCGAGGATATGGACCATGCGGCGCCCATAAGCGCCGTTGACGAGGACCAGAGCCTTGCCGTCGCGGGGAACCAGGGTTCCGATCGTCGCCTCGATGGCGAACGTGCCGCTTCCTTGCACCGGCACGCAGACGTGCGTCCCTTTGCCGCCGACCAGCGATACCAGGCGTTCGCGGACCCCCGCCGTCAGGGCGACGAAATCCGCGTCGCGCGAACCCCAGTCACGGCGCATCGCGCCCCTTACCTGGGCCGAAGTCGTGAGCGGACCCGGCGTCAACAGGATGGGCACGTCGTGATCGCGGTCCATGGGTCTCGGTCCGGGCGCGCGCTTTAGAACCGGTCGGGCCGGAATGGTCCGATATCGATGCTTGTCGCCCGCCCGCTGGCGAGCTCGGCAACGAGCTTTCCGGTGATGGCGGCCATTTGCAGCCCGTTCTGCCCGTGCCCGAACGCGAAAAGCACGTTGGCATGGTGCGGCGAGCGTCCGATCACCGGCAACGTGTCGGGCGTCTGCGGCCGCGGACCGACCCAATAGCTCGCACCGTCCGCGTTCAGACCTGGGAGGAACTCCCGCGCCTGGCGGATCAGGCGTTCGGCGTGGGCGTAGTTGGGAGGCGCGTCCGGGCGCGCGAATTCAGCAATTCCCGTGATCCGAATACCGTGCTCCATCGGCGAGATAATGACGTTGCGGTCGGCGAGCGACGTCCGCAGCGGCACGCTGACGCCGGGCTCGGGAAGCATGGCGTGGTAGCCGCGTTGCGCTTCCATCAGTACGTGCGTTCCCAGCTTGGCGGCGAGGTCCTTGGACCACACCCCGGCCGCGATCACCGCCAACTCGAAGCTCTCGGTGCCTGCGTCCGTGATCACGTGGCTCGGCGATCCATTCGCGAACTCGAAACCCAGAACCGTCTCCTTGCGAACCGCGCCCCCCTCACGCTTGAAGTGCTCGATGAGCGATTGCGTCAAGCGCAGGGGATTGATGGTGTTGGCGGTGTCGGCGTACATGATCCCGCAAGCCGTGCGGGGACCGAGCGCCGGATTGATCTCGCGCGCCTTGTCTCCGTCCACCTCCTCCATCTCGACGCCGTGGCGTCGCCCGAGTTCGAGGGAGTAGGCCGCTTTTTTCAACGCATCGCGGCTTTCGAAGACCGTGAGCGATCCGCCGCGAACGACCAGGGCTTCGGCGCCCGCGGCTTCGAGCAAGGGTGTGTAGGCGTCCTGGACCGCGCCGAGGATGCTCGCGCGCGCGCTCGCATTGCGTTCGACGCGCGTACGCGCGCTTTCACGGGCGAACCGGATAAACCACGGGATCATCGCAGGCGAATCGCGCCAACGAACAAAAAGGGGCTCGTCCGCGTCGAGGAGAAGCCGTGGCGCGGCGCGGACGATGCCCGGCATCGCAAGGGGCGCGACCGACGAGCCGCCCCCCATGCCGCCAGCGTTTCCGAAAGAGCACGCCTCGCCCGGCGCGTCGCGCTCGATGATGAGGGCGTCGAACCCTTCGCGCTGAAGAGAGAGCGCCACACAGGTGCCGACGATTCCGCCGCCGACGACGATGGCGCGCCGGCCGTTCCCCGAACCCATCGCGGATTCCTCCCGTTTCGGTTTGTGACCCATCCGGTGCGGGGCCCGGCATCTGGACAGGCGCGCCGATGGTGGGTAGGACGGTGCAATGATAACGGTGGCCGGGCCGCAAAGACTAGATGGTTATCCACTCACGTGGATTCGCACCGGCCCGCACCTCCGCCCGGCACCCACGGAATGGTACCCTTGGCGCGGCCGGGCGGGGGCGCCGGCTGGTGCCGACTGAACGGATAGAGCGCCAGCCCGGGCGAAGAGCCCGACCGAAGAAGGAATGCGAAGGATGGCGGACGGTTGCCTCATGGATGTCGCGGATCCGCCCTATCACGGCGGCGACTTCGCGGCCGCCGCGCGCGCATTCGGCCTGCCGCGCACGGGCTGGCTGGACCTTTCGACGGCTGTGAATCCGCATGCCTTCCCGGTGGCGTCGGTCTCGCGCGAAGGTTTGCTGAGGCTTCCCGACAGCGCCGACGACTCTTCCCTCCGTGAGGCCGCGGCCCGCTTTTACGGCGTGCCTGATACGCGCTCGGTGGTGCCGGCGCCGGGCAGCCAGGCCCTGATCCGCTGGTTGCCGCGCCTGCGCGCCCGATCCCGCGTGGCCATCGTCGGGACCACGTTCGCCGAGCACGCCTGGTCGTGGCGGATTGCCGGTCACGAGGTCGCCCTGGTACCCGAACTCGACGAGGCCGCGGGCGGCTTCGACGTCGTCGTCCTGTGCAACCCCAACAACCCCGACGGCCACCGGACCGCGCCGGACCGCATCATCGACGGCGCGCGCCGGCTCGCCGCAGATGGGGGCTGGCTCGTGGTCGACGAGGCCTTCGCCGATCTGGCCCCGGACCTCAGCGTTGCCGCCGCGGGTTCCCCGGGCCTGGTGGTGCTACGCTCGTTCGGCAAGTTCTTCGGCCTGCCGGGACTTCGCCTGGGTTTCGCGGTGGCGGGCGAGGATCTCGCGCCGACGCTCGCGGACGCCCTCGGCCCTTGGGCGGTCTCGAGATGGGCGGGCGCGATCGCGCGCGCGGCCTTTGCCGATGACGCGTGGGCCCGGCGCATGCGCGCCACGCTTGAGCGCGAGGCCCAGCGCATGGACGCGTTGCTGATGGGGCGCGCATTGAACGTGGTCGGGGGAACCGCGCTGTTTCGCTTGGTGGAAACCGCGAACGCGGATCGCGTCTTCGAATCCCTTGCGCGCGCGCGCATCCTGGTGCGGCGGTTTCCGGACATGCCGGAACGCCTGCGGTTCGGCCTGCCCGGCCGCGGCCGCGGCTGGCAACGATTGCGCGCAGCACTTGAAGGCGCGACGGGGTAGGGGGGCGATGTTCGCCGGCGGTCGCTACCCCGCGTCCACAACCTCGCCGTTCCGGACGCACGCGGCGCTTGCCAGCTCCACGAACAGATCGGTCACGCTTTCCGGCGGTTTCAGTCGTTCCGGATCCTCGCCGGGAAACGCCTCGGCCCGCATGCGGGTGCGGGTCGCGCCCGGATTGACGAGGTTGGCGCGAACGCTCGTTTTTGCGACTTCGGCGGCATAGGTCCGCACCATCATCTCAAGCGCCGCCTTGGTGGTCGCGTAGGCGCCCCAATAGGGGATCGGGAGCTGCGCGGCACCCGAGGTGATGAAGATCGCGCGGCCCGCCTCGGAGATTCGAAGAAGCGGGTCGAAACTGCGGATGAGCCGCCAGTTGGCGGTGAGATTGACGGCGATCGTCGCCTCCCAGGTGGCCGGATCGATGTGGTGGAGTGGCGACAGCACGCCGAGTTGCGCCGCGTTCGCCACCAAAACGTCCAGTCGTCCGAAGCGTTCGAACACCGCGGCGCCCATCCTCTCGATGGTGTCGAGGTCGCGCAAATCGCACGCCACCAGGACACAAGTGTGACCGGTCGCGCGGACCTCGTCGTCCAATTCCTCGAGCGCCCCTTGGGTGCGCGCGGTGATGACCAGCTCGGCGCCCTCGTCCGCGAACCTCCTGGCCACGGCGCGGCCGATCCCCCGAGAGGCGCCGGTGACGAGCGCCACCCGTCCGCTCAGCCGCCCTTCGGGCGATCCTGCCTTCGGGCCGCCGAGCGGTGCCATCAGGTCCGTTCGTCGAGCAAGGACAGTTGCAAGGGAACCGGCCCGCCATCGCGGTCGGTCAACGCGATTGGGTAGTCGCCGGTGAAACAGGCGTCGCAGTACTGCGGCGATTCCGGGTCTCGTCCAGGCTCGCCCACCGCCTTGTAGAGCCCGTCGATCGACAGGAACGCGAGCGAATCGACGCCGATGTATTTCGCCATCGCGTCGACGTCGTAGTTGGTGGCGAGCAGCGCGTCGGCATCCGGCGTGTCGATTCCGTAGTAGCAGGGGAAGGTCGTCGGCGGGCTGGAGACCCGGACGTGGATCTCGGCCGCGCCTGCCTCGCGGACCATTTCGACGATCTTGAGCGAGGTCGTGCCGCGCACGATCGAATCGTCGACGAGGATCACGCGCTTGTTCTTCAAGTGCGCCGAATTGGCGTTGTGCTTGAGCTTGACGCCGAGGTGGCGGATGCGGTCCGTGGGTTCGATGAACGTGCGCCCGACGTAATGGTTGCGGACGATTCCGAAATCGAACGATATCGCGGCCTCCTCGGCAAACCCGAGCGCGGCCGGTACCCCAGAATCGGGGACCGGGACCACCATGTCGGCGGGCACCGGGCTTTCCCTCGCCAACTGCGCCCCGATCCGCTTGCGGATCTCGTAGACGTTCTTGTTCTCGACCGTGCTGTCGGGCCGCGAAAAGTAGATGTATTCGAAGATGCAGAACCGGTTGGGCGTGCTTGCGAACGGCTTGATGCTTTGCAGCCCGGCCGCGCTCACGATCACCACCTCGCCGGGTTCCACGTCGCGTACGAACTTGGCTCCGATGATGTCGAGCGCGCAGGTCTCGGACGCGAGGATTGTGGCGTCGCCGATCCGCCCCATCACCAGAGGCCTGACGCCGAGCGGATCGCGAACGCCGATCAGGCTGTCGCCGGTCATGGCAACCAGGGAGTAGGCGCCGTCGATCTGTTTGAGCGCGTCGACCAGACGGTCGACCACTGTTGCGCTGGAACTAATCGCAATCAGGTGGATGATCACTTCGGTATCCATGGTCGACTGGAAAATGCAGCCGCGCTTGACCAGCGATCGGCGCAGCGCGTAGGCGTTCGTAAGGTTGCCGTTGTGCGCCACCGCGAGACCGCCGAAATCGAACTCGGCGAACAGCGGCTGGACGTTTCGAAGCAACGTGCCGCCCGTGGTCGAATACCGGTTGTGCCCGATGGCCACGGACCCCGTCAGGCGGTCGATCACCTGTTGCGAGCCGAAGATGTCGCCGACGAGGCCGAGAGCCCGGTGATGGTGGAACTGCTCGCCGTCGAAGCTGATGATGCCCGCCGACTCTTGGCCGCGGTGCTGCAACGCGTGCAGGCCGAGCGCTGTATGGGCGGCCGAATCGACGTGGCCAAAGATGCCGAAGACCCCGCACTCATCGTGGAAGTGGTCGTCGGCGAGGGGTTCGGTCAGCTCACCCATCGACGCATGTCCTATTGCCTTGTGTCGAGAAGTCTTTGCATCTCGCTCCGCTCCTTCGCATCGTACCCCGGCGGCTGTCCGTTTTCGGGTGTGGCGGGTTCAACGCTCAAAATTCCCCGCAAGACCCGTTCGGTGTCGATCAGCTTTTCGGCCTCGCTTCGCCGGTTCCCGGCAAACGACGCGGCGTTCGCCGGCAGCAGCACTCGCAACAGATCGGCGCCCGCCCGGACGAACGGCAACGATTTGGCGCTTCCGACCCACGCGGGCCGTTCCGCCTCCGACCATGTTGTCTCGACCAGCGAATAGAGGACGCATACCAATAACACGCCCGTCGCGAGGCCCGCCGCCATGCCAAGCGATCGGTCCAGCGCGCTGAGACGGCTGCGACGGACCCACGATTCGACGATCGAACTGACCAGAAAGAGGACGATGAGGGTGGGCAGGAACAACGCGGCGCCCGCGGCGATATCGGCAAGAAGCTCGTGGTCGATCAGATCGCGCGCATAGGGCTGGGCGGTGAGAAACCCGAAATAGGTCGCGGCGATGGCGCCGAGCCAGGAAACAACGTAGAGGCCGCCCTTCACGAACCCGACCCACACCCCGATCAGGGTGCACGCGACGATCGTCCCGATCACCGCCAAATCCATGACGTTGATGGGCAGGTTATCCATGGCTGGCGGCCTTCGGGACGCGGCGGACCGCTTGGCCGAATTCGTGCTCGCCCCCACTGCGCGCGGCGCCGAACAGTCCGACAAGATCGCGGACGTGGGTGATGCCGACGATCTCCATGGCCCCGCCGGTACGGCCGCGTTTTTTTTGATCCGCCGGCGCCGTCGGGGCGATCGCGCGGGTGAACCCGAGCTTCGACGCCTCCTTGAGGCGGGCTTCGGTACGCGAGACCGCCCGGATCTCTCCCGACAGCCCGATTTCGCCGAAAACCACGGTTTTGGGCGGCACCGGAACGCCGCGGGCGGCCGAGACCAGGGCCGCGGCCACCGCCAGATCGGCGGCCGGCTCTCCGATCCGAAGCCCACCGGCCACGTTCAAATAGACCTCGGTTCCCGATAGCGACAGCCCGCAGCGCGCTTCGAGCACCGCTAGAATCATGGCCAGGCGCCCCGCGTCCCACCCCACCACGGCGCGGCGCGGCGAGGGCAGCCGAGACGGCGCGATCAGGGACTGAATCTCTACGAGCAGCGGTCGGCTGCCTTCGATGCCAGCGAAGACCGAGGCGCCCGTCACGTCGTCCCTTTGGTCGCTGAGGAAAAGGGCCGACGGGTTGGTAACCTCCTTCAGTCCGGCGTCCGTCATTTCGAACACCCCGATTTCATCGGTGGGGCCGAAACGGTTCTTGACCGCCCGAAGGACCCTGAACTGGTGGCTGGTGTCCCCTTCGAAATACAGCACGGTGTCCACCATGTGCTCCAGCACCTTGGGCCCGGCAATCATGCCTTCCTTTGTCACGTGGCCCACCAGCACGACGGTGAATCCGCGGCGTTTCGCGAGCCCGATCAGCGCTTGCGCCGACGCGCGCACCTGGGCGACCGTTCCGGGCGCCGATTCAAGGTTGTCGACGAACATGGTCTGGATCGAATCGATGACCAGAAGCCCGAGGCCGTCCGGCCGATCGAGGGTAGAGACGATGTCGCGCACATCTGTCGCCACCGCGAGCTGGATGGACGCGGACCCGAGGCCCAGGCGTTCGGCCCGCATCCTCACTTGGTCCACCGCCTCCTCTCCCGAGATATAGGCGCAGGGCGCCTCTCGAGCCAGGGCCGCGGCGACCTGGAGCAACAGCGTGGACTTGCCGATGCCCGGTTCACCGCCCACCAGGATGCCGGACCCCGGAACGATGCCGCCGCCGCAAACGCGGTCGAACTCGGCGATTCCCGTGCGGCGGCGCCTCGCCGCCTCGCTCACGCCTTGCAGGTCCGCGAACGAAATGGAGTGTCCGCGCCGGCGCCCCAAGCTGCGCGGTGCCGCCGCCTCGATCGCTTCTTCAATGATTGCGTTCCAGCTACCGCAGCTTTCGCACCGCCCGCTCCATTTGGTGAAGCTGGCGCCGCATGCCTGGCACACGAAGCGGCGGGTCTGTCGAGCCAAGGATGTCGTTCCTATCCGCGACCGCTGTATGGAATACCACGAACTGGCGCCCGTGTCTTGGCGCCGCCCGCCGCGGCTGTCACGCCCGGACCGCCATCTTGATGGGGCCCTCGGCACGGCCGTGGATGAATTGATCGACGTGGGCGTTGTCGGATTCGTCAATCTCGCCCGTGGGCTCGGACCAAATGATCTTGCCGTCGAAGAGCATGGCGATCCGGTTCGCGATCTTACGGGCGCTCGCCATGTCGTGGGTGATGGACAGCGCCGTCGCGCCGACCTCGCGCGTGATCTTGATGATCAGATTGTTGATGACGTCCGCCATGATGGGATCCAGCCCCGTGGTCGGCTCGTCGAAGAAGATGATCTCGGGATCGGCGGCGATAGCGCGCGCGAGCGCGACCCGCTTCTGCATTCCCCCCGAAAGCTCGGCGGGAAAGAGCTCGCCCACTTCCGCGCCGAGACCCACTTGGATCAGTTTGGCGAGCGCAACGTCACGCGCGTCATGGCGCGAATGCTGCTTCTCCGCCAGCAGGCCGAACGCGACGTTCTCCCAGACCGGCAGACTGTCGAACAGGGCGGCGCCCTGGAACAACATGCCGAATTTCCTGTTAACGCGTTCGCGCTCCTTTCCGGAAATCCCAATCACTTCTTCGCCGTCGACCAGAATGCTTCCCGAATCGGCCGCGAGCAGCCCGAGGATGCACTTGATCATCACCGATTTTCCCGACCCCGAGCCGCCGATCACCACGAGAGATTCGCCAGTGCCCACGTCGAGGTCGGCGCCGTTCAGAACGACTTTGCGGCCGAACGCCTTGTGGACGTTGCGGAGCCGAATCTTGGGCGCAGCGTCGGTCATTTGGCGAAGAACATCTCGGTCAGGACGTAATCGAAGCTGAGGATGAGGATGGATGCCGAAACGACCGCATTGGTGGTTGCCGCGCCCACGCCTTGCGCGCCGCCGCGCGAATGATATCCGTGGTAGCAACCCATCAGGGTGACGATAAACCCGAACATGCTCGCCTTGACCAACCCCGAGATCACGTCCTGGGCTTCGAGAAAATCCCAGGTGTTCTGGATGTAGTTGGCGGGATTGAACCCGAGCTTGTAGACGGCGACCAGGTAGCCGCCGAAGACGCCGATGACGTCAGCCACGAGCACCAGGAGCGGCATCATGGTCAGCCCGGCGAAAAGGCGGGGCGCGACCAGATATTTCATCGGATTGGTGGAAAGCGTCGTCAGTGCGTCCACCTGTTCGGTGACCCGCATGGTGCCGATCTCGGCGGCCATGGCGGCGCCGATCCGGCCTGCGACCATAAGGCCGGCGAGCACTGGCCCGAGCTCGCGCGTGATCGACAGTACGACGACGTTGGCGATCGCGCCTTCGGCGGAAAACCGCGCGAAGCCGGTGTAGCTCTGCAACGCCAGCACCATGCCCGCGAACAGCGCCGTCAGCCCCACCACTGGAAGCGAGAAGTAGCCGATTTCGACCATCTGGCGGACGATGATCCGAGGGTAGAACGGCGGGCGGACGATGTGAGACAACGAGGCACCGGCGAAGACACCGAGCCGGCCCGTCGTCGCGAGGAAGGCAAGGAAGAAGCGGCCGATGGGTTGCAGGAAGTTCATGGGTGCCTAGGCCTTGTCGCGACCGCGGCCCAAGTAGACGCGATGATAGCGCGGGCCGAGCCGCGTCAGCACTTCGTAGCCGATGGTGCAGGCATCTCTCGCCACCTCGTCCAAGGGATTGTGGGGACCGATCAAGTCCACCAGCGCGCCTACGCGGGCCATCGCGCCCGGGGCGTCCGATACGTCGATGGTCAGAAGATCCATGGAGACGCGTCCGACAATCGGCACTCGAACGTCGCCCAGGACGGCGACGGCGGAATTGCCGGCGGATCGGGGGAAACCGTCGCCGTAGCCGACGGCAACGGTCGCGATTTGTGTGCGCCGGGTCACGCGGTGGCTGGCACCATAGCCAACGGTCTGGGAGCTGTCAACGAGACGGACTTGGAGGATTCTTCCTTGTAATCGAACCACTTGCGCCATCGCGTTGAGCTGGTCCGGAACGGGCGCGATGCCGTAGAGCGCGGCACCCGCGCGGACCATATCGAAGTGGTAATCGGACCCAAGGAACACGCCCGACGAGTTCGCGAGAGAGGCTCGGCCCATGGGCAGAGCCGCGCGCGCGGCGCGGAACGCTTCGAGCTGGCGGCGGTTGAGCGGATGGTCGGGCTCGTCCGCGCAGGCGAGGTGACTCATGACGAGCGCCACCTCGATGTCGGCGAGCTGCCCGGGATCGGCGGAGACGGCCTCGATCTCGTCAGCCGGCAGCCCCAGGCGCGACATCCCGGTATCGACGTGGACGTCGGCCGCGAATCGGGCGCCGTTCGCGCGCCCGAACTCCGCCCAGGTTGCAATGTCGCCGAGACTGTTCAGCACCGGAATCAGCCGGTGTTCGGCGAACAGCCGCTCCGTGCCGGGAGGGACGCCGTTGAGCACGTGAATCTCGGCCGACGGTAACTGGCGTCTCAGCGCCGTTCCCTCATCGAGTTGGGCGACGAAGAAGGTTCGGCACCCCGCCTCGGCAAGCGTTTCGGCAACTCTTTCGACGCCCAAACCGTATGCGTCCGCCTTGATCGAGGCTGCGCATTCGGCGCCTCGGGCTTGTGCCCTGATGAGACCGTAGTTCGACGCCAGCGCTTGAAGGTCGATGGTGAGGATCGCGCCGGCGGTGGCCGCATCGGGCATCGTCGGCGGGTCAGTATTCGGCGTCGTGATAGGTGTCGAGGTCGCCGAAGCGCGTGAATTCGCCGACGAACGATAGCACTACCTTGCCCGTGGGACCGTGGCGCTGCTTGCCGACGATGACTTCGGCCGTGTTGCGGATCCGTCCCATCCGCTCTTCCCATTCGGCCCGCTTGGGGTTGTCGATGTCGGGCTCGCGCATCTGTTCGTAATAGGCCTCGCGGAAGATGAACATCACCACGTCGGCATCCTGTTCGATCGTTCCCGATTCGCGCAAGTCCGCGAGCTGGGGCCGCTTGTCGTCGCGTTGCTCGACGGCTCGCGAGAGCTGCGAGAGCGCGAGGACGGGAACGTCGAGCTCCTTGGCCAGCGTCTTGAGCCCCCGCGTAATCTCCGAGATCTCCTGGACTCGGCTGTCGTAGCGCTTTCCCGCGCTTGGACCGACCAGTTGAAGGTAGTCGACGACGACCAGGCCGACGTCGTGCTGGCGTTTCAAGCGCCGCGCGCGGGTCCTGAGCTGGCTGACCGACAGCGCCGGCGAATCGTCGATAAAGAACGGTATCTCGTGCAACGCCTGGCTGACGGAAACCAAGCGCGCGAACTCGTCCTTCGAAAGCTTGCCCTTGCGCACGAGGTCAGAGGAGATTCCCGTGGTTTCAGAGATCACTCGCGTCGCCAGCTGCTCCGCCGACATCTCGAGAGAAAAGAAACCGACCGCGGCGCCGTCCTGGCCGTCCGATTCCCGGTACCTTTTCGCGGCTTCGAATGCGATGTTGGTGGCGAGCGCGGTCTTGCCCATGGACGGCCGCCCGGCCAGCACCACCAGATCCGATCGGTGCAAACCGCCAAGCAATTGGTTGAGGTCCTTCAGCCCCGTAGTAACGCCGCTCAAGCCCCCGTCACGCTTGTGGGCGACTTCCGCCGCCTCGATAGCGCCGACGATCGCGGCCCTGAAAGTCTGGAACCCGCTCTCGTATTCGCCGCGCGATGCGAGTTCGTACAAGCCCTGCTCGGCAACTTCGATCTGCTGGGGCGCGGTCTCTCCCGGTCCGCCCCCGTAGGCATTGTTGACGAGGTCCTCGCCAAGCGCGATGAGCTGACGCCTGAGGTAAAGATCGTTGACGATGCGTGCGTACTCGCCCGCGTTGATCACGGTCACGGCGTTTTCGGCCAGTTCGCCGAGGTAGGCCGGTCCGCCGATGTCGTCGAGGCTTCCGTCCGCTTCGAAATAAAGGTGCAGCGTCCTTTGATCGGCCAGCTGACCGCGCTCGATCACCCGCGCGCAGGCATCAAAGATGCGTCCGTGCTGGGCAAGGGCGAAGTGCTCGGGCGTCAGGTATTCGGACACCCGCTCGAAGGATCGGTTGTTCACCAGGATCGCGCCGAGGAGGGCCTTTTCGGCTTCAATATTGTGCGGCGGCGCCCGAAATATCGGTGAGGCGCCCTCCGGATCCGAAAATTCGGGGCGTGGCGTGGTTACCAGGGTCGTCGGCATGAATCGCACACTAGGTCAACGCGGGGCGCGTGAATAGCGGGGCCGCCGTCCCCGGCATGTGGAACCTGGGTACAAAATGTGCGTAAGGCGGGGGTAACTCGTCCCGGGGATCGGTCGGCGGTGCGAGACGGGGGAACGGCGCGCCGCTTGCGCTCACGCGGAGCGCCGGGCGTACAGGCCCGAGTCTTGCGCTCCGGGCGCGTTCCAAGACCGTAGGTAAGCGCGCGTCAGTGGCACGGTTTCCACCCGCTTGGCCAACTGAATCTGGAAGACCACGTTGCCGAGATTGCGGAACGAAGCCTCTGATGCGGCGAGGTAGTACTCCCACATCCGGCAGAACCGTTCGTCGTACAGTTTCTTGACGGCTTCGCGGTTGGCCTGGAACCGCTCGCGCCAGTGGCGCAGGGTCATGGCGTAATGAAGGCGCAGGACCTCGACGTCGGTAATTACGAGGCCGGTCTTCTCGATCGCCTTCGCGATTTCGGAAAACGCCGGGATGTATGCGCCCGGGAAGATGTATTTCCGAATCCACGGTTCCCCCTCCGCGGGAGGCCCGGCGCGCCCGATGGTGTGCAACACGGCGACCCCGTCGTCGGCCAAGAGCGCGGCGAGCTTGGCGAAGAACTCGCGGTAATGGTCGACGCCCACGTGTTCGAACATGCCGACCGAAACGATGCGGTCGAACGTGCCCGTCTGTTGGCGGTAGTCGCGAAGGAAGAACTGCGCCCGTTCCGATAGGCCGGTTTCCTTGGCGCGCCGTTCCGCAACCTCGTGCTGCATCGCCGAAAGCGTAATGCCCGTCACCTCGGCGCCCGTATCGCGGGCGAGGTGAAGGGCCATCCCGCCCCAGCCGCAGCCGATGTCGAGGATCCGTTTCCCGGGCCCGAGGCCGAGCTTCGCCGCGATCCGCCGCTTCTTGTTCTCCTGGGCCGTTTCAAGCGTTTCGTCGGCGTGCGAGAAATACGCGCAGGAGTACTGCCGGTCCCGGTCGAGGAACAGCTCGTACAGCGCCGACGAGAGGTCGTAATGATGCGCCACGTTGGCCCGAGCCCTCGGGATGGGATTGAACTGGTGGAACACCCGCAAAGCGAACCTGAAACCGGATGCGAGCCGCATGTTCAGGGGATGGCGGCCGTGGCCGAGGTTCATGGTCACGAGATCGAGGAATTCGTAAACGGAGCCATCCTCGATCGTGAGGCTCCCGTCCATATATGCTTCGCCGGCCCTGAGCGCGGGATTAAGCGGCAGACGCCAGCCCAACGAGCGCTTGTGGAGGCGGACCCGGACAGAAGGTCGGTCTCCGTTTCCGAAGCGGTGGACGGCGCCCGACCAATCCACCACCTCCAAGGTTCCAATTCGTACGAGTCGATCCAGAAATTGTCTCAAAAAAAGCATTTTTGAAACGCTTCGTCCGAGGAAGGTCCCGAGACTTCGGCCGCGACCTCCGACCAGGATTATCCACCGGCAAGGCTATCACGATGGCGCCGGTCGCGGAAGCCTCGCCCGGCCGGCGCCCCATTCGTTTCTTACCTTTCCAGGCCGGACTAGGCGTCGGACCGTTCGGACTTGTCCTCGGGCTCCTCGGGCGCTTCCGGCGAACGTGTTCGCGCGTCTTCGCTCAGACCGGCCGCGGATTCGAGAGCCCGGTCGGCCGAGTCGGTGCCCTCGGCTTCGGCCTCGATCTTGGACTCGCCACTTTCCTCGAAGACTTTGGGTGCGCGTTCTTCCGGCACTTCGTCCTCGTCGGTCGCGACCATGGCCCGGCCCGTTCGCTCTTGGATAATCGCCTCCTCCACGGACCGGGCGACGTTGGCGAGGACTTCGATCTGAACCTCCGGGTGGAGGTCGACACGGATCCGGTGAAGACCGATCGCCTTGATCGGGCGATCGAGTCGGACTTGCTGGCGGTTGATGCGGACGCCCGCTTCGGTCGTGCCATCGGCGATGTCGCGCGCATTCACCGAGCCGTACAGCTGTCCGGCCTCGCCGGCTTGGCGCAACAACGTGATGGTCAGCCCCTCCACCTTCGCCGCGACGGATTCGGCTTCGGTTCGTTGCTCGAAATTCTCCGCTTCGAATTGCGTGCGCCTTTCCTCGAAGACCTTTCGGTTCTCGGCGGTCGCCCGCAGCGCCTTGTTCTGCGGCAGGAGAAAATTCCGCGCGTGGCCGGGTTTAACGTTCACGACGTCTCCCATCTGGCCGAGATTCTCGATGCGCTCCAATAGGATGACTTCCATTCTCAGCTCTCCTGATCGTTTGTTCGCGCCGGCGCGCCGCCTTCGCCGCGGGGCCCTCCCTTCCGGCGCAATCCGTACCAAACCTCGGCCGCGCCGAGCGCCCCGACCAACATGACCCCGTTCGGCCAACCGAGGATGACGAGCGCCAGATAGAAGCCGACGAGCGCCATGCCGGGAATGATCGTCCGATGGGCGTACGCGTGGGCGACGGCGAGGCCGACAAAGACGAACGGAACGGCCGACACGAGCGCGACGTTCCGGCCAACGTAACCGGCTTCTCCGGGGCCGAATAGGGCCGTCGCGCACGCCGCGACCAACAGCCACGACGCCCAATCGGGAAGCCTGAGGTCGCCAAACCGGGGGCTCGGCCGGGCATTCCAGCCCAGCCGGCTCAAGATCTTCTGTGCCAGGGCGGCATTGAGTACGATGAGGACGACCCAACCCGCGGCCACGCTTCCCATGAAGACGGGGGCGAAGTGCTGGATAAAGTCGCGACGGAGCGCATCCGCCAAATCGGGAAGGAAGGCGTTCACGTACGCGGTGAGCTGCGCCGTCGCCGCCGTCTCGATCCCGGGGCCGACTGGGATCAAGAGCACACTCACGGCAGCGAGGAGCGCGGCCGCGAATCCGGTGAGGCTGCTCAAAATCAGGCCGATCGGATACCACTCGGCGCTTCCGTCCGGCCCTTGGATGCGGAGCGTAGCCTTTCTGTTGACCATCCACGCGGGCAGCGCATGAACGATGGCGTATGATGCGCCGCCCGAAACCCCGTTCAGAAGGGCGCTGACCACGACCCCGGTCGCACTCGCGATCGCGCCCGGGCCGACGCCGCGGCTCAATCCCACGAGGAAGAGCGGCAACGGCACCAAGTTGACGAACGCCCAGGCCCCCGGCACGCCGGCGAATAGCGAGGCGGCGAGCAAAGCGCTCGCTGAGCCGCCTCCAAAGGCGATCAAAGTTTCCCTGGACATGGCTTGGTTCCGGCCAACGATGCTTCCCTTGGATCGCTCGTCTTCCATCGTCCCGTCCGCGACATCTTGGGCGGCCGCGCGACTCGGGAGCGCGATTGGGGGACTCAGGCGCGCGGACGGCGAAAAATTATTTGACGACGAAAGGCAACAGCGCGAGATACCTCGCGCGCTTGATGGCGCGCGCCAATTCGTTTTGTTTTTTCGCGGAAACGGCGGTAATGCGGCTGGGAACGATCTTGCCGCGTTCCGAGACGAACCGCTGCAGAAGCCTGATGTCCTTGTAATCGATCTTGGGCGCGTTCCTGCCCGAGAACGGACACGTCTTGCGACGCCTGAAGAATGGTCGCCGGGTGCCCGCCGAGGCGGAATCGGTTCGGGCGTCGGCCGGGGGGCTCATTGTTTTTCTTCCTTTTCGGCTTTCTTGTCGGCGGGCGGGCGGGCCTCGGCGTCGCGTTCGCTCGCGGGGCCTCGGGAATGACGCGGGCCGCGGTCATCCCGGCGGTGTCGATCGTCCCGTGCGGAACCGCGCTGCATCATCGCCGAGGGCCCTTCCTCCAACTCGTCCACCCGAATCGAGAGATAGCGCAGGATGTCCTCGTGTAGCCGCATCTGCCGTTCCATCTCTGCGATCGAGCCGGACGGCGCGTCGATGTTGAAGAGCACGTAGTGCCCCTTGCGGTTCTTCTTGATCCGATAAGCGAGATTCTTTAGGCCCCAATACTCTTGCTTGGCGACCTTTCCACCGGTGTCCTCGATGGCCTTGACGAAGTTCTCCGTGAGCGCCTCGACTTGGGGCGCGGAGATGTCCTGGCGCGCGATGAACACGCTTTCGTAATAGGGCAAAGCGACTCCCCCTTTTGGATTTTCTCAACCCGCATTCGGCCGGCAATCCGCCACCGGCGCGTCGCGAGCATAGCCGATCACCCTCGGCAAGGAGATGGAAGGGCGCGCACTATACCGCAACCGGTTGTCCTGGCAAGCGCGACCCTTGACACTCTATCGATTGCCAGTATCACTGGCTCGCGCCGAAATCTTCACCGGTTGGGGCGCGGTCATCACATGCGGCGAGCGTTTGTATTCCCGGGCCAGGGTTCTCAAAAAGTCGGCATGGGCAAGGAGCTTTTCGACGCCTATGGGGCGGCGCGCGACGTGTTCGAAGAGGTCGACGAGGCTTTGGGCCAGGATCTCTCGCGCCTGATTTTCGAAGGGCCGTTCGAGGAATTGACGCTCACCGAGAACGCCCAGCCAGCTTTGATGGCGACTAGCCTCGCCGCTGTGAAGGCGCTGCAATTCGCGGGCGGCATCCGCCTCGCCGATCACTGCGCATTCGTCGCCGGCCACTCGCTCGGCGAATACTCGGCGCTTGCCGCTGCAAACGGTCTTTCCGTTGCCGAAGCAGCGACGCTTTTGAAGACGCGTGGCCGCGCCATGCAGGAGGCCGCGCCGTCGGGTTCGGGGGCGATGGTCGTGTTGCTCGGCCTTGGGCTCGACGAAGTGCGCGTCGTCGCTGCCGAGGCGGCAAACGGCGCGATTTGCACCGTCGCCAACGACAACTCACCCGAGCAACTCGTCATCAGCGGGGATCACGCCGCCGTCGAGCGAGCGGCCGCGATTGCCGGACCGCGGGGCGCGAAATGCGTCGCGCTTCCGGTGAGCGCGCCTTTTCACTGTGCTCTCATGGCGCCCGCAGCCGAAGTCATGAAAGCGGCGCTGGCGGGCGCGAATATCGAGGAACCCGATGTTCCGCTGGTCTCGAACGTGTCGGCCCGCGCCGCGCGCGACGTCGACGAGATACGCGGGCTTCTGGTGGAACAGGTGACCGCCATGGTTCGCTGGCGCGAGAGCGTGCGGTTCATGTGCGATCAAGGCATCGATAGTATCGTCGAAGTGGGGACCGGCAAGGTGTTGAGTGGGCTTGCCCGACGAATCGATTCGGAACTCGAGGCGACGCGCCTTGGAACGCCGAGCGAGGTCGAGGCGTTCCTCGAGGCCCTGTGAGCGAATCGGTCGGGTGTCACGGCGAATAGCAGGTTCGGCATGTTCGATCTAAACGGCAAAGCGGCGTTGGTCACTGGCGCTTCGGGGGGGATCGGAAGCGCGATCGCCCGCGCGCTGCATCGCTTGGGAGCCAGCGTCGCGATCTCGGGAACGCGGGCGGCGGCGCTGGACGCGCTCGCCGCCGAGCTTGGCGAGCGCACGCACGTCGCGACGTGCGATCTGAGCGAAGCGAGCGCGATCGAGGCGCTTGCAAGGGACGCCGAATCGGCCTTGGGCGCGGTCGACATCCTGGTCAACAGTGCCGGCCGGACGCGCGACAATCTGGCGGTCCGGATGAAGGATGAGGATTGGCAGCAGGTCATTGATCTCAACCTCACGGCCGCTTTTCGCCTTACGCGCGCTTGCCTGCGCCCCATGATGAAGCGGCGCACGGGCCGCGTCATTACGATCACGTCCGTCGTCGGCATCACCGGCAACGCGGGTCAATCGAATTACGCCGCCGCCAAGGCGGGCCTGATCGGCATGACCAAATCCCTCGCCCACGAGGTTGCGAGCCGGGGGATCACGGTCAATTGCGTGGCGCCGGGTTACATAGAGACAGCCATGACGGCGGACTTGACCGACGATCAGCGCGCGCGTCTTCTCGCCGCGGTGCCCATGGGCCGGGTCGGAACGTCCGCCGACGTCGCCGCGTGCGTGGCATTTCTGGCGAGCGACGAGGCCGCCTACATCACCGGACAAACGGTGCACGTCAATGGCGGAATGGCGATGGTGTGACGGGCCGCGCGGGCGCTGGCCAACAAAATGAAACTGTGTTAGGAAACCGCTGCTTTCGATTCTCGGGACCTAACCCCGGAGGCGGGGCAGAAATGCGAAAAACCGCTGTAGTCAACGTTCGAAGAGGCAAGGAATTTCGGAATGGATGATGTCGCCGAACGGGTGAAAAAGATTGTCATCGAACATCTTGGCGTCGAGGAATCAAAGGTGACCGAGACCGCGAGTTTCATCGACGACTTGGGCGCCGATAGCTTAGACACGGTGGAACTCGTCATGGCGTTCGAAGAGGAGTTCAGCTGCGAAATTCCCGACGATGCGGCGGAAAAGATCCTGACGATCAAAGACGCCATCGACTACATCGGATCCCAAAGCACGTAGGCCACCCTCGGCGGGGCGCGTTTCGCGCCCAGCCGCCGGGCACCACTGGGACGCCCGGTGCGGACGGCGAAGCATCATGCGACGCGTAGTGGTGACCGGTATCGGGCTTGTGACTCCGCTGGGGTGCGGGGTCGGAGTCAACTGGGACCGTCTTACGAACGCCGAATCCGGCATTTCCGCCATTCAATCGTTCGACGTTTCCGACTTGCCATCGAAGATCGCGGGCCAGGTGCCGCTCGGTTCATCCGCCGAAGGGAAGTTTGACGTCGACGAATGGGTGCCGGCAAAGGATCGCCGGCGCATGGATTCGTTCATCGTCCTGGGCTTGGCCGCAGCGAGGCAGGCCATCGCGGACTCGGAATGGCAGCCGTCGGACGAAGGATCGCTGTGCCGGACCGGCGTTTCGGTCGGATCCGGGATCGGCGGGCTGCCGGAAATTGCGAGGGGGGCCCTCCTCGTAGAAAATGGGAACGTGCGCCGGCTCAGCCCGTTTTTCATCCCCGCGAGCCTGATAAACATGATCTCGGGGCACGTGTCGATCATGTACGGGTTCAGGGGACCGAATCATTCGGTGGTGACCGCGTGTTCCACGGGCGCGCACGCGATCGGCGATGCCGCGCGCATCATCATGTGGGACGACGCGGACGTGATGATTGCGGGCGGTGCGGAAGCCGCCGTCTGCCGGGTAGGGATCGCGGGCTTTTCGCAGGCGCGCGCGCTCTCGACCCGGTTCAACGACACGCCCGAAAAGGCGTCGCGACCATGGGATCGCGACCGCGACGGTTTCGTCATTAGCGAGGGGGCCGGCGTCGTGGTGCTTGAAGAGCTCGATCACGCCAAGAAGAGGGGCGCCAAGATCTACGCCGAGTTCGTGGGCTACGGCATGTCCGGAGACGCCCACCACATCACCGCACCTGCGGCCAGCGGAGACGGCGCAATCCGGTGCATGCGGGCGGCGATGAAACGCGCTTGCCTCGGGCCCGACGACATCGACTACATCAACGCGCACGGAACTTCGACGCCGGCGGGAGACGAGGTCGAGCTGGCGGCGGTGAAAAAGACGTTCGGAAGCGCAGCAAAATCATTGTCGATCTCGTCAACGAAATCGGCGATCGGCCATCTTCTGGGCGCGGCCGGCGCGGTCGAGGCCGTTTACTCGATCCTCGCCATGATCCACGGCGTGGTTCCTCCGACGCTCAACCTCGACAATCCCGCCGACGGTTGTGATCTCGACTTTGTCGCCCACGAATCCAAGGAACGCGAGGTTCGGGCCGTATTGTCGAACTCGTTCGGCTTCGGCGGAACGAACGCCTCGCTCATTTTCAAGCCGCTGGATTGACGCGATGGCGCGACACGTCGCCCGCATCGCCGTGGCCGGCCTGCTGGCGGCGTTCGCCGCGGCCGCGGTGTTGGCGTGGGGATTTGCCGAATACATGCGGCCCGGTCCGTTGAGCAGCGAGGCCGTGGTGGTCATCCCCTCAGGGACCAGCGTCGATTCGATCGCAAACGGGCTCGGCGAGGTCGGCGTCCTGGCCGAGCCGAGGGTCTTCACTGCGGCGGTCGGCCTGATGGGCGTGGGCGCGTCCTTGCGCGCCGGCGAGTACGCGTTCGCACCGGGCATCAGTCCCCGCGAGGTTCTGGATTTGTTGCGGAATGGCCGGACCGTGGTCCGGCGCTTGACCATCGTCGAAGGTCTCACGGTGGCGGAGGTCATGCGGCAACTTCTCGCGACCGAGGGGCTTATGGGTGAAGTCGGCACCGTTCCCGGGGAGGGAAGTCTCTTGCCCGAGACCTACCATTTTTCCTACGGGGATTCGCGCGATGCCATGATTGCACGCGCGGCGTCGGCCATGGCCGAAACCGTGGATGAGTTGTGGGCGCGCCGTGCTCCCGCGCTGCCGTTGGCCGATGCACGCGAGGCCGTGATTCTCGCGTCCCTCGTCGAGAAGGAAACCGCACGCGAGGACGAACGCGCACGTATCGCCGGCGTATTCGTCCACCGGCTGCGGCGGAACATGAAGCTACAGTCCGACCCCACGGTCGCCTATGCGCTGACTTCGGGAGACGGCCCGCTCGCGCGGAGCCTAGGCGGTGACGACCTCGCGACGGTTTCTCCGTACAACACCTATATCGTGCGGGGGCTGCCTCCGGCGCCTATCTGCAACCCGGGGCGGGCCTCGCTTCGGGCGGCAATGAACCCGCTGGAAACGGACGAGCTGTATTTCGTTGCCGACGGCGACGGCGGCCACGCCTTCGCGCGGACCTATGCGGAGCATCGTCGCAACGTCGCGCGCTGGCGCAAGACCCGCGGCCAGCACTCGGACAGCGGATCGTGACGCGCGGGCGCGGCGCCGTGTCCTCAATGACCGGATTCGCGGTCGCGCGCGGCGAACTCGATGCGACGCGCTGGTCGTGGGAGATTCGAAGCGTCAACGGCCGCGGGCTCGACGTTCGCTGCCGGCTCGCGAACCGCATGGAGCCTCTCGATCCCGCCGTTCGCGAGCGCGTGGCAAAGCGGTTGCATAGAGGAAACGTGTCCGCGACCTTGACGATCACGCGCGAGTCGCCGGAGGGCCGCTACCGGATCAACCACGACGTTCTTGACACACTCGCCGCCGCTATTCCCGAGATTCAAGGTCGGTTTCCCGAGGCCCGGCCGCCGAGCATCGACGGGTTGCTCGCGGTTCGGGGCGTCATCGAACCGGCGTCCGAGGAAGATCCCGAGGATTGGATCGCGGCTTTGCGCGAAGCGGTGCTGTCCGGTCTGGACGCGGCCCTCGAAGCGTTGGTCGAGATGCGCGCGGCGGAGGGCGGACACCTATATTCCATTCTCGAGGCCCACCTCGATCGCATGACAGCATTGTGCGAAGAAGCTTCCGGCCTCGCGGCGACGCAACCGGACGCCATCAAGGCGCGGCTTCGCGCGCGCATCGAGGAATTCAGCGACCTGGTCCCGGCGCTGCCGGAAGAGAAATTGATGCAGGAAGTGGCGCTTCTGGCTACGCGATCGGATGTGCGCGAGGAACTGGATCGCCTGCGTGGACACACAAAGGCCGCCCGGGCCCTGCTCAGTGACGGTGGCGAGGTGGGACGGCGACTGGACTTTCTGTGCCAGGAGTTCAATCGCGAGGCGAACACTCTGTGCTCGAAGGCGTCGGATCTGGAGTTGACGCGCGTGGGCCTGGATCTGAAGGCGGTAATCGAGCAGTTTCGCGAGCAGGTTCAAAACCTTGAGTAGCGGTGGGGCGATTCGCCGAAGGGGACTGATGCTGGCGCTGTCGTCGCCGTCCGGCGCCGGGAAGACGACCATATCGCGCGAGCTCTTGCGGCGCGAGCCGGGGCTGACGATGTCCATCTCGGCCACGACCCGCGCCAAGCGTCCGAGCGAGCTCGCCGGCAAGGACTATGACTTCGTCGATCAGCAGACTTTCGACACCATGGTGGCGAAAGGACAGTTCCTCGAGCACGCCCGCGTCTTCGATCATTGTTACGGTACGCCTAAGGCGCCCGTCATGAAGGCCATTCACGAGGGCCGCGACGTCTTGTTCGACGTCGACTGGCAGGGCACTCAACAGCTTTCCGAAAGCACGCCGGACGATCTGGTTTGCGTGTTCGTGTTGCCGCCGTCGACCGCCGAGCTCGAGTCGCGGCTGCGCGAACGAGCCCAGGACAGCGATGCGGTCGTGGAGCGACGAATGACCAAGGCGGCGGACGAGATGAGCCATTACTTCGAGTACGACTACATCATCGTCAACCGGGACGTGGACGAATCGGTGAACGACGTGCAGGCCATCCTCAGGGCGGAAAGATTGAAGCGGACACGGCAAGCCGGCCTTCACGACTTCATCGTCGGGCTGCGCGGCGAACGCTGACGCGAACGCCGGCCCGGGTCGCCAGATCAGTCCCGCGAGACCTGCCTTCCTTCAGGTTCTTTGACGACGCTGGCGACCTCGCCCGCCGCCTTCTCCGTCCGGTTCGAAAGCTTCTTAACTTCGCTGGCGACAACGGCGAATCCCGTGCCGGCCTCGTAGGCCCGGGCCGCCTCGATCATGATGTCCGAGACCATCGTGTACGCCTCGCGCCGCGTTCCCGGAAGCGGGCCCGACCATCGGCCGCGTACCTTACGAGCGTGCTCCAAGCGCACGCGCCAGCCGACAAAAGTCCTCGATCGCAAGCTCTTCGGCCCGCGCGGTTCCGGTAACGCCGAGATTCGCCAGATCGAGGCCAAGCGGTCTCAGGCTCGTGCGCAGCATCTTCCTTCGCTGGCCGAAGGCATGGGCAACAACCGCCTCAAGCGGTGCCCAGTCGGCCTCGATGACCTGCGCTCGCGGCGTCAATGTCAGCACGCTGCCGTGGACCTTGGGCTGGGGCACGAAGGCGTGGCGGTCGACGTCGAACTGCTTGCAGACTCGGCATTGCCATTGGGCCATGACCGAAAGACGCCCGTAAGCCTTGGTGCTTGGTCCAGCGGTCAAACGTTCGGCCACCTCCTTTTGGAACATGAGCGTCAGTGATTCATAGTCGCGGGCGTGGCGAAGCCAACCGAGGAGAAGGGGCACGGAGATGTTGTAGGGAAGGTTGGAGACTATGCGCCGCGGCGGCCGCGCAAGCTTGGCGACGTCGAGTGCGAGCGCGTCCGCCTCGACGACGACCAGCCGCTGCGGAAAAGCGAACGCGAGGTCCTCGAGGGCGGCGACGCAGCGGCGGTCCCGTTCGACAGCCACGACGCGGTCGGCGCCCGCCTCCAGCAGCGCGCGCGTGAGCCCACCAGGACCCGGCCCCACCTCGATCACGTTGCGGCCCCGCAGCTCGCCTGCGGCGCGCGCGATCCGAGCGGTCAGGTTGAGATCCAACAAGAAATGCTGTCCGAGACCGCGGCGCGGGCTCAGGCCGTACCGCGCGATGATCTCGCGCAAGGGCCGAAGGTTCGCCGGTCCGGCGTCCGCCGCGCGATTCGGAGGGGTGATGCGGCGGTCGATCAAACCTCAGCCCGCGTGGACGAAGTGCGCGCCCACGGCGGTGGCGCGTCGGCGCGTCATATGGGCCGCCAAATCGAGAGCCGCAATCAAGCTGGATGCGTCGGCTTCGCCGCGTCCCGCAATGTCGAGCGCCGTGCCATGGTCCGGCGAGGTCCGGACGAAAGGTAGCCCGAGGGTGACGTTCACGGATCCATCGAAGTCGATCGTCTTTACGGGAATGAGCGCTTGATCGTGATACATGCAGATGGCCGCATCGTAGGTTGTTCGGATGCGGGCGCTGAACATCGAATCCGGCGCGAGTGGACCGAACGCGTTGATCCCCGAATCGTTCAGGCGACGGATCGCCGGAACGATGATGTCGGCCTCTTCGGCGCCCATCGCGCCCCCTTCACCCGCGTGCGGATTGAGTCCGGCGACGGCGAGTCGCGGTCGGGGAATCGAGAAATCCCGCCGGAGCGCTTCGTCCACGATCGAGGACGTTTCCACGATGTCGGCGGTTGTGAGCTGGGCCAGGGCCTTGGCCAGGCTCATGTGGATCGTTACGGGCACGACCCGAAGGCTGGGACAGGCCAGCATCATCACCGCTGGGCGTTTGGACCCGACGAGATCGGCCAGAAACTCGGTGTGGCCGGGAAACGGAAATCCGCTGGCGTACATCGCCTCCTTGTGGATGGGGTTGGTCACGACCGCGCTCGCCCTGCCGTCCACGACGAAGCCCACGGCGCGCTCGATCGCCGAGCGCACGGCTGCCGCGTTCGCCGGGTCGAGCGTGCCTGCGACCGGTACCGCCGGCAGATCGAGCGGGTACACCGGCAAGGCGTGCGCGAACACGTCGGTTGCCTGCTCGGGACCGTCCACCGCTTCAACCGGAACCCCAAGCCCCAATCGGGCTCCGAGGTCGCGAAGCCGGCCGGGATCGTCGATCACGAAGAACGGGCGATTTCCAAGCTTAAGCCGCAGCCAGGATTTCAATGTGATCTCGCCGCCGATTCCCGCCGGTTCGCCCATGGTCAACGCCATGGGCGCAAGCGTGCCGGTCGGGCGGCTCTCGGTCGGCGTCACGCCGCTAGATCCGAACGTCCACGAACGCCGCCCGGCGGAGATCGCGCAAGTACTGTTCCGCCACAACTTCCATGCGGCGTTGAATCAACATCTGTTCGACTCGGGCGCGATCGAGGTTGCCGGCCGCCGACTCTTCGCGCTCGCACACCATGAGAATCACGATCCCTTCATCGGTGCGTCTCGGCGCGCTCGCTTCGTTCACGGGCAGGACCCGAACCGTTTCCCGCAGATCAGGGGGAAGACTGGCCAGTTTCACGCGTCCCAAACGACCGGATATGGGCGACTTCAAATCGGCCGCGATGCCATCCATGTCTTGGCAATTACGAGCCGTCTCGCCGAGCGTTTTGGCAAACGCCATCCGGGTCTCGATTTCTGGCGGGGACGGATTTACGGAAAGTTCGACGAAAAGCTGGGTCAAGGACACGAAAATTTCGTCTTCCGCCGCCTCTCCGGGTACCCGGCGGTCGCGCAAGTGGAACAGGTGATATCCGGAAAGCGAACGGACCGGCGCCGAAATTTGCCCATTTTGCATCTTGGCAAGGACTTCGTAGAGTTGCTCGTCGATCTGGCCACGCCGGACCCAACCGAGATCCCCTCCGACCGCCGCGGTTCCGCTGTGCGAGAAATTCCGCGCCAAGGCGTCGAAATTCGCGCCCGAACCCAGCTGTTGGATGAGACGATCGGCGAGCAGGCGCACGTCCCGATCCTGATCGGGGCTTTCGATCCGAAGAAAGATCTCGGAGGCCAGGAACTCGGGCGTTCCCTTGTTGGCCTCAATTTCGGCCATTGTTTCGTCGATCTCGTCGTCGCTCATCGAAATCTTATTGCTTCCTCTGCGGCTGACCAGCTTCACCCACGCGATTTCGGCCTCGATTTGACCCAACAGGACCGGCATTTCGATCTCGCGCCGGGCGAGAAACGCCCTCAAGCCACCGTCGCCGAAGTTGTTGTTCGCCTCGATCCGTGTAATCGCATCGTCGATATCGGTTTCCGTTACGCCGATACCTAGACGTTTCGCCTCTTGTTGCTTGAGCTGCTCGTCGATGAGATTGCGGAGGACCTCGGGCGCCAAACGCCTTCGAACCTCTGGCCGGTCTTCGAGGCGCGAAGTCGCGATGACGAGTGAGAGACGTCCGTTCAGGTCGCGTAGAGAGATCACCTCGTCGTTTACGACGGCGGCGATTCCGAGTTCGCTCTGTGCGGCCGCGTCGGCGCCGAGGATGACAAAGGCGCATAGCAGGGCGCCGAGAATTTGCGTTTTCACGGAACCACCGAGAATCGGCTCTTTCACAGGTTCAAGGATATTGATCATCGCGCATCTTGTTCGCGTAAGGTGTTCGTTCTATCGGGCGCACCCGCGTGCGCGGTCTCCGTCCCATCCAAGCGCGGGCCGATGTCACCGGACCTCGGTCGCAACCTCGCCCAATGTCTTGAACGTGACACTGAACAATATCGCATCGGTGGGCTTCAGGTCGCGGTCCTCGAAGAATGTGCGGGTCAGATTCGTAGAAAAGACGAGGCATTCGTCCTCGTAGGTCAGCCCGAGGCCCGCCGAGCGCATTTCATTGTCGGCCAAGTCACGCTTCGCCGAAACTTGCCCCCGCCAATAGCGGGAAAACTGCGTGTTCAAGCTGGTCGTGAGTTCCTCTCGTGTGGGAAACTCGCTGTCCGCCTGCCTTTCGAAGAATACGTAATCGGCGTCCA
>PVBE012953249.1_pt1 | contig 34112 bp, 29 predicted proteins | sample 1631181 | NCBI WGS metagenome assembly PVBE01 (sample SAMN08397723, study PRJNA350692) | Marine metagenome, whole genome shotgun sequencing project. | isolation source: water | place: Pacific Ocean | collected 2012-04
GCTGATGTCAAAGGCATAGGCCCGGAGAAATTGATCGACTATGATCACCAACGAAGCGATGATCGTCATCTGTACGATGATGCGTATGCTTCCCGGGATATAATTGCGAATTAGACTGACCGCCGTATTAGAGAGCGAAACTACGAAGAAAACAGCCAGACACATGGTAACCGAAGTCTCCAGTTTGGTCGTCACCGCCAGCGCCGAGCAGATGCCCAATATCTGCAGAGCGATAGGGTTATCGTTGAAGACTGGGTTGAATAAAATATCTTTTACCTTTTCGTCGGCCATCAGCTAACTCCTTGCTTTTTCAATTTAGCTAGATAGTTGCCATAGCCACCCTCGCCTAGCCAATAGCGCAACATATTTTTGACCCCACGTGCGGTGATCGTTGCTCCCGAAAGCCCGTCAACCTGATACTTGGTCTCAGCCCGACCTGGCACCACTTTACCTTTGATTACTTCAATGCGCACCGAACCGGTCTCATCAAAGGCCATCTTACCATCCCAAAGGGCCTTCCAATTGGGATTGTCGACTTCGCCGCCGAGCCCCGGGGTTTCGGCATGTTCGTAATAGACCAACCCTCGAATGGTATTGATATCCCTCGCGTCGAGAGCGATAAAACCGTAAAGCGTCGACCACAACCCCTTTCCGTGTACCGGAAGGATCACTTTGCGGACCTTACCACGGTCCGAGACCAGATAGGCCGATGCCAAATTGGCACGCCGTTTGATTCCACCGAAATCCTCGCCGGCGGGTATCGCCATGCTCTGGGCCAAATCCTTGGCAGATCGTCGCTGGTCGTAGCTAACTGCGTCTATACTTCCATCGTAATCGCCGGTCGCTAGATTGACGACGCGCGGCTCGATGTTTTTGTACAGCTCTTCGATGCGCGCGCCGCTGACTGCTTCCCCCGTCTTTATGAGCCCGGCGGCCATCAGAATATTTCGTTTCTTATCGAGGGCCTTGTTGATCGCCTGGGTTGGCCGAAGCGAAACCGCAGCGGCGGACACCAGCACCGAACAGACCAGGCAGACGCCGAGCGCTACGCCGAATGTTCTTCCTACTGAATCGTTAGCCACTTGTCTACCTCTCTTAGGAACTGACGGCCGTGCGGGCCAGTCTACGCTTGATATTGGCCTGCAAAACCACGTGGTCGATAACCGGCGCGAAGACATTGCCGAAGAGAATAGCCAGCATCACGCCCTCGGGAAATGCCGGATTGATCACCCGAATAAGCACCGTCATGAAACCGATGAGCCCCCCGTAAAACCAACGCCCGGCTTCAGTCATCGACGCCGACACCGGGTCGGTCGCCATAAAAACGCAACCGAAGGCGAAACTGCCCAGGACCAAATGCCAACTGCCACTCATCTGGAACATCGGATTAGTGTCACTGCCAATCGTATGCAGAAGTTCGGCAAAGACAAAGGTCGACAGCGTCATGCTCAAGATGATACGCCAGGAGCCGACCCCCGTGAGGATCAATACAAACGCACCGAGCAAACACGCCAATGCCGATGTCTCACCAAGTGAGCCCGGCATCGCCCCCATAAAAGCCTGCATCCAACTCACCGAAGCGGTGACACCGGCCATGCCCTCAGCAGCGCCAATACCCAACGGGGTGGCCCTAGTGAAGCCATCAGCGGCTACCCAAATGGCATCGCCGGTGATCTCTGCGGGATATGCGAAATAGAGGAAAGCTCGGCCCGTCAGCGCCGGATTGAGAAAATTTTTGCCCGTTCCTCCAAAGACTTCCTTACCGAGTACCACGCCAAAGCTGATGCCGATCGCCACCTGCCAGAGAGGGATCGTGGGCGGCAGGGTCAGAGGGAAGAGCATTCCCGTCACCAGGAACCCCTCGTTGATCTCGTGTCGGCGGACCATAGAAAACACCGACTCCCAGAATCCTCCGGCAATGTTACAGACGATGAAGACGGGAATGAAATACAGAGATCCGTGAAAGAAGTTGGCGGCTATACTCGTCGGGTCGTAGCCGATCTCCAGCATGTCGATGATGACGCCCCGCCAGCCGCCTGCGCTGGTGAGCCCGCTCTCGGCGATGGCCAGGTTGATCTGGTACCCGGTATTCCACATGGCCATGAGGATGCAGGGCACGAGGACGACTACAGCATTGAGCGGTATCACGATCCGCTTGAGGACATTCGAAGCCGGACGGGCGAATTGTTCGGGGTCGTTCATGAAGCATTTGCCGAGTCGAGCGTGAAGAAGGCCAAGGCCTCGATCAAAGCAGCCGATCGGATTCGAGGCGAGTGTGATGCGGTTGAAGAAACACTGCTTCGAGATCGCCGCGAGGTGCAGACGCACGTGGCAGTGGCGTATTCGCTGCTCGCAAGGCATTACAAGCGGGTAGCCTCACACCTCGCAAATATCGCGACGGCCGTGTTTGGGCGCATCGAAGACCTCGACTTCCGCAAGCCCAAGAAAGGCGATGGCGGTTGACTTCTATTCGATTACCTGCCAGCACCAATTGATGGCTCTCTTGTGTGTGGCCAATCAGCAGACCAGATTGAATGTGTCCGGGCTCGCTTGTGAGAGCCACCCACTCCACTTTGGACTCGTGGTGTTTTCGAGCAACTCGCCCTGCTCTAGGAAGTCGTAGATCTTGTTGTATTGCCACACATCGGTCGGCGAGACGCGTCGGGCAATGTGTATGGGCGAGAACTCGTTCGGGTGCATGAGCCCGGCCGCCGCCGTGACCTCGGCGAGCGCTTCGAGTGTATTGCAGTGGAAGTTCTTGACGCGTTCCGTTTTATCTGCAACATCCAATCCCCTGAACAGCGTCGGATTCTGCGTCGCGACGCCAACAGGACAGGTGTTGTTCTGGCAGCGCTTGGCTTGAATACATCCAACCGCGAACATGAATGCGCGAGCCGCGTTGCACCAATCAGCGCCGATGGCCATGCGCTGCGCGATATTGAATGCGGTCGCGACCTTCCCACTGGCGGCGAGGCGGACCTTGTCACGCACGCCCATGCCCACGAGCGCATTTTGCGCAAAGAGGAGTCCTTCGGTGAGCGGCACGCCCATGTGGTCGAGGAACTCCACCGGACCGGCGCCAGTTCCGCCTTCAGCGCCATCGATGACGATGAAGTCTGGATAGATTTCCGTTGTAATCATCGCCTTGCAGACAGCAAGGAACTCGTGAGGTCGGCCGATACACAACTTGAATCCGGATGGCTTGCCGCCGCTCAGGTCACGGAGTTGGGCGACAAACTCAAGCAGGCCAGTCGGAGTTGAAAATGCAGTGTGATAAGCAGGGGAAATGCAATCCTTACCGACCGGAATATGCCGAACCCGAGCGATCTCCTTGTCGACCTTGGCGGCGGGAAGGACACCACCGTGGCCGGCCTTCGCCCCCTGCGAAATCTTGATTTCGACCATCTTGATTTGCTCAAGTGAGGACGTCTCTTTGAACAGGCCCGGGTCGAAGTCACCATTATCGTTCCGGGATCCGAAATAGCCGGTGCCAATCTCCCAGACCAGATCGCCGCCGTTCTTCTTGTGGTACGGGCTGACACCACCTTCCCCGGTATCGTGATAGAAGCCGCCCTTTTTGGCGCCTGCGTTCAAAGCGAGCAGGGCGTGTGGGCTCACCGCGCCGAATGACATGGCCGAGATGTTGAGCACGCTCGCGTCGTAGTGATGTTTGCACTGATCATTGCCCACCTTGACCGTGAAGTTGTGCTTTTGTTTTGGTTTTGGAGCGATGGAGTGGGAGATGAACTCGTACTCGGTGCTGTAGACATCAAGGTCCGTTCCGAACGGCTTGACATCATCCTGATTCTTGGCTCGTCCATAGATGGCGGTTCGGCGAACACGGTCGTATGGTTTGCCACCCTCGTCAGTTTCGACGAAGTACTGCATCATCTCGGGCCGAATGCTCTCGAAGAAGAAGCGAAGATGACCAAGCAGCGGGTAGTTTCGAAGAATGCTGTGATGCTTCTGGGTCAGATCCCAGATCCCCACGCAGGCTGTCGGTACTGACCAGAGCAATCCAGACAGCCAATAACCAGAAACGATGACACCGAGCACAATGAATACAGCGGTTACCAGCACGGCGACGGCGACCAACAAAAGACTCAGTGTGCGCATATGACCCTCCTCAGGGGTGAGATCCTACCGACCCCGCCTGTGATGCGGTGGAGGCTCGGCGCCAGGCCGAATCGCCGCGTTTGAGTGCCCAATCAGAACCAAAGAATCCGAGACCCACAACACCCTCCTTGCCTGAACGTAGTGAGGCGGACTCAATCACAATCCAATCGGGCCAACCGACGCCTGAGAAGAAGAAGGGGAGGGTTGCTGCCGAACGCTCGCCGGGACCCAGTGTTCCTGTCACTGTGGCAACACTTGCGACGTTGCTTCCAGGTCTCGGGCGAACAAAGGCGACAGCAAGATCACCCTCAATCGTCTTCTCCCCGACACGTACCCGATCCTGCCATACTTGGATCGGCGAGTCACCAAAGAGAATATTCCACGCCGCATTCGAGTCGGCGCGACCGTACAGCATGACGCCTCGATCTGGCTCACTCTGGGCATCAAAGTCGATGTCGTCAACAATCTCGACAAGTCCGTTTCCTCGATACCACCAACGCTCAGCGTCCTGACGAGCCCGCGCACGATTCCATGCAGTCTCTTCGTTAGTTCCCGTCGTTCCGACGACGAGTATGACATTGTTGTTCCAGGCGCTTCGGAGACGCCCACCCCGAGCAGGGTTCTTTGTATTTAGATCGACTGCATCGGTCGTGACCCACCGATTGTTCTCCGACTTGGACAGATGAATCTCTCCCCCGGCCGCCACTGTGAGCGGCGTTTGGTTATCCAACACAATCTCAATGACACGCTCTGCGCCAATGTCGGGATGCGATGGATCGATGGCGAGTCTCGACACATTCGCCGTGGTTCCTACGACTTGGATGCTGTCCTCAACTCGGTTTATGTTCAAGTCGACGCGGCTGAGGTCTAAGCTCCGCTCCTGCTGCTCAATCGTGACCCAGTCACACTGGGATGATGCAGATGGATCGACTGTGACGAAAGTCAGGTGGCTGCGATCGCCGCCCGTGCCACGAGTCCGCTGTTTGAGAAAGTCCATGAGCGGCGGCCAATCCATGCACTCGTCACCCCACCAATGTCCTGCACCCGGTCGTTCGTAGTACGCGAAGTCGGAATGTGATGTGCCAAGGAGTTTCCGCATTGCGCGTGCCTCCGTAACCGGCACGCTGTCATCCTTGTCGCCATGAAGGATGTAGATTCCAAAGCGGTCCGCGTTGGGGGTCAACAACTCGGTATCACTTGGGCTTGCCGCGCGCCGTAGCATGCCCTGCACGCCACCATCATTCTCATATCGCTTGTGATCGCCGTAGGTCCAGAAACTGCGCCAACCAGCACTTGGTGCAATGGCGGCGAATCGATCCGGCAGGGTTAGGCCGAGATTCCACGTGCCGTGGCCACCCATGGAATGTCCCGTGAGCCAGGCGCGGCTCGGGTCATTGTCGTACCGGGTTTGCGCATCAGCCATCGCTTCGAGCGCATCGACTCGCCCCCATTCCTCCCAATCGAATCCATATGGCCGACGATTGGTTGGCGCGACCAGCATGCACCACGGTTGATTGCGATAACAAGACGCCTGCTTTCCCCCCCTGACCGAAGCGCCGTGAAGTGAGAGGACTGTGCCCGGAACCCCCTCCGACACTTCGGCAGGCGGGACGAATCCGTAGTACTGCACGCTACTATCGATATTGCTTCGGAATGTGTTTTGACGCCATTGATATGGCGTTCGGACCCGAATGGATAGCGGGTCTTCATCCAGGGTGGTGCCACTTGAGTCAAGCAACCGAAGTTGCATGGTGATCTCGCCAGCTGCCGCGGCTGGCGCGCGGAGTTGTACAGGCACCTTGAGAAATGACAAGGGCGGAATCGTGGGGACAGGTGTCTGTGTCACGAGTCCCACGACCTCGGCATCAAGCCAGCAGCCAACAAGTGGCTCGGTGTTGACGTTGTAGATCAAAACAGCGCCCCACTCGTCAAAGGACTCGCCCTCGATTGCATCCGGGAGGGTTTGATCCGATGTTCCCAGCAGCGCGATCCGTGGCGCGCCCGGCGTACCTTCAAGTTCAGCAAGTGCCTTGGCAGTCCACACCTTGGGCGAGGGTGTGCCTCTGCCTGATCGAAGTAGCACTTCATTGCGCCCCTTGCGAAGCAAGAATGGAAGCCGCGTGTTTCCGTTCCCATAGATATCGCCGCCGCGGGGGAGGCCGTTGATCCAAGCATCTCCAAATGCACTTGCGTCGAACAGAGCCGGACCATCTTGATCTGACTCGAACACAAAGAGCCCCCAGCCGCCCTTCGGGATGGTGTAGTTCCCGCCCTCATCGGCCTCGATGACGGACCAGTGAGGGGCCCCCATCATCTTGGAGGTCATGGGCTTTCCAGAGACGATCCACGCCTCGACTTCGTCGGTATGAACGGGACGTCTCCATGCATCACGGACGTCGCCTGTGGCAAGTGCCGTCGTTGGAGTCATCGGCGCAGCCGTGGTGGCGAGTAGGAGCGGGATGATCATGATGAGCATGGTGAGTCCTTCTGATCTGGGGTATGTGAACAGTACGGGATGATGCCATGCAACAGGCCCTCTTGGCGGGGAAGCCAAGAGGGCCTGCGAAGGTTGATCGCCTTGAATGAGGGCCAGTTACTCGATCGTGAGTGTGCCAGATCCGGTTTCACCATTCCATCCACCGAGTCGGATGAAGTAGGTGGACCCCTCAGTTACATCCAAATCGATGGCCGAGTAGTACGACTGACAATCGGTGTCGCCACTGCTGTCACCATTGCAAGCGACCTGGTTGTCGCAACTGTTCTCGTAGATCGCCATCGATGTGTCATAACTCGTGGCGTCGCAGGTTGTGAAGTGAATGAGTTCCGTCGTGGCCGCGGTCCAACTGAACCAGACGTCTTGACTTCCGCCCCAGTCGAGGTATGTGCCTGAGCACATCGCGTCGTCTGGCTCGGGAGAACTCGGCGTCGCTGAACCTGTGTCGAACGCATTTTCACCCATGATGGCAGCGAAGGCGGTGTTGCACTCATCGCCAGCACCGGCCACCGGGCAGTCGGTGTCTTCGCACGTCACACCTTCACCTTGGAAGGTGCCGCCAGAGGCAGCACAATCAACGGACATGACTACAGTGCACGAACCGTCGTCCGCGCAGCAGGCGCCGGGTTCGAGACATTCAGCAGAATCACAGGCGGTGTCTTCGCCACCCCAGTCGCCGGACGCAGTATTGCAGTCGTCCTCCGAGAGTTCGACGCATCCGCCAGTGGGCAGGCAGCAGGCGCCGATGGGCGTGCAGTCCATGCCCCACACCGCAATGAGTTGCAGAAGGTCATCGACGTTTACGCAGCAGTCGCCATTGACATCGCCCGCTGGGCGGAACGTACCGTCGCCACACAGGCCGAAAGAACCAAGTCCGGCCAGCATGTCATCGACATCGACCACATGGTTGCCGTCGATGTCTTCCGGGCAGAAGCCAAGCGGAATGTCACACGGATCAACCGGGGCTGCCGGAGGCGCGAGTGTGTTGACCGAGGCCGAAGCGCCGCCGCCGGGCCTGAATGTACCGACTACAACGTCAGACATGGCCGGCGCGACATTGGCATCAAACCGGAAGTTGTACATGGAGGCCCACCGAATCGCGTTGGCGTTCGGGTTGGCACTGTAACTCTGGGTCTCCCAGGTAATGAAACCGGGGGTTACCGTCGCGGTCCAGTCTGTGCCGTCGTACACCTCGCCACTGTGGTAGTCCACATCATGAAAGTCGATGTTCAAGGCAGTTGCACTGACAGGCAGTGGGACGCTGAACGACCCAGCACCAGCATGACAGTTGTGATTGAAGACGGCATATTCGTAGTGCCAGTTGCCGCCGCCGAGATCCGTCACCTTCGCTCCGACGAGGAAGAAGCCGTCTCCGGCGACGTGCGCTTCGTTGAGATCAACACCAGCATCTTCGATAGCCCATTTGCGAATTGCTTGCTCGCCGACTTCGGTGTTTCCGATCGAACTGACACTTGAGGGGCTGGTGAAGACAACCTCTCGCCACGATGCGTTGTTGGCATGGTTTCCGGCGGGAGCATCATCGGTACTCATGTAGTAGCCCTCGAAGAAGTAGCGGGCGCCACTATTCATCGAGGGTTCAACGTCGTCGTTGTGAATCTGAAGATTGCCACGGATCGAAGACGGCCCGTTGTTCGATATGTTGAACGGATAGTCGTAGTAGCCCGAGAAGGCGTCAACATCTGAGCGGGGTCCGCTCGGGTTTGCGTTGAGACCAGCGCCGTAGGTGTCGGCACAGCCGATACCGAGCGTTTCACAGCCAGTGCTCTGGCAGTCTCCACAGCCACTCTCGCTCAACGCGCAGAACGAATGCTTGAGCCACGAGAGCCCGATCTGTTCAAAGCGTCCATCTTTGAGCCGGTAGGCGTTTTGACCGATCAGCGGCGTGTTGTTCGTGCCGGCGTACCAATCTGCCTCTTGGTCACCGTAGTTACAGGATGTCGTGCCGAAGGAATAGCCGCCGATACCCCCAGATGCCCCGTGGTACTGAATGTCATTGGCGACGTAGAAAGCAACGACGTCGGGTCCTGTCGCGTCAGCGATCGCAATGCCAGAAGCAGCAGCAACGGCGGCCACCGCCACGGCTTGGGTTAGAGCGTTGTTCACTTGAAATCCTCTCTGGTTACTTGTTCTGCGGAGGGCCAGAAACCCCACATACGGCCTCCACGCGATTCTCCAAGACTAAGTGCTACACAGTCTCTCGCAAGCAGAAACCGGGATTTAAGGGTGTCCTCCTAGAGACGAGGTTCGGTTTGGGTAGGGTTTGGATGCAGTTCATCTCATGAATACCACCAAGATCGTTGCTGGTATGGGTTGATGGAGGGCTGAATTGGTGGTTCGGGGGCGAACTTCGGTAGAAGCAGTAGACCGCCATGGGGCCCGTTTCGCAGACCTGTGCACAGTGCCTTTTGACTCGGTGCACCGTATTGTGGCGGCATGGACGGTCTGATCATCTTGTGGGTGGCCCTCGGTGCTTTCTCGGGGGGCGGGGACGCGAGTCCGGACCGCCCGAACGTGGTTCTGATCATGGCCGACGATCTTGGGTGGGGTGAGGTGGGTTGTCAGGGGCAGACCAAGATTCCCACACCCGCGATTGACATGGTGGCGGCCGAGGGTACCCGGCTGACGAGTCACTGGTCAGGCAGCCCTGTCTGCGCTCCGTCGCGGTGCGTACTGCTCACCGGCAAACATCCAGGGCAAGGTGTGGTTCGCAACAACATGGAGAACGGAGGCTGGGGACCCAATCAGCCCGAGGGGCAGTACCCGCTGCCTGACGCTGAGATCACGCTTGGTGAGATCCTCCAAGATCATGGTTACACGACATGTGCCATAGGAAAGTGGGGCCTCGGCGGACCCGGCACTGAGGGACACCCCAACAGGCAGGGGTTCGATCACTGGTTCGGCTACCTGTGTCAACGCCAAGCCCACAACTACTACCCCACACATCTGTGGCGTAACGATGAGAAGGTGCCGCTGGCTGGCAACGAGTGGTTTTCGGCACACCAGAAGATTGAGGCGCCGCTTGAATCAGAGAGCGACTACTGGAATCGATTTCAAGGCACGACCTTTGCGCCCGATGCGATGCGTGACGAAGCGGTGTCGTTTATCGAGTCGCGGGTGGGCGAGCAGCCGTTTTTTCTCTACTACGCCAGTCCGGTGCCGCACGTCGCGTTACAGGTTCCGCCGGATCGACTTGAGGCCTTTCCTCGTGATTGGGACAAGGTGCCCTATCTCGGCCAGAAGGGCTACGTACCGCACCCGAGACCACGAGCCGCGTACGCAGCGATGATCGCGGGCTTTGACGACGAGGTTGCCGCCATCATGGCCGCGCTTGAGCGGGTGGGTCATTTGGACGACACGATTGTCATCGTCACCAGTGACAACGGTCCGACCTGGGCGGGCGGAGTTGATTACACGTTCTTTGAAAGTAGCGGCCCATATCGCGGCCTCAAGGGGAGCGTTTTCGAGGGCGGGCTTCGTGTTCCGATGATTGTGCGTTGGCCAGGCCGTGTACTTGCAGGCGCCGTCATGGACCTGCCGAGCGGTTTCGAAGATCACATGCCAACGATCTGCGAATGGACAGGCGTGCCGCGTCCAGACGGCATCGACGGGGTATCGCTTTCATCCGCGCTCTTGGGTGGCAGTTTGCCAAAACGCGAGTGGCTCTACCGCGAGCTCGGCGGCCAACAAGCGCTTCGTTGGGGAAAGTGGAAGGGTGTACGGCGGAAACTCAAACAAGGCGACGACTCGATCATGCTGTTTGATCTTGAAGCGGATCCCGCCGAGTCGATGAATGTTGCGGCCGCCAATCCTGAAGTCGTCGCGAAGATCGCTGCGATGATGGCTGATGCGCATGAGCCATCAAAGGTGTTTCCACTTCCGCTGATTGACGATCCCAAAATCGAAGAGCAGACAGTGACTACCCCGCCGTCTTGAGAATTTCATCGATCGTCGCGTTGAGCCTCTTCTTCGTTGCATCCTTGCCCATGAAACCGATATCGACCGAACGGACGACGCCCTGTGGATCGATGACGACTGTGTGGGGGATTCCACCAACGCCGTACTTCGATGCGACCTTGCCTTTGGCGTCAAGCAGCACGGAAAGAGTCCACTTCCTCTTCGTGAGGAAAGCACTGACTTTCTTCTTGGCCTCATCGAGATCAACTGCCCAGAGCACGACGCCATCGTTCTTTCGAGCGTCCGCGACTTCCATCAGAACCGGCAGGCCCTGACGGCAGGGGCCGCACCACGTTGCCCAGAAATCGAGAATGACCGTTTTGCCCTTGAGGCTCGCCAGCGAGACATCGGTGCCGACAAGATTAGGAAGCGTAAAGTCTGGCGCGGCCTTGCCGACCATGGCGTGGTCCGCTTCAAGGTCGCCGGGTCCGCCCATGCCAGTACCGTCAGGCATGCCTTCCATCATGGCTGCCATGAGATCTTCGACCTGTTTCCAGTCTTCGGGCGCAGTCCAAGAGAACATCTTCTTGGCCTCTGGGGTTGACTCCAGTTTCTTCCAGTCGTTGAAGTCAAAGACCATCTCGCTGGGCATGCCGGGCATCAACTGCTCGGACGGAAGCGTGATGGAAAGCCGTTTGACCCACGGGGCCGTAGCTGGACCGATCGTGAACGTGACGGGAATGGATCCCATCATGTCATCATCACCTGCGGTGAATCGAAGCAGCTCGTTGTCACCATCCTTGCCGACGTACTCGACTGACTGGAACTCCTCCATGATCGATGCGCGGGCATCAGCCCCAAACAGATCGAGTACAAAACTCGCCGGACCAACCATTTGCATGAGCATGAGGTCTTCGACATCGAGATTCTTGGGCGCATCGCCCTTGGACCAAAGTTTCATGTCCGGCAGGCCCTGCACAAGTGTTGTGCCATTGCTTGCCAGAATCGGTGTTGCCATCCCCATCATGCTTGGCGGACCAGAGGAGTCGTCTCGAATGACAAAGAGATTGGGTTTGAGCACCGCGACAACGGCCTTGGATTTCACCGGCGGCACACCTGGCATTTCTATATTTTGGACAACAACGGTCGATGCTCCGGGAATCTGCTGATACCAGGCCAACATCCCATCGAGTACCTCGGCTGCTTTGGGCGTCATATCGGCGAGGGCGAGGGTGGATGTGGTCAGTGTTGCGACGGTAATGGCAATGGTGGCGAAAGCGCGCATTGGAGTCTCCTTGGTGTCGAAGGAGGATAGCCACCGCCGTACACTGTGGTGGGCCCGTGGCGGAATTGGCAGACGCAGCGGCCTTAAAAGCCGCAGTCCCGTACGGGACGTGTGGGTTCGAGTCCCACCGGGCCCACATCGGCCCGCCCTTGGCGGGCCGATGAGATCAGGCGATCATGAGAGCAGGGGGACTCGGCTGAGCAGGATGAAGTCTTTACCCTCGCGTCCGAATTCGAGCGTGCTTGCCAGCATGGCGATAATCGGCGCGAGTCTTGGGCCGTTCGGGGACTCGAACGTCTTGCGCCGCTGGGTGCTCCAAGTACGGATGGTTTGCTGATCAGCCGCCGAGGCGGATCTGTCAATATCGATTATCTGCGAGTGGAACTGCCACACGAACGGGCGTGCTTGCTCAAAGATCGTCTCAACGACGGCGGAGATGCAGCGCTTGCCAATTGATATCGTCGGTTTGGACCGGACGAGTACGGCTCGGCTTCGACTCAGGCGGAACCGTAGTCCAGTGCTCAGTGCTGCTGTCTGCCGATTGAAGGCGGCGGCGTAGATTTCAGGAACGGTCGTGAGAGGGGTGGGCATGATGTCGGTCATGGACATCTCCTTGATGGGGGTTGGCCTGCTTCGCAGTCGTGGCGCCTCAGGATGGGACCATCAGGATCCCATGCCCGCCTCCCGACTCAAAGGGGGTAATTGTGGATCCCGAGGACCGTGCTGATCTGGCACCGGTCTGTACGGGTTGTGCGGCCGTATCCTGCTTGCCACATGCTCGAAGGCAACTCACTCAACCAGCCAGCTCCGCCCCGAGGATTCAAGGCGCTGCTCGTCACCATGACCTGCGGCGCGGTTAACGACAATCTCCTTCGCGGAGCTCTGCTTCTGAGTGTCGCGGAGGGAGGGATGTGGGGAGGCAAACTCGGCGAGGGGGGGACCGGGTGGATCACAGTGATGCTCTACCTGCCATTTGTGCTGCTGCTGGGCGTGACAGGGCAGATGGCCGATCGATACAGCAAGCGGACCATTATTGTGTGGACTCGTATCGCCGAAGTGCTGCTCGCCGCAGGCGTCGCAATCGCATTCTGGTTTGGTAGTTTCTATGTGACGACTGCACTGTTCGTATTGCTTGCGGCCCAGAGCGCGTTCTTCAGCCCAGCCAAATATGGATCCGTACCAGAACTCGTTCCCGACGCCCGGCTCGGCTGGGCAAACGGCTTGCTCAGCCTATTGACCAACGCGGCGATCATTCTTGGTGTGGCGGCTGCTGGAATCATGCTGGGCGCTGGCCCGGTGTTTCTTGGACTCTCCATGATCGGCGTGGCGATCATCGGCTTGATCAGCAGTATCCAGATTGCATCACAGCCTGCCGCCGATCCAACTCTCTCGCTTTCAATGCGGACCTTTACTGCGCATCTCCGAGTGATCCATCGGATGCGGGGGACGCCGCTACTTAGCACGACTCTTGCGTGGTGCTGGTTCTATGCAGTGGGGTCCCTTGTCATCACGATTATCCCCTTACTGAGAGAGCCCATGGAGTTGTCCGACGCCGCGGCGGGCGCACTTTTGGCGGCCCCCGGACTCGGAATCGGAATCGGAGGTCTTGTTGCTGGCGTCTTGTCGAGAACGGGCATCCTCGCGAGTTTGATTCCAATCGGGGCGATCGGTATGACGGTGACTTTTGTGTTGCTTGCGATTATGCCGGAGTCTTGGATGACATCCATCATCCTTCTGGGAATCGTCGGATTCTTCGCGGGCTTCTACGTTGTTCCAATTCTGGCACTTCTTCAACACATGCCTGTGCCGAGCTTCCGAGCGCGGACTGTTGGAACCGCAAACTTCATGACCTACATAGCGATGATGGCTTCTGCGCTTGGATTCGCTGTGCTGGCTCCCGTCATCGGTGACGATCCCCACCTGTGGTTCTCGATCTGTGCCGGTGGCATGCTGCTGGTATTCATTGGCGCAATGTTGCAGCGAACCACGATGCGGGCCGCCGCGGCGCCAGAGTTGTTTGCGACAATCGGGGGCGAGGTATGACGAGAGAATGCCCAGACATCATGCTCTTTGATCTTGATGGGACACTCATCGATTCGGTGCCCGACATCGCAGCCGCAGTCAATGCCATGCGGTCGGAGTTTGGCATGGCTGCCGCTTCAGTTGATCAGGTGCGAAGTTGGGTCGGTCGAGGTCTATCGATGCTCATGCATCGCGCGCTCACGGATGATGCTGAGGGAATCGCTGAGGTTGGCCAGCACGAGGAATCGATTCGGATCTTTCGGAGTCACTACCAGAACTGCTGCACGCACCAGACGGTTGTGTTCGATGGAGGGCGCCCGCTCTTGGAGTGGCTGGCGGCATCCGATATCAAGGTTGCCATTGTTACGAATAAGCCGGTTCACTTTGCGAAGCAGATCGCCGAATCACTGGAGATTGGCTGCCACTGCGATCTGATCATCGGCGCCGAGCCGCATCGTCCACTCAAGCCCGACCCCGCGTCAATCATCGAAGCGGTGGAACAACTCGGCGGCGGGTGCGCATGGATGGTTGGAGACACGGTGTTCGATCGCGATGCCGCTCGGGCCGCAGGAGTCCCGTTTGTCGGCGTTCAGCTCGAGGGTGATCAGGGACGCAACATCTCTGAGATTACTTCCAAGGACGAACCGGTGTTCGACTCACTCACATCACTTCACCGATGGATCGAGTCCGGGTTTGAATCATGAGCGACAAAATTCACAAGCGGTTTGATCGTGTTGCCTCAGCGCAGGCTGCGCACTGGTTTGACATGAGTGGCTTCGCTGCCGAGGCGGTGATGATCGCGGGCTTGTATCTTGCTCAAGCGGATGGCCAGTGGCGAATCAATCAAACGGGCTACGGTCCCGTGTCAGGAGTGACATTATGAATCGTTTCGGAATTATTGGCGGAGCGGCGCTGATCGTAGAGGGATTTGGAGCCTTGGCGCTTGCGCAGGATCATCCCCTAGGTGACACACCGCAGAAGAAGATGATGAAAACTATGCAGACGTGGGGCGAGCACTTGGACCATCTAGGACGATGACGCTTGAACTGACATGGCTCGGACATAGCGCCTTCTTGCTCTCGGACGGCACATGCACCGTCGCGGTTGATCCGTTTCTGACGGGCAACCCCACCGCCCCGTGCGTTGCTGCTGACATCAAGTGCAGTCACATTGCGCTCACGCACGGACATGAAGATCATGTTGGCGACACGATCGAGATTGCCAAAGCCAACGGCGCTCCGGTCATCGCGGCATTTGAGATCACCAACTGGGTCCAGTCCCAGGGCCACGATCTGGTTGAGCCGGGGAACCCCGGCGGACGCATTGACCTCGGCGGGGATTGCTGGGTGGCGTTCACGCAGGCCCTTCACTCGTCTTCATATGGCGGGCAGTACATGGGCATGCCCTGTGGACTGATGCTGCATGTCGGTGGCAAGACGGTCTATCACTGCGGCGACACCGGGCTCTTCGGCGACATGGCCTTGCTTGGTGAGATCTACAAGCCAGATGTTGCGATCATTCCGATCGGTGATCGGTTCACGATGGGTCCGGAACTCGCCTCCCGCGCGGCGGACCTCATCGGCGCGCCGATCGCAGTGCCGTGCCATTACGACACGTGGCCGCCCATTGAAGTCGATGTCTCACGATTCACACCCCAGTTCGCGGCCGTGCAAGTGATGGATCCGGGAGTGGCGTGGAGTGTCACAACCTGACAATCCGAGAACACCCCGACAAGCCAGAGGCAGCGTGTCGAGGTGGTGTGCTACGGAGGGGACGGTCAACACGGACCCTGTGTGCCCAAGAACAGGCCGCTCAGAATCAGCGAATGATCGCTGTCACGATGACCGATGCTGCCAGCGCGGCGGTCGTTGCGGCGATCCAGAAGACCTGCTGACTTGCGGAGGGCTTCGGCATAACGTGCCCATGATGTTCGGTCGGACTGTCCATGTTCGGCATCGCCCCGTGCTGGTGAGCCGCATGATCCATGTGCTTATGATCGTGTTCGGCTGGCGAATCTGCTTTCGCAGGAATAGTCATGCACCCGTGCTTGAATCCGCGCGACACCAGCCAGTGGTTGATGGGGTAGGCGGTGAGTCCACCAGCGACCGTGGCGATGCCCATCCTGAACCAGAAGGACCAGTGCCATGGCACCATGCTCTCGGGCCACGCCACGGCGAGCGGCACCATGACGGGGATCATGCCAACCATGCACATATTCATCGACACGGTCTCAGCAAAGATGGTTCGCTTTACGGCTTCGCCATAACTGGCGAACATGCTCCGCATCATCATGGCTTGGAAAATGAACAGGCCTGTGATGTACGCCCCGATGTACTCGATGCCGATCTCGTAGCCCCAGGGAAAAGTGAAGGTCGAGAGCACGGCAGCGGTGATGATGATGCCCGTTGCGTCGCCAGCAATACAGTGCATCTCACTATTGACAGACTGTTTCCATAGAACCTTGGTGAACACATCATGCAACCCTTCGCCGGGGTTGCGACATGCCAGCAGGTAAACAAACAGCCCGACAGGGCCGGTGTAGACGATTACGAGTCCCCACGCGAGTTTTTGGACCCACGACACGGGCGTGTTGTTGAAATCGAGCAACACAAAGAGCAAGGAGCCGCCCGTTAGGGTGAACCAGACAATCATGGCGCCAGCCAGCATGGTGTTCCCTTTTTCTGTATCCAATCTAGGATACTGCGGACATGAATATCACACACGATGCGGTCGCGGGGGACTGGGGTCTTGTTTGCCGCGCAGCGGCGATTGCGGCGGCAGCCCACGAGGGACAGGAGCGGAAAAACGGGACGCCCTATATACAGCATCCAGCGAGGGTTGCGGCGCTGCTTGCGTGGGCAGGCGGGGATGATTCGCTCATTGCAGCAGGATTTCTGCATGACGTGATCGAAGATGGGCCGACCGACTACGACGACATTCTCGAAGCGTGCGGCGAAGATGTCGCCGACTGGGTGGTGCTGATGACCAAGGACATGCGCCTCCGCGAGGACATTCGTGAGCCCGCCTACATCAAGCAACTCACAGACGGAGCGTGGCAAGGCCGTGCAGTCAAACTCGCCGATCAGATCGACAACTGGCAAGACGGCTTGACTGACACCGCGACGCTTGAGAAGCGCCGCGACAAGGCCGAGTGGGCGATTCAGATTGCTGAGCAGGACGGTGAGTTGGTGATCGCTGCGCTTCGCGATCGGCTTGAGGCGCTTATTGCGATGTAACAATCAAGTGCAAAAGACCGCGTGTGAAGCGAATCCAATCCACAGTCCGTAACCGATGGCGATCGGTCCAGAGCCCCGCTTTATGCGTCCGCGTCGCTGCTGTCCGGAATCGCCGAGATTTCAACCGATGAGGCGGGAAGCTGCGGCGTAATGTTGATGGTGGTCGGATCACTGATCGCCTCGCCCTGCACGCCCAGTTCGCTGAGCCGCTTGCCGGAGACGAGCAGGCGGCGCTCCATCGAGCCAACTGACTTGTTGTAGGACTTGACGGCCGCTTCGAGCTTCTTGCCGAGTGAACCATGATGCTGTGCAAACGCAGTGAGCCGCTCGTAGAGTTCTTTGCCCACATCAGCGATCTCGCGGGCATTCTTGGCGAGTGCCTCCTGTCGCCATCCGAACTCGATTGATCGGAGCAAGCCGACAAGAAGCGTCGGCGTGGCGATCAATACTTTTTCGGCCATCGCGTCGGCGTGCATGGTCGGTTTATATTCCAGCGCCGCCATGAGCGCCGATTCAATCGGGATGAACATAACGACGAGTTCGGGTGATCCTTCGAGTTTGTCCCAGTAGGACCGCTTGGCGAGTTCCTTCCAACGTTGTTGAACCGCATCGGCGTGGGCCGCACGGCGAGCCTCACGTTGACTTGGGTCGTCAACGGCATCGAGGTAGGCGTCGAGCGGGACCTTTGAATCAACCGCGATGCGGCCACCACCAGGAAGGAAAACTGTGAGGTCAGGCCTGGAGTACGAATCTTCGCTACGTACTGTTTGCTGCTCGGCGAAGTCACAGTGCTCGGTCATTCCTGCGAGTTCAACAACGCGGCGGAGTTGTACCTCACCCCAACGCCCCCGCTGATCGGGCCTGCGGAGCGCGGTCGTGAGTTTGCTTGTCTCGGCGCTGAGCAGTCGGTGTGAATCGAGCACATGCTTAAGTGTTTCACCGATTTGTCCAAAGCCCTTCTGTCGCTCCTTGGCGAGGTCGGTGACGAGTTTCTCTTGCTTCTCGAGTTGTTCCCGAAGCGGCTTCATCCGCTCGGCAGCCTGCTGCATGAATCGTTCGCTGTTGTCTTGGAGCGCTTTGCGACTCGATGCGTCGAAGGTTTCGAGTAGTTGCTTGCGCATGTCCTCGATGCTTACTCGCTGTTCTTCGAAGCGAGCCTGCAACTGCAACTCGCGCTCGGTGAGCGTGGCGAGATCTCTCTCGGCCTGTTCTCGGCGGCTTTGCTCAGAGTCCCGCTCGGCCAGAAGCGCGTCGCGGTGCTCCCGAATTGCCTGTTCGCCGCCCCCACCCCGCCGAGCGACCACGGCGATCGTGGCTCCCAACACGCCTCCGATCACAATCCCCACAATGACGCTGACCGCATCCATAAACCGCATCGTACAACAGGATGGAACGCTAGTTACTTTATATCCTTCTGCCACAGGCACTTACGCCTTTTCGCATTTGCATAAGCCGTTGCTGCTGCGAGAGATAAAGTGACCGGTGGTCGGTGCTACAGTGCGCGTCTTTACTTCAGTTTGTCCAGGAGACTGTTTTGATGTTTGTTGAAGTTGCAATGGTGGCCCTGCTCTGCGGTGGCCCGGAGGCTGGTGAGTGCCCCCACACAGGGAACAAGACCGCTGAGTCAAGCCCAACGCCTCCAGCATCCGCCGGGTCAGGCGCCATTGGCCGCGCCGTTCAATTGACGTTCGGCCAGGAGTTCGTCAAGGCTGGCGAATCCTATATTTCGCCGGATGGTTCGAAGGTGATCTTTCAGGCTGTCGAGCAACCCGCCCAAGGACAGGACGCCGATGAACATTACGCGATGTACCTCGGCGACCTGCATCACCAGAATGGGTCATGGCGATTGGACAATGTGCGCCGCCTGACGCCAGAGAACTCCGCCAATACGTGTGGTTGGTTCCATCCAACCGACCCCCAGAAAGTGATTTTCGCCAGTACCGTTACCGAGCCACTCGGTGGAGATACGCCCGGCTATCAGCGGGGTACCAGCAAGTACAAGTGGTCCTACCCGCCGAAAATGCGCATTGTTGAAGCCCGCATTGATGGCGAGTTTCCTCCGGCGTTGACAGAGCTCGAGGGTGATCAGGACGCATACCAAGCAGAGTGCTCGATCAGCCCCGACGGTAGGCACCTTCTTTATACATCGCACGAAACTGGCGATGGTGATATCTACATCCGTGACATGAAGACTGGCGCACGCCACCTCGTCGTCGGTGCTCCAGGCTACGACGGAGGCCCGTTCTTTTCACCGGATGGCAGGCGCATCACCTACCGAAGCGACCGCAACAAGGACAATCTCTTGCAGGTGTTTGTGGGCGAACTCGCATTTGACGAGAACGGCACTATGGTCGGGCTGGAAAATGAAATTCAGCTCACCAACAACGAGCATGTGAACTGGGCACCATTCTGGCATCCAGACAATGCCCGGCTTGTGTACGCCACGAGTGAAGCGGGGCACGACAACTATGAAGTCTTCGAAGTAGAAGCTGCCGAGGGCGGTGGTGTCGGCAAGCCAGCCAAGTATGGAACTGGTAAACGCCGCATTACAGACGTCACAGGTTTTGACGGCTTGCCAGCATTCAATGCCACCGGTGATCTCATGATCTGGACGAGCCAGCAGGGGGGCGACGGAAGCCAGTTGTGGATTGCACCCTTTGATGTGCCCGTCGGCGCAAAGACGAACGCCGAGTGCCCAGTTGCTCACTAAGAGGTCCGGTGCCGCCTCGACGGCACGCCGTTTTCTGTCCTTAGGAACCTAGCCATGCCCCCATTCCAGGAAGAGGAGTCCGATCCAATGATGCTTGAAGCCATGATTATTGCAGGTGCTGCTGCGGCCCAAGATGCCGCAGCGACGCCCACTACCGATGATCTCATCCCACGCGAGGTGCTCTTTGGAAACCCCGAACGCTCCAGTGTGTCCATCAGTCCCGATGGATCGATGCTCGCGTTCCGCGCGCCAGTCGACGGCGTGATGAATGCGTGGGTGCAGCCGGTCGAGGGTGGTGAGCCCCGCGCGCTGACAAGTTTCACCGACCGACCCATCAGTGGCCTCGTTTGGTCGTGGAATGGCGAGCAACTGCTCTTTACCAAGGACTCAGGGGGTGATGAGAATTATCACGTGTATACCGTTGATGTGGCCGGGGGCGAACCACGGGACCTGACGCCCATCGACGGTGTGCGAGCGAGCATCAGCGACACATCCAGAGACCGCCCGGATGAAGTTGTCATCAATATGAACGACACGAATCCCCAGTTCATGAATGTCTACAAGGTCAATACACGGACGGGCGAGCGCACACTCCTGCAGGAGAACGACGGATATCTCGGATACACCCTCGACGACGATTGGAATGTTCGCGTCCGCGCCAAGATGAATGACGACGGAGGTTTCATCACCGATCTTCGCGATGTGGGAAGCGACGAGTGGTATGAGTTCATGACCACTCCGCCTGATGAGATTATGACGACGCAGGTTGCCGGGTTCAACAAGAAGGGTGACCGACTCTATGGCACATCCTCGCTTGGCCGCGACAAGGCGGCGCTTGTTTGGTGGAATCCTGAGAGGGGTGGCGCTGACAATCCAACCGTTGTATTCGAGTCAAAAAAAGCCGATGTGTCCGGTGGGATCGGTAACCCAGAAACGAACGAGCCCGAAGCGGTGATCGTGAACTATCTCAGGCCGGAGTGGCACATTCTTGATGAGTCTCTGGCGACCGACATTGATGGTCTCAAGAAGCTCGATCAGGGCGACTTCAGCATCACCGATCGCACGCGGGACAATCGCACGTGGGTCGTGGCTTACAACCGTGACAGCGGCCCGCCGCGGTATTGGTTGTGGGATCGAGACAAGCAGCACGGGCGATTTCTCTTTACGACGTGGCCCGCGCTCGAGGGAAAACCACTTGCCGAAATGCAGACAGTGGAGATTCCAACGCGCGATGGTCTCGTCATGCCTTCGTATCTGACACTCCCCGAGGGTTCGGATGGCAAGAACCTGCCGATGATTCTCTTTGTGCACGGCGGCCCGTGGGCACGTGACGGGTGGGGCTACAACCCGTACCACCAGTGGCTCGCCAACCGTGGCTATGCGGTGCTCAGTCCAAACTTCCGTGGCTCGACCGGATTCGGCAAGAACTTTGCTAATGCCGGAAACCGCGAGTGGTACGGCAAGATGCAGGATGATCTCAATGATGCCGTCGATTGGGCGGTTGCGAAGGGTGTTGTTGATCCGAAGCGTGTTGCCATCATGGGTGGCTCCTATGGTGGATATGCGACACTGGCCGGCCTGACGCGTGATCCCGAGAAGTTCGCGTGCGGCGTCGACATCGTCGGACCTTCCCATGTCAGAACGCTTATCAGTTCGGTGCCGCCGTACTGGAAGCCGATGATGAAGATGTTTGAAGACCGCATCGGATCGATGGATGAACCGGCCTACCTCGACGCGATTTCACCACTGACACACGTGGAGTACATCAACAAGCCGCTATTGATCGGGCAAGGTGCCAATGATCCGCGGGTCAAGGTCGCCGAGAGCGATCAGATCGTGGAGGCGATGAACATGCGGGCGTTGCCGGTGACCTATGTCGTCTTTCCGGACGAGGGCCACGGCTTCCGCAATCCCAAGAACAACTTGGCGTTCAACGCTGTGACCGAGGCGTTCCTAGCAGAGCATCTCGGCGGCCGCGCCGAGCCAGTTGGCGATGATCTGGTTGACTCGACTGCGCAGGTTCGGGACAAGGGTGGCCTCGACTTGGCGGTTGAGACCCATGTTGCGGTGGCTGGCGAAGACGAGTCGGCACCCATCGAAGCAGTGGCGATCGACGAGCTCTCCCCGGCTGAGCAGAAGCAAGTCGAGATGGTTCTGACCCAACTCGAACAGATACCAGTTGAACAGCTTCCATTGGCTCGCGATCAGATGATGCAGCAGCGAGCCATGGCGCCGCCCGAGGCAGTCAAACTCATTGACTACATCATCCAGCAACTCGACGAGAAGATTGAACAGTCGACCAAAGAAAGCGGCTGATCGCACTACAAAGGGGTCAGGTACCGCCTCGGTACCTGACCCCTTATCCTCTTCCACAATGCTCCGGCACGTCTTTACTGCCATCCGTGTATTGCTTGTGCTTGCAGCCGTCGCGATCGTTGTGCTGGTGGTCAACTGGCGGACGATACTGGTCATTCCGGCGGGCGAGCCGGGGCTTGATGGTTCTACCAGAGAAATACCAACTACCTATGTACTGACTTCGGTCGAGGATGCTGCCCCCGGCGCCGTGTGGGTGAAGACCGAGTCTGGACTCGCTGGTGAAGTCGGGGTCAATCTCGTGAAACCCGGCATGCTCGATGTCTTTGCCGGAGCAAATGGTTGGTGGCTGCTGATCGGACTTGGTTTGGTTGGATGCATCTATCCGCTTCAGGCGACACGGTGGTGGATTCTGATGCGGTGCCGCGGCCTTTCAGCAGCGTGGCCTCGAACGCTCCGCCTTGTGCTGGTTGGTGCCTTCTGCAACTTCTTTCTGCCTGGGACCGAGGGCGGCGACATCGTCAAAGCGTGGGCCGCTGCCAAGAGATCGGACAGACGCGTTGAAGCGGTGATGAGTGTTGTGTTTGACCGCATCACAGGTCTCGTCGGTCTCATCATCCTCGCGGCAGTCGTTGGCATCTTCTTGGCGGAATCCGAACAAGCGCAGCAGATCGGCGCATGGGCTGGCTGGGGCATGGTTGCGATTGGCGCGATTGCCGTCATCGCCTTCTTCATAGCGACCCGTGGATGGCTTCGACTCCCGGAAATATCGCGGACGTTCGGCGGCGGTCTGCCCGCGCGAATGATCACGGCCGCCCGGGCCTACGCGCAACATCCTGGGGCGGTACTCAGTGCAACGATCGTCTCGGTTGGCGTACAAGTACTACTGGCTTCCGCAGCGGGCTGCGCCGCGTGGTCGCTCGGTGTGACCCACGATCTCACGGTCGTGCTTGCGGTGATGCCGATCCTCTTCCTCGCCGCTGCGGTGCCATTTACTTGGCAAGGTGTTGGCGTCATGGAGATGCTCGGGATTGCCCTTCTTGCTGTACCCGGTGTTGCAAGCGTCAACCAAATTATTGGGCTCCTCTTGTTGTATCGGGGGTTTGAGCTTGCGTGGGGAGGAGTGGGAGCATTGCTGATGTTGGGGACAGGAATTAGGCTCCATCCAGAGTGGAATCACACTGCGCCCTGATATCATGGCGCGGACAGGATCCTCCATTAATGCGCACAGAATTTCTTCCATTTGCCAAACCCTCAATCAGCGAGGAGGACGTGGCAGCCGTATTGGAGACCCTCCGAAGCGGCTGGATCACGACAGGGGCAAAGTGCGCAGCCTTTGAAGAAGCACTCTGCGATCGCCTCGGATGCAAGACCGCCGTAGCGGTCACAAGCGGGACTGCTGCCATGCAGTTGGCCCTTCATGCGATTGATATCGGCCCAGGCGATGAGGTCATCACACCTTCGATGACATGGGTCTCGACACCAAACCTCATCACGATGCGTGGGGCAACCCCAGTTTTTGTCGACGTCGATCGTGACACACTCATGGCCTCACCCGACGCAGTCGCTTCGGCTGTTACCGACCGCACACGTGCCATTATTCCGGTCGATTATGCAGGAGCCGCGCTGGATTTGCAGCCGATGCGCACACTTTCCTCAGAACGTGGGATTCCACTCATCGAAGATGCGGCCCATGCGATCGGTACGGTGCGTGCTGCGGGAGAAGTAGTTGGCTCGCAAGGAACGGCCATCTTCAGTTTGCATCCAATCAAGACGATCACCAGTGGCGAGGGCGGTGTGTTGGTGAGCGACGATGAAGAACTTGGTAATCGAATTCGACGGCTTCGATTCCACGGGCTCGGCGTTGATGCGTGGCAGCGTGGTCAGCAGGGACGTGCTCCGCAGGCTGAAGTCATCGAGCCAGGTTACAAGTGCAATCTTCCAGACATGAACGCAGTACTTGGGCTGAAACAACTCAAGCGTCTCGATGCATTTATCGAACGCCGAACTGAACTCGCCATGCGGTATCGTGAACAACTTGCCGATATTCCAGGTGTGACGCCGCTCAGCGACTCCGCCGAGACCCAGCGTCACAGTTGGCACCTGTTTATCGTTCGCGTGGATCCCGACACATCAGGCATTGACCGTGATGGGTTCATGGAAGGCCTCAAGGCGAGAAACATCGGAACAGGTATTCACTTCCGCGCTGCCCATTCCCACGCGTGGTATCGCAACAATGGCGATATGTGGCGAGCGGATGACTTATCCAACACCGAATGGAACAACGATCGAATCTGTTCGATACCTCTCTTCCCCGATATGACCGACGCCGATCAGTGTGATGTGATGGACGCGATTCGTGCCGTGGTACCCGCCGTAGAAGGTGTGCAGACATGAACATGTCCGTTTCTATTGTGATTCCGGTCTATAACGAAGCCGAAAACATCGACGCTCTTGTGCGGCGGGTGAGCGAAGCGTGCAACGAGTTGAATGGACCTTGGGAAGTGATATTGGTCGATGACGGAAGCCGAGATGGCTCCATCGAGAAACTTGAGGCCGCGGCCGAGCGGTGGGACGGAAAGATCCAAGCGATCATTCTCAACCGAAATTATGGCCAGCACGCAGCGATTATGTGCGGCTTCGGGCACGCGAGCGGCGACATAATCATCACGCTCGATGCGGATCTGCAGAATCCACCCGAAGAGATTCCCCGGCTGGCAGAGATGATTGAGCAAGGCAACGATGTCGTGGGGACCATTCGGCGGAATCGACAGGACACGTTATTCAGGCGATTCGCTTCGGGCCGCATCAACTGGATGGTCAAAAAGGCAACCGGCGTCGGCATGAGCGATTACGGCTGCATGCTTCGGGCTTATCGAAAACCCGTCGTTGAAGCGATGCTGCAGTGCCGCGAGCGGAGCACATTTATACCGGTGCTTGCCAACAGTTTCGCGAAGCGAGCGATTGAGATCGAAGTCGCACACGCCGAACGGGCGGCAGGAGAATCGAAGTACAGCGTCTGGAAACTCGTCAATCTCCAGTTTGACCTGCTTACCAGCATGACGACTACACCGCTTCGAATGCTGTCCTGGTTTGGTGTTGCAATTGCTGCGGGGGGGGTCGGATTCGGCCTCCTCTTGCTCATCGGTCGGATGCTCTTTGGTGCGGAGTGGGCGGCCGAGGGCGTCTTCACGCTCTTTGCGATCCTGTTTATCTTCATCGGTGCGCAGTTTGTCGCCATGGGCCTTCTTGGCGAATATCTAGGACGCGTGTATCACGACGTTCGCGGGCGGCCTCGATATTTTATAGATCACATCGCCGGGCATTCGAGCCTCGGCGGAAGCGATGCTGGCGAAACGGCCGCATCAGCCGCCCTTGAAAGGCAGATTCAGACATGAAGATCGTACTCTTTGCGTACCACGAAATCGGCGTCGCAGCACTTGAAGCAATGCTTCGGAGTGGTATTGAGATCGCCGCTGTGTTCACGCACACAGATGACCCAGCAGAAGGGGGCTGGTACCGGTCAGTCGCTCGGGTGGCCGCCCAAGAGGGTATTCCTGTGTTCGCCCCGGAGAATCCCAACCATCCAATTTGGGTGGATCGGATTCAACAGTGGGACCCCGACGCGATCTTCTCGGCGCATTATCGCAGCATGATTGGTTCGAAAATCCTCGATCTGTGCCCGGATGCATGCTTCAACATTCACGCTTCACTTCTTCCAAAGTACCGGGGGCGGTGTCCCATCAACTGGGTCATCATCAATGGTGAATCTGAGACTGGTGTCACGCTGCATCACATGACGTCCGTTGCGGATGCGGGTGACATCGTGGCGCAGCAGAAGATCACGATCGACGAAGATGAAACCGCGGCCACATTGACTTCGCGTCTCGTGAAGGCTACCGGTGCCATGCTGGACGACGCGATTCCCGCGATGCAGCGGGGGGATTCAACGAGAACGCTACAGGATGCATCGAGGGCTACGACCTATCCCGGCAGATGCCCGGAAGATGGCCGCATCGACTGGTCTGATTCCGCGACGGCCATCCAGAGTCTTGTTCGCGGCGTGACGTATCCTTGGCCAGGAGCATTCTCCTTTGCTGGCGATCGTAAGATCTTGGTGTGGCAGGCAACGGTGATGCCTGGCGCGCCGGGGACAAGTCCAGGCACGGTTCTATCAACCACACCCCTGACTGTGTCGTGTGGCGAAGACGCCCTGCAGATTGATGCCGGGCAGGACGAGGATGGCGTTTGGTCGAGCGGATCACACTTGGCCAAGGAACTGAACCTCGTTGATGGAATGCGACTGGGCAAGTCTGATCCTGTGGCGGCACCGCGGAAGCGATCGGTGCTCATCCTTGGAGTCAACGGGTTCATTGGAAGCCACCTCTCAGAGCAACTCCTCGCAAATGACTATGAAGTGTTCGGGATGGATCTTCGCTCGACAAATGTGGCGCATCTTGTCGACCGGCCGGGATTTCATTACCTCGAAGGCGATATCGCCATCAACCGTGAGTGGGTCGAGTACCACGTCCGTAAGTGTGACGTAGTTCTCCCCCTCGTTGCGATTGCCACGCCGATTGAATACGTTCGCAATCCACTTCGGGTCTTCGAATTGGACTTTGAGCAGAATCTTCAGGTTGTTCGTGACTGTGTGAAATATGGTCGACGAATCATCTTCCCGTCTACAAGCGAGGTGTACGGGATGTGTACCGATATGGCCTTCGATGAAGATGAATCGAATCTGGTGCTGGGGCCGATCAGTAAACAGCGTTGGATCTACTCGTGTTCCAAACAGTTGCTCGATCGTGTGATATGGGCGTACGGCGTGAAGGAGGGCCTAGACTTCACGCTCTTCCGACCATTCAACTGGATCGGTCCACGTCTCGACACACTCGATGCAGCGAGAGTCGGCTCGTCGCGGGCGATCACCCAACTCATTCTGAATCTCGTTGAAGGAACGCCCATCCAACTTGTGGATGGCGGTGAGCAAAAGCGATGTTTCACAGATGTCAACGAAGGCGTCGATTGCCTGTTCAGAATGATTGACGACACGACGGGTCGGAGTACCTCACAGATCATTAATGTGGGCAACCCTGATAATGAAGCGAGCATCAAGGAACTTGCGGAGATGATCGTTGCCCGCTTCGACAAGCATCCACTAAGGCATCGGTTCCCGCCGTTTGCGGGATACCGTATCGTTGAGAGTGGGAAGTACTACGGCAAGGGATATCAGGATGTGCAGCACCGCCGTCCATCGATTCGCAATGCCACCCGTACTTTGGATTGGGTTCCGACCATCTCTACCGAGGAGTCCGTCGCGAGAACCGTTGACTGGTTCATCGAGGATCATGTGCGGGCGCTTGGTGCGGCACAAATCACATCGGAGGCTCCGACAGGCGCATGAGACTCGCCCTGCGTATCGATGTCGATACGTACCGGGGAACCCGCGACGGCTTGCCCGTCCTGCGAAAGATGCTGCACGCGCGTGGGATCCAAGCTTCCTTCTTTTTGAGTTGCGGTCCAGACAATATGGGCCGACACATTCGCCGGCTGATTCGTCCGGCGTTTCTATCGAAGATGCTCCGGTCCGGTGCTCCGAGCATGTATGGATGGGACATCGTGTTGCGGGGGACGATCTGGCCGGGACCAGTGATTCACCGCCACTTAGCGTCCCAGATGAAGTCCGTTGCCGACGACGGGCATGAAATCGGCGTGCACGCATGGGACCACTACTGGTGGCAAACGTCTGCCCATTCGGCATCTCCTGAACGGATGTCAGAGGAAATGGCACGTGCGCATGAGGCGATAGCAGACGTGATCGGGCGCGAACCAACGTGCGCCGCGGCGCCGGGGTGGATATGCACCCCCGACATGCTTCATCTGCGAGATCAATTCAATTATGAATACGTGAGTGACTGCCGAGGGCAAGGAGTCTTTCAGCCAGTAGGTGGACCGCCGCAAGTAAGTGTCAACCTCCCAACATGGGACGAAGTGGTTGGTCGGGACGGTGTTACTGATTCCAACTTCAATGAATATTTGATGGGGTGTTTGCGGCGGGATGGGTTTGACGTGTTGACGATCCATGCCGAGTCTGAGGGCGGTGTCAAGGCCCGTCTATTTGAAGACTTCCTCGATCGAGCACTGGCAGACGGTCTCAATATCGTGCCGCTGAGCACACTTGTGGAATCAAATGTACCCACGGGTCAGTTGGGCCGCGGAGTTGTGCCGGGCCGTGAAGGATGGGTTGCTGTACGGGAGGACACGCCCGAATGAAACAACTAAGTGCTCAGCGTGCGGAAAGCCGTCGGTTTACGCGGTGGGCCATCATCGGACTCATCGTGATATTCATTGGTATCTACGTACTTCCACTTGGCCTACGGCCCATGGTTGTTCCCGACGAGGCCCGCTACGCGGCGATCCCCGCTGAGATGATTCGAACTGGTGAGTGGACTGTCCCACACCTAGCTGGAATTCGGTACTTCGAAAAACCCGTGCTTGGCTACTGGATGACTGCGGCATCGTTTCTTGCCTTTGGTGAAAACACCGAAGCGCTGAGGCTGCCTTCAGCTGTGATGTCCGGCCTCGCCATCATCATGATTTTGCTGTTCGTTCGGCGTTGGACGGGGCGCTGGGACATAGCAACACTCTCTGGTGTCGTTCTGGCAACCTGCCTCGAACCAGTGATCTTGGGAACAACCGCCATTTTGGATGCTCCCTTTGCAGCTTGTGTGACCGCGACCATTGTGTGTTTCTATCTCGGATGGCGAAGTCAAAGCAGTTCCAAATATGGCTGGTTAATTAGTGCGGGTGTGGCATGCGGTGCTGCGTTTCTCATCAAGGGATTTCTGGCAGTCGCACTGCCAACGATGGTGCTGGCGCCATGGCTGGCGTGGAGTGGCCGGTGGAAGGATCTTGTGACACTACCGTGGTTGCCGGCTGCTGCCGCCATTGCGACAGCACTTCCATGGTCGATTGCGGTTCATGGCGCGTCACCAGAGTATTGGGATTACTTCTTCTGGGTTGAGCATATTCAACGATTCACGGGAGGTGCGGAGGCACAACACCCCGAGCCATGGTGGTTCTTCGCCCCCATCTTGGTGGTGGGCTTGATTCCATGGCTCTTCGCATCGCCCCCGGCGGTGATGGGGCTTGCAAGGCGGGGCTTTGGATCTCCGGAGAGCCGCCTGCTCCTGTGTTGGGCAGTTCTACCGCTGATCTTCTTCTCGGTGTCGTCCGGGAAGTTGCCGACCTACATTCTTCCGTGCTTCCCACCATTCGCGGCTTTGATAACGGTCGGGCTTATTGAGCACTTTGGTTCTGTGGACAACCATCGCCGTGTTGGTCAACTCATTCCTGGTTCAATTCTCGCGGTGATCGGGATAGTTGCGATTGTGTCTTCGCCATTTATTCCAACAGATTCGGTGCATGGCGGCCCATGGGAAGATGGTGGCACATGGCGGTTGGCCATAGTTGGCCTGACGCTCCTTTTTTGGGGCGGTACAGATTGGGTCTCATGTAGATCGGACGATGGTCTCCGGCGAGTTTTCATAGGTGGTATCGGCGCTGCAGCATTCCTAGCCATCATGCCGAGCCTTCTTCCAACAGGATGGATGAAAATATCCAAGGCCCCGATGGCGTGGCTTCATCAGTGGACACCATTGGCCGAGCGATCGACCGTCTTGGCCGATCGCGATCTGATCCACGCCGGATACTGGATCTGGCCCAACGCTGATGTGCACCTTTTTGGTAACCCCGGCGAGATGAAGTGGGGGGTGATGAACTTCAAAGAGCATGCTGAGGCGCACATCCAGACCTCTGATCTGGCCAAGGCGGTGCAGGCGGCCTCGCTAGAGCAACCGGTCATTTTGGTAGTGACTCGTCCTGATCAGTATCAAAAAATCATCGGCCGACTTGTTGGTATCAATCACATTTCTGAGCCCGCCACCAAATCCGATCGAGATGTCCTGTTGGCAGTTTGGCCGGCCGAGGCGATGCCCGCGAATTAGCAGCTGCATCGCTAATCGACAGCGCCGATTTGGATCAAACTGTTGATATCATTCGCGGTCTGCCTAAAGCGGGCAAAGCCATGGAGGAACAACACACAATGAGTACTTGTTGCAGCACCGGACTTAGTGTACTTGTCACACAAGAAGCACCAGATTTCACAGCCCAGACTGTCATGGCCGACGGAACGATTGGTGACTTGACACTCTCGTCATTCCGCGGAGAGTACGTCGTACTCTTCTTCTGGCCGCTTGACAACACATTTGTGTGTCCGACCGAAATCATTGCGTTTGACAAGCGATACGACAAATTCAAGGAACGTGGATGTGAAGTGGTTGGCGTGAGCATCGACTCACCCTTCTCCCACATTGCATGGCGAGAGAAGCCTGTTGCCGAGGGCGGCATCGGACCAATTTCATATCCGATGGTGGCTGACATCAAACAGGAGATCTGCCGCGCGTATGGTGTGCAGCACCCGAACGGACCGGCGCTTCGCGGGACATTTCTGATTGATCGCGACGGCGTTGTACGGCACCAAGTTGTCAACGACCTTCCACTTGGCCGGAATATCGACGAGACACTTCGCATGGTCGACGCACTGAAGTTCTTCGAGGCCAATGGCGAGGTGTGCCCGGCCGGATGGAGCGAAGGCGATTCCGCGATGAAGCCGAATGCCGAGGGCGTTGCTGACTATCTCGCGACCAATGCGGGATCGCTTTGATCTCTAGGATTCAACTCCCGGGCAGTCCACGCTCGATTCGCTGCGTTTCCTTGACCTTCAAGACGATCATGTATTCATACATGGCCTGCAGGCGGCAGTAGGTAAATCCGGCTGCGCCGTCCATAAATCCTCGCTTCAAGAAGTACATGTACAAGAACTTCAAGAGCGGCCTGAAAGGCATGCGGAAGCTGAGGTTCTTGAGTTCATACCGCCGAGTCATCGCGTCTCTCGATAAGAGATTGCTCAGTTGCATTGGGCGATCTTTGAGCGACTTCATTGTCTCTTCGGCTTCATAAGTTGCGTACTTGTTGTGCCGCGTGAACCACTCATTGAGCCCCTTGCTGAAATTGAAGTGCAGAAAGTGTTCGCGGAGATATCCAACTTCCCCATCGATCGTGGGGATGGGGTTCGCCTTTCGAGCAAAGCGAATGTGCGGCGGTTGAAAGAAACGCATGATGAGTCCCGGTGGCATCGAGTGCTTGAGCCAACGACCGCGGAAGTAGTTCTTTCGCCCACAGTAGTACGCCACGGGCGCCTTGGTGTCTCGATTCAAATCACCCGAGTCCCATCTCTCAGCAACGGCCTCGATTTCGGCCCGAAGTTCAGGTGTCATGTGCTCATCAGCATCGAGGTAGAACACCCAACGATGCTTGAAGTCGATGTTCTCCATGGCCCAGTTCTGATGCGTACCCCGACCGTCGTATGTTCGCTCGAAGAACCTTGCTCCCCGCTCCTTGCAGATTTCTTCGGTGCGATCGGTGGAGTATGAATCAAGTACGACGATGTCATCGCAGAAGGAGACCGAGTCGAGACAGGACGGGAGGTTGTCCTCTTCGTTGAGTGTTTGGATGAAGATAGAGACAGGCATCGGTTGAATCAGGCTCCGGTGATCGATGAAACGTCGACCATGTATATGCGACGACGGCCTTCCATGGCCGAGTCGATGCAGACGCGCGAGGCATCGTCGTTGAAACGGGGGTGGAGGTCCACCCGAATGTCATTATCAAGCGTTCGCGGCGTGGACCAACGGCCTACCTCGTAGCCGATGTCTTCCTGAGTATCCCAGAGGAAGAGTGGCTGCCGCGACTTGAGGTCCGGATAGCCGTCCGTGACGACCCAGCGATTCGGATGTGTCCCGCCCCGCGCGTACGTGCAGTGGCCATCGCATGTCAGCTCACCCACAGCAAATGAGTCTGGTGACTTGGCATCAGCGCCCCGAACATCCACATCATGAATGAGCAGATAACTGTCCTTCATAATCTTGTTCATGAGGATGCGCGGTTTGCCGAGCGCGTAGTACACGGGTTTGAGTGTGCGCCGGGCGATCGTCATGAGACGCTGCTTCGCGGTCTTGGGCTGGTTCCCGCTCCCAAGCAACGATCGCTTACCGCCCCAGGCAAGAATTGTTCCATCGTCCGCCCAGTCGTAGTGACTGCACATGCCCTCGAAAAGAAGACGTACATCGTTGCCAGATGTGTCCGATGTAAGCAGCCGCGACTGGAGGATTCCGTCACGCCGGTCAAAGCGGTGCATGAAACAGAATCGAGTTCCAGAAGGATTGAACATGATGTGGTTGAGGTGCTGGTGAAGGCCGTCTCCAGCTCGGTCGCTGCCGTCGCTGGTCATTTGGTCGACAGAATCCATCGAAACGATTAGTTGCGGTTCACCGTCAACCAGCATGGCAATGCCATCGTTCGCTGGGGAAGCCTCTTCGGGGTTCGCATCAACCACCGCGGGATACCCGTATTCCGGACGAAGCCGACTTAGGCGGCCAAAGGACAACGTCGCCATTTCACAGCCTGTGTTGATTGAGTACACCGGCGATTCGATGCGATTGATCTCATCGCCCGCCAAGTTAACGATTCGAAAGATCGGAGAACCGTCCTCAAGATCATTGAAGCCGATGCAGACCTGCCCAGCGCAGGTGTCGTGCCAACGCAGCATGGCGCCCTGTTGCCAGTTCCAGGCGCGAGTCTCCCCGACTCGGTGAAACTCCGGGCTTGAACCGTCCCATCCAGTGACGAATCCCACTTCGGCAATGTCGTTGGTTGTCGGAAATCGGTCACAGAAGCGAGCGCGATGAGCCAAGAGCATCGTCTCGTCGGCCGACAGCGGGTTCTTGTCGTAATACCCGAACCAATAATGCCAGTCATCGTCCGGCGTGGCTGCCGCAATGGGGCAGGGCTTCTTGATCATGACGCGGCGTCGTCCGGTCGCTCGCCTGCGGGAAGATTCGCGTGCGGGGTTGCCTCGCCGACGACGCGATCCTTGATCGGTTTGGCGGGACTGCCAACGCAGATTTTCCCACTAGGCAAGTCACCAAAGACACTGCTTCGAGCACCAACGACTGTGCGGTCACCGATCGTGACGCCTGGCGCTACGTACACATCGGCTGCGACCCAGCAGCCCGACCCGATCGTGATCGGATACGGCTCCAGGGGAAACCGAGGATGCGTGTGGTCATGGGTCGCGCCGCACAAGTAGGAGTACTGGCTGATCGTCGTGTGAGAGCCGATCTTGATCGGCGCCACGCAGTAAACATCGACGTCATCCGAAATCGTCGAGTGCTCGCCCATCTCAAGATTCCATGGTCCCCAGATTCTTGCCCGGGGCCCGACTTTGGCCCCCGGAGCCATCGTGGCACCGAAGGTCTTCAGTAGAAACCGCCTCCAGCGGCGACATGGTCTGGGGCTCATTCGAAAGAGTGTGCCCTGCACCAGGCCCCAGCACATTCGGGCGATGCGATTCCCGCGAGAGTGCGGGCTCGGTTTGTTGGCGATGCTGATTTTCGATTCGGTCACGGCTGGCGGTGATCCATTGGTTCGAGCGGGTCAAGGGCGGCGACTTCATATCAATCGGCACGCCATCGGCATCCCTGAACCCATTTGATGCCAAATCGGCGCTCATGGGCGAGAAACAGCGGAGGGAATCATATTAGTCCCAAAGTGAGTGAGAGCCCCCTACGGGTGCGCGGGGGGCTCTCCTTTAGACGCGACCATGGTGCCACGTTCGACGAGAAGGGAATGATTTCATAACTACATAATGCATAAGTGTTTAGCCATCTTGACTGCACAGCCCAAACGCATTGAGCAACGCCAAGAGGTCATCGGCATCGACGCTGCCATCGGCGTCAAAGTCTCCAGGGCATGGTGAACTGCCCTCACAACTGCCCCATGCCGAGATCAGGGCCAGTAAGTCCATGATGTCAATGGCGTTGTCTCCTGTGAGGTCATGCAGGCACTCCTCGGATGGCAGGAGCACTGGATCAGAGAGATATCGCTGCACCAGCGTGACCC
>PVBE012916636.1_pt1 | contig 34092 bp, 33 predicted proteins | sample 1631181 | NCBI WGS metagenome assembly PVBE01 (sample SAMN08397723, study PRJNA350692) | Marine metagenome, whole genome shotgun sequencing project. | isolation source: water | place: Pacific Ocean | collected 2012-04
AGGACTCATTCATTCGAGAAACCCAATAGGCGATGAATCGTCCGTCCGGCAGAAGGTTGATATGTGGATCTCGACAGCCACCATAAGTGCCGCCTGTACGTGCTATGAATCGGTAATGATCCTTGATTCCTACCGTGTCATGCCGACCTATCAACTTCCGGGCCTCGTCCCGTGAGGGGAGTCCAAATCCAGGCCATTTCGACCAGGAAAGGGAGGGAACAATGACAGGATTGCCATCGTATCGTTCCCACGTAAAGAGATCGTTTGATGTTGCTAGGCAGATGCGCTGGGTACCGAGTTCGTCGTTGGCACAGTAAAGCATGAAGAAGAGATTCTTGTGTGCGATCACATGCGGTGCGTAGACGTGGGTTAGTTCGGGCCATTGGCCAGTGCGTTCGATCACGTTCGGATGAATCGTCCATGCCCGCAAGTCTGGACTTGTGGCATGCAAGATTGATGATTCGATGGCTATCGGATCTTCCGGTGTCCGGACATTTCCATGGATCCCAAAAAGGTGCCATCTGGCGTCATGGTGGATGAGACAGTGGTCATTGAGATAGCGCCCTGGGATGGTGAGAACCTCTTCAAAAGTTCCCAGCACAACCTCCCCATGTTTGGTTTTACAGGAACGAGTGGATGGTTCCAATCAGGAGTCCTTGGCTGTTGGTGGATCGGTCTCTCGTAAGGGTTCGCCTATGTCATGTAGATGCCGGGCAATTGCGACATACGCCTGTCGGAACCCGACTTCTTCATAGGCAATTCCAAGGTCAGAACAAAACTTTTGCACCATAGGTCGGACCTCGCGTAGGCGGTTTCTCGGCATATCCTGAAACAGGTGGTGTTCGATCTGATAGTTCAATCCCCCGTAAACGAAGTCGATCAGAGGACTTGGCCGTACGTTTCGCGCAGTAAGCACTTGCTCCCGTAGGAAGTCCATTCGTTCCCCGGGTTCAAGCATCAGCATGCCCTTGTGGTTCGGGGCAAAGACTAGGCCGTTGTACACGCCGAGCACTGCGTGATGTATGACGGCGAACATGATGGCCGGGAACACCCCCCCGACTCGTGCAAGAACAAGGATATACATTGTGTAGTGAACCAGCAGGCTGAGGGCTTCCCAGTTTCTGTAGGGGGCTGCTCCTCGTCGAAGATGCTGGATTGTGTGGAAACGCATGTTTAGGGATTGAGCCAAAAGCATGACTGGAAACAGGTAGGCCTGGATCGCGATAGAAGCTTTCGAGATGCGTGATCGATGATGCGTTTGGGATTCGGAAAAGGCCAACGTTGCGAAGTTGACATCCGGGTCCTCGCCGACCTGGTTAGGGCTCGCGTGGTGCTTGTTGTGCTTTGATGTCCACCAGGTATAACTCACACCTAAAAGAAGGTTGGCTATGAGAAGTGATAGGGCGTGTCGAATGCCATGGTCATGAACCACTTGCCGATGCCCAATGTCGTGGCCCAATAGCCCGACTTGCGCGGCTGTAATTCCAACCAGTACTGCACTAAGGGTCAGGAGGGCGATGTTGTTGACGGTTATCGCAAGGTAATAGGCTAGACCAAAGGGCCCGAGCGTTATGAACGATTTCCACGCGTAATACAGCGGCTGGGGATTGAGCAGCCCTGCTGAACGAACCATTCGTCGGAGCGTTGCGTAGTCGTCCGGTGACTCAGCACCGGGCCCTGTATGTGAGTCAGTTGTCTCAAGGTCGACCCGGCTCATGGATGTGTGAAAGGACCGATTTCGTTGATCAGTGACATAAGCCCTCCCAGGTTAGAAGCGAATGTAGTGCGAGTGTCATTTGGGTGGTCCGTGTGTCCATGGTGCGCATGATACGCGTACGTACTAGGCGTGCTCTGACGCCCACGCGCGGCTTTTGAAACTACATCCATGAATCCTCGGGTTCAGCGCGTTGAAGGATAACGGCCAGAAGTTCGCGATCTATTGTTTGGTTTGGCTTGTTTGGAACGGTGCACGCGGTGGCCGGGGCGCTGGTTTCGGATGATGCGCCTGACAGTACCAGGTGACCGACTTTCCGTTGCCACCGGTAACCCGCAACCAACCGTCGTGAAAGGCTTTTTCGACGGCTTTTTGCCGTGTTCCGCAAGTATTGCATTGAGGCATAGTGACTATGAGTCCACGATAGTTCGCCGAAACTGTCAAATACATTACCGCGTTAGCGGCGTCTGTGACTGCTCAAAGGACTGCAAAGCGACTCAGTTTTCCGGGCTTATTCGGAATATTCCGGTATTCGAAGTGATCGGTACCCCCGGTAGGACTCGAACCTACAACCTGCTGATTAAGAGTCAGATGCTCTACCAATTGAGCTACGGAGGCAGGTAGCGAGCATTGTGTTTTGCCGACTGGGATCTAGACACAGTCTAGCAACGTCGTGATTGCTAACAGTACAACCAGGGCGCTGCACGGTGGCCTGATGACGTTGTGGACAGGGGCTGCGGTTGTCGATTTAGGTCTCCGCGGGCGCTTGGTGAGTCCCCATGAGTCTTAGCCCAATGATTAAGGTTCCGCCGAACATCATTGCTGAGGTAATTCCGACGAGAGGGAATCCTCCCGTGTCGATCATTAGCCCAATGATTGGAGGGAAAGCGAGTAACAACAAGTCAACCATGAATTGCATCGATCCCATGGCGCGGCCCACGTTTTCGTGCGGTGTCCGTTCGGCAACTAGGACTGGGGGCAACGCTGTCACGATGCCTCCAAGTGCGTAGAGTAAGGCAAGGGCTCCGTACAGCCAGAGCGTGGCCGGCAAGAGCATAAGTAACGCGGCTGTGACACTGAGGGCGGTTGTCATCATGAGCACTCGATGGCGGCCAAAAGCGTTCAAGATTGGCCCACTCGCAAACATGGTAGCGGTGCGTGTTGCGGCTGCAACCGTCATGACGATGCCAATTGCCGCAGGGTCGAGATCGAGAGCTACGCTTCCGTAAAGCGGGATAACCAGCCGTTTAATAGTAAAGGTCCCTCCCCAAAGTAAAACGGCAAATGCGGCTATTCCTAATAGGGTTCTTGAGATGCCCATGGCTTCCGGCTGCCATGACCATGAGGTCTTGAGTGACGATGCAGGCGGGGGTGATTTGATTTGGCTCCAGATTAATGCGCTGGCGATGAGCCCTACTATTGCTGCGATGACGTAGGCCGCCCGCCAGTTCATTAGGGTGGCGGCGAATCCCGCGGCCGCGGGTGAAAACAGTCCTCCGAGTTGGACGCCGGCCATGATTCGCCCAGTGGCATGGCCGCGGTTTTGGGCTTGGGAAATACGCACGACGTGGCTCATACCCGGCGTAAATACGAGGGCTGATCCCAGGCCGCCGATTAAGGATCCTGCAACGAGCACGGTAAAGGTCGGGGCTATGGCGCAGACGATACTGCCAAGGGTCATAAGTAAAGTGCCGCCACATAGCGGCACTCGAGGTGGGAGTCGGTCACTCATAATTCCGGACGGGATGGTTAGTACAACGCGTGCAATTGCAGGGGCCGAGAGGAGGAGTCCCAAAACCGCGAGGGAGACATCGAATGACGACTGTAATTCCCCCATAATGGGGCCGACGACGGCAGAGCCAAACGCCATCACAGTGAAGACTGCGAAAACAACGGCGACGTCAGGATGGCCGAACATCTCGGCGACACGTCTTGTAGGCATGGACTCCTTGCAACGGTGTGCCAGTGGTGCAGATGTAAGGCGCGACACATCTAGGCGCCGTACGGCTATCTGTGTGGGGCCGAATACATTAGTGTGGTCAGTGCCGACAGTAACAGCACGAGGCGAACGATGACGCGTAGTCGAGGTGATGATATTGGAGAGGTGCTGATGCTCCTCGTGCTTTACACCTTGATCGGCATTGGCCCGTTATTCAGCACCCTGCTGCTAATGGAAGGGATGTTTCCGCCTGAAGACCCGGCGAGTTACGCCGCAAGTTCACCGATTGTTTTTTGGTTGGCACTTGTGATGCTGGGATGTGTCTTGGGATGGACCTTGAGCGGTCTCGCGGTCGACTATGAGAGGTTTTGGCGACTCCCTGGCCGTCTCAAAGCCTTTGAGCGGATCGTCGCTGAGCAACCTGGAAATATCGGGTTGCCAAGGTCTTTGGGAGCTAATACAGATGCGGTTTCGTTGCTTCGCTATCGCTGGTTGCGGACCCATGGGGTCAAGGTGTTGCGTAATGCGCCACTTACCTTTATCTATGTTTCGGTTCGCGGCGCGTGGCTCGGGGCTGCCTTGTCGATCGTCGTGCTGTTGGTCGAAGCTTCTCGCGCCACATCTTCTGATGCGGGAGCCGACCCAGTTACTATTCTTGGCTTTGTTGTGAGCGGTGTGGTGTTTCTTGCTACAACTGGTGTTTCCAAGGTGTTGGGGAGGCGTGCAGCTTGGCAGGTGGTCTCTGCATTACGGGTGCAGGCTGCACATAGTGCCTGAAACAAGGTGGCGGTTGTTCGAGATGGTTCCAGAGAAAAGAACTATGGGAGATATTGAATCCTAGGCGTTTGTCGGGAGATCAACGAACGTTGCTGAACAGTCATGCGTATGGTTTAGCAGGTCAGCTAAGGCTTTGACTCCAAAAACCTCGGTGGCGTAGTGGCCAGCTGCAAAGAAGTGGATGTCTAATTCTCGGCTCCACATTTCAGCCGGTTCAAAAAGATCGCCGGTGATAAAGGCGTCGCACCCGATTTCGGCAGCCTCCCTGATGTATCGGGGTCCGCCACCGCTGCACACGGCAATACGATTGATCTCGTCGGGTCCATTTGCGTAGTTGGCATGCAGTGGGCCGATGCGTTCCGTGATGCGTCGCGTCAGTTCTGCCGCTGCTATTGGTGGATTGCTGGAACCAAACCACCCTATTGGTCGGTCTCCTGTATAGGCGAAGCCGTCATCGTCTCGGCTAAAGTCCAGCGCCTTGATGATTTGGGCGTTGTTGCCAAGGGTCGGGTGTCCATCTAGAGCCAGGTGGTAACTCACGAGGCTAATGTTATGAGCAAGCAGGATGCGGAGGCGTTCCCTGAGGAGGGGGTCTATCACGCGTGAGTCACTATTCCAGAAGAGGCCATGATGGACCAACACCATGTTTGCCTGACGTTGTGCGGCTTGTGTGAAGAGGTCGCGGCTTGCAGATACCGCGGCAACTATATGGTGAATATGCTCGCTGCCGTGCACCTGTAGTCCCATTGGTCCTGCATCGGGGAACATGTTGACTTCAAGGGTCTTGTCCAGAAAGCGAACCAGCTTGCTTAGAGGCTCAGGCATCTACGGATTCGGACGGGCTTTGGCGACACTTTCGGACTTGGTCAACGAGGGCAGCGTCGGTCTCGACCTGTACGGCCATGGCGAGGAATTCTTCAGCGCTAATACCAAGCTCAGCAAGAACTCGACGGTCCACCGGACATGGGTAGATGTATTCACCAATCGATCCATCGGCCTTTGCTCGAGCTTTATCTGACATTCGAGCGATCCAAGGAATGCCGCCGATGACGAGATCTCGAGGTCTAGGCTGGAATTCTTCTTCAGAAGGTGTGTTGTTTTCTGGAGTCATGCGTAATCCTAAACGAGTGAGGCCGATATGCGTCGGGTTAGATCCGAATTATCCGGGAAAACAGTGGCGAGGGTCGTGGGCGAAATTACTGGATTGGTCCAGAGTCCGGCTCCAGCTGCAAGTAGAAGTAGTGCTGCGGCAGCTTCTAGCCGGGGACGGGCTGAAGTCAGGCCGGGCGCGGTATTTAGGAGGCTGGACGGCATGGTGGAGGAATGTTGAGGTGTTGTTGCGGTGAGGAACTTTGCAAGCGTCCAATCCTCAAAGTCAATTCCAAGTACCTCCAGGTCTATGAAGGAGGCGTGGGATGTTCCGAGGATCAGGTTTGTTGGGGATGCATCAAGCGGAAGTATCGATAAGTCGCCATCAACGACAATCTTGTGGAGCTGCGCAAGATCTTCGGTCACGATGCGCGGAAACGATTCTGAGACAGCCTCCACGACACAGCGAACTTCATGGGTTCGAAGCGTTCTTGCGTGTGTGCGCCGACCCGAGGAGATTCTTGGATAGAACTGGTTGAGAGCTCTGGTGAGATCACGCCAGGCCCTGAGAATGGTTGCGCCGTGGGTAGGCGTGGCGCCGTCTATGCTGGACAGGAGGTGGTGTAGTGATTTTCCCGGGATCCAGTCGCGCACTATTGCCAGTTCAGCTATGACGGGTCGTGAGTTTGCGGGCACAGGAGCGCCCATACGGGATAGTTGTTGGCAGCTGATGACCTCCAGTTGTAAACGGTCTTGCGCAGAAGGTCCGAAAAATAGCTTTACGACCAGATCTTGTTCGGGCGTAGTGACCTGCCATACGCCCGGTGCGAGTTCACGCGTGTGGTCCGCGTTTCCCAGATCCAGATGCGCACAGGCTTGGCGGACCCTGGTTGCGTCACTGGCTGAGGGGTGCAAATTCAATATCCGTCCGAGTAATCGTGGAGAACTCGACATTGAGGGCTAGGCCCACGTCTCGGGGCGTCACAATTTCCCCAGTCGCAAGGCGAAGCCGGGCGTGCAGTGTTCGGTGTGGAGTAAAGGTTAGGAGCGAAATCCCGTGTCGTATATCCCGGCGGCGGCCTTCCGGATCGCGAGGTCGTTGGATTTCGAAACGGGTGCTGGCGAGTAAGGTCGCAATGCGATGCTCCAGATCTTGTGCAACAGTGGCGGGAAGCAGGCAGTACCTGGCCCACGTAGGACGGACCCGTCGTCCTTGAGCTCTGGCAACGGAGCAAATCTCCATACCCGGTATGGCAGCGTTCGCTAACTGATCCCTGACGATACCTGGCTCGATCGATTCGCGGAGCGCGATCGTCATAAACTCTCGCAATCCTGCTGCGCCGAGGGATAGCGGCGGGCCAAAGCTCAGACGAGGCTTGGGGCTAAACCCCTGGCTATAGGCTAAGGGGAGGTTTCCCCGACGCGTCACACGTTCCCATGTTCGGCGGGTATCGTGCTGGGATAGGAAGCGGGCTGCACCTGTCTTCGTGTAGCGAATTAGGTACCAGTGGGATCTAGCTTCTGGGTAGTGTGTCACGCCTTAGGATACGAACACGGTGCCTTGGGTAACCAGTGGTGTCTCAACAAAATAGAACAGTGTCGAAGGTACTATGTACCCGCATGGCTGTGTAGCTCGATGCTGTGTGAACACGGTTCTTCTGCTGAATCAAAATTACGAGCCATTAAACGTCTGCCGACTTCGACGGGCGGTGGTTTTAGTTGCCAAGGGGAAAGCCGAGCCTTTAGAAACGTACCCGGTGCCGATAAAAACTGGTGGCTGCGATGTTCCGCGTCCGAGCGTTATACGCATGCGGTATTACGTGAGGCGACCTCGGCCGGAGGTTCGGTTGAGCCGATCGGAAGTATTTCATCGAGACGGACATGAATGTCAGTACTGTGGGGTGCGTAATACGGACCTCACCATTGACCATGTGGTGCCCCGTCGTCTTGGTGGTGTGAGACGTTGGGAGAATCTCGTTACTGCTTGCCGTAAGTGCAACTTGAGGAAGGCAGGACGGACTCCCCATCAGGCAAACATGCTTCTCCGGACCCGGCCAGGTCGGCCACGGGTTTCCATGCTCGATCTCGTCACGAGCTCTCAGGTAGGGATGGTCGATCCGGCTTGGCACCCTTATTTACCCCATATACTTCTGCAGCCGATCTGATTCGCGCAGGGCGTTGAAGTGGTTTGGAGGATGACCGCTACATGAAACGTGATGGGCTTGGGGAATGGACACAAGTGCCACCGGTGGTACTTGCGTGGCTTGAACACGTTGTGGGTGCTGGGCTAGGTGTCTTCTCGCGGCAACCCATCCCGGTAATCGGTCGGAGTGCTTCGTTAGGGACGGGCCATCCTGATTCCGGGGAAGCTGCCCCTCCGCTTGTGGCGATACGTCTCAGCCAGGGATCGGTCCTTGTTGCGGAAAACGAATGGTTGGCTGAACTTCGTCCCGTCGTTACTGGAATGCCGGAGGACCTGCTCTTTTCATCCTTCGGAGCATATGAACTTGGACGGGTGGTTCTGCCCTACGGATATGGGGTTTGGGGTCCTACGTTCTATCTGTTTGCGGATATGTCGACCTGGCGAGGCGAGGCTGATGATCGCGTGAAACTGCTCGATCCCGAGAGTTTGCGATCAGTGGATTACGAGAGGTTCTGGCACTGCTATGACGGCCACGCGACATGTGGTTTTGGCGTGGTGGAAGATGGCGAGTTGATTGCCTTGGCCGCGGTTCGCGACCGCGGTTTTGGGTTGCAAGAGATTGGCATGGATGTCATGCCGTCTGCCCGAGGTCATGGACTGGGCCGGGCGGTGGTGGGGGCTGCTGGCACGCACGTTCTTAACCAGGGTGATGTGGTGATGGCGACAACGGCCCCCTTTAACGTTCCGTCTGCTCGGACCTTGCGATCAGTTGGCTTAGTGTACGCCTTCAGCGAAATGATGGCGGTTAAAGGTGGCTTTTCCCTTCCACCACAGCCGTTAGGCCGTCCATATCCCGGGGCGAAAATTAAGAATTACTATCCCGAATGGGCCATGAATAAAGACATCGACTCATCGGGTCGGTAGGAGTCAACGACTTTCGTGGGCTAGGCGCACAATTCGTGTGATCCATCCCAGCGATGCGACCCCGGAACGTTTGTATTTCCTGAAAGAAGGTCGTCACGTGCGGCGAACCATGATTGTCGCCATTTGTCTGGGTCATGTAGTTCTGCGCTTGGATTCTTCCGGCTGCGAGCTATGAAGCCGGGTAGGAAATCTCGACCGGTGGCCTGTCCGATGGGGTTATAGCGGATATCGAGACTAAACCGTATCTCCTGACTCTTGTTGGGCAGAGAGGAATGGATGCATTTTCTATGCATAAAGAGTACGTCGCCTGGCGACATCGGTACGGGTACTACAAGATCTTCAGGGATAAACTCGATCGGGATCCTGGCGCCTTGTACAGGATGCGGGCAGTGGACCTGTAGTCCTTCCGCATGGCTGCGAGGCACTACCTTGAGACAGCCGTGTTGCTCGCTAGCCTCTGTAAGGGGAACCCACACCGTGAGCATCTCAGTGTTATCGGCTTCGGTGTTCACCACGCCATTGTCTTGGTGCCATCCCGTTGTGGCGTTTTGGCTGGTTCGTTTTTCTCGGGGGACCAAATGCTCGGGAAGCTTGACTCGTACATGTTGGACTGGATTCGAATAGATCTCGGGTCCGATGATCGACTCAACAAGGTCTAAAAGGCGCTCGTTACGAAGTAGTCCAAACATCGCGGGGCCGAAATTCAGCTCGGTGTCTGATGTTAGTTGTGTGTATGGAGGGAAGTTGATGTCAAACGGGTAGGTGTTTAGATAGCCACATTCACGTGCTATCGCGATTGCCCGTTTGCCAAAAGGAAGATCTGGATACACCGAGTTGATTTCTTTAGCGGTGAAGAGGCGTTGGCTCATGCGAGCAAGAATCTGGTCGTATTCGTCCAAAACCGGTTGCAAATCATCGGACGCGCTCAGAACATCCCCGGCGACGACGTATCCCCATTCTTGAATTGCCTCAACTCGCCATCGGACAACTTCATGGACACACATCCTTCGGAAAGGAGCCTTGTCTAGGGAAGGTTCCCTTCATGGTTGGACTGAATGTTGCCGTAATCCTGTCGTTCCAACCCTTGTTCGCTACCGCAGCCCGCTAGGAACACAGTAGAGGCCATCAACACCGCAACCGCGATGGAGCCCACTGCTCGGGACCGCTCAATAACCAGTGATTCAGGATCGATGTGAAGGTCGATAGGGCTTGACGATGTCTCGTTATGGTCGGTCGGGCTACTGTTTTTGTCGAACAGTGTGGCGCCGATCACGGGTTGATTTGCCATTGCGTTCACCATTGGCTGTCATGAGTGGCTGGGGACCAGTTGGTTAGATGATGACACTATGGCGCGGCTTTGCTCCACCTAAGCAGCATCCCTTTCCATCTTTGTTTTTTGTGCTTGCGATGACCTCGACCCACTAATGTGGCGAAGCTTGGCCACACGAGTGTTGGCTTTCTGTACGCAGGGGTGCATGCAGCGGGTTCTTGGCTGGGATGGGCGCCGCACCCCTATTTTGAAACCCCTACGATGATGTGGCTCGGATGGTCTGAATCGTGGTAGATAGTCTGGTGTGCGGCGAGGATTCTGCGGCTGTCACCCAGAGGAGCGCCAGTATTTGGGTTCACGTCAAATCTTGGATAGTTCGAGGACGAGATGTCGACGCGTAATCGGTGACCATGTCCAAACCGATTAGCCGTTGGATACAAGATGATTCGGAATTCCGTGGGCGCTTCGGGTTCGAGGAACTCTTCTTGTTCGAAGCCATTTCTATAGCGGGCCCGGATGATGCTGTCCGCTAAGTTGAGTTCAAATCCGCCCGGGGTTGCTTCTGAATGCGGGTAAATATCTAGCAGTTTTGCTGTGAAGTCTGTGTCGATTGCGCTACTTGCGGCGTAGAGCCTGACCTCTATTGGGCCCACGAGCTCAAAAGGCTCGCTAAACGGCTCGGTCTGAAAGGACAGAACATCAGGCCGGCTGGCAAAGCTTAAGGTGTCTCGGTGACCGTGAAATCTTCCAGGTTGGCCTCGTTGGTCAAAGGCCCCTGATGGAAGGACGTCTTCCGAGGCACTAATCGACCCGCCGGCTGTAGGGACCGGGTTTCCGGGGTCGAAAGTGAACTGGGTGGCCGAAGGGGACTTTGAAGGCCGAGTTTCTGATAGGAACCCATCGCCGTGTAGGTACAAAAGGGTGGTTTGGTCATGCGGTGGCCATGTTTGCGCCGATTCCCAGCGGCCGCCATGCCAGACAGCTCCGGCGAGATCGCCTGGGCGTCGGCCGGCCTGGTCGCCCATAATGAAGTAACGAACGGGGGCTTCGTGGTTAAGGCCAGTCGCCATACCTTTAAGGTGATGATCAAAGAACCTGAGTCGAATGTCATCATAAAGGGGGAGGGCGGCTTCAAGCCCGAGTTCAATATCTCCGATGGTGCTTTCTTCGGTCGTCGGCTCGCCATGGCGCCACGGACCTAGCAAAAGCTGCATGGGGCTTTCCTTGAACTCTTGGAGCGCGAGGAAGTTTGCGATGGCCCCTCTGGGATACGTGTCGTACCAACCGCTCTGAAACAGGATGGGAACGTCGGCATGCTCTAACCAGTAGTTGTCGATGTTGTAGCCCCGCTGTAGCCAGTAATCACCAATAGATCCGAGAGTCAGGATGTCCCATGCCCATTGTTCGTAGCTCGGCAGTAGCCGTAAGGCTGTGCTTCCTGGCCTGAAGCGTAGCGGAGGCCCAAGTATCTCGGAAATACGTGCGAATTCATCGAGGAGTACTTGATGGAGGTCACGGTCGGCTGCGGCTTCACGGCTGGTTGTGGCCATCCAAAAGGCATAGCGGATAAACCGTTGCTCAAGTGCCCCACCCTGCCGCATCGATGAAATCAGATAGTTGCTTGTGCCTTGGCCAACCACCTGTGCGCACAGATGGGGCGGGCTTAATGTGGCCAGCGCACTTTGATCGGATCCTGCGTAGGAAGCGCCCATGGTGCCAACTTTCCCGGAGCACCAGAGTTGCTCGGCGATCCATTCGACAGCGTCATATCCATCGGGGGCTTCCTTGGCGAAGGGGTACCACGCTCCTTCGGACTCCCCGCGTCCCCGGACGTCGTTCATGACAACGGCGTACCCCCGCCGGGCGTACCAATGGCCACGCCGTGCATATCGAATGGAGTCCTTGAGGTACGGCGTTCGCTCAAGCAGTGTGGGGAACGAACCGGCGACGGCTTTCCCATTAAGAGCTGGCAGATAAAGATCAGCGGCCAGCGTTACGCCGTCCCGGGTTTGAAACTGGATATTAGGGACCACAATCGAGTCATGCGAACGTGCTGAACCCTCAAACGGGGACTGGGACATGGCTGCATCAACTCCTGAGGGTGTGGGGTGGGCCTAGAGGGCCAGTCATGGTAGTTCCTTTTCTTGAGACAGCCGCTGCGATCGGCGCCCGTTAAGCAGGTTGTTGATGGGAGTGTGGCGGACAAGACACTGGTATGTCGCAAGACCGATTGCAAGCGTCAGAACGGTGGCGAGGAGAAATTTGGATTCGGGACTCCATGCCACGCCGGTTAGTTCGCGGAGCCGGTCTTGTCGATCCAGATTGGCCAACCAGAAGGTGAAAAACGCGACAACCGGAAGATGCATCACGTAAATCCAGTAGGACGAATCAACCAGCCACCGGACAACCGAGCTGGGGCTTTTTAGGAGGCGTTCTGTTAACCCCACAAGGCAGATGGTCCAACACGTTGCTGTGAGGCCGGTGGTCAGGGCCGTGATAGCCGAAAACACGGGGACCAGTGAGATGGCCCCACGTACTGCAGCGTCAAACCCGAGCGCTGTAAAGGTAAGTTGTATCAGGAAGCATAGGCCTCCAACGGTTAGAAGGCTCCCGATCACGAGGGATGCCTTCAATTGTTCCAGCAGATGAGGTCTGCCGTGGAGCCCGTAGCCAAACAGGAAAAAGAGGGAGCAATACAGGAAGTGGGCACAACTGATTGGCCACCAAGCGAATGTTTGCTGCCCTGCTCCCGCAATCTGAAGAGCCGCGGCTATAACCATGAGCAATATCGGAAACCGCGCAAAGGTGACCCGCCCCACAAGTCGTCCGAGCGGTCGAGCGACTGAAAGCCCGGAGCCAATGGCTCGATAAACGAGCAGAGCTGTGTACTGGACGAGCAGATAGTACAGAAACCATAGGTGAAAGAGCGGTAACGCGGCTATGGTGTCCGGTTGGCCGGTTTGCTCAGTGGGGAAAGCAAACTCGGTTGTCCATCCGTACACCCATACGGCCGGAACGATAGCCATCATGATCGGCCAGAAGATGATCAGGGGGACTGCAATGCGTCCAATCCTGTTTCTGATGAACGCTCGTGTAGTGCGACGTTCTAACAGAAGGTGGGCAAAAAACCCTGCCAGTAGGAAAAAAGCTGGCATTCGCCATACATGAATTGATTCGTACACGACCCATAGCACTAGGGACTGCTCGCCATCGACGGGCCATAGTGGATTTCCTTTTGGAGAGAAATATGGGATGGACGCATGGATAACGATGCCGAGCAGCATGGCAATCGCTCTGAGACCGTCAAGGCCGTGGTAACGCGGGGATGATCTATTCGTGGGGACCGGTGGCGTGCTGGAGTGCATGGCTATTTTGAAAACAAGACTTCCATTACGTCGCCGTCTTTAACTTCGTAGTCCCGGCCCTCCTGCCGAACGACACCCTGCTTCTTAGCCTCCACCAGAGAGCCAGCGGTGTTGAGTTGATCAAACGCGACAGTTTCTGCACGGATAAAGCGCGTGGCAAGGTCTGTGTGAATGGTGCCGGCAAAATCAATCGCACGTGACCCGCTCGGGATGGACCACGCCCGGGCTTCGTTCTCTCCCACGGTGTACACCGTGAGGTGCATCGCCGTTTGGGTAAGCGCCTGGCTCATGCGTGTCACGGGGGCTGAGGCGATGCCGATATCCATCATGATTTCCTCACGCTCAGCACACGGTAGTTCGGTGGCTTCAAATTCGAGGGCCGCACTAAACCCGACCACGGAATGGGTCGCTACATGGGCCTTTGCACTGCATGTCTCTTGCAGGCTGGCCCACACCGGGACATCGTTGTCCGAGGTGTTCAGGATGAAGCACAACGGCTTGAGGGTCATAAAGCCAAAGCTTCGGACCCGGTGCGATTCATTAGTCGACAATGCGAGCCCATTGAGGGGCCGCCCCGACTCAAGAGAGCTGCGGAGACGTAGGAATAACGATTGGTCGTCCTCCAGGGCCGATCTTTCGGCACGGGCCGCGCGCGTGAGCTCTGCTTCGATTCGTGTGCACCGGCTCTCCACCATTTCAAGGTCAGCAAAGATGAGCTCAGCAAAGGTCTCATCCAGACTCTGCACGATGCCTGCTGTGGAATCTGAATGGATGAACAAGGGGAGTACGAGAACGAGGAGGTCCAACGACTGGAGAGTGTTGATCCATTCGCTTTGCCGGCCTCCGCGGTCGCCAAGCCCAACGTTCTCGTAGTCGATGAGTTCAAGTACCGTCCTTGTCATTTTTCTTGACCTGCCGATTTCGGCAAGGCGGTCGAGGCGGGAGTCCATGGGACGTAGATGCGTAGCTCGCGCGGTGAAACGGCCGGTGCCGTCGGCTTGGAACGCGTTGCCCTGGGCCAGGGTGTCGAATACCGATGTTCGGCCTGAGGCGCGTATGCCAAGTAATCCAGCCTTCAACACGTGGAGGGTTCCTAAGCGGATGCGTAGTCTGTACGTGAAGATACTGGACCACGGTCATGGATGGGATGATTTTTAGGCGGGGAGGTGATACGGATGAAACTGGCTGACTTGGAGTTGCGATCTTCGGACTATCGTCCGCGCCCGCCCGATGGACCCCTTTACCCTATTGGCGTCATTGGCTGTGGCGGCATTGTGAACCATTCTCATATGGCCGCGTACCGAGATTTTGGATATGAGGTGGTGGCGTGTACTGATATCGATCCAGACGCCGTCGCTTCAACGCAAGTGCGATGGGGTATTGCGGACGGTGACACCGACCCCAGCGTCGTTCTGGACAATCCAAAGGTTGCGGTTATTGACCTCGCTGTCCATGCCCATGTGCGACCCACGATATGGGAGGCGGTTCTGGGCTCGGGTAAGCCCGTGCTGTCACAAAAACCCTTTGCGATGACCTGGGATGCAGCGGTCTCAATGCAGCAGGCGGCGGCAAGGGCCAGCGTCTCCTTGATGATCAACCAGCAGGCCCGGTGGGCCCCCGCGCATGCCGCGATTAAACACTTCTTGGACCTCGGGGTGTGCGGGCAGCTCTTTAGCGTGGTCCACATGCGTCGCTCATGGCAGGACCAACCTGATAAGTGGTGGCGTGATCTTGTTGATTTCAACCTGATCGATCATGGGGTGCACTTTGTTGATCTCGTGCGACATTTCAGCCAGCGCACCCCGGATGCGGTAAGCACGACGACCGCCATGATGGCTGGTCAAAACGCCGTGTCACCGCTTAGTCATAGTGTGGCCATGCACTTTGACACCGGTGACCTTACGGCGGTTGATCACTTCAACAATATTGTCCAGAGCCCGGCCGCACGGTCCGAGGCGTGGTACATCGATGGTACGGCGGGTTCGGTGATAGGCACCCCGGACTGGGTGAAGGTCACGAGACGTGACGAGCCTGAGGCGGCGGTGCGTTTCCCTATTGAGGGACGATGGTTTCCCGATGCCTTTGGCGGGAGCATGGGCGAGATGATGTCGGCAATGGCTGAGGATCGTGAACCGCTCACGTCGGGTCGGGACAATCTTGACTCGATCCGTATCGTCATGGCGTCGGTTCGGAGCAGTGACGAAGGACGCACCGTACGGCTCGATGAGTTCCGGGAAGACAGGGCATAGGCCTATCGAAACGAAGCGATGCTGACTGGGATGTGCATGAGGACCCGCAGACATAAGAGACAAACGGTTTAGGCGATCTCTGGTACGGTGCCGATCAAGTGCATCGTGAAGCAGAGGGGTGGCAACGATGACGACTGTCAGACGCCAGTGCCAATGACATCTCGAGGACGATTGCATGGCAGACGGTTTTACCCGTGCTGGATCACCGGCGTAGCTCTGCCTGTGGGCGCCAGTTTGATTGCCACCACTCCTCTGGCGATGCTCGACCAGCTCCGCTGACAGCCTTGGTAATGGCGTGAACGTCGGCCACCTGCTCACCCGCGCCGCCCAACAGCACCCCGACCGGCCGGCCTGGATTCAGGGCAAGGCCACGATCACGTACCGGGAGGCGGAGGCGCGCGTCAATGGGCTGGCGCACGCGCTCCGCGATCTGGGCGGCCGTCCGGGCGATCGCGTGGCGATGTTGCTGCCAAATTGCTATCAGGGCCTCGAAACCATTCTGGCGCCTATGAAGGTGCGGATGGCTGTAGTACCGATGAATGTGCGACTCCCGGCCGCGGATCACGCCTATGAGGTGAACGACTCGGGCGCGTTCGCCCTGGTGTACGCGGCGGAGTTTCGTGAGCACGTCGCGAGCATTCGCGAGTCGCTGACGTCCGTCCGCCACTTCATCGTCGTCGGCGCGGATGCCGGTGACGATCTGGCATACGAAGCCATCATCTCCCCAGCGCCGGCTCCAGCCATACTCGACGACGATCCCGAAGATTTGGCCTGGCTCTTTTACACCTCCGGAACCACCGGTCAGCCCAAGGGCGCCATGCTCAGCCATCGCAACTTGCTGGCGATGGCGAACAACTTTCTGACTGTCATAAATCCGGCGGTGACGACGGACGTCCTGCTTCACTCGGCGCCCATCACCCACGGTTCCGGCCTGTCCATGCTCCACCACCTGGCGCGCGGCGCCGCCAACGCGATCCCGGAGACGTCACACTTCGATCCTCCGGTGATCTTTGCCGCCATCGAGCGGACCCGCGCAACTACAATGTTTCTGGTACCCACCATGATCAACATACTCATGTCGAGCCCCGAGGTGTCTCAGTACGACCTCTCCAGCTTGCATACCGTGGTGTACGGCGGTGGACCGGTGTACAAAGACCAAATCGCTCAGGCCATCGAGACGTTTGGGGATGTGTTCGTGCAGCTCTTTGGTCAGGGCGAGGCGCCGATGACCATAACGTGCCTCCCCAAGGACGAGCACCGGGCAAACGGCGATCCACGCCGCGCGCGACGTCTTCGATCGGCTGGACGCGAGGTCACGGGCGTTCGTGTCCGCGTCGTCGACGCAGTCGGCAACGACCTGCCCGTGGGTGAGACTGGCGAGATCTGCGTGCGGGGCGACCTCGTGATGCAGGGATACTGGGGCAATGCTGAGGCCACCGCCGAGACCCTGCGCGGCGGCTGGCTGCATACTGGGGACATGGGACATCTGGACGAGGACGGGTACTTGTACCTCACCGATCGCATCAAGGACCTCATCATCAGCGGGGGCGCCAACGTGTATCCACGGCGGGTGGAAGACGCGATAGCTAGGCACCCGGCAGTGTCCGAGGTCGCGGTCGTCGGCGTGCCCGATCCCAAGTGGGGCGAGGCGGTCAAAGCCGTGGTGGCCTTGCGGGACGATGCGCAAGTATCTGCCGATGACCTGCTGGATCTCTGCCGCAGCGCGCTAGCCAATTTCGAGGTGCCGAAGTCGGTCGACTTTCTTCCGGAACTACCCAAGAACGCCTACGGCAAGGTCCTGAAACGAGAGATTCGGGAACCGTACTGGGCCGGTCGGGCGCGAAGGGTCTAGCGTGGTGGACGAGACTTGCTGCAGCGCACTCCCACACCCGCCACGAGGCGTCCAGGCAAGCGACGGCTCGTATGGATGGGTCGCGCGTGCACGGGCTCGCCTGGCAAGGCGGAGGGATGGGGCGTCGTGTTTCCGAGGTGGCGCGACAGGTGGGTGTCGAAGAACCCCCTCGCTTGTCGGGAGAGTGCCGACGTCGCTACTGCCTGAAGACAGGACAGGCTAGGGTGGAGACCCGACGTTCGACACGCCGTCGGTCCGCCAGTGCTTCGCGCCGGGACGGGGATGCCCGCATGCGTCCGGTCGCCATCGTTGGCGTTGGATCGACGCCGTTCGGCAGGCTCGAGGGCCGCGACATCGTCTCGCTAGCCGTCGATGCGGGCCGTGAGGCGCTGCAGGACGCTGGCCTGCCGGTAGATCGCGTTGAATCGCTCTACCTGGGAAATTTCATCGGCGAGCGTGTGGCGGGTCAAGGTGCGCTCGCGCCGCTGGTCACGCGCCGATTGGGTTTCCGTGGCATCCCAGCCACCAAAGTGGAAGGCGCCTGCGCATCCGGTGGCATCGCTCTGCGGCATGGGTTTCTGACCGTGGCGGCCGGCATTCACGACTGCGTGCTTGTGGTTGGCGTCGAGAAGATGTCGCATCTGCCCACCGGTGAGATTACGGCGGCGCTGTCCACCGCCGGTGACGAGGGCGCGGAGATGCGCACCGGACTCACCTTTCCCGGCACGTTCGCCATGATCATGGAAGAGCACATGGCTCGGTACGGGACCACGCGCGAGCAGATCGCCAAGGTGTCCGTGAAAAACCACGACAACGGCGCCGCCAATCCTAAAGCGCAGTTTCAGCGCCGCACCGACGTCAACGAAGTCGTTAACTCTCGCTTCGTGGCCGAGCCAATCCGGCTGTTCGACTGTCCACCAATCAGTGACGGTGCTGCCGCCGCCGTCGTTTGTTCACTAGACGTGGCCGCGGAAGTGTCGTCCGAACCGGTGCGAATTCTTGGCTCGGGCCAGGCGTCGGGTCCGGGCTCGCTCTCCGACATGGACGAGTTGACCAGCTTCCCGGCGACGCTCACTGCGGTGCGCGAGGCCTACGCCATGGCGGGTGTCGGGCCGGAGGACATAGACGTCGCAGAGGTGCACGACTGCTTTACGATCGCCGAGATCGTGGCGACGGAGGATCTCGGATTCGTCGCCGCAGGCGAGGGTGGACCGACCCTGGACACGGGCGAGACCGCGCTGGGCGGCCGGCTGCCGGTGAACCCCAGCGGCGGGCTCATCGCCAAGGGCCACCCGGTGGGCGCCAGCGGTGTGGCCCAGATCTACGAACTGGTTCGTCAGCTGCACGGCACCGCAATCAATCAGGTGATTGGCGCCGAGATCGGCCTGGCCCATAATCTGGGAGGCAGCGGCGCGGCGGCCACCGTTCATATTCTGGGGTTGGAGTAGATGCTCATGGTCGGTCTCGTGGCCAAACGGTGCCGTCAGGACGGTACGACGTACCTGCCGTCCCAGGTGGCGTGCCCGCAGTGCGGAAATGGAGAGGCCGCTGATGTGGAGGTGTCGGGTAGTGGGCGCGTGCGAGTGTGGACCAGGATTCACATCGCGCCTACGCGCTATGAGGACGACGCGCCGTATACGGTTGTGCTCGTCGATCTTGACGAAGGGTTGCGAGTCATGGGCCGACTGATCGAGACAAACGGTGACCCGAGTGGCGCTCGCGTCCAGGTACGCGACGTCGATCCAGACCTCGGTCCGATGTTCAAATTCGCGGGGACAGCGTAGCGCGCAGGAAACGGTGCGTCTGATCGAGCGCGTCGGACGCACGCCACTACGTGTCGCGACTGCTCACTAGTGATGCTTGATGGTGATGCGATCGCCTTCCAACGCTGCTCTGTGATCGTTGGGGGCGTTCACGAGAACCAGTAGGTAGGCATGAGCACAAAACGTTTCATGCGATCTCTGGTACGGTGCCGATCAAATGGCATCGTGAAGTAAAGGGATAACAACGATGACGACCTACCGTGTGGGCCTGCTGGGCGTTGGTCCGCGTGGCCTGTCTCAGGCCAGAGCGTACATGCTGCATCCGCGGATTGACCTTGTCGCGATGGCTGATATTGATGCGGACCGGTTGGCGGCGGCTGCGGCCGAGTTTGGTCTGGAACGGACCTATCAGGATTATCACGAGATGCTGGATAAAGAGGCCTTGGACATTGTCAATATCCCGACGCGTACTGACCTGCACGCGCCGCTCACGCTAGGTGTGCTGGAGCATCGGGCCCCGAAGGCCATTGTGCTTGAAAAGCCTATGGCTACGAGCCTGGCGGATGCGGATGCAATGGTTGAATTGGCTGAGTCGACAGGGACTCGTCTTGCGGTGCATCACCAGATGAGAACGACGCCTACGTTCGCAGTTGCTGAGCGGCTTATCGAGGCTGGAGAGATTGGGCCTTTGACCTCGATCAAGATCCGCGGCAAGGGGTACTACGGTGGCTACGACATGCTCAACATTGGGACGCACTTATTGAACGCGACACGTCGGTATGTGGGTGATGCCCGGTCAGTGGTCAGTCACTGTGAGACAGGCGGGCGGCCAACGACGCCAGCAGATATTGTGGAGGGGCCATACGGCTTTGGGCTTATCGCGGGAGAAAACATCTCGGCGATTTATGAATTTTCTGACGGGCTTCATGCGTTCGCTGAGTTCCATCGGCGAAGTGAGTCGAGCAGCGGATGGGTGCATGTCAAGATCTACGGCGAGGACGGCGCCCTCTGCTTGTATAACTCCCGCGAACTCTTCATTCGCCGGGGCCGCGACGAGGTTGTTGGCGATGTGCCCTGGGAAAGGTTTGAACTGGCCGATGCGGATCGCTATTTGCATGGGCATGATTACTACGAACATGCGGGCGGTGATCTTTGGATGGCAGAGGAAACGGTGCGGGTGCTTGATGAAGCACGTGAGCACGAGTGCAGTGGCCATGAAGGTCGAGCTGTCATGGAAATGATGGATGGGGCGTGGCTGTCACATTTCCGCGGGACGCGTGTGGATTTTCCGCTTGAACGTGGCCACCATCCATTGCGAGATGCCCTGGCTTCACAGGGGTTGCCTGACCCCGATCCTGAACGGTCAAAACTTCGCTATGGTGATTGGCTTCCTGGTGAGCTCGAACGGATTGGTGGCTAGATGATGAGGAGTGCGTAGTGCGTGTAGACGATCTTTCCGGTGCGACGGTTGCGATAGCGGCGTCTGGTGGCCTGGATAGCTGCACGATTACGCGATGGCTTGTCGCGCATGGGGTTGAGGTGGTTTCCCTCATGGCGGACTTGGGGCAGCCCGATGAGGATGATATTGAGGATGCAGCTGAGCGTATGCGTGTTTCCGGTGCGAGCGAAGCCGTGATTGTGGATGCTAAAGAGTCGCTTGCGCGTGCAGGGCTGGAGGTCTTGCAAGCACAGGCCTGCTACGAGGGTGGGTATTGGAACACAACGGGCATTGCGCGTTATGTGACCGTGGCTTGTCTTTTGCCAGAGCTTGCCTCCCGTGACATTCACGTGTTTGCCCATGGGGCTACGGGCCGAGGGAACGACCAGGTCCGGTTCCAGCTAGCGACGAACATGCTGGCTCCGACTATCAAGATGTACGCCCCGTGGCGTGATCCAGGCTTTCTTGACCAATTCCCGGGCCGCCGAGAGATGATTGCCTACTGCGAGAAAGAGGCGATACCGATTCGGGCGACGGTCGACAAACCCTATTCCACGGATGCCAACCTCTTAGGGTTGACGCATGAAGCAGGCCGATTGGAGGAGCTCAGTACGCCAACGGAGTTCGTTGAACCAGAGATGGGGGTGTACCCCAAGGACGCTCCGGCGGATGGACAGCAACTCGCGCTACGTTTTGAGGCTGGCGTGCCCGTGAGTGTTGATGGGGAACCACTGACGCTGCTCGAGGTTTTTCAACGTATGAACACGCTTGCTGGTTCACATGGTGTCGGTGTTGGGTTGCACACGGTTGAAAATCGATTTGTTGGTATTAAGTCGCGTGGTGTGTATGAAGCGCCGGCGATGACGCTGCTGGGGAAGGCCTACGAGTTCCTTCTGCAACTGGTGCTGGATCGTCGAGCCCGACCGTTGTTTGACTCCATGTCGGCAGCCCTCGGGCGCCAAATTTATGAGGGGTATTGGTACGACTTAGCGAGCACCTCCTTGCGGCAGGCTATTGGGACGTATACAAGAGTCGTTACCGGTACTGTGATCGTGGAGGTGCGTAGTGGCCACGTGCAATTTGTGGGTGCGGAGGATGTTCCCCATAGCCTCTACAGCGACGATTCGAGCATGGAAGGTGTTGGTGAATTTGATCATGTGGACTCTGAGGGGTTCCTTGGTGTACTTGGAGTCAGTGCTCGTGCGAGTCGTGCGGCAGGACAGACCTCCATTGAATAGCCGGTCGTGACAGGAGGACTTCCATGAGTGTGCTGTTTGCGGCTGTCGTATTTGTGCTGGGGTTTCAGGCAGTCCGAGTCTTCACGACCCAGACTTTCTGGGTTCTGGGTGAGACGTCTGACCGGGTGATTCTTCTCCTGGTCGTCGTGGGTGTGTTTGCCGCCTGGAGTCTTGCCGGTCTCCTTGCATTGGCGCTGGGCCTGCGCTGGGCTCGATTCGCGGCGGTCCTGGTGCTGGCTGGTGCAGCAGTGATCGGTCAACTGGTCGTGGACCCAGTAGCAGATCTCTTTCTGGGGGCGGCGGGGACCATTGCTTTTGGCTGGGTGCTAGCGCTGTCTGTGGCCTCGTTGGGACAGGCCGCTGGCTATGGTGCATCGGTGGCCTTTGCGAGTGATGTGGCAATTCGGTCGATCTTTGTCACCATCGATGCCCCGTTTAGTTCATCACCCCTGGCCGTGGTCTTGGTTTTGACAATGGCTCTGCTGGTCTTGGTCGGCGGACATGTCACGGCGTTGGAGCCAGGCAGGTTTTCAGGGCTTCGTAAGAGTTTGTCATTGGTTGGCGTCGGTCCCGCCATGGTGGTCTTCATGGCCTATTCAGGAAACTTCGGCCAGGCGGCTGCCCCGGATGCGGTGGATCTTCGTGCGACCATGATCTGGGTCGCTGTGGGCGCCGTCGTGGGTTTGGCATGGGCGGGGTTTGCGGTGACCAGTGGGCAGCTGAGTGCTCGGATGCACGTCATGATGGGTGTGGGGACGCTTGCTCTTGGGGCGGTACTGGTTGGGTCGGTGTCAGGCGTTAATGTTGTCGGTATGGCTGTCATCGGTCTAGGCCTTTCGGTGATCACGACGTCGCTGTTTTCCTCAGACCAACAAGATGGGACGGCGGCCTGGACGATTTCTACCCTCACGATCAGCGGCCTGATGTTCGTGGTCCTGTTGTTTGCGTTTTATTCCTTCTATGGCCCGGCATGGGTGCTTCCGGCTGCGCTGATCGGCGGTGCCGTTCCAGCTCTTGGGGCAGAGCTTTTCCGACGTGATAGAGCCTGGTCGGAGCATTTTGCACGAAAACATCGGAGTCTTTCGGTTTGGCGAGTAGAGGTGCTTTGTTTTCTACCTCCATTGGTTGTTGGTTTGATGTCCGCTCCCCCGTCCCCACAGCCTCTGACTGCGACATCGGCTGACGTTCGTGTAGTGACGTACAACATCCGGCAGGGGTTCGGTACGAGTAGTCGATTTGATCTTGAGGCGGTTGCTCGTGAACTGGAACAACACCCGGCGGAAATCGTTGCCCTGCAGGAGGTGGGCCGTGGATGGGTGATATCTGGAGCTGCTGATTCCCTGGCGTGGCTGTCGAGACGATTGGACATGCCGGCCTATTTTGGTGCGAACGCTGGTGATCTTTGGGGGAATGCCGTACTGACGTCGTTGCCGGTAGAGAAGGTGCAGAACACTCATTTCAATTTGAAAGGACGTGTCCCGCGTGGATTCCAGACCCTCAATCTTCAGGGTCTAGGGACCTCGATCACCATCATTAATACGCATCTTGATCATGAGGATGATGGGGCGACCGCCCGTGCATCTCAGGTGGTACGGATGCTGGAATCGTGGAACCAAGGAGCACAGACTCTTTTGGTTGGAGACATGAACGCCGAATCTGGTACAGCGGTTATTCGGACGCTGGATAAGGCTGGGTATAACGATAGTAACCCGGACGGTCCTGTGACCTATCCTTCGGGTGGGCCGGTTGAACGTATTGACTACATATTTTCAACGGCTGACCTCGTGTCTGCAGAGACGGTTACTGGTGATTCCACCGCTTCCGATCACTTGTTGGTGTGGGCCCGGATACGACTTGCCTCCTGACCGATCCCGTTTTTTCTTCGTCAGTGTTTGTCGTCGGGCTTGGACCATACAGGGTCATGGGGGTCTAGGTGCGCTGTGCACAGCTCGAGTTACTCATTGAGAAGCATTCGTGCTGCCCGTTCTTCTGACGCTACCAGTTGTGGCCGATTGATTGCGTATGCTGCTCGTCAATTGGCGGGCCCGGTTTTCGGCGATGGCGATCCGGTTTTGGCTGAACGTCGATTCTGTGGCCTGTTTGAGTTGCCCGGGGGTCTGTGGAGCTTTGACTTGGCGGACGTTGCTATCGAGGATGAGACCGTCGTCGGTGTGATTGGGCACTATCCCAGACCCATTTCGGTTGGCCGAGAAATTGGTACGTTCCGGGGGGCCATCCAGGTGTATGGCGTGATCGGCACTGGCCTCCTGTTCTGGAGGCTTCGACACCTTGTGAGTGCTCGGCCATCCGATGCGTCCCGTGCGTACTATGTGTCGAATCTGGCAGTGGCCACACATGCCAGGGGTCGGGGGATTGGGAGCGGCTTGATGCACCATGCCTATGAGGCTGCTCGAAGGGCTGGCGCTGAGACCGTCGGTTTAGAGGTCCTCATTGATAACACGGCGGCTATCCGCCTTTATGAGCGTCATGGTTACGTGGAACGAGGTCGGCGGCTGTCAAAGGGGTTGGAACGGATGACAGGGTCGGCGGGGCTCCTCTACATGGAACGTAAGGTGTGTGCGGCGCCCTAGGATGCTTCGATAACTGCGTCCAAATACTTTCGGGATCGAGGTAGGACAAGCTTAGGGTCTTCAGAAAACCCAAATGCTTCTATTGACATAACTCCCATGTAGCCGGCAGTTTTTAGTGCGCGAATGATCGGGAAAAAATCAGTCTCGCCCTCTCCCGGCGACTGCATGTTGGCATCGTTTACGTGGACATGGGCCAGCCACGGTAACGCCATGTCAAGGGCGCTCTCAAAGCTCCGTGATTCCCTGGCGATTTGCTTAACGTCCAGCACGAGTTTGACTGCTGGATGATTCATCCGTTGTATGACCGATATGCCCTCAACGGTGTCATTCATAAAATTCGTGAGGGAGGGGACAAGCGGTTCGAGGCATAGGGTGATGCCGAGATTCTGCGCGAGATTTGCCGCCGGCGTGAGTTCTGCGATGAACAGGTCCGTGGCCTCAGCGAAGGTGGCGTCGATCGGGGCGTGGCGTTGCCGCGGAGATCCCACGACAATCGTGCTGACGCCCATATGCGACCCCAGTCGAACAATCGCGAGTAATTCATCGGCTGAACGTTGACGCAGATTTTCATCGCGAGTGACCAGATTCAGGTGTGGCGCATGCTCGAAGAGCGAGTTCATGGCGACGAATTCCAGGCCCATCGCTCGAGCGACTTGGAGGATTTGGACTCGCATGGCCGGGTCAGCATCCATTACCGGAGTGCCCAGTGATCCCGGGATTACCTCGACAGCATCGAACCCTGCATCCGCCGCGAGTTCAAAGAAAGCCTCTAGCGGTCGATCGTCAAGTGTCTTGTTACATACGGCCAGGCGCACGTTTAGCGATTGCGAATCTCGGCGAACTCCGGATATCCGTGCGCGCTACGGTGGTACTCATGATCGAAGTAGGTGGTGGTTTTGAAATACTCGTGTCGTCCGTCAGTAGCCTCTCGCCTTATGGCCGTCAACAGTTGTTCCTGCTCGGCTTCCGGCATAGGTTCGAAGTTTCTGGCAATTTCCAGATCCTGTTGGAGGTCATCGTCATTGACCATGCCGCATATCAATACTGAAATTTGTTGTGAAAGGGCGTAGCGCCGGCACTGTTGGGCGGTGACACCTCCGACACCGACAAATTGTCCATTTCCGCCCAGTGACTTCATGCCGAGGCACGCAATGCCTCGTGCATTCAGGAGTGGGAGGATTTCACGGCCAAAGCTTCGGAAGGAGCTGTCAAAGGGGCTGATGGGCATTTGGCAGGAATCCCATTCCATGTTCATGTCGAGCATGGCTCGAAGGATGTGGGGACTCTTATGTCCCGTAAATCCGATGTATCGGACCTTGCCTTGCTCGCGGGCTTCCAGGAGCGCCTCAATGGCCCCGCCGGCTTCAAAGATCCATTCCGGGTCGTTGTCGTAATTCACTTCGTGCAACTGCCAAAGGTCAACATGGTCCACTTGAAGCCGCTGAAGACTTTCCTCAAGTTGTATGCGCGCAGTTTTTGCGTCGCGGGCGCAGACCTTTGTCATGAGAAAAACATCGTCGCGGCGTCCCCTAAGGGCCCGACCATACCGAGTCTCGGATGCCCCGTATCCGTAATCCCATGCGGTGTCCAGGAAGGTGATGCCCGAATCGATTGCGGCCTTAATTACGACTTCGGCTTCGGCGTCGGTGACCGAGGACCGTGAGAGATGCCCGCCTCCAAGGCCTATTAGGGAAAACCTGTCGGGATGACGACCAAAACTACGGGTTGGCAGGGAGGTGTCACCTGGGGGCATGTCGAGGTCCTATGTCTGAACGAGCGACTTTCGATCGGATCATGACATGCAACACGTCGTTAGACCATTCCTTCGACTTCGAAGCCCCATAACGAGTACACGCCTCCCTTGGTCAAGACTTCCGAGGCATAGTTCTCGGCGTTGTCGACCGGACGGTATCCAAGTTCGCTAACGGCGTTGGTGATGTCCCAATACGCTCGGGCGTTCGCCGAGATGCCGTAATAGATTCCATATTTGATGTCGGGCGCGAGAATTGCCCGCTCAGTTAGGTTTACGAGGTCTCGATCGCTCAGCCAGGTCGATAGGATGCGGGGGCCCATTGTGAAATCCGTTGGCTTGGCCCGATATTCATAGCTGCCAATTCGTAGCACGATGACCTCAAGGCCAAAGCGATCCGAGAAATAGCGTCCGACGGTTTCCCCCCAGACCTTGGCTGCCCCATAGATGCCATCTGGCCTTGGCAGCGATTCGGCATCGCATCGATCGCCGACCATTTCATACCAGCCGGTGGCGTGGTTAGAACTGGCGTAAATAAGGCGTCGGACGCCTGCCTTACGCGCGGCTTCGTACGCGTTCCACGCGCCAACCACATTCGGGCCCAAGTATTCGTCGAAGTTGTCGGTGTTGTGGTTGGATTTGGCGTGCATGTGGACCACGACGTCCTGGCCGGCAAAGGCCTCGGCGATCGAGTCCACATTGTCAAAGTCCAACTGAATGAATCGTGGGTCGTCATTAGGGCTTCGGGAGGTGCCTGTGAGGGTGAATCGATCGTCCAAATCCTCCATTAGCGTCTGGCCAATCTTTCCAGTCGCTCCAGTCACCATTACGTTTATGGGGTCAGGCACTTTCACGTCTTTCTGTTTGGTGAGCACAAGTCTCCGTTGATCCGAGATCGAAGCATACCGGTATCGGCCCCAAGAGGCACCCATCCCGGAGGTGGGCCAGACCCGGGTTCGTGAGGTCCCGCGTGCCAATTGGCATCTGGCTATGAACCGGTGAGCGGTCGAAACTTCTGATGTATTTGCCCGGTCGGATCGGCGATCGCGACCTCGGCTACTTCTGGATGGGTCGCGCAGACATCGATCAGTCCGTTGAGGTGCCATCCCGCTGGTTCGCCGATTAGTCCAACGCGTAGGGTTTGGTTCACGAGAGCGTCTCCATGCTGGGCGTCGAACGATTGTAGGGATCTGCAGGACTCGTGTCCTAGTCCTTACCTAAACCCGAACGCGGTATCGACGTTCCCGATCAACGTTACGTCGGTCCATGCGAAACTATGGACGGGCAAACGCCGTAATGAATTGCTGAGGGGGCGCTGATGCTAGATTTCACCCGTTCATTTATCACGTGGACCACCCTTCCCCGTGAACGACATCCCTACTACAAATGGGACGGGGGATTTGTCGGAGATCCGGGCGACGTGTACCGCGTGCGGACGCAGGTTGATTCGACGATGTTCGTGATTGAGCCCGACACCGGTGTTGAGACACCGTTCTACCTCTCGTACCCCTGCCGAACTGAGATGACGATCGCGACCGATCAGTTCTTTATGATTCCGAGTGGAGAATGGCGAGCTTGTTTTGGCCGCGACGCCGTCGTGCCAATCGCGCGCCGTCCGGCGAGCGAACAAGAAGTGCGAGGACGTATACCGTTCAGTGAGCGATATTCGGACATGGACTTCGCGCTGGTTGACCGGTCTAATGTTGACGCTGTAACAAATGGCCAAGCGGTCAATGAGGCCACGCAAGCTGGAGATATCATCAATGGGCAAACCACCTATCGCGATGCCTCAACCGGTCTCGACATCCGTATCGAGTTCCCGATTCGATTAATGAATCTGGATCCGGAGCACGCCAAGTTCCAGCTGTGCTGTGGCCCGGTGATTCTTCCCGACCTGACGACCTGGGATGGCCGAGGGTTGGATCGTGTGTTTCTAGCCGAAGTGGCGTTTAGTGCCTTTGACTACGTCGAGTTTATTCTGCGGCGCGAAATCGAACCGGCCGAGAGCGAGAAAGCCTGGTTTCACGAAGTGCGGGGACGTGACCGGTTGGAGCTATGGGATCCAGAAAATCGGCCTCCCGAACCTATCGAGCAGACTCGCCCCTCGCCGACGGTCTACCATGAGACACGAGCTTTTCTCGCCAAGAATGTCATCTTGCGCGCATCGTAGAGCTTGCACGAGCGAGCCGTTCGAACGGGTCAGGATGTGTGACTAAGATACGAGGTGGGCTGGGCTGGGCTACCTCGTACGTGCTGGGCGCCTACGCGCCGACGCGGCAGCTCGTCGTTGAGGAGATCGACCGCGGCCGGACAAACGTTCACCCCGGGAAAACCTTCACACCATGTGTCGTCATGCATAGCGAAACTCGCTAGATTCATCTAGAGCTGGCGTATATGGCTAGCCTGGAAGCCATCCATGATAGGGATGGTGTAAGGAGGATTTGTCACATGACTATCCCTGCGGCCACAAGGATTGGACATGTCCATTTGCGAGTCGCTGATCTTGAGCGGGCGATTGGCTTCTACTCCGGCCTCCTAGGCCTAGATGTCATTCAGCGCATGGGCCAGGAGGCGGCCTTCTTGTCTGCGGGTGGGTATCACCATCACCTAGGGCTGAATACATGGGGCGTGGATCCCGAGGCGGGCCCACCGGCTGCCGGGACGCCTGGTCTTTATCACTTTGCCCTTTTGTATCCGGGTCGAGCCGAGTTGGCTCGGGCGGTCAAAGTTTTGGTGGAAGCCTCATGGCCAATCGCTGGCTGCTCAGATCACGGTGTCAGTGAAGCGGTATACCTGGCCGATCCGGACGGCAATGGCATTGAGCTGTGTTGGGATCGACCGATGGATGAATGGCCACGTTCGGAAGACGGAGCACTCGCGATGTTTTCACGAGCCTTCACCGTGGAACAGCTTCTGGAAAGCATCTGAGGAACGGCTGCGTCCCACGTGTCTTAAGTGGCTGTTAACAGATCAAGTAAGCCCGGCAGCTCCTGGGACACCCTGCACCGAGTCAGCGAATGCTCGAATGTGCTCAGCCGGCGTGCCGGGTGAAAGTCCGCCAGCCGTGCATAGCAGCATTCCGCCTGCGCTGGCCCCTACCGATAATCGTTGTTTGCAGTCCTGAGTGATTTGGTCGGGCTCAAGTTGTTGGACCACATGGATAGGTGGCACATTTCCCATCAGGCACACGGTGCCGCCCAAGTGTTCGGCTGCGATATCCATTTCTATCCCAAACATAAAAACCGTGCAGTTCATGTCAGCAATGGCCACGACGGCGTCATCAGGGACAAGGTTTTCGTTGTGATACAGCCGGAAGTTTGCCTGAGGAAACGCGTCAAAGATTTGTCGCAGATACGGGTACACGAATTCTTCGCACTGTTCCCGTCGGATTTGTCCGGGTAAATGGTCGGTGACGACCAGTCGATCAATCGTTCCGGTAATGGATTCTTGGGCCTGTACATAGGCGATGTTGGCCTCGGTAACTCGCTTGTTCCAGTCATGGATTAGGGCGGGATGTTCGTACAGTTCAATCAGGTAGCGTTCGTATCCGAGCACCAGGGCCCCAGACTCAACGCCCATGCAGCGTCCGTAGCCTGTGAAGTGTCCCCACTCATCTGCGAGGACTGGGTCCATGTGCTCTGCGTACCAGGCGTAGTCTTTGAGCGCCGTCGCCATGTATCCGGACGACCAGGGGTCAGGCATCTCTAAAGCGGGCAGGTCATGGATATCGTTTACCGCAGCAAGAGGAACCAGGGGGCCGTCTTCCTCCTGCTTAATCGGCGAACCCCATGCGGACGTTTCTGGTGCATAACCAAAGTCTGGCGCAACCCCTGGGAGATGCAGGATGTCTGGGAAGTCCAGTTGGAATTTGGCCTGCGCCAAATACTTGGCTTCCGCGGATTCGTAGTATTCCTGCCGTCCGACCCCGGCATACCCTGACAGAAATGGTTCTGAGGCCCACACGACTGGAGGGACTTCAGCCACAGCCTCCTGGCGGTTTGCAGCCATTACGCGGCTAAAGACCGAGCGCGAACGATTGGCGGCATCAGAGCTGTTGGGCAGTTGAACGCCTGGCATCTATATGTGTTCCCTCGGTGATAGCTGGGCCACAGTTTGGCCTCTTTTGTTTTATATAAGCAAGGGCCAGTCTGAAGGGTCGAAGTTATCGTCTGGAGGGTCGGGCAGCCAGGCCAGGAGCGGCCCAAGTATGGCGCGCCGGCCTGCAATGGCTGGATAGACCAGCTTAAGGAAATTGCTGGTGGGCCAAATCAACAATTGCTTCCAACCTTTCTTTTCCGCGAGTTCCTTCAGTGCTGTACTTGCCGCCGCACCTGCGTGCAACACGTGGCCACTAACATCCAGCAGATGAAGCGTCCGATAGCGCCGGGTGGGGAGTATTGTCGTTACAAGCGCGCGCCGCGTCTGAGTGAACGTTCAGCCGCGCAATATGTTCGTGGCGATCAAGATAGGCAATGATGGCCACGCACTTTCGGCAAAACGTACATGTCCCGTCGTAGAGCAGGCCTGGTCGTCGTCGTGATGAGGGCATTCTCGAGTCTCGCAGATGCCTCTCATGGTGCAACGTGAAAAATTGCCAATGTAGTGAAGGGGATGGTATTCAGGGGCTACGAGCGCACCGTGCTGTGCAGGCGGCTAGGCGCTTTTTAGTGAGGGAGTTCCTATGGCCAGGCATGAATTCACGCCCACCGTCTTTTACAACACCTTTGGGTCACACCCCCCGGCTTTTCACGTAGATCCTGGTGACGAAATTTTGACTTCCACCGTGGATGCCCGCGGTCGTGATCAGCACAACGCTGAGCTGGCGGGTCGACCAAATCCTCAGACCGGGCCGTTTTTTGTTTCTGGGGCTGAGCCGGGCGACACATTGGTGCTTCACCTCGACTCCATTCGACCAAATCGATCTCTCGGATGGACCACAGGTCGGCTTGCTCCCAATGTGCTTGATTTTGACTATGAGCCTGAATTCGACGCCGAGGTCGACCTAGCCGAGTGGGAAGTCGACCCTGCTGCTGGAAGCGTGACCCTCACCACACCTGAGAACCGGTTAACCGGAAAGGCCTTTGAACTTCGGCCGATGATGGGAACTGTTGGTGTAGCTCCGGATATCGGAGAGGCGATTTCGACGTCTACGTCTGGGCCTCATGGCGGCAATATGGACTACAACCGTATTAAGGAAGGTGTGACCGTCTATTTTCCGGTGTTCACCGAAGGGGCGTTGTTTTTTCTTGGTGACGGCCACGCGTTGCAGGGTGATGGTGAAATGGATGGCACTGGTGTCGAGATATCAATGGACGTGCGGTTTCGTCTTGATTTGATAAAGGGTCGGGCGATCCAGTGGCCCCGTGCGGAGGACGTGGAGTACCTGATGGTGTGCGGGAACGTGCGGCCGCTCGATCAAGCGGTCCAGCATGCGACCACGGAGATGGTGCGATGGCTCGAAACGGATTACGCACTGACGACGCGTGAGGCCCACATGCTATTGGGTCGGGTTGCGGAGTACGACATAGGGAACATGTATGACCCGGCGTACACGATGGTGTGCAAAGTGCAAAAGGCTGTGCTTCGTGATCTTGGTCTGTCCTCGTAACGGACGATAACTTTCCGCAGAGATGCGTTTTCATCTTCGGTATGGCTACATGCCCGGGCCGTCGCCGATCGTTTTGTGCATTTTGAAGGAGCCTGTCTTCCCTTTGTCGCTGCCCCAGCCGCTCTCCTGGTCATCATTCCCACAGGCCACCGTAAGGCCTGCGAGCGCGAGGAAAGCCAGCGCGCGTCGTCGCGAAGTCGTTACGGGTCGGAGTCGTGGTGCCGGGTTTGGGTCAATGGCGGAGATCAAAAAGTGCTCCTGCATGGGGCCTGAGTTCTGGTGCGCGTAGGTGGAATGTTCTTGACTAGTAGAGTCTGGTTAGTACGCTTTGCTTCCACCCCACGATTGATCCTTCTCACACGATAGGACAATCAGCTATGGAGCGCGACCATCATGGCATTGAGAATTAATGACGAGGCCCCAAACTTTACGGCGGACACGACGGAAGGGTCGATAACTTTTCATGATTGGATTGGGAGTGGATGGGCCTTGCTATTTTCACACCCGAAAGATTTCACTCCGGTGTGCACCACGGAACTCGGTGCGGTTGCGGGACTCCAGCAGGACTTTCTTGATAGGAACTGCAAAATTATTGGGATCAGTGTTGATGGGGTCGGGGATCACAGTGCCTGGTCGAAGGATATTGAATCCTCGCAGGGCCATGCGGTCAACTATCCGCTGATCGGCGATCCAGAGCTTAACGTGGTGAAGTTGTATGACATGCTGCCGGCTGAAGCTGGGGATACGTGTGTCGGTCGGACTGCTGCTGATAATGCGACTGCGCGTTCGGTCTTCATCATTGGCCCCGATAAAACCATTAAAGCGACTCTGACCTATCCCATGACCACCGGGAGAAACTTCATGGAAATCTTGCGGATCCTTGATTCCTGCCAGTTGACGGCAAAGGAGCAGGTGGCCACCCCTGCTAACTGGGATGTTGGCGATGACGTGATTATTGTTCCTTCCGTGTCCGACGAAGAAGCTGCGAAGAAATACCCGGATGGTTGGGAGTCACCGCTTCCATATATTCGGTTGGTGAAGCAACCCGAGTGATTTGGCAGCAGCAACTACATGGGTAGTAGCGACGGTGTCATTTCGTTACATGTAACTCGAGCCGGTCGTTTTGGCTGAGGTCAGCGGTGTTGACACCCTGGTCACGGCGGGTCGAATGGTTGATTCCCACAGTGGCTACGATGGCCCGGGGTATGTTGGCCTTGCAGGTGGACGAATCGTTGCCAGTGGTCCTGTCGCAGGTAACTCTCCGTCGGAAATGTTTGGGGCCCATCGGCATCTCGAGTTTCCACGAGGTGTGCTGTTACCAGGACTTGTTGATCTGCATGCACACCCTGCGGTGGAAGATTCGAAATACGGGATTGACCCCGATGTGCACATGTTGCCTCGAGGTACGACCACCGTGTTATCCCAAGGTGATGCGGGAGCCAACAATTGGCCGCGCTATCGCGATCGCGTCATCGGCAACGCAAGAACGCGTGTCCGGCTGGCCCTGAATCTAGCGGCCAGTGGTGAATCGAACTTGGGGCACAGCCTTGGGGCTGTGGAGGAAGCTGACGTTGATGCGTGTGTAGAAGCGATTCGATCTGGGGGTCCACTGATTTGGGGTGTGGCCATTAACGTGTCCGAGGCGGTGTGTGGTCGGACGGATCCTCGTGAGATGTTGCGACGGGCTCTCGATGTTGCTGAGCAGACGCAGTGTCCGCTGCTCGTAGGCACTCGTCATGGTGAGGATTGGGAACTCGAAGACTTCCTCGGTTACCTGCGTCCGGGTGACGTTGTTACGTACTGTTTTCATGCTCTGAGTGATGCGGTTGTTCAAGAGGGTCGGGTTTTGGAGTGTGCCTGGGAAGCAAGAGACCGGGGCGTTTTGTTTGATACCGGCCATGGGATGGGATCATTTGATTTCGCAATCGCAGAGGCGGCGATTCAGGGTGGTTTTCTACCGGATACCGTGTCAACGGATCAATATCGTCGGCATATCGGGTCGATTCCACAACACGATTTGCCGCTCGCGATCTCAAAGCTTATGGCTGCTGGGATGAGGGATGTCGATATATGGCCCCGAGTGACGCAACGGCCCGCGGAGGTGCTCGGTTTGGACGGGGAGATTGGCTCCCTTCAAGTGGGGAGTTGTGCGGACATCGTGGTGCTGGAGGAAGGCAGGACACCGTCTAAGCTCATGGACGTCAATGAGGGCTCTCGGATGGGGGCCATTTGGGAGGCGGTTCTGGTTATACGGAATGGTGAAGTTGTTCGTGCTCCCATTACATAACGTAATGCCGTGGTGAAGCAGCCTTGTGTCAATGCCAAGATATCGGCAAAGTTGCTTGGTCGCCCGGTGGTCTGTTTGCCTGCCAGGCTCTGACA
>PVBE012356489.1_pt1 | contig 34052 bp, 30 predicted proteins | sample 1631181 | NCBI WGS metagenome assembly PVBE01 (sample SAMN08397723, study PRJNA350692) | Marine metagenome, whole genome shotgun sequencing project. | isolation source: water | place: Pacific Ocean | collected 2012-04
GCTCCAGCTCCTTCTCCAGCCGAGCCTGGCCCACGGACCTGGTGTACCACTGGGTCTGAAGAGACCCATCGGCGCCCAGGGTTTCGTGGGGGACCGGCCGCCAACTGACCGCGTTGTAGCTGTTGTTCCGGATGACGTAGGGGAGCACCTCCACTCTGCTGGCATCCATGACGCAGATCGGAGTGATCAGTTCGTCCAGCCCCACCTGGTGGTCGTCGATCTCTTCCATGGCGCTGGCAACGTCCCCCTGGCTGGGGTACGGCATCGCCTCGGGGTGCTTGTGCCAAACGCCAAGGTAGTTGACCTGGAAGTATTGAAACAGCAGGTTCAACACTGTCTGCAGGTATTCGGTATCCTTGACAAAGTGTTGAGCGGAACGCGACCAGTTTATGCCGGGTCCGGTGGCGTGGGTGATAGCGACCTGACCTCCATCCCGGAACCCCACCAGAATACCCCCGGTCTCGGTATCGGGGTGGCCTCGGCACTCCCGCTCGATGGTATCCAGGGCACGCTGCGAAACGACGTAGTTCACGTTGGGCCGCCTTCCTCGTCGGCCCGGCTGTCCCTATCCTCTCCGCAAGAGGGACAGTCTGCAGACCTGGGTACGCGCACCAGGTGCCGGGTCAGAGGCCGTTCGAACAGCTCGCCGTCCTGGGGGCGGGCCGAATTAGTCCAGATAATCATCTCGGCGTCGATGTCTCCCATGGCCGGCTCGGTACCCCTGAGCAGCGTCATCAGCGCCAGCTTGGCATGGATCAACGCGATGAACGACACGTCCAGCCCCAGGCCGGGTTCTGCCTGGAAGTCCTCGTCATCGGTGTAGTCAAACACCTGCTGGCTGGAGATGGACCGCATGGTCTTGGCCAGGCCCTGCCTGACGCAGGAGTAGCACCCGGCGACGCCGGGTATGATGCGGACTACCTCCCCGGCGAAGGCCCGCTCGTAGACCCCGCCATAGACGGCCGGCGTGCCGGCGGCGAGGCAAGCCTCGTTGATCAAATACCGGGAAAGCTCGTTGTCCGTGGCGACGAACACCAGGTCACTGGCGGCCGCGATCCGGTCGAGAAGTTCTCCCTCCTGGGTCACGTCGGCCTCGTGGCATTCCACCGATGCCTTGGGGTTGTGCTGCAAGACCCGGTCTCGGACTGCCCGGGTCTTGAACCGGCCCACGTCGGCCAACCCGCAAGCGTGACGGGCGATGTTGTGAGCCTTGAGCCGGTCGAAGTCAACCAGGATCAAGCCGCCCACCCCCGCCTTGGCCAGCTCCACGGCCCCGATGCTTCCCCCGCTGCCCACGCCGATCACGGCCACGGTCTTGGCGGCGAGAACCCGAGTGTCGAAGACGCCCTTGAGCCGGCTGAACACGTCAGTCTCCAGCCGGACCACCTCGGTCTCGCAGGCTTCCGGAGGGGCCGATTGGGAGGGGAAGAAAAACGCTCTCAGGGACGGCGTCTCCGGGCCGGCCACCGCAAGCACCAGGAGATGGCTGGTTCCCGGAGCGGCGAGGCCAACGGGATAGATAGGGACCCGGCCGGGGCCCACTAGGAAAGCGAAGCACCGCAGGTCCGCGCCGGTCTCGCCGGTTCCGGACAATGTATACGCCGGCCCTCCCTCCGGAACGCGAACGACGATGAGTTCCTCTTCCGCGTCGAGGGTTGCGGTCAGCTCCAGCAGAGGTGTGGCGTCAGACGGCGGCCGGGCCCCGGCTAGTTGAAACAGCTTCTGTTCCGCCCCTTCGTCCAGAACTACAAACATCGGTCGGCTTTCATCACGCCTGGTAGCGCAGTAACTCGGCTCAATTCGATGCGCGTGGCCTCCAGCGTGTTGGGGACCCAGCGCCGGGCCACCGGAGGATCAGTAGCTGGTGGTGATTACGAGGTCATCGTGCTCCGGGCGGGGCCAGTGGCCCGTTTCGAGCCACACCTCGTAGCAATGGAGCCAAAGGGAGACCCACGACATCACCGTGGCGGCGGTTGTCTTCGGTCCCCAAGACCGGTCATCCTTATGAAAGAGGCAGAGGTGGCCATCGGGGTAGATGTGACGGCTCTGTTCAATCTTCGGCTTCATCACGTAGACCTTGGGCGGCCTATACGGAAAGGAGTCGGGATAGCGGAGGTGCACTTCGTACTCGTGGCCGGCCCAGGTAGTTACAATGCCCTGCCAGAAGCAGTCGCCGTCGGGGGCGGAGCCCATCTGGAAACTCGGGTAGAAGCGCCGCATTACCTGCTGCTCTTGCTCCAGCAGCCGCGCCTTCACCCGGTACCATTGTTTCGGCCGGGCATACCAGGTGTTTTCCTTGATGGTGGCCACGGGCTTGCCGTCCTTGGTCCGGAGCACGCCGTCCTTGAGTTCGACATCGTCCCGGCCCACGACGGTGCCATCCATGGAGACGCCAACCTCATCACGCTCGATGGCCTCAACGACTCCGGCCCACTCCGCGCTGCATTCGGAGCACCTCTGTTGCTGGTCCGGGTCCCGGTGGTCGTCGCCAACGATTCGCCGGCATTTCTGGCAGGTAAACGTCTGGCTCGCGGGCAGCCGGTCGTGGCATAGGGAGCAAAGGACCTTCCGCCCTTCGGTGCACTTGGCGCACTTTCGCAGGTCCTGGTCGTAGTGCTGGGCGCACAGTGGCGTCAGGCCGCAATTGGGGCAGCGAAAATTGCGGTCCTCATACACCTGTTCGCCACCGAACGCGCAGTACATCAACCGCATCTGCTGCTGGATGATCACGTCGCGGCCCGCCACGTTGCCTTCCCCAACGCCCTGAACTTTAACGTTGCCGGGGCCGCTGGAGGCCGGGCCGGCCCCTGAGACCGGCGCCGGCGTTTCCGGCTCCCCGTCGTCGGACGCTGGTTCGGCCACTGCGAGGCCCTGATCCAACGGCTTCCCGCAATCGCCGCAGAACCCCTGCCCCGGTTCCGGGTTGTACTCCGTTTGGCAATGAGGACATTGGGCCATCGTAACCGCACCTCTTATGGTACTACGCAGATATTCTACATCATTCGCCACTTATGAAGTAGCCCGTGCGTTCGTCCCGGATACGGGCGGCTTTAACGCGGCGTCGCGAGCCGGTTGACTCGATTGGGAAGAGAAGTAGCCCGGGTCCCTTGCCGGCGATGGCGGCACATGATTATGTCAACGAGTCCCGGCGGCGCCCTACCGGCTACGACAAGGGGATGTAGCGCCCCAGACACCGGTCCCGTGGCTCCGCGGCTTAGTCCTGAGCCTCTCCAGCGTAGCATCGGCAAAGGGGCCAACTTTGCTACAATACCAGCATACGGAGCCAACCCGGCGACGAGGCAACCGATGGACAAGAACCCCGAAGCAGTGGTGATCGGCGGAGGGATCGTGGGCGCGAGCATCGCCCATTACCTGGCCCTCAAAGGCCTCAAGAACACCGCGTTACTGGAAAAGGAAGCCCTGGCCAGCGGCGCCACCGGCGTGGCTACCGCCCTGGTCCGGATGCACTACACCAACCCTTGGGACTCCCAGCTGGCGCTCCGGAGCTGGGAGGTCTTCGACAACTGGGATGAGTTGATCGGCGGAAGCTGCGGTTTTAACAAGACGGGGTTTATCTTCACCGTGGGCCACCGGGAGACGGAGAAGCTGCAGAAGAACGTCGACATCATGCGCGATGTCTCCGGCATCAACACCCGCGTCCTGTCCGCGGCGGAGCTGAAGGAGATGCTCCCCCTCTGGAACTTCGATGACATCGGCGCGGCAGCCTACGAGCCCGATAGCGGATACGCCGACCCTTATTCGGCAACCACCAGCCTGGCGGGCCGGGCCCGGGAGTTGGGTGTCTCCATCTTGCTTGGCGTGCGGGCCACCGCCATACGCACTGAGGGGGGCCGGGTAACGGGGGTGGAAACGTCCACGGGCTTCATCTCGACGCCCACCGTGGTGCTGGCCGCCGGAGCCTGGTCCACTCCCCTGGCGCGGACCGCCGGCCTGGAGCTGCCCGTCACCGGGATGCTGCTCTCCGCGGGCATTCTGGAGCGTCCCGCGGGGCTGGAAGAGTCACACCTGGCCTGCATCGACGCCTCCCAGGGAATCTATTTCCGGCCCGACACCGGGAAGCTGACCATTGCCGGCCTCAGCAGCGTGGTCGACCGGCGGGAGTCCCCCAAGGACCTGGACCCGGACCGTTTCACCACTGAACCCCCGCTGGACTGGACGGTGCGAACCGGGACCCGGATGGCCAACCGCATTCCCGGCATGATCGACGCCGGCTGGCAAAGGGCCTGGAGCGGGGTTGACGGCAACACGCCGGACGGCCACGCCATTCTGGACCGGGCCCCCGGGGTGGAAGGGCTGTATCTGGCCGTGGGAATGAGCGGCACCGGGTTCAAGACAGCGCCCGCCGTCGGCATTTGCATGGCGGAGCTGATAACCGAAGGAGCCGCCCGTACGGTGGACATCGTCCCCTTCAGCCTCAGCCGCTTCAGCGAGGGCCGGCTTCTGGTCGGCCAGCACGAGTACAACCATTACTTCGCTGAGACCGGGCCGTGACGCCGGGCGGGGCGACCCGCCCCCGGGAGGTTTTACCTCCACCGCCTCTTCGCGGCTTCCCAACGCTCGCCACAGTGCCACGCGGCCCCCGGCGGCCGGGGTTTCTACCCGGCCCGCCACCAGATAAGGGAGCGTTCACCGGGGGCTTGCAGTGTTTCCCGGCCCAAGGTATCCATGGGCCAATCCCCATCTGGCTTTTGACAGCTTCCGCGCACCGTTTTTCACCGCTTTGACAGGAGTTAGTCATTCGTAGACAATATCGAATATGTGGCTGGGCGGTGGCCGGGCGGCGGGCCGTCACTCCGGCCACGGTCCAGCGCAGCTAGCCGGGCCCCGTGGCGGCTTTTCGCCAGCTTTTCGTTTGAAGGGAGGACCAATCGTGGGCCAGACAATGGCGGAGAAGCTCTTTTCCCGGAAAAACCTGGCAGGCTCCCCGGTGAAAGCGGGGGAGATCATCGAGGCCAAACTCGACGGTCTCATGTTCCATTACGGCCTCTTCAGGGCCACCCAGCAAGCTATCGAGGCCGGCTTCACCGAGGGCCTGCCCCGGGTGTGGGACCAAGACCGGGTCTTTGTCCTGGTGGACCACCACCAACCGGCGCCCACCCAGGCCCTGGCCGACCGCAACCAGGTATTGCGGCGCCAGGTAGAGCGGCTGGGCATCAAGACCTTCCACGACGCCGAGCCGGGCATCGCCCATCAAATGATGCCGGACTACGGGCTGGTGCGGCCGGGAGAGCTGGTCCCCGGCACCGACTCCCACGCCGTCGCCTACGGCGCCCTCAACGCCGGGGGGACCGGAATCTCCGGCATCGAAGCAGTATATGCGGCAATCTTCGGCGAACTCTGGTTCCAGGTGCCCAAGACCGTCAAGGTGGTCCTGGAGGGGCATCAGCCCAGCTACCCTATAGCCAAGGATATTATCCTGAGTCTGGCGGGCCAGTACGGCGACGATTTCGCCGGCAGTTTGTCCATCGAGTACACCGGCTCCCTGGTTCCTCAGCTCACCATGGACAGCCGGATGTGCCTTTCGACCCACGGCGTGGAAGTGGGGGCCAAATTCGCCCTGTTCCCGGCGGACGAAAGGACCCACGAGTACATTCGGCGCAAGACGGATAAACCGTATGAGCCGCTGGTCGCCGACCCGGACGCCGAATACGAGCGGGAGCTCGTCCTCAACGTGGACGAGATGCCTTTCGTGGTGGCCAAGCCCCACCAGTTCGGCAACGTGGCGCCCGTGGAGGAGGCGGCCGGGACCAAAGTAAACCAGGCGCAGATCGGCTCGTGCGCCAACGGCCGCTTCGAGGACATCGAGATCGCCGCCCGGATGCTGCGGGGGCGCAAGGTAGCCAAAGGGGTCCGATTCATCGTGTCACCGGCTTCCCAGGGGGTCTACCTGCAATGCCTCGAGGCCGGGCTGGTTCGGACCATCGTCGAGGCCGGCGGCCAGTTCGCGGGCCCCGGATGCAGCATATGCCAGCCGATGCTGGGATTCATTTCCGAAGGCGAAGTCTGCATCACCGCCACCACGCGGAACTTCAAGGGGCGCAAGGGCAGCCTGAACGCCGACATCTACCTGGCCGGCCCGCTGACAGTCACGGCGGCAGCCGTGGCGGGGGAGATCGTAAATCCCAAGGAGGTGTTCCATGACCTCTAATATCAACCGAGTGATGCGAGGCCGGGCTTGGACCTTCGGCGACTCCGTCGAAACCGACATCATCTACCCTTTCTATCTGTACCCTTCGATGGAAGAAGTGAAGAAGCACACCATGGAGGCCCTGCGGCCCGAGTTCGCCAAAGAGGTCCAAGAAGGGGACATCGTGGTGGCGGGGCGGAACTTCGGCTGTGGCTCCTCACGGCCGGCCACGGTGCTCCGGGAAGTCGGCGTCGCCGCTATCATCGCCGAGTCGACATCCCGGTTGCTGCTCCGCAACAATGTGGCTCAGGCCATCCCAACCTTCGTCGCGCCGGGGATCACCGGCATCGTCGAAAACGGGGACGAGCTTGAGATCGACTACCCTAATGGCATCGCCCGGAATCCCAGGACCGGCGCGCAGGTTGCGCTGACCAAGTATCCTCCACTGATAGAGCAGATTTACGAGGCCGGGGGCATGCTGGAATACGCCCGCCGCCGTTTCATCGCCGAGACGTAGCCGTAATCGGCGGACTCGAATCCAGAGTTCTCCACCAAAGTTCTCGAAACGAGGAAGGAGCTTTTTGTATGGACAAAGAGGTCAGCTGCGGAGTGGTGGTAGCCGGCGCCGGAAACGCCGCCCTGAGCGCGGCGGTATCGGCCGCCGAAGCGGGCGCCAAGGTGGTCGTGCTAGAAAAAGCTCCCGAGGCTCTGCGGGGCGGCAACACCTACTTCACCGGCGATTTCCGGTTCCCCTGGGCCTCGGTTGAAGACCTGGCGCCCCTGGTGCCGGACTTTTCCGATGCCGAGGCCAAGGGCATGAGGGATGCGTCCACCCCCTACTCTCAAGCCGACTTCTACGACGACGTGATGCGGGTGACCGAGGGCCGCTCCGACCCCGAGTTGTTGGAGCTGCTGGTGAGCCAGGCGTTCCCCACCATGCAGTGGATGGCGGCCATGGGGCATACCTGGGTACCAAGCTACGCCAACCCCACGGCCAGCATGCCGGTGGCCCTCAACGGCGGCGGCGCGACTCTCTCCGACCACTGGTTCGACGTGGCCGCCCGCAAGGGTGTGGAGATACTCTACGACCACCAGGCTATCGAGTTGCTCCCGGACTCCGCGGGTGAGATCAGCGGCGTCCGCGTCCAAACCCCGGAGGGGTACACCACATTCCACGCCAAGGCGGTGATCCTTGGCTGCGGCGGATTCGAGTCCAACGCGGCCATGCGTTGCAGCTACCTCGGGACGGGCTGGGACATGGTCAAAGTCCGCGGCGTACCCTTCAACACCGGCGACGGCTTGCGCATGGCCATGGACATCGGGGCCTGGCCCCACGGCCACTGGGGCGGTTGTCACGCCTCTCCCCAGGACTTGGCCCTTCCCGAGTACAGCCTGCGCTCCGGCATCCCTTCCTCGGACTACGCCCGCTACGCCTACCCCTTCAGCGTGATGGTGAACCTCCAGGGTCAGCGGTTCGTGGACGAGGGCTCGGACTCTCGGACCTACACCTACGCCAAGACCGGCCGGGCCATCATGGCCCAGCCCCAGGCCGTGGCCTTCCAGATATTCGACCGGAAGTGCGAAAGCCTCCTGGGAGACTACCAGCGGGCCAGCGGTGGCTGGGCCAAGACGCTGCCGGAGCTGGCCAACATGCTGGGGGTAGATCCGGAAGGATTGGTGCGCACCATCGAGGAGTACAACGCCACGGTGCAGCCGGGGGACTTCAATCCGATGCGGAAGGACGGCAATCATACGCTGGGCCTCGATATCCCCAAGTCCAACTGGGCCCAGACCATTGATGAGCCGCCGTTCTACGGCTGCGCCGTCGTATGCGGCATCACTTTCACCTACGGGGGAGTGCGCATCAACACCAAGACCCAAGTCTTGCACACCACGAACCGGCCGATCCCCGGGCTGTACGCCTGCGGAGAGATGGTGGGCGGTATATTTTATGTCGGGTACGCCGGCGGATCGGGCATGACCCAGGGCTCTGCCTTCGGGCGCATCGCCGGCAACGAGGCCGCCCACCGGTCCCTGGGCGAGTAAAGCCGGCCCGGAACCCCCATCCAGCACTGCTCGCTTCCAAACGCGGGGCCGCCGCCACGCAGGTGAGTAGGAGGAAACGATATGATGCAGACCGCCAGCGAGACGGTAACCCATAGAGACGCGTCTTCCGACCTGGCCCGCCACGCGGTGACACTAGCCTACGGCGCGCTGCCGCCGTCCGTGGTGGAGCTGACCAAGCAGTGCGTGCTGGATACCCTGGGCGTTATCATCGGCGCCGGCCAACTGGCCCCGGAAGCCCAAGCCGTGGCCGGCTTCGTCAAAGAGATGGAAGGCAAACCGGAGAGCACCCTCCTCAGCTTTGGAGGCCGGGCCCCGGCGCCCTGGGCCGCCTTTTCCAACGGCAGCCTCGGCCACATGATCGACTACGATGACCGGTGCGGCGGAGGGCATCCCAGCGTCACCACGGTGCCGGTGGCCTTCGCCACAGCCGAAAAGCTGGGCGGCGTCTCGGGCCGGGAGCTGCTGGCCGCCATCGCCGCGGGGGTCGACATCCAGACCCGGCTCAGCCTGGCCATTCCCGACGTGGAGTGGACCATGACCGAAGGGTGGTTCGCCACTCAGCTCCTGGGGTTCCAGTCCGGCGCCGCCACCGCGGGCCGCCTGCTGGGTCTGAACGAAGAGCAGATGCTGAACGCCCTGGGCATTGCGTTCACCCAAGCCAGCGGCAGCCGGGAGATGGCGGTGGGCACCGCCACCCATGCCCGGGCCCTGCAAGCCGGCTTCACCGGACAAGGCGGCATCGTCGCCGCGCTGTTGGCCGGCCGGGGCATCACCGGGCCTCGGAACAGCCTGGAGGGCCGGTATGGACTGTACCAGGTCTACCTGCACACCAAACCCGACCGCGACGCCCTGATCGGCGAGCTGGGGACCCGTTTCTCCACCCTGGACGACCACTGCTTCAAGGCGTGGCCCGCCTGCGCCGCCACCCGATCCCCGGTGGGGGCCCTCCTGGGTCTCCGCGAAGCCCACGGCATCCGGCCCGAGGATGTGGAGGAGATCGTGCTGGTGGGAGGGGACATGCACACCCAGTTGCTTTCGGAGCCCCTGGAGTCCAAGCGGTGTCCCCAGACCAGCATCGATGCCAAGTACAGCATTCCTTTCACCATTGCCGCGGGCATGGTCAATGGGAACGTCACCCTGGGGGCCTACACCCCCGACGGCCGCATCGACCCCGACGTACTGGCCATGGCCGGCCGAGTGCGCCACCAGCCGGTGCCGGAGGATCGTAAGACCTCCCTAATCCCCACCGTGGAAGTCCGGACGAAGGACGGCCGGGTGTTCTCCAAGGCCGAGGAGTTTCCCCTCGGAGACAACGAAAACCCCATGTCTCAGGAGCAGATCGAAGCCAAGTTCCGCGATTGCGTATCCTTCTCGGCCCGGCCCGTACCGCCGGCAAACGTGGACCGGGTGATCGACCTGGTGAACCGGCTCGAAACATTGTCCGATGCGACGGAAGTCATCCGGCTCCTGTCCCCAAGCTAAGCCATAACCGCACCGCACCGGCAGGCCGCGGGCCGAAGGAGTGAAAATGGCTACCGACCCGAAAACCGAAGGCATCGTCTTGATGGGCACCGGCGACGTGGGGCCGATACACGAGCCAATGAGCCAGTACCCGGAGTTGGTGCGCCCCACCCTCGCCGAAGCACACATCCGTTTCGGCCAGTGCGAGCGCCTCTACTCGGACCGGGGGACGCTCCAGATACATTCCAACGGCCACCACAGCCGGCTGGCCCCCAGCATGGCTTCGATCTTCACCGATTGCGGGTTCGACGTGGTTTCCCTGGCCAGCAACCACTCCATGGACTGGGGAGAGGACGCGCTAATGGACACCTGCGAGCTGATGCAGGAATTGGGTATCCAAACCGCGGGCGCGGGCGCGAACCTGGACGAGGCGAGACAGCCCGCCATCGTGGAACGGGACGGGGTCAAGGTGGCGTTCCTGGCCCGCTGCTCCGTCCTGCGGGACGGGTACGCCGCGGAGGCAAAGAAGGTCGGGGTTGCGCCGCTGCGAGCCCACACCTACTACGAGGCCCAAGAGTACCAGGCGGGCACTCCACCCCGGGTGGTTACCGTACCCTGCTCGGAAGACCTGGAGATGCTGCGGGAGGACATCCGGAAGGCCCGGCAGCAGGCCCACGTGGTGGTTATCTCTCTGCACTGGGGCATCCACTTCATCCCCCGGGTCATCGCGGACTACCAGCCGTTGGTAGCCCATGCCGCTTTCGAGGCCGGGGCAGACCTTATTTTGGGCCATCACGCCCACGTGCCGAAGGGCATCGAAGTGTACCAGGGGAAGGCCTGTTTCTACAGCCTGAGCAACTTCATGATGTCCAGTTCCGGCACGTCCAAGGCCATGCTGGACCGCTACAACATTGAACTGGACCCGGAGTACCCGCATCTGCCCTACGGCGCCGCCGCCAAGCGAAGCTTGATAGCCCGGGCGGTACTCTCGACCGAGGGGGTCAAACGGGTCTCCTTCCTTCCGGTCTTGATCGACAAGCAACTGAGGCCCGAGGTGCTACATCAGGGAGATGCCCGCTTCGACGACGCGATAAGCTACATGGATTGGGCATCGGAAGGGCTCGCCCATCGGTTCGACGTGCAGGGCGACGAGGTGGTGCTCACCGGGTCTTGAGCCAAGGCGCCACCCGCAACCGAACCAGTGAATTAGAACTCGGAGGTCAGCCGTGTCAACCACCAAAGCCACCACCCAGCTCCGCCAACTCATCCACCGCCAGGGCCAGGTCATGACGGTCATGCATCCACCCAGCGTGGCCCTGGGACGGGTCATGGAGGCCGCCGGTACCGAGGCCGGGTTCAGCGGCACCTCCGGCGTGGTGGGATCCTATACGGGGCTGGCCGATGTGGGCGTGGCGACCCTGTCGGAATGCCTGATGGTGGCGGGCTGGATCGCCAGAGCGGTCAATTTTCCCATCATCATGGACGGCGACACCGGCCACGGCGGCATCATGGCCGTCCGCCGGATGGTCCGGGAGTGCATCCGGGCCGGCGTGGCGGGCGTGCGTATCGACGACCAGGCCATCGAGCGCAAACGCGGCACCGGCTCCGGCGGTATCGTGCTGGAGGACCTGGATATCGTCCTGGGCCGCTACGCCGCCGCCGTGGATATGAAGAACGAGCTGGACCCCGATTTCGTCGTCATGGCCCAGTGCTACGCCGGAGAGTCGGAAGACGCCGGTCTGGATAACGCGATACGCCGCATGACCGCCTACAAAGAGCAGGGCAAGGTGGACTGGGTACAGTTCTCGGCGCCCCGGTCCGCCGAGGAGATAAAGCGGGCCCGTCAGGCCATCTCCGGCCCCTTTTCGGTGATGCAGGGCCACATGCCCACGCCCCTCAGCGATGAGGAGCTACTGGAGATCGGGGTCACCATCGCCTGGGTGCCGGGTATCACCCATAGAGTTACCTACGTGGCCCTGTACGACTTCGTCAAGGACTTCATGGAGAGAGGAGCCCAGGCGGTCGATGACTTCGAGAACCGCAACGCCGGCCATCCGTTCGTTCACGGCGCCCTCAGCCGTGGCGTGGACGGTGAAGACACCGCCAAATTCCAGGAGCTGGAGGCCAAGTACTTCTCCAGCTAGACTTGAAGATTCAGATCTAGGGAGGACGGAATCCATGACCCAACCAGAGACCATCACCGAGGTCCTTGAGCCGGAACACCGCTGGATCGACGAACGGTTCGAGCGGTTCCAGGCCCTGCTGGCCGCCGGCCAAGTTGATGCGGAACCCTTCGAGGAGGCCTCGAAGGCCCTGCACCGTCACATGTACGTGGAAGAGGAGATACTATTCCCCGAGGTGGCGACGCGGGGCTTGGCGGCCCCAGTGGAGGTGATGTTCCAGGACCACGGAGAGATTGCCCGGCGCATGAACGCCGTACACGGGCTCATCGCGAGCGGCGCCCCTCCTTCGGATCTCGAAGCCGCCCTCGAGGCCGTGATTCAGGTCCTGGGAGAGCACGGCACAAAAGAGGAGATGATCCTGTATCCGACCGCCGACCAGGTCCTCGTCGGTCCGGATTTTGCTCAACTCGTGGAACGGGTAAGGAGCGAAGCGGTGCCGGAAGGCTGGTTGTGCCGCGTGCTCGCCGGCGAGAAATAGGGTAGCGCAGGTATCCGGTGTCGGCTTGTTCCCGACGGGGCGAAGCAGCCGGTGATTTTGGCTTAGGGTCCGACCGAGCAAGCCCGCGGCTCTGGCCAAGGCTCGGTGATTGTCTGGCGCCGGCAATCCCGGGCCGGCGCTCGTTGCTGGCACCCAGGGTCAAGACCAACCGACTGCAAAGGGTAATCACGTCTTACGCGGGCGTTCGCTCCCGTCCGTCCGGAGGGCTTCTCAGCTGGTGCGGAAAACTGCCCGCGTGCTCACCCTCGTCGGGCCGGCCTTCGCATCCCCGTCATTCCGGCGAAAGCCGGAATCTAGGCGCCGCTTTCACCACAAAGGCGAAGTCGGTGGGGAAGCCCACGTCTATGGATTCCGGCCTGCGCCGGAATGACGGGGGGGGAGGACGCCAGTGTCGGGGTATGACCTATCCCAGAGTCAAAGAGCTAGGCGTCGTTGCCCTGGCCGGCCCAATTCCCCTTGCATGACAGGCAATACCGGCTGATTTGGGAGACCAGCGCGGTTTCTTCCTTCCCCAGTATCGCCTCTAACCTACGAAGCATGCTCGAAGAGGCTACCGGAGCGCCGCAGGTAACGCAGCGGGCCTCTCGGTCCCGGCAGAGGGTTACCGGCTCTTCGGTGAGCCGGGCGAAGTCGGTCGTCCGCTTCACTCCGATTGCCCCGGCGACACTTTCCGGACACACCGGGAGGCACTTCTCGCAGGCGACGCACCGGCTTCCATCGAAAACGAGTTCGACCCGTTCGTCGTCCCGCTGGGTCGTCAAGGCTCCCGTTGGGCAAGCATCGGCGCACACGCCGCACAGGGTGCACAGCTCCGGAACGACCTCCACGACTCCGACCGGAGCACCGGGATGATCGAGGGTGAGGGTGGTTGGTAACCCGTATCTTTCTTTCAGCGTGCGAAGGGCCAAGCCCAACGCCGCCGGGCCGAACATACTCTCAATGGACTCCTCGGCCGGGGCGGCGCCGGAGCCCAGCGGTGCGGTAATTGACCCAATCCGTTCCGGCTCATCTTCGGGGCTCACCAGGGTTACCAGCTCAGGCGCCTGGCCAAACGACCGAAGCAGCGCGTGGCAATAATCCACCCTCTCCTCGACGAGCGCCCGTTGACCGGGGGGGCAGGCGTCACCGCAGGCCGTCAAGCCCACCGGCAATCCGGAGGCCACGCACCTGAGAATGCAGCTTGCCGGCACCATTCCAACGCAGGGCACCACCAAGGGGAGCCAATAGGGCGACGCACCCACACCTCCCGGCCCCGCCTTCTCGACAGCCGGGATACTCTTCCGGCAGGTGAACAGGACCCGGCGTTCCGTCAGATCGTCGTCAAATCGTATCGAGTCCGTTGCCAGCAGAACCCCGATCTGGGCCTCGATTTCGGCGGGAGAACCCCCCGGAAGGCGAACGGCGTCCTTGGGGCATACCGCCAGGCAGTTGCCGCATCCGTCACACCCCAACCGGCTTATCTCAATGAACTCCCCGGTGCTGGCCATTGCGTCCCGGGGGCAGGCCTGAACACAGAGGGAGCAGCCCTCGCCAGCCGTGCAGCGCCGGCCATCGATGGAGGCCACCACCTGATACTCAATAGGCGGCAAGGTGAATAAAGCGCGGCGACTGACCTTTTGGGTCAGCATGGCCAGGCACGGTTTGACGTTCTCGGGCGTACTTCCCGGATAGGCACGTGCCTTCGCGACGGCGCCGGCCAGCAGAAGCTTGGCCTTTTCGGTTCCGCGGTCCTCCCCCTTCACCTGGGAACAAAGGCCTCCCAGGCTCACGGGGACGATGCCCAGCGGGTCCAGGCCGGCCTTCCTGGCCTCGGCATGGAGCGCCACCTCGGAGTAGTCCAGAGCGCATAGGCCCAGGACGACGTGTTGGAACCCGGCCTCGCCGGCGCGACGGACTTCCTCGGCGGCGTGGCAAAGGTCCGCTACCACCCGGGCCTGAAGATCCTCGTTCCCCTGTTCAAGCCAGCGGCAAAGCTCTTCAAGGTTCAGGCCGTTACCCATCGTCCGCAGGTCCTGGCAAAGCCGAACGGCGGTGGACGTGGTTGGGTTCTTCTGCCTAAGGCCATCTTTTATCGCGAGGGCCGCCACAGGCCCAACTTTTCCATTGGAAGAAACCAATGAGTTCATGGCGCCTCCCTAACAGCATCAAAACGGAGCAGCAGGCCATCGATCAGGTCGCCGTCGTGTACGATGAACGCCCCGGCGGCCCGGGTCGCGCTGGCGAAGACGCCGTCAGGGTTCAGTGCGTTCACTCCGCAGGCGAATTGCGGAAACCAACGGTTCAGGTGGGCTCTCAGAAACCTGCGCTCGGTTTTCAGGAATTGGCGGGCCTGGCGTATGTCCTCGGCCTCCCAAAACTCCGCCTCTCGGGCGCAAAGAAAGCTCATGAACTCCAGCTCCACGGCCACGTGGTCCGGCGCTTGGCGCGGGGATGACGAGGCAGCAAGACCCGCGCGAGCGTATTCGATCTCCAGTTGGGCCAGCAGCAGGGCCGCAGCGGCGGGCTCCGGCGCCAAGTAGACCGATTCGTAGATTGGACAGGGAACGTTGGGGCGGCTGACCTGGAAGCTGGAGACATACTCGCCCTGGAGGGCGGCGGCCTGCTGCGGACCCAAGCCCGCCAGGGCGTCAAGAAACAGGTCCCACTCCCGGAAAAAGGCGAAGCCGGCCCACGGTTCACTCTGGCGGGCCAGCTCCCCGGCCACGATTCCGATGGTCTCCACCCTCTCGGTGTCAGGATAGACCAGGCTCTGGCTGAAGAGCCGGTAGGCGGCCTGGCGCAGGCGCGTCAGGCTCTCCAAGGGACATAGTTTCTCCGAAACTGTTCTCATTACGGGTTATGCTCGTGCTGATGTTGAGGCATGGGGTTCATCCGCCAGACCCAAAACCTTCTCGCCGACCGTGTAGAGCACCAGAATCATGGAAAGCGCCAGTATCACGTACGACCATTCCCACACGGACGGGGTATACTTCACGAACTCCGGCAACCACTGGCCGTGGAGTACCGGTTCGTACTCCCCCGCCAGCACCAGGTCCATGCGTCCGGCGAAGAGCCCGATGAGCGCTGACACCGGCGCCGCTACGAGGGCCCACGTCTTTCTCCGCAACGCGGGCACTCCCAGCAGAATGAGGGGGAGTACAAACCCGAGCCAGACCTCAATGTGCCAATAGTAGGTCTCGACGGCGTGGCTGAGGCTGGCATAACCCGCCGCCTCCGACCCGGGATATACCGTCACGATCACCCTCCACGTGAAGAAGAGGGAGACCAGGGCGATAACCAGGGCGTAGTGCTTGGCGACATGATCCATCATGCCCCGCATTTGGTCACGGATGCCCTGCTTCGAGACAGCCTGAGTGACCAGGGTGAAGAGCATTATGGCGCCGAATCCGCTGAACAGCGCTGTCAGGAGGAAGTACACCGGCATAAAGGCGCCGAAGTGCGCGGGGCGGCCGATAACGAAGCCAAACACCGCTCCCAGGGTAGAGTGGGCTGCAATGGCCGATATGAGAGTGGCTATTCCAAGCACCTTGCCGAGTTGGGTATCCGACCTGCCTGTCTGTATTGTCCAGAACTTGCCTACCAACACCACCAGATATATGGAGTACAGCAGGGACATCCACCACATGGCTGAGGTGGGGTTGGGGGAGAACATGAAGTTTATGGCCCGGAAGGGTTGACCCAAGTCACTCCCGATTACCACAAATCCGGCGAGCAGCGCCAATATGGCGATGAAGACAGCTCGTTTGGCGATAGGCCGGTAGGTCTCGATGCCGAAGACCATGTACAGAGATGCGACGAAGGTAAGCCCTGTAGAGGTGAGGACCAGGAAAACGTAGAGGGATATCCCGAGTCCCCAGGGCACCAGGTCCGTCGTATTGAAGACTTCCGAGTGATCGTGAGTTAGTATCCACAGGATAGCAAAGACCCCCCAGGCCAAACCTAATCCCAGAAACCCCAGCCAACCGAAGTAAACGGGGGACCTCCACTGTACTAGCATCTCAGCACCCTCCTTTTGAGTAGCGATATCCAGCCTGCTTGCCGTCCGGGGCTTAATCCTTCGCTATCACCGCTTCGATCTGCCGGGCCCCAATCCCAGGCTCGGCCCCGTTTATGTAGCGCACCTTGGGTCTGGTCCCGAACTCATCCTGCAGACGGAAAGAGGAGTTCCCGGCCAGGAGCTTGGAAACGTCGCTGTTGGGGTCGTCCAAGTCACCGAACTTTAGCGCGAAGGACGGGCAGTTGGCCACACAGGCCGGCTTGAGGTTTTTATCCAGCCGGTGGACGCAGAAGGTGCACTTCTGCACCACGCCTTTGACGTGCCCGCCGCCGGCGATGGACCGTTGCTCCGGGCCATATACCCTATCCAGATCCGGGTTCTTATAGGGGGGCACGACGCCGTTGGTAACCCTTTCCAGGGCGGCCGCGGCCGGGGAGTCCCAATCCAGGTACTGGTTCTTCTCCGGGCTCTTCGCGTTGAAATAGTTGACGCCGTAGGGGCACGCGACCTCGCAGTAGCGGCAGCCGATGCAGCGTTTCCAGTCGACGGCTATCACGCCATTGTCCTTCTTGTACCGTGCCCCGACGGGGCAAACCTTCACACAAGGGGCGTTGTCGCAGTGCATGCAGGGGCGGGGCATGAACCGGACCTGGGCATTCGGATACTCTCCCTCCTCCAAGCGAAACACGTACATCCAGAAGTGGGAGCCGGGCGTGTTGTTCTCCACTTTACAGGCCACCATGCATGCCCTGCAGCCGTAGCATTTGTCGAGGTCGATCACCATTCCATAACTGGGCATATCTGGCTACCTCCTAGGCCTTTTGTACCCGCACGCGAACGTGGAATGTGTTGTCGGCGGTGTTGGTCACGTACCCTTCTCCGGTGAAGAACAGGGTGTTCGGGGTTGGTCCTTCGTCCGTGGTCCAAGGGTGTTTGGCCTGGTCCCCGTAGTGGTGGGGCAGGCCCACCACATCGGGCCGGATTGTTTCGGTATATTCCACGATCACGTTGACCTTGCGCCTTTCATCGGTGATGGCGTTGTGAGACTCCAGCAGTACCTCGTCGCCATCCTTGATGCCTTTGGCTTTTGCCGTCGCCGGGTTTATGGCCAGGCGCTGCTGGGGCGCCAACTCCCGCACCAGCGGAAGGGGCGTGCGGCTCTGTTTGAATTCGATCTTCTTGTAGCTGATGAGCGTCAGGTCGTACTGGGCTGGGGAAGACCACAGCGTGAGTGGCCGCCAAGTGGGAAAGGCTGTGTAGTCTTGCCAATAGATCTTTTTCGCGCCCTTCTCCCGCATCTCTCGCTGGTAGCGGAGGAGCGCCTCGCCGTAGAGACGTTGGCGTATACCGTCAAAGGGCGGGCTCTGAGCCGTGCCATAGTACTTCGATGCGGAGATCGGGCCTTTCAGCCAAATGCCGTTCTTTTCGAAGTACTCGATACCCCCTTCCAGGTTCTGAGAGCGGGACCAGCGGTCGAAGACCTCGCGCGGGGTGGGTTTGGTGTTCAGGTCCAGGGCGTGTTCGTCCTTCAGCCCCAACGCGGCGTTGACTCGGTCCACGTAACCGTCCTCTCCGAAAAGGAGCCCCGCCTTCTCGCATAGGTCCAGGTAGATTTGGAAGTCGCCTCTGCTCTGCCACAGGGGCTCCATGACCGGCAGACGGAAGATCTTGGCGTCCGTGTAGGTGTCGGTCGCGCTGATGGGTCCCTCGTACTTCTCCATGGTCGATGCCGGGAGCACCACGTCGGCGAAGAGGTCGGCGGTCAAGGAGAGCCAGGGATCGATAACCGCCACGAACTTGAACTTCTTGTAGGCCTCCATGAAGACGCCCTGGTCGGTGAAGGACGCCAATGGGTTGGCCATGAAGATGATGACCATCTCCGGGATCTTTTCCACTTCGTACTTGGCGGGGTCGAGCATGACCTTGGCGACCATGCCGGGGTTCCCGGTGTTGATGGGGAAAAACTTGCTCTTGCTTAGGATAAAGTCGTATGGCGGGTCCTTCACCTCGCCATTCTCGATGCCGGCGAAGTTCTTGTGCAGGGACCATTTCTTGTCCACCCGCTGGCCGCCGACCGCCTCGGGTGACCCCAGGAGCATCATTACCATGTACATGGCGCGGAACATCTGGAACCCCAGCTCCTGCTGGGCCATGTGGTAGGCCATAATGGCAACCGGGCGGTAGGGAAGTGTTACCCCATCCACAACGATAGTGCTGCCGATCAAGGCGTTCTCGCCCAATTCCCGGGCGATACCCCTAGTGATCTCGGCGGGGATGTCGCAGATGCCCGCCGCCCACTCGGGCGTGTACCCGGCCACGTGCTCTTTGAAGGCTTGGAAACCCGTCTTCACGATCTGACCAGCGACGGTGTAGGCGCCGTCCAGGGCCGGAGTGGCCCCTTCGGTGTCGAAGGCGACAGCGGCGCCGGCCGTGGTATCCCACACCTGCTCTTTGTCGTCCACCCGCAGGAAGGCGCCATCCTGTTTGACCAGGAATGGGGAGTTGGTGTGCTTGGTCAGATATTCGACGTCTATGGTGCCCTGGGCGATGATGGCGTTGCACAGGGCAAGGGCCATTGCGAGGTCGGTGCCCGGCTTGATGGGAAGCCACTGATCGGTGTAGGGCCCCACGTTTCGCCGGGTCGGATCGATGGTCACCACCTTCATGCCCCGCTCTCTGGCCTCGAGGAACTGCTGGTGCCAGGTTATCTGGCAGAATTTGTTGCCGCCGCCGTTCATGGCGTTCCAGCCCCAGTTCAATAGGTATTTGTTGTACCGAAAGTCGGGGTGGGCGTTGCCGTGAAGGCCGAGCGTGTACTCTCCGGCCCGGTACCCGGCATCGGAGCAGTAGCTGCCGTGTCCGAGTTTGCTGGAGCCGATGGTCTTCACGAAAGCGGTGTCGTAGATGTCCTTTTGCTTGCTCCGGCCCTTCTGCCACAGTACCATCTTGGGGTCCCTGGCCCGCACCTCATTGAGCTTTTCGGCCACAAGGGTGAGGGCCTCGTCCCAGGAGGCCTCGCGGAACTGTCCGGCGACGCCCTTCCCATTGGTCCGAATCAGGGGCGTCTTGACCCGGTTGTAGTCGTAGAGCGCCGTGATTTGACCCACGCCCTTGGGGCAGAGGGTGCCGCGGTTTAGGGGGTGTGCCGGGTGACCCTCCAGTTTGACCACCCGCCCGTTGATCCGCCGGGCCAGGATGCCGCAGTCCTGTTTGCCGACCCAACAAGTGGTTGGCACCCAGTCCTCGCTCATGACCTGTTCAGCCATCTCGGCGTCCTTGGTGGCCAGCAAATCCGGTCCTCCCAAAAGAAAACGGCTGGCTACAACTGTAGCTCCAGCCGCTGCGCTGCCTTTCAGGAACGTTCGCCTGCTCAGCCTCATCCGAAACCTCCCCAACTGAATCACTAGTCGCTATACCTGGCTAGGACTCTGCTACACCCTTGTTTGGTGTTGCTACCGGCTTTCGCCCTGGTGCTTTCGACGATCTAGCTTTGATTCTGCTTATCCGGTGCCGCTGGTTTTGTGTGAGGTACCTCTGGTGTGTGCAAGAGTTCTGTGTGAAATAAATCACTATGGTTTTATCTTAGACGCGGCTCTTGCGTGGCTGATAGGGCCAAAGGTCACATCGAATTTGGGCCAAATGCTTTCTCATGGAGGTCCATATGGCAATTGCGGACAGTCGCAATGGTGCCCAGTTACATCGTCGGCCTTGCCCAAGAATAGCGACGTAACACGATCGCCCTTCGGTGGGATTCCGTCATTGGCCCGGCCCAAAGTCCGCACTCTCCTCCCCGCAGGTCCCACAAACAGTCACGGTTGGGAGATACCCCTTGGTCCCCCTTTGTAAATGGGGAAACAGGGGGATTTTGCGCAACTCTGATGCCTCAGATCGAATTGAGCCGCTAATGCAAGGATCACCGGTGCCGCGAGGTGGGGCGGGCGAATGTTCCGCCGGCCAGGTCACCGGTTCGTCCCGGATATCCTCGCCGTTAGCTTGCCCGGCATCGAGACAAGCAACACTCCCCTTTTGTCCGAAGGTGCGCCCTCCGCCTACATCCTTGAGAGACGGCGGACCCCGCTATATAATGAGGGCGCACCCAGGCGCTTGGCGGCCGATCCGCCTGGATATCCGGGCCGCCGGCCCGATCGTCGAGCCGGCCGCAGCGGCGTAAATCGCCGGAGTAGGGATTAGAAAATGATGACCAACCGAGAGCGGATTCTGGCGATCATGGACGGCAAGAGCCCTGACCGCATACCGTGGATTCCCCGCCTCCAGCTGTGGTGGCTCTACCACCGGAACCGGGGCACGCTTCCCGAAAAGTACACCAACTGGCGGCTCAGGGACATTGAGCGCGACTTGGGGATGGGTAACCCGGCCCGGGACGGGCGGGTCTACACCACCAGGTGCCGGAACGTGGACACGGTGGTCCGGCGAGAAGGCATGGAGATTGTCACCGAGCACATCACCCCGGTGGGCACCCTCACCTCCCGAAAGAAGAGGACGCCGGAGTTGGACCAGGCCGGTATCGCGCCCCTGGACACGGAGAGGCCGCTGAAGACACCCGAAGATTACGACGTGATGATGTACATCGCTGAGAACACCGAGTATTACCCTTGCTACGAGGAATACCTGGCCTACGAGGAAGAGATAGGAGAGGACGGTTACCCGATGGTCGTCACCGGTGAGTCCCCCTTCTACGATTACCTGGAGCACTTGGCCGGCTACGAGAAAGGGTACTACGACCTGGTGGACCACCAGGACAAGGTGGAGCAGCTCTTCGAGGTGATGACCCAGAAACACCGGGAGGAACTCTGGCCCCTGGTGGCCGCGTCACCGGCCCGGCTCCTCCGCCACGGGGCCCATTACGACACCCAGATAACGCCTCCCCGGCTGTTCGAGCAGTACATCACTCCCTACATTAAAGAGTTTGCCGAGCTGCTCCACCGGCACGACAAGGTACTGGTTCACCATGCCGACAACGACAGCCGGAAGATTCTGCGCCATTTCGCGGATGCCGGGTACGATATGGTGGAGTGTTTCACCACGGCCCCGATGGTAAACTGCACGCTAAAGGAGGCCCGCGAGGCCTGGGGAACGAGCATGATCATCTGGGGCGGGGTGCCTTCCACCATCCTGGAGGACCTGGTCTCGGATGAGGAGTTCGAGGAGTACATGGTGGACCTCTTCAGGACCATTGCCCCCGGCGACGCCTTTATCCTTGGCGTGGCCGACAACGTGACCGGCCCATCCAAACTCTCAAGGGTGATCCGCGTTGGCGAGTTGGTGGAAGAGTACGGCAAATACCCCATAACGATGTAACCACCGGAGTGCCCCACCCGCAACGGCGGGCCGGACCCGGCGACCGGCCGGCAGGGGCTCCGGGACACCTTTTTCGGCCTACCACAATTTAGGAGGTCAACCGTGGACATCAGCGAGTTGAGTAACCACATCATCCAGGGTGACGCCAAAGCCGCCGAGACTTGGACCCAGCAGGCCCTGGCCGAGAACATGGACCCGTTGGAGATCGTCAACCAGGGATTGGTGCCCGGAATGGCGGTCGTGGGTGAGAAGTTCAAGAACTTCGAATACTACGTGCCGGAAGTGCTGGTAGCCGCCAGGGCCATGAAATGGTCCATGGCCCTCCTCAAGCCTCTTCTGGCCGACCGGCTGAACACATCCCTGGGACTGGTGGTCATCGGCACCATCAAGGGCGACCTACACGACATTGGAAAGAACCTGGTGGCCATGATGCTTGAAGGAGCGGGGTTCGAGGTCAACGACCTGGGGAGCGACGTGACGCCGGAGGCCTTCGCCAAGGCGGTGGAGGAAGGAAACGCCGACATCCTGTGCCTCTCCGCGCTGCTCACCACCACCATGCCCATGATGAAGGCCACCATCGACCATCTGAAGGAGAATGAACTCAGGCAGCAGGTGAAGGTGCTGGTGGGCGGGGCCCCCGTCAACGAGAAATACGCCTCCCAGATCGGGGCCGACGGCTACGCCCCCGAAGCGGCCTCCGCGGTGGAGCGGGCCAAGGCGCTGATTGGCGTCACCGCCTCGTGAACAAGCCCCGGGGCTAACCCGGTGGATGGAGGGAATTCGACATGACGGCCTTATCCCACCGAGAGAGGGTCACCAAGGCGCTCAACCATGAGGAGGCGGACCGGGTCCCGCGGGACCTGGGAGGCGCCGGCCCGGCGAACATCAATATCACCGCCTACACCAACCTGGTGGAACACCTGGGCCTCCAGGATGAGGCGGGCGAGATTCGCCCCAGGAGCCCAAACCTCACGGCCGCAATTTCGGAGGCGATCCTTACCCGCTTCGACATCGACACCCGGCCCCTGCCCCTGGGTAAATCCGAGATGAGGCCGGAGGTGGTGTTGGACGAGCACTCCTACCGGGACGAGTGGGGGGTGGTATGGGTCAGGCCCGAAGGCGGCCACTACATCAACACCGCCGGCCCCTTTCAAGCGAAGGAACCGGCGCTATCCGACCTGGAGAAATACACCTGGCCGGACCCCAAAGACCCGGGCCGCATCAAGGGCCTCAAGGAACGGGCCATCCAGCTTCGCGAGGAAACGGACTTCGCCATCGTCCTGAGCTTGCCCTTCTCCATTGTCCGCGAGTGCCAGAGGGTAAGGGGCTTCGCCGAGTGGATGGAGGACTTGCTGATCAACCCGGTGCTGGCGGAGGCCGTCATGGAGCACACCCTCATGGTGGCCGCCGGGACCGCCGAGTTCTTGCTGGAGGAGGTTGGGGAATACGTGGACGTGGTCCTTTTTCCCGACGACATGGGTTTCCAGGACCGCCCCTACGTGAGGCCTGAGCTGTATCGACAGAAGATCAAACCCTACCACCGGCGCCTGGTAGAGGCCATCAAGAGCAAGACCAAGGCGAAGGTGCTGATGCACAGCGACGGTTCCGTCTACGGCATCATCCCGGACCTGATAGACGTGGGCATCGATGCCCTAAACCCGGTGCAGGTATCCGCCAACGATATGGACTCCCAACGCCTCAAGGCTGAGTTCGGCGACTCCCTGTGCTTCTGGGGCGCCATCGACACCCACTGGGCGCTGCCCACTGGCACCCCGGAGGACGTCCGCAACGAGGTGAAGACCAGGATGCGGGACCTGGCGCCGGGTGGCGGCTACGTCATGGCGTCCGTCCACAACATACAGGCCGACGTGCCGCCGGAGAACATCGTCGCCATGTTCGACTCAGCCCTGGAGTACGGGAGGTATTAGCGGTTGGCGGACCCGGGAGGCCGATTATCGGCAGATCCCCGGTACCCTGGACACACTCAACAAAGCCGGTAGTCACCGGATAGCTGATGTCTTGAGCCCGGTCTTGCATGAAGAATGGTTGCGCCGGCGCGGATTGATTTCCTATCCCAGCCGCGCAGTCGCGCTTAGGTCTTTGTCTCGGGGATAAGGAACATCGTGAGAATGGCATTCCCCGCGTCGTTCCGGCGAAGGCCGGAACCCAGAGGGGCAAGCTCCACTGAGACGATCGCCCTTGTAGCGAGGGGCACGCCTGGATTCCGGCCTTCGCCGGAATGACGGAGAGGTACACGCCGATGTGACGCGGGCGAACTAGCCGGGCCGTCCCCCACCATCGCCAACCCCCCGCTACTCGTCGATGGGAACGGTGACCGCCTCCTCGTTGCCCCAGAAGTAGACACCCCTGGGTCCGGGGCCTCCGACCACCACGATGATGAAGCTTTCGGGGCTGGAGGCCGTGGGCACCTGCAGGTCCGGGTAGTTTTCCAGCCATTGCAGTTCAGCGCGTTGGGTCCAGTTGCCGTGGCTGTCCCTCACGATCTCCTTGCGCGAAAGCAACTCCTTCACCGGCTGGGTGGCGTGCTGGTACAGGTATGACTTCAGGTCCTGCTTGCTCCAACCCGCGTCGGCCATGAGCCGGGCGTGGTCCGGGCACATCAGCCACACCTGCTGGGAGTTCACTTCCAGTTTCGTGTCCGGGTCCGCCGTGCCTCCGAGGAGCCAGGTGGCGATCCCGGCGCTTCCGATGTACCGGGCCGCCTCCACTCCCAGGTCCGCCAGCATCTCCGGCGCGGTGCTCTTGTTGTCGTGGGTCTCGGTGCAGCCGTAGACGGTCTTCACAGTAACCGTGCTGACGTCACAGTCAAACCCCATCTCCACGTGGTACGGGTCCCAGGGGCTGGCGTCCTCGTTCTCCGCCACACACAGGCTGTACTTGGTGGGGAGACCGGTGGTATTGGGATCGGTCTCGCCCGCGTAAACCCCCGCGATGTTCATGTAGATGAGGCGCAGGGCCCTTCCGATGACCGTGTTCGCGTAGGAAGGAGCGCCGGGGCAGGGCGCATGCTCCGCTGTTGAGCCCCAGCCGCTTGGCGATGGGACCGTTGACGACCAGCAAGGGCGAGCGAGAGCCCGTGGAGACGGCGGCGTCGCGCATCATGAAGGGAGGCGACGCTATCGCCTGCACCGCCGCGATGAGGACGGGCAGATGCTCAGGCTTGCAGCCGGCCATGGCCGCGTTGATGGCGATCTTCTCGACGGTGGCCAGGCCGAAGGTGGGTTCCAGGACGGCGACTACTTCCTGAGGGTCTCGACCCGTTGCCTTCAGCATCCGTTCCACAAGCTCGGGCGCCGGCGGCACCAGGGGCAGGCCGTCGCTCCACTCATACTCCAGGAACAGGCCGTTCATCCGGTGGAAGGCGTCCAGCAGGTCGTCGCCCTGGATGTCGATGGTCTCCGCTTGGGGCACCAGTTCCTCAATGACGGGGCCGGCCTCGACGGGCTCGGCGAGGCTGGAGATGAGTTCTTCCATGCTGGCATCCACCATCGCGTCGATGTCGGCCGCGGGTTGGTTCGTGATGACCCGCGGGATCACCACCATGGGCAGCGTCGCCAAGCCATAGGCCGCGGCGCTCCGGCGCCAGGCTTCTTCAAAGCCGCCGGAAACTATGCTTACGGTCGGCACCCCGCGTTGCTCCACCAGGGACATGTCGTGGGCCAGCCACGACGTACAGCCCCCTCAATCGGCTCGGACGCCGATGACGGCGTCGCATTCACTGGCCATGCGCTCGGCGTCCTCCGGGGTAGCGACGGCCCTTGCTCCGATGGAGCCCACGTACTGGCGCACCTCGATGTCCCGGAACCGGCTGGTCAAGTGCCCCGTCAGCCTCTCCAGCACCACCCCACCGTGGGGTTTGCGGTTGTCGTAGAGGCCGATCACCTTTCCCTCGAAGCCGCCGACGCGCCGAGCGAGACGGCTCTTGTTGTCCGTCCGCTTGCCGGCCACCGGATTCAGAACCCGTAACGTTGCCATAGCTCCACCTCCCCAGGCTAAGGGTTGCGGCATCCATTGGAGACACCGGCCCTAACGGACCCGAGTGTATGGCCAAGGCCACAAGCTGTCAACGCGTCCAGCCCGGACCGGGGCGGTTTTCTGCCGCCGGGCTCTGGACAAGTCCCACATATACCAATATGGCTTTTGTCCAAGGGCGCGCCGCCAATTTGAGAGCCCGGTTATATAGATACAAGCCTGGCTCCTAAGTCTTGGCCAATTGACCGGGGTCCACCTCAGCGGTGCTTGACCGGGTAGCCCTTCTTCGTTACACTCCCAGCCGAGTTGTCGCCCGGTTGCACGGCCCGCCGCCCAAGCCAGAGAGCAAGGGATACGGCGACCTCCATCAACCATCAGCAGCCCCGCGCTCCAAGGGGAAGCCAAGGCCCGACCGCAGCGCCGTTCAGCTGCCCAACGGAGGTTCCGACAAGCATGCCCGTATTCGAGATAACCGGTCAAAAGGTCTTGGTGGTCGGCGCTGGGCGGGGCATCGGAAAGGGGATTGCCCTGGCCTTCGCCGAGGCAGGTGCAGACGTGGCGGTCACCGCCCTGACCTCAGCATGGGTCGGCTTGGTTGCTAATGAGGTGCGGGCCATGGGGCGCACCGCCCTTCCTCTGACTGGCGACGCCACCAAGAGCGCGGATATGGACCGGATCGCCAGTGAAGTGCTGGAGGCATTCGGCCACGTGGATACCCTGGTCAACTGCGTTGGGGACCGCGTCCACAAGCCAATGGTGCGGCTACCGGGTACCGATGTTGAAGGGATGACCGAGGGAGAGTGGCGTCACATCTTAGACGTCAACCTGACCGAGGCATTTCAGGGTTGCCGGGCACTGGGACCTCACATGCTGGAGCGGGGCCGTGGGAGCGTGATAAACATCTCCAGTTGGGCATCTTTCCGGGGACAGCCTCGAACGTCCGCTTATGATGCAGCCAAAGCCGGGCTGATGCGCTTCACCGAGAGTTTAGCCCAAGAGTGGGCTCCCCACGGCGTGCGAGTCAACAGCATAGCGCCGGGATTCTTTCCAGACCCAGATCATATGTCGGCCGAAGCATTTCAAGCCCGGCTGGAGGCTGGCCGGAGGGACATTCCCCTGGGGCGTGTGGGCGCCCTCAAAGAGCCCGGCTATCTGGCAGTCTTTCTGGCTTCTCCTGCCGCCGCTTACGTTACCGGCCAGACGTGGGCCGTGGACGGCGGGCTCAGCATCAAGCACCCCTAGGATTGAATCGCTCCTGGGCCGTTCGGCTTCCGCTAACTGTAAACCGTCAGCGATAACGGGACTGCTATATCAGGCCGCCGCCGTACACGGGGCGGGGGAGCAACTAAACGAGGACAGGGTCTACGGTCGTCCGTTCGCCAAGCGACGGGTCAAAGCTCCAATCCTCAATGGAGTTGACAAACTCGCGTGTCTGCCAGCAATTCCGGCACGTCCCCAAGCTGACGGGGCCGTGGGCTGGCTGAATATCCCAGTGGTGGCAACACGTTTTCGCTTCCGTAATTTGCAGCACCATAAACGCCTCCATCCAGCGAGTTGCTATGAACTCGATACTAGGAGAGCTTGGCGCGAACCACCACGTTGTTACCCCGTATTTTGGGCACGGGAATACCCTCACCTGTGTTCGGTGCAGGTGTCATCAGGGAAGGGCCGCGCTCACTCCATCCACGGCTAGTGCCGGAGGATATGGATATTGTATCCAAACCTGCATCGTGCTACCACGTGGGTAGTACCCAATTGCGCTGAGGGCATTCCCCAGGGCCAAGGGGGCAGTGCATGACTGAAGATGGAGCGTCACCGAGAGGTGGGTCCGTGCAAGTTAAGCTGAAGCGACAACTATCGGAAAAGGTTGCTTGTGGATAAGCATCACGGTGCTGTCAACCCTCGTAGATTGGACCTTTTTCACCTTGTCATCCGGCACTAGCCCGCGGTACGGTGGATAAAGCTACGCTGCGCCGGGAGGTGAGCCGATGTCTACGGAAGAAACGAGAGCTGTCCTCGACCGTGCCATCATTTTGGGAATGGAGAATTACGAGGCCATCGCCGACGAGTTGCATTCCGAAGATGTTGTGAGCCATGGGCAAGATGAAGACGACCTAGGACGGGAAGCCTGGAAGCGGCGGCAGGCCCAGTTCATCAACGCTTTCTCTGACATGGAATGGACCATCGACTCTATGCACGCCGACGGAGACTTCGCCGCCGTCCGATACACGTTCACCGGCACCCATACCGGTCAGCTTGAGGGCATCCAGCCGACGGGAAAACGGATCACAGTTGGCGGAATGACGGTGATGCGAGCCTCCGGCGGCAAGGTCGTAGAAATCTGGGCTAACCTCGATAGGCCATCCTTGGCCAGGCAGTTGGGATTATCAGCAGGGCCAGCAGACACCTAGACTAGGGCGCCCAAACTTGTGGTGGCGGCCACCGGCGACAGCCGATCCTTTCCGCGAAGCGTGCGGATTCCCGATCGTCACGACAGCCGTGGGACCGTCACTTGGGGCCGCTACCAAGGGGCGCCAGGGTGTCGTTGACAGTGCCGTTTGCCAACGCACAGTCGACTTTCCGGACGAGTCCACCCCGTTGACGTGGCAGGCGACGGGCGCGCGGTCACCGTGCGGTGGGACCAGGTAGACGGTACGCCGAATCAAATCTAGCTGTAGCGAAAGGGCAAACTTACTGGCCGGCGGAGGCGCCTACCGATGAGGAGTCCTTCACCCGGCTGGGGGGCCTGGCCTCTGGGAGGTTCCAGAACACGACAGCCGATAACAGGTACAGGGCAATCAGGGGCATCAGGGCACTGTGGTAGCTGCCGGTGGTGTCGTACACCCAGCCCGCAAACACCGGCATGCCCATGGATGCGAAGCCTTGCGCCATGGAGACTCCTCCCCGGACAGTGGCAAAGCTGCCGCGGCCAAAGAAGTCCCCGATCAGAGACCAGGCCACGCCGTTGACGGCCTCAGCGAAAGAAAAGAGTGAGGCGAACACGAGCAGTTGCCACAGTGTCCCTCCGCTTACGACAAGCATCACTAGACTGGTTGCTCCCAGGACCATGGTGATGCCCACTATCTTAGGGTTGGCCCATTTGTCGCCCGCCCAGCCTAGAAAGGCCCTGAGCGGGAAGGTGGCGAAGGCGACGAAAGAGCCACCACGAAGGCTCCTGTGGCCTCCGTTTGCCCCCTCCACACCATCAGTGGCACCAAGTGTACAAACACCCCGATGTGGGCTGAAGACCGCAGACCCATGGCCAGAGCCAAAAGCCAGAAGGTACGCGTTCGAAACGCCTCCTTCGCGGCAAAATCCACGGCGGTCACGTGGCGACTGAATCGCGCTGGTCCGCTGCCCGAAATGTTCCAGGGGGCCACAGTGGTGGCCCGGTCCCCGTCGGGCAGCAAGCCCATGTCCTCGGGCGTGCGGCGCATTACAAACGACAACGGGATTACTGCGGCAACCAAGGTCAGGCCCGATATGAAGGCGCCGGTCCTCCAACCTACGGTCAGTACTATGACAGCGACCAAGGGAGTAATAACGAAACCACCTATCGACTGGCCCATGGTCAAGATGGACATGGCGAGGCCCTTGCGGCGAATGAACCATTGATTGATCGCCGCCATGATGCCGTGGTTGAACCCCGCGTTCATACCCAGCGCGAGGACGCCGATGTACACTATGAGAAACTCGGTGAAATTGTGAGTTAGGGACAGGAGCATGAACCCGAGGCCGGCCAGGGAGCCTCCAAAGGCTATCATCTTCCGGGGACCCAGGCGGTCCACCAGGTACCCGGCCAGTGGCCCCTCGAGTCCCCCTTCAAGACGGCCCAAGCCGTAGGCCAATGAGGTGGCAGCCCGGCTCAAGCCAAAGTCACGCGTCACGGGAAGGAAGTACACTGAGAAACCGGATAGAAAGGTGCCCGCTTGCAGTGCATTGAGGACCCCGCCCGCCGCCACCATCCACCAGCCGTAGAAGACCTTGGGACGTGCTCTGGAACCGCTGGCGGCTGACGACCTATCCGGCATGTAGGCTCATTCCACTATCCTGGCAAGAAACGTAGGACCCTTGCCTCTGCCAGTCTCATGATACTTCTGTCCGGCCAAGTGGCCCGCGCCAACAATCAAAAGGTTGACGGACAGTACCGCCATCCATCCCGAAGACGGCGCGGGCGGGGTCCGTTTTCTGGCCAGCCGGCCGCCATGGTGGAACGGTAGCGCCTTCCCCTTCTTGTTGGAGAGGGAAGATCGCCTCCAAAGCACCGGAACTCTGACGGTGCCTTTACCCTCGGCCGGCCTGGCCGTGCTGACCCGGTGGAGATTGCTGCCGCCTTCACGGCTTCATTCCGTTTTTGGTGCCATCCTGGTCGCCCTCTTGATGGCGTCGTGGGAACCGTAGTAGGTGCGCCGATATAGCTTAATGCTGCTAATCTTGCCACGGGCGTGCAAAGTGCTTAGAGCCCAGCGTAGCGTTCCAATGGTGTAGCCAAGCCTGGTATCCAATGCGAATCCCGACGGCGGTTCATCGGTGGAGGGGTCAATGAGCCAGAGTTGAATCTCAAACAAGTCGGCGGGCTGCATTTGAAACACGTAATCCGGGTGCCTCTCCAGAAGTGCCAACACGTCCACCTGTGACTTGGCCAGTTCAGAGCCTTCTCCAAGGATGTGATCGATTCTTGGCATGCTTGACACCCCATTCGACAGCGTTATGGCCAATATAACACAGCCAATCTTCCGCGTTAGCTCAAATACGATCCGAATGCCCCGGTACTATCATTCGCGTCACCTCATCGGTTGGCTGCCCGCTCGCAACTCTGGCGGCCAACGGCAACGGGAAGCATGCCCAGGGGGCCTCTTGTCGGCTCTTTGTGGCAGCCGCCCTCAGTAGCCTCACCTAGCCACTATAAACACAGTGCTAGCCACAGCTATGATCCAGGAGCCTTCCTTGATGCAGATTTATATCAAATGAACTGAGGGATTGTTTTCACAGCCCACAACCCTTTCACTGTACCTCGGCGCTAGCCGCCACTGTCCTGAGTAGGTTTCGCGGCCAGCAGCACCTGCACCTCCACCTCGTCCTGCACCTGAATCCTTCCGGCAATGTTCGGCGGAGGGATTTCCAGGTCATCCCAGGTGAAGGTGGTCCGTCCCAGGATAAACAGGGTGTCGGGGTCGAGGCGCGCCTCCACGTCGAAGGTGAGGGGTTTGGTAACGCCGCGAATGCTCACCTCTCCTGAAACCTGCCTCGTGATAACTTCACCCACGGGAACGGGCTCAGGTAGTTGGCCGAGATCCTTGACGGTGAAAGTCAAAATGGGGTTGTTGGGAAACATCTTCTCTCTGATGTACCGGTCGCGCCGCTCCTGGTCGCTGGCCAGTTGATGCAAGTCGATGTTGATGACGGACGGCTGGCCATCAAGATGCACCTCTCCAGAGAGGGCCATAGTCCGCACCACCGCATCGTTGGGCAGGGGAAGACGAGCCAGCTTTTCCTCCACAGTGAAGGTAGCTTCGGAACCCTCTCCAACTACATAGGTAACGCCCAAGACTTGCCCCGGCCCTGATGGAGCAGGCTCTGTTGGCTCTGGAGTCGACGTCGAAGGCTCTGTAGAGGGAGTGCTGGTTGGCGCTAAGAGCCCCTGCGCTGGGGTAGAGGTAGACGCGGGGGTCGGCGAGGCATCTGGACCAGTCGCTGACCCTCCCGTGGACGTGGGGGCGGGAGGCAGCGTTGCGGTGGCCGATGTTCCGCATCCGACCAGCAGAACAGCTAGAGCCACGGCCAGGCTTGGAATCAGCGCGCCCCGAAGCCGGGCCTTGTTCGTGATCTCCAGCATAGAAGTTCCTCCACGCGTTATCGTTATGTCCAGTGATCCGAGGTCAAGATGAACTCGTCTGCCCCAATGGCGGGGGGTTGAGTCCAGTTGGAAGAAGCCGGTGGCGGAAGCTCCAAATCACCGCTTTTCTCGTCGCCCTGACCTGCCAGCCCAATTCCCAGGGCGAGGGCCAGAAGGACGGTGGCAATTGCCGACCAGTATCTGCGGCGCAGGGGAATTCCCTCGATCACGATGATGAGCAGGGCGGTCAGGGCAAAGACAATAGCGGCCAGCGGCAGGACGAAAGCGATAAAGCGTTCCAGCTGGGTTTCGCCTCCCAGAGTGATGAGGGCCACGACCGCGAAGATAGCCGACCATATCAGCGCAAAGTGCTTAGGGCGGGTCGGCGTATTGCCTATTAGTCGCCGAATGACGCCAGCAAGAACGCCAGCAAGAAGCGAACCGATCATTACCGTGGCGCTGTTCAAAAGTATGTCATCCGGTGAGCGCAAGGGCAGTGAGACCAGCACGGCTACCACCGCAGCAACGGAGCCGGCAGTCAGACCCGCGATCACCACTACCCCTTTGGACGCGAGGTCTTTTCAGTCGGGCCAGTGAGAAACGGCGCCAAGTCTTGGTCCTTCAGAAACCCTCCCATCGCTGCCGAGGCCATCTCCAATACAGCCACTAATCTAGACGAAAGTTTGCTGTTGGCACCTGCCAGATTTTTCGGGCACTATGTCGGGATTCCCCAGATCAAATTGGTAGCCCTGAACGTCCGACCCTCAGAGATATTTCGAACTATAAAACGGTATCCTGAGCGCGTCAACTGCTATCCGATCCACTCAATTGCTCCACCTCGAGGAATCGCAAGATTTGGAGGTCATAACGGGCCTGAGGAGCCTGGCTAGATTGTCGCCCGCAAGGTTAGCCCCTGACATCGGCTTCCACGAACGGTAACCGCACCTACATGTACATGCAAGCGGGCCACCGGTTCCTTCCTATTCGTCAAAGGATCGGTTCGTCAAAGGACCGGCGACCCGGCGCCAAGAGGTCAGTCCCACCTGGCAGGTCAACCGTGCTGCCCGGTCAGCCGGGCGGGCAAGGGGCCGGTGACAGCGCCGGTTCGTGCCTGGGCCAACTGGCCAAACTGCCGACGGCCTTCCACCGCCGCAGTTCCGTTCACTGCCCGTGACCCTAATAATAGCGTGTGAACGGAAACGCCGTCCTGCCTCGCCCAGCTTGCGACAGCGCGTACTTGAAATGCTGTCCGACATAAAGTAGAGTACATGCATGGGCAAGCGAATGGGTCGACCGCCAACGGGCCACCAGCCGCGCCTGTCAGTGCGGATGGAGCCGGAAGCACTGCGGCTTGCCAACGAGCGGGCGAAGGCAGCAGGCAAGACGGTGGGCCGATGGCTCGAAGAGGCAATTGACGAGAAAGCGGCACGTGAGCGGGAAGAGGGAAACAATGCCTGATTCTCGTTCGTGCCCGAAGCTGTCTCCCAAGCTCAAGCCTTACTTCGAGCAGTTTTCTCGCTTCGCGAAGAAGTCTGTCCTCCACCCGAGGGATTGGGGCAGTTCTACGAGTTCATATCCAACGCCCACGGCTTGCGTTCGAAGCTGACAGCTATGGATGTCAAACACCTTCTGGTGAACGAGGGCTTCGGTGACAAGTACGCTAGCTATCTGGCAGACGTGTATAGCCACGGAAGAGACATCATAAAGGTGTATCGGGGCAGCGTCCCACACGGTGCCACGGACAGGTGGGCAACGTAGTCAATGCAGCGAGAAAACGAGCGGAGGCCAACAATGCAGACTAAGACGCCATCACTGCGGCAGATAGCTGCCGAGCTAGAAATCTCCCCGGCTTACCTGTCCTACATGGTCAACGGCAAGCGGCCATGGCGGCGCGATTTGTACCAGCGGTACATGGGCGTTGTTAACACTTTTGTTAACAGTGAGGGGGCGAGTGTTAACAAGCCAACAAGGCCGCTACCCCAAAAGAGAGCCTCAATAGGCCTGAATTGGAGTGGTGGAGGTGAAGGGAATCGAACCCTTGGCCCCCTGCATGCAAAGCAGGTGCTCTCCCGCTGAGCTACACCCCCACGTATTTCCTAGCTAAGGACAGCACATAACTGGTTGACTGCCTGGTTTGGCATGTACTACAATGCTAGGAAAGCAGATAACTGGACAATTCTTAAGCGGTATCATGATTAGGTCAGCACATTACTGTACAAATCATTGAGCGGATCGTGGTGGAGTGAATCATGGTTGAAACGGCTTCTCCGATGGCAATTATAGCAGGCGGTGACCTGGCTGTTAATATGGCTTCCTTTTGCCGTCATCTCCGGGCGGAGAACTTGAGCCCGAGGACCCAGGAGACCTACACCGAAGCGGTGCGCCAGTTTGCCCGGTTCGTCGCTAGCCAAGGGATGCCGCAGGACGTGGCCAATATACGGCGGGAGCACGTCGAGGCTTTTATTGCTGACTTGCTGGACCGCTGGAAAGCGGCCACCGCCAGCAACCGGTATCGTGGCCTCCAGATGTTCTTTAAGTGGTTGACCGAA
>PVBE011842294.1_pt1 | contig 34038 bp, 34 predicted proteins | sample 1631181 | NCBI WGS metagenome assembly PVBE01 (sample SAMN08397723, study PRJNA350692) | Marine metagenome, whole genome shotgun sequencing project. | isolation source: water | place: Pacific Ocean | collected 2012-04
AGCATGGCATATTGTTTCTGAATTGTCTGAAACACACCCTTGCTATATTGTCAGGTTGGTGCAGGAAGAACCCAGCTTCCGGGTTGGCTGGCTGCGCGATGGGGTCTTAACCTTCTTAACAACTTTATGAGCAGACTCTACCTAAGTTACAGTGAAACCAGATTCAATCAAGTGGATGCAGAAGGCGATATTCTGTCACGATTCAATATCGATGACTTCTCATATGGTGCATTCATCGGTGCGGAAATGTCGAATGTCGCAATGTTCGGCGTCGGAATTGAAAAACATGTAGGACACGCTGACACATTCGTTGGCGCAGACCAGGGAACCACCCACTTCAGGGATCGCAACACTTTTGTGTTGTTGGAGTATGATACCTTGGACAATCTTTACTTTCCCAACAGAGGTATGCTGGCGAGCATTCGTTACGACAGCGTCAAACCGGAAGTCAGACAGTCGAACGACTTCGATCTGCTTTCCGCTTCTCTTCTCAAGGCTGTGAAGTTTCGCGACAACAGTTTGTTGCTGGGCACCGAGTATGCGCGCAGCTCAGACCCAGTGATCGAACCGCTGTTTCAAAGCAGCCTTGGCGGCTTTCTACATCTATCCGGTTTTCCCGAAAATGCGCTGGTGGGCAGCAACCTGCTATTCAGTAGGTTGACCTACCTGCACCGTCTCGATGAACAGAGCTTCCTGCCGGTGGACCTGCCTGTCTACCTGGCCCTGTCGGTCGAAGCCGGCAACGTCTGGCTGGATAATTCCGACATCTCCGGTGGCGATCTGATCTATGCCGGATCTCTGATGCTGGGCGTGGACAGCCCCCTCGGCCCCCTTTACATCGGCTATGGTAAAGCGCAGGAAGGGGCCAGCTCTTTCTATCTAAGGCTGGGACGGGTGTTCTAGGTCACACCGTGAGTGCCAATATCTACGAATTGTTCGCGTCTCGGTTTCCTGCCGGGGACAACAGCGTGTTTCTGAGAAGCGATGTCGGTGTTTATAGCTATGCCGATCTGCACAACGAAAGTGCCAGATACGCACGTTTTTTCACTGGTCTCGGCCTCAAGAAAGGCGATCGGGTCGCCGTGCAGGTGGATAAGACACCCCACTGTCTGTTTGCCTACTTCGGCTGTCTTCGGGCCGGTCTGATCTATTTGCCCTTGAATCCCGCTTACCAAAGCGGCGAGCTCGAGTATTTTCTGAACGACAGCGAAGCGACGCTCTTTGTATGTCGCAGCAATGACCTCGCGAAGATCGACACCATCGTTGGCAATCTGAAAACAAAGCCGCAGATACTGACGTTGGGCGAAACGGATACGGGCAGCTTGGTCGACGAATCGCGCGATTCGGCCGCTGAGTTTGCCACGGTTCAATGTGGCAAAGATGATCTGGCCGCGATTCTCTACACCTCCGGAACAACAGGACAACCGAAGGGGGCGATGATCAGCCATGGCAATCTGGCCAGCAATTGCCTGGTCCTGCACAAGAGCTGGGGATGGCGACCCGGCGACGTCATGCTTCACGGCCTGCCGATATTTCACGTCCATGGCCTGTTCGTTGCCAGCCACGTTGCCATTCTGAACGGCAGCGAGATCATATTCCTGCCTGGATTCGATGTGTCGCGGGTCCTTGCCGAGCTCCCCGCATCGACCGTCTATATGGGGGTCCCCACGCACTACACCAGGCTGCTGGCGGAGCCGGCACTTACCCGAAACGTCTGCAGCAACATGCGTCTATTCATATCGGGTTCGGCACCCTTGCTTGAAAAGACGTTTCGCGAATTCCAGCAACGCACCGGCCACACCATTCTGGAAAGGTACGGCATGACCGAGACCGGCATGAATTGCTCCAATCCGCTCGCGGGCACACGTAAGCCGGGCACCGTCGGCCCGGTTCTCGAAGGGGTCAGTGCCAAAAACGTCGATGATGAGGGCAACGAGCTGTCGGTCAATGAAACGGGAAACCTTTTGATCAAGGGAGAAAACGTATTCAAGGGTTACTGGCGCATGCCGGACAAGACCCGGCAGGAGTTCACCACGGATGGGTTCTTCAAGACCGGGGACCTGGTCACGATAGATGACGAGCAGTACGTAACCATTGTTGGCCGCAATCGGGATCTCATTATCAGTGGCGGCCTGAATGTCTATCCCAAGGAGGTGGAACAGGTTATCGATCAGATGCCGGGAGTGCAGGAGTCGGCAGTCATCGGTCTGCCTCACGACGATTTTGGCGAGGCGGTCACTGCCATTGTGGTTGCTTCCTCAATCGATGTGACTGAAGCTGCCGTCATTGACTTTCTGAAACAGAAGGTGGCCAACTTCAAGGTTGCCAAGCAGGTCTTTTTTATCGATGAACTTCCCCGCAACTCCATGGGCAAGGTGCAGAAAAACCTGCTTAGGGAGCAGTTCGGGTGAAACCCGGCAAGCCCCTGGCAAGCATGCTTTGACAGACAAGTCGCATCGGGCATACACTGCCGTTTCTGAGCCGCGAGCCACATGACGAGGAGATCAGGATGAGCACTGCAATCAACGCCGAAAACCTGGACAAAAGGGAATGCGTGGAGCAGGACAACCTGCTGATCGGTCCACTGCTAAAGCCTCGCAACACTGCCCGAAGCGCAGGTGCGGGAAGCATTCACGATGATGCAACCGCACAGAAACTAGGCTTTCGAGGTGGTACGGTAGCCGGTTCGCTGCATATGGAGCAGTTACCGCCACTACTCACCCGCACCTTCGGCGACAGGTGGTGGCAGACGGGGGGAATGTCCCTCTATTTCCGTTACGCTACGACCGATCTCGAAGCCGTTCGCTGCTTCGCCAAGCTTGATACAAACCTGCAAACGGTGGACAAGGCCCAGACAAACATCTGGATCGAAGACAGTGAGGAGCACTTGATCGCTGAGGGAACTGCCTCAATCGGTGGTGCGGATATTCAGTCTGCCCTGCGCTTGCGTATCGCGGATGTACCGCGCGCAACTGATCTGCGCATCCTTAAAGATATGGTCGTGGGTGACAGCAGCAGTCCGCATCCGGTGCGAATTTCCCGTGATCAACTGGCAGGCAGACTGGCGGTGATTACCGAACCCCTCGACGTGTACAACGGTGACAAACCCTATCTGCCCCCCAGTACGATGGTTCAGGCCATGCGTGCCTGCGAAGCCGACGTACTGGTCAGGCACAAAGATATCGGTGTGGGACTGTTCGGGGCCATTGAAGTACAACACATAAACGGCCCCGTATACGCTGAACACGACTACACCTGCCTTACTACAGTCCTTGCGGTCAGTGAAACGCCAAAGACGGAATATGTCTGGTATGAGAGCCTGCTGACGGATGCAGAATCTGATTCGAAGGTTGCCAGTATGCTGATGATGCTGCGCTTTATGAAAGCCTCATCGGCCCTCTGGCAATAGCTTCTTAAGAAGAGATTCATAGCTGTCAATTCCATTAATGGATCGCCCTCCTGATGATGAACCTCGGGATACTAGCGTCCCATACCGGCACCAATTTTCAATCTATCCTGGATGCATGCCGAAAGGGTATCCTGGCTGCCAGGCCGGTCGTGGCCATCAGCAACAACAGCAATTCGATTGCGCTGCAAAGGGCTGCCGGCGCAGGGGTGCCATCGTTCCACCTGAGCGGTAAAACACATCCGAGGCAAGAAGATTTGGATGAAGCAATACTGAATACCTTGCGGGACCACGACGTGGAGTTGGTTGTCCTGGTGGGTTATATGAAACATCTGGGACCCGCTACCCTCGATCATTACCAAGGCAGAATCATCAATATCCATCCATCCTTGTTACCCAAGTATGGAGGCAAGGGGAAGTACGGCATGCACGTTCATGCGGCTGTGTTGGCAAACGGCGACTCTGAGAGCGGCGTTTCCATCCATCTGGTGAACGGCGAGTATGATGCAGGCCCCGTGATCGCCCAGAGAAAGGTGCCGGTACTCGCCGACGACACACCGGAATCGTTAGCAGCAAGAGTACTTACCCATGAACACGAGTTCCTGGTTGAAACACTGGTAAGAATCATCGAGAAGGAAATCGATCTGACTGAGTTCGCTGGATGATCGAGGAGAAATTGCCATGACATCTTCAAGAGCGCCAATTCGTCTGCTGACCTGTGAATCGGGACGTTCCTTTGCGGAGCAAGTTGCCGAATCCATGGGTCTAAGCCTGGTTCCATCCAAGGAGGTCTGGTTTGCCTGTGGCGAAGGCAAGCTGGAGATCAATGCCAATGTCAGAGGTCATGACCTCTACATCATCCAGTCAACAGTCGGAGATATGGATGAATTGTCTGTCTATGACCGTTTTGTGATGTTGCTCCACGCCGTGGAAGCTGCCGCTCTGTCGGATGCGCAGTATATCACCGCGGTATTGCCCTACTTCCCCGGTGCACGTCAGGATAAGAGAAAGGGTCGCACCAGAGAGGGCATTAGTGCCGGACTATTTGCCCGCATGCTGCAGAGCGCAGGAGCGAATCGTGTATTGACGGTAGAAATCCACAACGATGCCATCGCCGGTATGTTCAATCCGGCGATCACGCACCTGGAGAACGTTTTTCTGACCCGGCACCTGTCGCGGTGGCTTAAAAAGAAAAAGCTCACCGGTGATGTCGTGGTGGCACCGGATGTGGGTGGCCTGGAACGAGCCAGGCGGTATGCAGAGGAGCTGTCGGCGGACCTCGCTGCACTTTCCAAGGAACGGGACTACTCGCAGCCGAATCTGGTTACGCGGGCGACCCTGATCGGCGATGTCCGGGAGAGAGATATCCTCCTGGTGGATGACATCATCGACACGGCTGGCTCGGTAATCGCATCCATCAGCGAACTCAAGACTCATGGTGCAAAGGATATCATCGTTGTCTGCGCGCACCCGGTTCTTTCAGGCCCGGCTCTTGATAACCTCACCCAGATCAATGCGCAAGCCAAAGAGGAGGGATGGCGATTTCAACTGGTTGGCACCAGTACCATCGATCACGCCAAGGCACCGGATTGGTACTCATTCTTCCCCATAGAGGAATTGCTGGGCACCATCATTAAGAAGATAAATTCGCGCGGCAGCGTCACCAGAGTCTACGAAGGACGTTAGTGTACTGTCCCACAATTACGAGGCCTTATTCGCTGGCCTATTTTGTCCCTGGACTTCGTTGCTCGTCCTTATGGGTGCCCAACCCACGGCGTCCTCGCGCCTTGCCAGGAACAAAATATGCCGACCGAATAATGACCACCTAATTGTGGGACAGTACACTAGTAGTCTTTCAATTTTATATTGACGGATACAGTGATTTCAGTTTTATTCGTGCATCCTCGGTCGCAAAACGCCAGTTAACTGTAGCACAAGCTTGGTTCCGCGCCTCAGTCCATGCGTTAACCTCCGTTCGCACCGTTTCGATATCTCCTAAACGCCGACTAAAACATTGCCGCCCCAGCACGCTGAATTCACATTCCGCGATGTTCAACCAACTTCCATGTTTCGGTGTATAGACAAACTCCAATTTATCTAACAATCCTCGCGCGACCTCTGGCTCAAACGCTTTATATAATGAAGCGCCGCAATGCGTATTCAAATTATCCATCACAAGGGTAATCCTCCTGGCATCAGCAAAATCATTCTCCACCAACTCCCGCACGCCTTCAGCCCATTGTAATGCCTTGTGATTGTCTGCTACATCCATCCGTCGCCAACCAATAAATGGCGCATAAAACTGCATCACATGGGCGACACCGTTACGCTCATATTCGGCATCATAGCATTCAAGTTGCCCGGGCCTAGCTGGTAACCCAGGTCGCACTTCCTTCACACATTGGACACTGGTCTCATCCATGCAGACCACTGGATAGTCTGCATCAAGTAGTCGCTTGTAAACATCCAATACCTGCTCCATCGCACAGACGAACGCCGCATCCTCCTGCGGCGCAATGCACCACATCTTTTTCAGCCAGGGCTTAAAGGCGTTTTTTTAAAACTTGTCTTACCGTTTCGTGGGAAATAGATTCCACAACACCTAACTCAACCAGCCGATTACCCAACATATGCAACGTCCAACGGGACTGGCCAGATGGCGGATCACCACACATCAATGCAATCAATTGTGCTTCGCCATCTCCATCAAGGGTTCGACTCTTGTTCCGGATGCGCTCTTTACGCTCAAGTGCTGCATCTAGCCCTTCCTCAACGCAGCGTTGTCGCAATCGCGAGACGGTTCGATGATTCACGCCGACACGCTCTGCAACCTCACTATCAAGCATCCCAGGTCCTTCGTCGCCTTCATCAGCGCACAGCAATATTTGCGCGTGCGTGCGTCGATAAGCAGCCGCTTTGCCTTTGAACACCAGATCTTCTAGTGCTTGCCTTTCTTCTACTGTTAGCCTCACGACAAATTTCTTTTTCATATGCTTTCTCAAGATGTTGCTGGACAATGTTGAGAAGTCACTTTAACATTAGGTGGCATCAAAATGAAGCACTACTAGGTCGATGGGGCTTTGGGAATGCCAGTGGGGCATCGGGAAATAGCGTGCTCTTTATAGCCAGGTTCATCAAGCCTTCTTGAAATCTCCGCCCGGTTTGGATAGTTTGCACAGTTTGGCACGATCATCTACTTGAACACGGTCCTTCAATCTGGGAGCAACCTCGGAATCGGCGATGCAGATTGCCTGGGAAGTTGGCCCCCGGCAAGCACAATGCCGCCGGCTAACCACGCACCGACGATCCATCTGACCTGGAGGTAGGACCCATGGACTTTGACACGCAATCGATCGAGAGCCTCTACGGTGATCATGTTGAAGCACTGAACCAGCGTTATGCACAGGCCATCGAAGAGACCTCCCTGAGGGGTGTGCTGATCGATGCTGGTAAACCCCGTACGACGTTTCTGGACGATCAAAGCTACCCCTTCAAGGTGAATCCCCACTTCAAAGCCTGGTTGCCCTTGCTCGACAATGAGCAGAGCATGCTGCTGGTCACACCCGGTGAACGACCTAAACTGTTCTACTATCAGGCGGACGATTACTGGTACAAACCGGCGGCGGATGCCCAGGGGTTCTGGACCGAACCATTCGATATTCATCCAATCGGTTCCCCCCAGGACGCGCACAATCTACTCGGCCCCACGGCAGGATTGGCTTTTATCGGTGAGAACAGCGACCTCGCCGAAGAGTGGCAGATCGAGGAGATCAATCCGGACTCTCTGCTCAACCCGCTGCACTTTGAGCGCATAAACAAGACCGCCTATGAAAAGCGTTGCATCCTGGAGGCCAACCGTATCGGCGTGCAGGGACACCGAGCTGCGCAGCAGGCATTCAGCCGTGCAGAGTCGGAATTTGAAATCCAACATGCGTACCTGGCTGCGACTGCGCAAAGAGAGCAGGAAAATCCCTATGCAGCCATCGTAGCCATCAATGCCAACAGCGCTGTTCTGCATTACCAGCACTATGAAACGTCTCGACTGCCGCAGCAACATCTGCACTCCATGCTGATCGATGCGGGCGCCCAGTATAATGGCTACGCGGCTGACATTACCCGTTGCCATGCGTTTCGCCCCGGCCTTTACCGGGATCTCATTCAGGCCCTCGATAGCGAACAGCTGGAGCTCATCGCTGCAATCGAGTGTGGATTGCCGTTTCTGGATCTTCACAAGCAGATGCAACTGCGCCTTGCCACGCTCTTGCGTGAGTTCAAGCTGACGGATTTGCAGCCCGAGGATATGCTGGCAGAAAACCTGACTTTTACTTTTATGCCCCATGGCTTGGGCCACTATCTTGGGCTGCAAACCCACGACGTGGGCGGGTACCTTCAGGATAGACGGGGCACGCTGCAGCAGCCGCCGGAAGCGCACCCGACGTTGCGAATAACGCGTAACATAGAGGACGATCAGGTATTTACCATTGAACCAGGCATTTACTTCATTCCCAGTTTGCTGAACGGCCTCAGAGAATCGGAGCATGCCGGCGCGTTTAACTGGGACCGGATCGAGTCGTTGCTACCTTGTGGCGGCATCCGCATAGAGGACAATATCTGTATCGATGCCGGGAACGTTCACAACCTGACACGTACCTGCTTCCAGGAACTCGATTCATGATCCAGTTAGCGCATCATGACGATCAGGCGGCGCTGGAATGAGGTCGCCTCAATTGACCGTGCAGCGGATTTTCAGCGAACCGGATCTGAACGGTTCCGCACCCGTTGCATTACGCTTTTCCCCAGACGGTCAGCGGATCAGCTATCTCAGGAACAGTAGTGAGAGCATCGAACGACTCGATCTCTGGACGTACAGTGTCGACAATGGCAGCGCCAGCGTGCTGGTCAGATCCGACAGTCTGGTTTCTAACGATCGTATTCTTTCGGACCACGAGAAAGCCAAGCGGGAAAGGCAGCGGATTACAGCCAGCGGCATCATTGAATACCACTGGTCACCCAACGGTGATGCGCTGATCTTTCCGGTCGATGGCAATTTGTTCCACTTGGACCTGTCCTCTGACGACAACTCACTGCGTCAACTCAGCGATGACTCCACCTTCGAAACCGATGTTCAGTTCTCGCCCCAGGGTAACTACGTTAGTTTCGTACGCGATCAGAACATCCACCTCATTCAGCTGGACGGGACATTGGTGCACCGTCAACTGACATTCGACGGTGCGAATACTGTAGCCAACGGGGTTGCAGAATTTATCGCCCAGGAGGAAATGCACCGATTCAGCGGCTATTGGTGGTCTCCCGATGAACAGCATATGGCCTTCATCCAGACCGACGAATCCGATGTGGCCGTATCACAGAGATATGAGATCGATGCTGACGACTTCAAGGTGTTTGATCAACGTTACCCCTACACCGGCACTGCCAACGCACGGGTAAGGCTGGGCATAGCATCGCTACAGGAAGATTCGATTCGCTGGCTGGATCTGGGCGGGCGTGATGACATCTATCTGGCCAGAGTGGACTGGCTACCTGACCATCTAACGTTGGCGGTTCAGATCCAGGCGAGGGATCAGAAGACGCTGCAACTCTACTTTTATGACACGAGCGACGGCGAGCGTCGGCTCATTCTAACGGAGGACTCAACAACCTGGATTAATCTACACAACGATCTAAGATTTCTAAAATCGTCGGGGAGATTTATCTGGGCTTCAGAACGCAGCGGCTACAAGCACCTGTATCTATACGAACTGGATGGTACGTTGATTCGGCCGCTCACGTCCGGGGAGTGGCCGGTCAGTCAGATGAAAGGGGTGGATGAGAAAAATGAACGCATCTATTTCGAGGGCTTCCTGCAATCACCAACGGAAAAGCACCTGTACAGCGTCGCGCTGCAAACGCCGGAGCATCCACCACCGCAACTAACCGAGGAACCGGGTTGGCACGATGTGGAGATTAGTCTGGACTGTCGTCACTACATAGATCGACATTCCGATACGGCAACACCTCCTCGCGTATCGCTGCATCGAATAGATGGCGAACGCCTGGATGATCTGGAGTCTAATTCACTGCGCCGGGGACACCCATATTTCCCTTTTCGAGAGCAGCATGCAGAGATCCGTTTCGACACGCTGCCGGCAGCGGACGGACAGCCACTTCACTTTCGGATCACGCGACCTGAACCATTTGATCCTGACCGCCGTTATCCCGCGATCGTCCTGGTATATGGCGGACCGGGAGTACAGCGGGTCAAAAACGAATGGGGCAGTCTATGGAATCAGTTTCTGGCCAGGCAGGGGTACGCACTGTTCGAATTGGACAATAGAGGTGCCAGCAATCACGGCAAGGCGTTTGAGGATCCCATCCACGGCGAGTTGGGCAGGGTAGAGACCGCCGATCAACTGGTTGGCGTGGAATACCTAAAATCCCTGTCATGGGTGGATGAGGATCGACTCGGCGTCTTCGGCCACAGCTACGGTGGCTATATGACCCTGATGCTGATGATGAAGGCTGGCGGGGTATTCAAAGCCGGGGTGGCCGTCGCACCGGTCACCGACTGGCGGCTCTATGACACCCACTACACAGAACGATATCTCTCCCACCCGAAACTCAATGCTGCCGGATACGAGCAAAGCAACGTCTTCCCCTACATCCAACAGCTCCAGGGGGAACTGCTGATCATGCACGGCATGGCAGACGACAACGTGCTCTTCACCAACAGCACCAAGCTTTTCAAGGCCCTGCAGGATGGAAATCACAAGTTCGAGATGATGACCTACCCCGGCAGCAAACACGGGCTCGGCGGCAGGAGAGTCAATATCCATCGCTTTGAAACCATTGCACGGTTCTTCCGCAGAACGCTGCAGAGAGGAAGACCTGATGGCAGCTGATATTTCGATTCGAGGGGCAAACACAGCAGATATCGAAGTCCTGGCTGAATTTAACATGGCCATGGCACTGGAAACCGAAGGCAAGGTACTGCCGGCCGATGTAATTCGCGCTGGCGTCGGCGCTCTTTTCGAGAATCCGCAGTTGGGTTTCTACAGCATGGCACTGGTCGCTGATAGACCAGCGGCAGCACTGATGATAACCACCGAATGGAGCGACTGGCGCAATGGACTGTTTTGGTGGATTCAGAGCGTTTACGTCAAACCGGATTATCGACGGGCGGGTGTCTTCCGGCGACTGTACCAATCTATACGGGACCAGGCGATCGCGAGACCGGATGTATGTGGATTGCGGCTCTATGTGGAACGGGAGAATGTGGCTGCACAACAGACGTACTTGAAGATGGGTATGGTGGAGACCGCCTATCGATTGTTTGAGGAGGAATTCTGAACGGCAAGTTGACTACATGGTGTGGGTGCTGTTGGTTGAATTGAGTGACCCTGCCAGGTAGGTCTCGATCTTGTCCTTTGCCAGGTTGTCCGGGTCCGTGAACTGGATGCCTACCCCGGCAGTGTGCGGGCTTTTCACCCCTTTCTTGGCCACCCAGATGACCTTGCCGGCTAAAGGAATCTTCTCCGTTTCATCCATCAGATTGAGTAGAATAAAGACCTCTTCACCCAAGGTGTACTCCACCTTGTTGCTGAGGAACAGGCCACCGTTCTTGACGAAGGGCATGTACATACTGAACAGTACCGCTTTGTCCTTGATGGTCATGGCCAGCATCGATTTCTTGGCGCCGCCTCTTCCTAATCTACCCATAGTGCACACCTGCATTTACGTTAATTGAATTCTGCATCACGATCGGCGATTCCTCAAGTTCTAATGTCGTGCCAGGCCGGACCACTGAATCATCAGGTTTTCGACGATCAGCAGCTTGTTGGGATTGTTGGGACCGATCAACGCGGTCCTTTCCTCAGCCACGCGATCCATAAAGTCGATAAGGTTACGCCGCTCAAGGCGCATACAAATCAGATTAAAAAGATCAATCATGTCTTTGTTTTTTATGCTTTTTTCGTCCTTGGTCATCAGCAAACGCAAGAGATCATGCAACCAGAATGAGAAGATGTCCAAGAGTTCCAAGGCATCGTAGGACATCAGTTCGGCGGCGACCTCCGTGGCGACCCCGTCGCCCTGCCAGATCCTCTTTAGTCCTTCCGCCAGCGCTTTACGCTGTGCCAGAAACTCTGCCCCGGCAAACTCCACCGCGAGCAAGGGTCTGTCCTGACTGAAATCGAGCAATAACTCTGCGGTAGAGCGATCCGTTAGATTGTCTGCCAGCCAGGGAAGCGACACGACTCTACTTGGGGGGCTGAAATTCAGTCGCTGACAACGGCTACGCACGGTAGCCAGCAACGCACTAACCCGGTCGCAGACCAATATCAACAAGGTGTTGGGTCGGGGTTCCTCGAGACATTTCAGCAGGGCATTACCCGCATTGATATTGATGCGATCAGAGGGATGGACGATGACCACCTTGTAACCGCCCTGCTGCGATGTCTGTGCTACCCAAACGATCAGTTCCCTGATTTCATCGATACGGATGGCGGCACCCGGTTTCTCGGGCTCAATCACAACCAGATCCGGATGCGTTCCCGCTTTCAGGAGCCGGCAACCTGCACATTGGTTGCAGGGACGTCCGCCAGCGGGAGTACGGCACAGCAGCAATGCGGCGACCGTGAGCGCAAAGCCTCTCTTGCCCAGCCCCGACTGACCTGCCAGCAGCAGCGCATGGGGTAGTCGATCCGTTTCTATCTGGCTGACCACCTGAGCATATTGCTGCGCTTGCCAGGGATAGATTTCAGGTTCAGTTTCACTGAGGGTTGACATCTAGTTATTACTTTATATTCAATCGCTTAGAACATGTTCGTCAAGTATTTTAGCAAGTGACTGCTGGACCTTCTCCAGCGCTGCCGTGGTTGCCACCACGTGACAGCGATGCGGGTATCTCTCCGCTCGCCGCAGGTAATCCTGCCGGACCCTCTCAAAAAACAGCCGTTCCTCCTGCTCGAATCGATCCTTGGCACTGCGTTCTTCGGCCCTCTGCAATGCACGCTCCACCGTCAGATCCAAGATGATGGTCAGATCCGGCTCGAAATCATCCAATACCAGCGTTTCCAGCACCTGGATCTGCTCCTCAGGGATCCCCCTGCCGCCCCCCTGGTACGCATAGCTGGAATCGGTGAACCGGTCGCACAGCACCCACTCTCCCCTTGCCAAGGCCGGTCTGATGACGCTCGAGACATGTTGTGCCCGGGCCGCAAACATCAGCAGTAATTCCGTCACAGCATCGACTTCTTCCGCCCTCTCTTGCAGCAGCAAGGCTCTAATGTCTTCTGCCAATGGAGTGCCGCCGGGTTCGCGGGTACGCACAACGACGTCCACGCCATGCTGCATGAGGTAATTCTCAATGAACTCGAGGTTGGTCGTCTTGCCAACTCCTTCTATTCCCTCGACAGTGATAAAACGCCCGGCTTTCATTCTTCTGCTGCCCCCCTTCTACCATGCTTTTGGCCCCCATCCAGCTGGTATTTTCTCACCGCTTCGTTGTGCTCCGCCAGCGTATCCGAGAACTGCGACGTGCCATCCCCCCTGGCGACGAAATAGAGGCTGCTGGCATCTGCCGGGTGCAGCGACGCGTGAATGGCGGCACGACTTGGATTGCTGATCGGCGTCGGCGGCAGACCGTAGTGAACATAGGTGTTGTAGGGAGTGTTGCCCTCGAGGTCTACTCTACGAAGATCTCCGGAGAATTCACTGCCCAATCCATAGATTACAGTCGGATCCGACTGCAGGCGGAACCCTTGTACCAGTCTGCGGATAAACACCGCAGCAATACGAGGGCGGTCCGTCTGTAATCCCGACTCCTTCTCCACGATGGAAGCCAGAATCAAGGCTTGGTAAGGAGTCTTGAAGGGCAGATCGGCAGCGCGAAGGAGCCACTCGTCGGCGAGGATCTTCTGCATTCGTTTGTAAGCAGTGGCCAGTATGCTCACGTCTGAAGTTCCGCTTTCGTAGTTGTAGGTGTCCGGGAAGAAGCGCCCCTCCGGACTCTCACCCGAGTGCTGCAATCTGGTCATAACATCCGCCGCGCTCAATCCGTACAGCTGGTGATCGATTCCGGGCTGACGGTGCAACCAATCAAGCAGCTGCTCGAACAACCATCCCTCCAGAAATGTCACCTGGTGTTGTATCACCTCGCCGCTTCGAACCTTCTGCAGGAATTGACGTGGTGTCATGCCGGTTGGCAGATAATACTCTCCCGCCTTTATGGCTCCATCACTTTCCGTCATTCTTCCGTACCAGGATAGCAACTTGCTGGAAGACAGTAGCCCGGTGGCTGCCAGATCATCAGCCAGGCTGGTTAGACCGGCACCCTCGGGGATCCGGTAGGTTTCACCCTCAGGCGATAGCTGCATCGGCGTGAAGAGTCCGTCCCACGTCCAGAAGCCGGTCATCAAGAAGACCATCACCGGTAACGACAGCAACACCAACCTGTATGACTTATTGCTGATTCTCATCACTTCGAAACACTTCATCGTGGCCTTGGGGCATACCCAGGTTGGACTGAATCATAAGCTGTAATCGATCGGTAGTCCTACCTTTTTGCCACGTCATGGGCTGTAAGAGCGCGTCATCTGACAGCCTTATCACCGGCCAGATTCCGGTCACGCTGTTGCATATGAATACTTCCTGGGCAAGTGCGAGATCATCAAGAGATATCGCCCGCTTACTGTTTTTCATACCCAGCCTGGTCGAGTGTTCAAGAATGTACCTTCGCATCACACCCTTCACGCCACACTCATTGAGGCAGGAAGTGATCAACTGACCCTCCTTGACCAGGAATAGATTACTCTTGGTCCCCTCGATGACGGCACCCCGTCCATCCCGCATCAGGCCCTCGCTGAAACCGGACCCTTGCCACTCACCCGTGGCCAACACTTGTTCGAGCCGGTTCAGGTGTTTGATGCCCGCCAGTCGCTCATTACGGCCGAGCGTCGTCCGGCACAATTTGACTGCTACGCCATCGCGGTGATTGGCGTAAGGGACTGTTGGAGCCTTAAAGTAACTAACAATTCGACTGGGGTTCTCGGAATGTCTCGGGTTATATCCCCTGCCACCCTCGCCTCTGGTGACGATAATCTTAATGATTCCATCCACCGCTGCATTAAGCCTTAGAACTTCAAGACACTCCTTACTCAGATTGGTCGAATCTGCAACAGACCAAGGAATGTTGAGAGTCTCACAACCAGTTTGCAGACGTTCAATATGATATCGCCAGAGGGGCATGTCACGGCGGACGACGGAAATAGTTTCAAACAGGCCGTCCCCGTAGGCAATGCCTCTATCGGTCACGGAGATCGACTCGAGCCGTCTACCATTTACGAGATGTTTCACTGGCTGATGTGCATTTGGATTTAGGGTCCCAGATCGGGTGCCCGTCTCACGTTATCTTGAAGCTAACACTTGGCATGGGCTTGACCACTTGTACTGGTCTATGTGGGACGGATTCGCGTAGCTGTCTCACCTCATTGCTCCCCGGGCTAACGGTTCCTCTTGTGCCTGATTGGCGCGCTACTCGTGCCTGATTGGCGCATTAATGGAGAGACACCGGCTAAAGCTTCTGAAACAGGAGCGTGCCATTGGTGCCACCGAAACCGAACGAGTTAGTGAGCGCAATGTCGATGTCCATCTGGCGCGCCTGGTGGGGGATATAATCCAAATCGCATCCCTCGCCCGGGTTATCCAGATTGATGGTGGGCGGCGCAACCTGATCCTTAACAGCTAATACGCTTACCACGGCCTCCACCGATCCGGCTGCTCCCAACAGGTGACCGATCATCGATTTGGTGGAACTGACGGCAATCCCGTCCGCCGCATCGCCCATCACTCTTCTGATGGCAATCGATTCTGCCACATCACCTAATGGCGTTGATGTCCCATGGGCGTTGATGTAGCTGATCGCATCCGCATTGAGTTGGGCATCCAGCAGTGCATGCTGCATGGAGGCAACAGCGCCGGAACCATCTGCTGGAGGGGACGTCATGTGGCTTGCGTCAGCACTCATGCCGAAACCCACCAGTTCACAGTAGATGTCTGCCCCTCTGTTGTTCGCGTGCTCGTATTCCTCCAGAACCAACGCGCCCGCACCGTCGCTGAGAACAAAGCCATCCCGGTCTTTATCCCACGGGCGACTGGCCGCTTCGGGGTCATCATTTCGACTCGAGAGCGCTTTCATGGCGGAGAATCCGGCCATGGTGGTCGGTGAAATCGACTTTTCTGCGCCTCCGGCGATCATCACATCGGCATCGCCGTAGGCGATCATTCTCGCTGAAAATCCAATGTTGTGAGTGCCGGTGGTACAGGCGGTGACGATGGCAATATTGGGGCCCTGGAGGCCATAGTGTATGGAAAGCTGTCCGGAAATCATGTTGATAATACTGGACGGCACAAAGAAAGGGGATACTCTGCCAGGCCCGCGATTGAGCAACACTTCATGACACTTCTCGATGGTGACAATGCCACCGATACCGGACCCAATGGCGACGCCAATGCGGTGCCGATTCCCGTCGGACACTTCCAGCCCGGAATCAGCGATGGCCTGAATTCCCGCCACCACACCAAACTGGATAAATCCATCCATTTTGCGGGCATCCTTGGCCGGTAAATAGTCTGCAATATCCAGCGGAGGAACCGTGCCACCAAAGCGAACCGGGAATCCCGTGGTATCAAAACTGTCAATCGGCGTAATGCCGCTCTTTCCCTCCAGCATGTTCTGCCAGGATTCATTCGCACTTACTCCGAGGGGAGTTAACATGCCAACGCCTGTAATCACTACTCTGCGCCTGGTCACGGCCACGACCTCCAGATCTCAACCATCACACACTGAAACCGAAAGCTCTGGAATGGCAAGCCCCAAAAGCAAAAGCCGCCCTGCTCGACGCAGATGCGGCTTTCCAATTCCCTTCCTGCGGATCAATTACGTATGAGCTTGTATATAGTCGATAGCTTCTTTTACCGTCGTTATCTTTTCAGCTTCTTCATCCGGTATCTCGGTCTCAAACTCCTCTTCCAGTGCCATCACTAACTCGACTGTATCCAAAGAATCAGCGCCCAAGTCTTCAACGAAAGATGCTTCAGGTGTTACTTCTTCTTCTTTCACGCCTAACTGTTCACAAACCAGTTTCACAACTCGTTCTTCTGTGGTACTCATACTTTGGGTCACTCCTACTCTGATGCAGTCAAACTGCGCTAGTTTAATGAAATGGTCCTCAAGGGATCAAGTAATTCAACTTAAAAAAGTGTGGCTATTCGGCAGGGAATCGCGATTATCGACCACACTAGTGCTTAAGACAATGGTTTTCGAGGTAAATCGCCGCGCACTAAGCCATGTGCATGCCACCGTTGATATGAATGGTCTGGCCCGTGATGTAGGCGGCCCGATCGCTCGCCAGGAAGGCAACCAACTCGGCAATTTCTGCCGGATTGCCGAATCTCGCGGCAGGCACTCTAGCGAGCAGTGCTTCACGCTGCTCCGACAGCGCTTGAGTCATATCCGTGTCAATGATGCCTGGCGCGACACAGTTTATCGTGATGCTTCTGGAAGCCAGCTCATTGGCGAGGGAACGACTGAAGCCTTCCATGCCGGCCTTTGCTGCGGCGTAGTTACTCTGACCAGGATTGCCCATACTCCCCACAACAGAGCTGATGTTGATGATCCTGCCCCATCGCTGCCTGGTCATTCCGCGTAGTGTTTTTTTGGTTACTCGGTATATGGAGGTCAGGTTTGTGTTGAGTACGTCATGCCACTCCTCATCCTTCATACGAAGGGCAAGATTGTCTCGGGTAATAGCAGCGTTATTTACCAGAATGAGAGGCGTGTCAAAATTATCCTTGATCTCCTCAAACAACTGATCGATTGATTCCCGATCGCCTATGTTCAATACTGAGCCAACGCCCTTGCCAACTCTTTTCAATTCCTCAGTAACACCGTTAGCTCCCTGCTGAGATGTTGAAGTACCAATCACAAACGCACCTTTAGATGATAGGTCAGCAGCGATGGCTTTGCCTATGCCTCTGCTTGCACCTGTCACCAGTGCCGTTTTGCCTTCAAATTCCACGATTGCATCGCCTCCTCAGTAACGCCCCATTCACACAGCAGCCAGTGTGGAATCAAGCGACTCCGGATCACTGATGACCTTCGAATCGACACTTTTTGCTATGCGTCTGTTTAGACCGGACAGTACTTTGCCGGGGCCGCATTCAATTACAGTGTCCACACCTTGAGACACCAGATACTCGACCGTATCCGTCCACAGTACAGCATGATCCATCTGCAGGACCAGATTCTCCCTGATCTTGTCAGGGTCTGCTTCCGGCTTTGCATGCACATTCTGCACGACCTCAAAGACAGGTTCTGTCAGCTCCATCCGATCAAGTGCCTCAGACATCTTTTCAGCAGCAGGTTGCATCAACTGACTGTGGAAAGGAGCGCTGACTGCAAGCAACATGGCTCTTCTCGCACCTGCTTGCTGACACGCTTCGATGGTTCTCTCTACGGCAGCCGTATGCCCTGCAATGACAACCTGACCTGGAGAATTAAAGTTGACAGCCTGAACAACTTGATCGACAGAAGACTGGTTACACAACTCCACCACCTGCTCGTCGCCCAGCCCCAATATCGCCGCCATACTGCCTACGCCCACAGGAACTGCCGACTGCATATACTGGCCACGTTTCCGTACCAGGTCCACCGCATCGGCGAAGCCAAGCACTCGTGCGCATACGAGGGCAGAGTACTCGCCGAGGCTGTGACCAGCGACGATGTCCGGTTGCCTACCCGATTTTTCCTGCCATAGTCGCCACAAGGCAATACTGGACGTCAACAGGGCTGGTTGAGTGAATTCCGTTCGATTCAGTTTTTCTGCCGGTCCGCCCTGAACCAGTTCCCACAGGTTGTATCCCAGCGCTTGCGATGCCTCGTCAAACGTACGGGCCACCGTTATCTCTTGAGCTGCGATGTCCGCCAGCATGCCCACGGCTTGTGATCCCTGCCCTGGAAAAACTATCGCTAGTTTCGCCATAGCCGCGCCTTCTTTGTTTGGTTGTACATTACGAATTCCGCATCCATTGCCAAGATTCTCTACTTACCTAACGAGGAAACAGCAGTTAGTGGTAGGCGTCTAGTACTTCATCAAGTCGTCTGGCAATCAGGTTTGGGACATCCTGCTCGGCTTCCCGTATTGCCACCTCGATTGCGTTGTAGAATCCGGCCTCGGTCGTATTGCCATGGCTCTTGACGACGACGCCCTGTAACCCCAACATGGTGGCGCCATTGTACTGCTCTGGTTTCAGTTTAGTTCGGAGTTTGTTGAGGGTCGGATTGGCAATCAACGCTGCGGCACGCGTAGCAACATTCTGTTCGAATGCGTCCTGGATCAGGTGGGCCACAAATTTAGCCAGTCCCTCGCTGGTCTTCAAGGCCACATTTCCCACCCAGCCATCGCATACAATCACGTCTGCCCCGCTTTGGTAGATCGCGTCTCCCTCCACAAAGCCGATGAAATTCAGGAACGCGTTGTCTCGGAGCAGTCCTGCGGTGACGTTGATCAGCTCGCCTCCCTTGATCTCCTCCTCACCGATATTCAAAAGACCCACGGTGGGTTTGTCGATGTTCTCCACAGCACCACACATCAAACTGCCCATGGCGGCGAACTGAATGAGGTTCTCCACCTCGCAATTTATGTTGGCCCCCAGATCAAGCAGGTAGCATCGCCCCCTGGTGCTTGGCATCGCTTTGATGATGGCAGGTCTGTCTATGCCGGCCAGCGTTTTCAAGAGGTGACGGCCGATGGCCATGAGGGCCCCTGTGTTACCTGAACTGACACAGGCGTCCGCTTCTGCGGATTTCACTTTACCGATAGCAAAGTGCATCGATGATTGGCGTTTGTGACGTAATACCAGCGCTGGTTTTTCGCCCATCTCGACGACCTGGGGAGCGTGGCATACTGAGATTCTGGCAAGGTCCACTGGCCCCTCACCCATCTCTTTCTCGATCAGTTGACGATCACCTACCAGATCGAGCTCGAGTTTGGGATGGTCAGCGGCACATCTCAGTGCGGCGGCGATGATGACCTCAGGTCCGACATCACCACCCATGACGTCAATGGCGATCCGCATGGTGTCCCCGCTTCCCGATAACGGGGGCTAATCGTCGTCGCTGGAGTGAACGACTTTCTTGCCTTTATAGAATCCATCAACGGTCACATGATGACGTCGATGGGTTTCGCCGGTAGTCGGATCTTCAGAGAGGGTTGGTCCTTTTAGTGCATCATGGGACCTTCTCTGTCCTCGCCTTGCTCGGCTGACCTTGTTCTGTTGTACTGCCATTGACCTATGCTCCTAGATATCTGCTTACGCCTAACAATTCATACATCGCGGACTACGCGTCCCGCAACCTCTTCTTCAGTCGCTCAAGTTCCGCGAAAGGTCCTTCACTTGCCGCCTCGTCCTGATGGTATTCCAGCTTACCGATGCAGTCACCAGACCCATGCCTTGCCACCATCGGTAAGCTCAGGATCAGGTCATCTTCAACGATCGCAACCAGATCGATGCTGTCTCCCTCAGCCAAGATGCCATCCGCGGATTCATCCAAGGATGCGGAACTCTCATCGCGTTCCACATATACGAGGTCGAGATCTGCCTCCACGGCGACTTCCACTGGATCCAGACAATACTGGCATTGCATGGTTAGTGTGGTTCGCGCCTTGCCGATAATCAAAAGGGTGCGATGTTTACCCTTGTGGAATTGTAGCGTGATCCGTACCGCGCCACAGCGCTCACAAAGGTAGTCTGTCAGGCGTGTGAATCTTGGCAGGGGGATATCCCCCTCCAGGACCACACTTTCCTCAGCTAACAGGTGCGGGTTCACGCATTCTGGTAGGGTCGGAGTTAACATAAACGGCGCATCTTAGGCCCAGCAAATCATTGTGTCAAAAGAAAAATTAACAAACCCGCCCAATTAGCCTAATCTCCGTAGCCATCTCATATCAACGGGCGGGAGCGGCGATGACACCTCTAATCCTGGCATCTTCTTCCAGCTATCGAAAAGAGCTGCTGGAGCGATTGCAGATTCCTTTTGTACAGATGACGCCGGATTTCAGAGAGGTGCCTGCCAAGGGAGAAGCACCTCTTGACATGGTGCTGCGGTATGCGATTGGCAAGGCGCAATCGGTGCTGCACGCACTCGATCGCCACAGTCTGATTATCGGTTCGGATCAAGTTGCCCTGCTGTTGGACGAGTCGAGCAATGCTGTCCTCGATAAACCCTTGACCCATGCCAAGGCCGTGCAGCAACTCCGCCGCTGCAGCGGCGGGACTGTTCTCTTTCACACTGCACTGTGCCTGCTTAACAGCACGACTGGTTCCATGCAGAGCAGCGTTTCCGACTATCGGGTGAGTTTCCGTCATCTCAGTACAACCGATATAGACAGCTACCTGTATAAGGATACCCCCTATGACTGTGCAGGCAGCTTCCGAGCTGAAGGGCTCGGCATAGCGCTGTTCACGGAGATGGCTGGCACAGATCCGTCTTCGCTGATTGGCTTACCCTTGATAAGCCTGGTGGGGATGTTGAGAAGTGAGGGGATCAAACTTCTCGAATAAGATTAAGTAATTACGCTAACTATTTGTTTTTATTATTATTAAAGTCATCTATGATGCCCTGGAAATCTCCATCCAGAGGCGCTTTCACAACGCCAACCGGGTCGTTCAGGCCGTCCGGGAGACAGATCTCGGCGGCGTGTAGAAGCATCCTCCGGACACCCTTTGCTCGCATCACTCGGTTGTGATCGACATCCCCGTATTTGCGATCTCCGAGTACGGGGTGGCCCAGATACTGGCAATGGACTCGAATCTGATGGGTGCGACCGGTCAACGGCCTCGCTTCCACCAGTGTCGCCTCCTCGTAGTAACTGATCACCTCGAACAGCGTCTTGGCTTCCTTGCCATCTGCGCGCACTTGGGAGATGCGTTCGCCGTCCCGCAGTTCATTCTTCAGAAGGGGCGCCGACAGTTGCTTCCTTCCTCTCGGAAAACGGCCCGCCAGCAGCGCCACGTAGACCTTGCGCAAGCTGTTGTTACGCAGATTCTCGTGCAGTTGGCGCAGCGCGCTTCTCCTCTTGGCGATCAGAAGACAACCTGATGTATCCCGGTCCAGTCGGTGCACCAGTTCAAGGTAGCTGGCCCTCGGCCGCAACGCTCGTAGGGCCTCAATCACCCCATGACTTATGCCACTGCCGCCGTGAACCGCCATCCCGGCCGGCTTATTGATGACTAACAAGCGATCATCTTCATGCAGAATTCGTTCTTCCAGCTGCCTCGCCAGACGGACCGACTGTCGATCCGTGAAGGTGGGCCCGGGCTCAGATCGACTCATTCTCACGGGCGGTATGCGCACTCGATCACCCTCCTGCAGCCTGCGATCCGGCTTGACCCGGCCGCTGTTGAGCCGCACTTCCCCCTTCCTAATCAGCCTGTATATCCTGGACTTGGGAACTCCTTTCAGCCGTGTGATCAGAAAGTTGTCGATCCGCTGTCCGTCCGATTCGGGGCCGATGCATACCAGGCGAACTGTTCCCATCGAGTTGGTGCTCCAACTACCTAGAAGTAATGGGTTCAGAGCTTACCAGATATCGGGGCCGCCGAGGCCAGGACAAGGCACAACCCGAAGGGAATGGTCGGGCCGCGCAGGTCGGGCCCCGCAGGCGAGTCCTTTACAAGGGCGGTAGCCTGGGCGACCGCGATCATCTGGTAAGCCCCCTGCGGGCGAACCCGGGAAGCCGCCGATTCCAGGTAGTTGGAGTGCTGAACGGAAGTCAGTGAATCTACGCAGAATAGCCGACCATACTGCCTTCTCGATAAAAAGCCCTTTATTCTTAGGTACTTAACCAAATAGAGGGCCTTTTGATTTGAAGCGCTCGGCATTAGTTGCTATCATGTATCACGTGCAGGCAAACACAAAGTGACATGGAGGGCCCGCATGGGTCAGCAGCCTGGCACAAACCATTGGATGTATCGGGGTAACAAACCACCCGAAGGAATTTCCATATTACCAGTAATCCAAGTTTCGAAAATCCAACTAAAGGGTTGGGTTTAGACATTAACTGCGATCAGATCAATACGAACAGTTCAAATCGCTGGTCAAATCAGTTTATTTTGGAACCAGTCATCTTCGAATTTTAAGCAGTGAGTGCAGACGACTCTGACAACAGACGCCTGCTCTCTCTGATTGATATCAATAGACATTCATTCGAGTGTACCCGGGAGAAATCTAAGTAAAGGTTCAAGACAAATAACGATTTGACGATATTTGAGTTTTGTTCGCCTGATGGCGCCAAAATAAAGTGATATCGCAATGAAAAGAATGCTAATCAATGCAACTCACACAGAGGAGTTGCGGGTTGCCGTCGTCGAGGGACAACGGCTTTATGACCTAGACATCGAAAACAGAACATGGGAACAGAAAAAGGCTAATATATACAAAGCACGCATTACCCGAATTGAACCCAGTCTCGAAGCCGCCTTCGTAGACTTTGGTTCGAGCCGTCACGGGTTCCTACCGCTAAAAGACATCTCCAAGAAGTACTTCAGCCCCTCCCACAACAAGACCAATGGCCGTCCCAACATAAAGGACTTGGTCAAAGAGGGAATGGACATTATCGTCCAAGTGGATAAGGACGAACGGGGCAACAAGGGTGCGGCACTAACTACCAACTTTAGTCTGGCAGGACGTTACCTGGTCCTGATGCCCAACAATCCTCGTGCGGGTGGTATCTCACGGCGCATAGAGGGTGACGAAAGAGAAGAAGTCAGAGAGACTCTCGCCAAACTGGATATTCCGGATGGAATGGGAGTAATCGTTCGAACCGCCGGTCTCGGTAGGAGTCAGACAGAACTGCAATGGGACCTCAATTACCTGGTCCAGCTGTCTGAAGCGATCACAAAGGCGGCTACCGAGAAAGCGGCACCTTTCCTGATCTATCAGGAAAGTGACGTCATTATCCGAGCTATCCGTGACTGCCTCCGAGACGATATCGTCGAAATTCTCCTCGACACAGAAGAAGCCTACCAGCAGGCAAGAGAATTTATCGAACAGGTAATGCCCCAGTACAAGTCCCGTGTGAAGTTGTATGAGGATTCCGTACCTTTGTTCAATCGCTATCAGATTGAGGGGCAGATCGAATCTGCTTTTCAGCGGGAAGTTCGCCTGCCATCCGGCGGCTCACTGGTAATCGATCCAACCGAAGCCCTGGTGTCCATCGACATCAACTCTGCTAAGGCGACCAGGGGTTCGGACATAGAAGAAACCGCTCTACAGACCAATCTGGAGGCCAGTGAAGAGATTGCCAGACAGCTGAGACTCCGGGATATAGGTGGCTTGATCGTAATCGATTTCATCGATATGACAGCAGTACGCAATCAGAGGACGGTTGAAAGCCGCATGCGTGACGCACTGCAGATGGACAGAGCCAGGGTGCAGATCGGACGCATCTCCCGGTTTGGTCTGTTGGAGATGTCACGTCAACGCCTAAGACCTTCACTTGGGGAAACCAGTGGGGTTGTCTGTCCGAGATGTAACGGTCTGGGGTCGATACGGGATGTAGAATCACTCTCTCTGTCTATCATACGGTTGATGGAGGAGGAGGCACTGAAAGAAAGCAGCGCTCAAATCCGGGCGATCCTGCCCCTCTCGGTGGCTTCCTATCTGCTCAATGAAAAGCGGAATGTCCTCACTGAGCTTGAACAGAGAAACGATGTCAGGATCGTCATTGTACCCTCTGCCAACATGGATACACCGCACTTCAGCGTGGAACGAATACGCTCCCAGGACGATGACGACAACAGCGAAGCGAGCTATCGAATCAACACCGAAGTTGGCAATGTGGAACCCTCGTTCACGGAAGCTAAACCGGCTGCCCCGCAGAAGGCAGCGGTGCAATCCCTCACCCCGCGGGCGCACCCCCAGCAGGTCGGTTTTATCAGTCGGATGTTAGACAGCCTATTCAAACCCGGTAAAACGGCGAAATCGGAAGCGGATTCGGCAACAGACGAGAAACCCGTCGACACCCGAAAGAATCGTAGCAACGACCGCGCTAATCGACCGCCGCGCAAACGCCAGCAGGAAGAGCGCAATCGAAGACCGAACCGTGACAGCAATAAAGATGGGAATAGGGAGAAGGGAAGAGAAACAGGCAAGGATAGGTCGAGAGAGCGCCAGAAAGAAAAGGCAAGAGACGGGAACAGGAACAAGTCAAGAGACGGAAACAAGGACAGGTCAAGAGACGGAAACAAGGACAGGTCAAGAGATGGTCATAGGGACAAATCGAGGGAGAGTGGCAAGGACAAGGCCAAAGAGAGCAACAAAGAGAAGGCTGCAGAAGGAAACAGAGAAAGGGACAAGAACCAGTCTCCAGCACGCGCCAGCTCGAACAGGTCAGACGATTCAGACAAGCGCAATCAAGGTAATCGGCACAGAAGCCAGCAACGTCGTCGTCCTCGAACGGAAAAACCACAACCTTCTCGTCAGAGCGAAGAAGCTGCCACCGTTGTAGCGGAAGAGGCGATGGTCGATCAGGCTGATGCCGGCAACAACGATGTCAGCAACATCGTTGATGCACCCGTAGCCGCGGCCAACGAATCACCAAGGGCGGAGAGTTCGCCCGTTACCGAGAGCAACCGGTCGGAACATCGAGAACGTGCTTCGCAACGTGGCCGGGCATCCAACGACCCCAGAAATCAAGGATCCGCGGAACAGGCCGGGAACGATCCATCGATGGATTCCGACGACCCGTCGGAATACGGTGCCGATCCCAGTGAAACAGTTACTGCAGAGGCTGCCGCAGTGGACGCTGCCGCAGTGGATGCTGCCCCAGTGGATGCTGCCGCAGTGGATGCTGCCGCAGTAGAAACTGGAGAACCTGTAGAGGAATCCGTCGAGCCCGTTGCAGAAGTTGCCGAGACCCAAGCAGAAGCTCCCGAGACCGAAGTAGAAGCTCCAGAGCCCCAAGCAGAAGCTGCCGAAACCCAAGCAGAAGCTGCAGAACCCTCAGCAGAAACCGCCGAAGCCGTAGCAGAAACCGCCGAAGTCGTAGCAGAAGCTGCTGAGCCCTCAGCAGATTCTGCCGAGCAGGTAGCAGAATTTGCTGAATCCGTGGCAGAAACTACCGAACCTGTAGCAGTGACCACCCTCACTCCTGACCAGAGAGGAAGGGCGAAGAACGATCCACGCAATAAGAGGGATTAGTTGTCCGAAACCAGGCCGACAAATTCACCTGAAGAGCAGCAACACGATCAGGCAGCAGCAACGGTCGACTAATTGGCCACGGACGATTCAGCGGCTGAAGATTGACTGGCACTCGATGCGCTAAAACGGAACTCTCAACAGACAGTCGGTTCCAATTCAAGGGCAACGTTGAACTTGCGGCGAACAGAATCCTGAATGCGGCCGGCCAGTTGCAGGAAATCTGACGGTTTAGCCTTGCCTTTATTGATTAATACCAGCGAATGGCGATCGGACACTGCCGCATCGCCAACTCCCTTGTTTTTCCAGTCACACTGATCGATCAGCCATGCAGCCCGCAGTTTTGTCCCCTCTCCCATCTGGTCGGGTACGCCGACAAGACCCGGATAATCACTTTTCAGCTGACCGTACTGCTCAGACGATACGATAGGATTCTTGAAGAAGCTGCCGACATTTCCAACTTCTAACGGATCGGGTAGTCTTCTCTGCCGAATCCTGCACACCGCTGCGCCGATGCTACGTCCATCAACGTTGTGCACACCCATCTCCTGCAGCTCGCGTCGCAGTTGACCATAGGACTGATTGAGTTTTGAACGACCGGAGAGTTTGAGACGTACGGACAGGATTACACATCGGTTTCTCAAACTCTCTTTGAATATACTGGTTCGATAGCCAAACCGGCACTCCGCCATCGTTAGATTTCGCTCCATCAGCGTATCTGTGTCCAGCACCTTGACATCCAACAGGACCTCCTTAAGTTCCACACCGTACGCGCCGATATTCTGCACTGGCGCGGCACCTACCGAACCAGGGATAAGGGAAAGATTCTCAAGGCCATATAGATCCCGGTCCAGGCAATATACGACCAGCCGGTGCCAGTTTTCTCCGGCAGCCGCCTCAACGATCGCGTCCTCGCCATGCCTTGTTACTGCAATGCCCCGTAGCGAGATTCCGATTATGAGGCCACTGTAGTCACTACTAAAAACTACGTTGCTTCCCTCCCCCATTATAAAGGTTGGTAACGACCGGTCTCGGGCGAACATGAGGGCATGCTTAAGTTCATCAGTTGAATTCACTTTAACGTAGTAGCGAGCATTGACACTTAAGCCAAGTGTATTAAGGTGCGTCATGGAGTAGTTCTGCTGGATGTTATGTGACACTGACGTTGCCCATCATCAACAAATATATCGCCGCCGTGCTTCGGCCCGCTGTGGCATACTGCCTGCGCCGGTTGATCGACTATCTTACCGGCTGAGGCGCTGCCTATGCCAGTTCTTAACGTGTATTCTTGCCGTTTTTCCAGCGACACTGCGATCATCGTCGAGCAGTAGGGGACATCAACATGGATCTAAATGACAAGGTTGCCTTTATTACCGGTGGCGCTTCCGGTTTGGGTCTGGCAACAGCACAGAACTTTATCGCTGCCGGCGCCAAGGTACTGCTGTATGATCAAAACGAAGAGAACGCCAACAAGGCCGCCGATGAACTAGGTGCCAACGCCATCTTTGCTGCCGGCGACGTCGCCAGTGAAGAAGCTGTCAAGGCTGCCATCCAAAAATGCGTGGATGCCTTCGGTACGATCCACATCGATGTGAACTGTGCGGGGATCGGCTTCGCTACTAGAACCGTGAGCAAGGATGGTCCACACCGTCTGGATGTATTTGAAACTGTCCTGCGCATAAACCTGCTGGGTACTTTCAACACGCTCAGACTCTGTGCTGAGGTGATGCAGAATAACGAGCCCACCAATGAAGACGGTGAGCGGCGTAATAATCAATGTTGCCTCGGTCGCCGCTTTCGATGGGCAAATCGGTCAGGCTGCTTACAGTGCCAGCAAGAGCGGCATAGTCGGCATGACGCTGCCAGTTGCGCGTGATCTAAGCAGGCAGTGTATTCGAGTCTTGACCATCGGCGCCGGGAATATTCGAAACACCCATGATGGCCGGAGCGCCTCCCAGGGTCAGGGACCCACTGATCGAAATGACCCAGTTTCCAAAGCGATTGGGTAATGCGGAGGAATTTGCCGAGACGGCCGCTCACATTGTGAAGTGCAGCTATCTCAATGGCGAAACAATTCGGCTGGATGCATCGATCAGGATGCAGCCCCGTTAGACAGAACCCGGAAGGCCGTCCGAGATATCGGACTGACTCCTTGCCCTGCGTCAAATCTCGTCGGCCGGCAAGGGCTGAGTTAGATGGTTTCTGCGTTGGAACCGCCCCTCGATATCCACTGGGGAAAGCCCTTCCCTGACGCGCAGGAAACTGGCGAACCTCGGCACCCCATTCACCGTTTTACCGAAAAACTTATAGGTCACTACGCTTCCCAGATAGGGTGGGTTCCTGCGAACTGCATCGGTAAAACCGGTACCCACGGCAAATTGCATGCCCTGAGGCGTCTCTAATAGCAGTGCTCCCAACAATCCCTTGTACTTGCCACTGCCCGGAATGTAGGCAATCACTCTGGCTTCCGCATCCTGGTAGCGTCTGAACTTAAGCAAGTCATCACTGCGCCCCGCATGATAATAGGATGCACCCCGATGCAACATCAGGCCTTCACCACCCAGCGCAATCGTTTGATCCAGTTTCGTCTCGAGCAAGACCTGGCTGGCAACTCTAAATTGCTCGATGACCTTGAGATAAGCTGTCACCGGCAGCTTCTTCATCGACTCCGCCCGCTGATCAAATGTACCGCCATGCTTCGGCATATCAAAAACCATGAACCGAATCCTTCGCCACTCACGCTCAACCGGAATTCGTTTGCGCACGGCACCGGACACGACTTCGAACTGATTGCGTCCCATCCACAATTCGCCGTCCAGTTGCTGGTCCGGGAAGTCTGCCACAAACCAACGCGGTGCATTAAAGCGATTGCCCTGACGAGAGAGAAGATGCTTACCATCCCAGTACGCGCGAACACCATCGAGCTTCTCACTCACCCAATAATCCGCGAGAGCAATGTCCGGGTGATAGACGTTGGCCAACAACAACTCAGGCTTTGTCTCAGCCGAGACGGATAGCGGAATGTGGAAGGCGAGGAGTAGTACCAGTCTCAAAGGATATTTCATGGTCATTAGGAATCGAAGCATTTTCCTAATGCTAGACAGCCGGCACGATTTTGTATGTAAGCTTTTGCCGCGATCTGCCCGCCGATATCACTCTCACTGACGGCGAATACCACCCTCACTGATGGCGAATACCACCCTCACTGATGGCGATATCTACGCGTCGACGAGAATCCTTCGTACTCGTTCCAGGTCTTTCTCCGTATCGACCCCCGGCGGTATCGCCACGACCGCCTGGGCCACATGAATCCTGGCGCCGTGCCACATGGCCCGCAACTGCTCCAATCTCTCCGTGACCTCAAGTGGACTGGGCTGCCAGGTCACGAAGTCGTTCAATACCTTGACCCGGTAGGCGTAGATGCCCAAATGCCGCTGGTGCACGAAGATCGACGACAGCTTCTTTTGGGCCCCACTGAATGAATCCCGGCACCAGGGAATTGGCGCCCTACTAAAATAGATGGCATGGCCACCGTGATCAGTGATGACTTTGACGATATTGGGGTCGAATAGATCATCGATGCGATCGATCGGTTCGCACAGGGTAGCGATCTCTGCAGTGCTCGCGGCCAGGTTAGACGCTACCTGATTGATCGCTTCAGCCGGGATCAACGGCTCGTCGCCCTGGACATTTACCACGATCTGTTCATCGTCGTAACCTTCCCTGGACGTGACCTCCTGCAGGCGATCGGTCCCTGAGGGGTGGTCTTCGGACGTCATATACACGTCGCCGCCAAAGCTCTCCACGGCCGCTTGGACCTCGGCGCTGTCAGTCGCCACGATAACCCTGTCAGCATCGCTGCAACAGGACCTCTCATACACATGCTGGATCATCGGCTTCCCAGCAATATCAATAAGGGGTTTGCCAGGCAGCCTTTGTGATTGGAAACGTGCAGGTATGATGACGTTAAAAGCCACAGCTTGTTCTATTTCGCGAGTTTTTCTTCCGAACTGAGTTTCCTGGCCTCGGACTCAAGCATCACGGGAATGTCGTCACGAATTGGGTAGGCCAGCCCATCTGCCTTGCACACCAATTCCTGTGCATCCTTATTGTAGTTGAGGGTCCCTTTGCATACCGGGCAGACCAAAATACTCAAAAGTTTGTTATCCATCTATACGATTTCACTCGATTGATACATTCGTTGATTCTTCAATGCCAGTTTTGACGCTTGACATTGTCGTCGAGAATCACAGTTCGTGCCAACTTGCCATCGCGCTGTACGCTCGCCATGACCAGTTGCATGAATTGATCATCTATGTCCACAGACACTTTCAGATACCAGTAGTCATTGTGCATCAGCTCCCGATTGAGCAAGCGACATTTCACCGCGTCTTTTTCGGTCATCACTACCGGCAGTTTATCACCGAAGACAAGATCACTCACGTGGTAGATCTGATGATCTTCATAGTGATGCTCTACCACATCGAAGGACAACTCCCTCAATGTATCGAAAAACCGGTTGGGATTACCGATGCCAGCGACAGCATGAACCTGTTTGCTGCCAGGCCAATCTGCGATAGCCAACTCCTCCTGAGTGTGTAGATTGACCCAAGCGTCCGGTTTCAGGGACATATGGGTTGCCGTACAGGGAAGGTCCATGGATTCCTCGCCATTTACCACCACAAAGTCTACCTCTCTCAGCCGTTCGGGAGGTTCTCGCAGGGGGCCTGCTGGCAGGCATAATCCATTTCCCAACCCTTTCTTTCCGTCAAGAACTGCTATCTCAACGTCTCGCTTCAACGCATAGTGCTGCAATCCATCATCGCAGATTACAATTTCGCATTCGTTGTTCTCAAGCAGTGTTTGCACAGCCTTGGTTCGGTCTTTGTCAACAACGACCGGGCATGCTGTGCGCTTGGCGATCATCACGGCTTCTTCACCGGCCTCAGCAGGCTCACTCTTTTCCGTTACTTCAAAGGGATATTGTGGTGCATTGCCACCGTATCCCCTGCTGACGATGCCAGGCTTGAAACCGGCAGACCTGAACTGCTCCGCCAACCAGATTACCAAAGGTGATTTGCCGGTACCGCCTATATTGATGTTGCCGACCACAACTACTGGTACAGGCGGCTCCCACAATTCACTCGCTTTGTGAATATAGTCTTGACGCCTTTTCCTGGCTAACAGCTGAAAAAGATAGCTGAAGGGTCGTAACAATTTCACCCAAACTGAATTGCTGTACCAGGCCTTGAGCAGCGGATTGAACTGCTCGGACCGCCAGGGTATGCCGGTATCTCGACTAAAGTGCACAGGAAACAATCCTTTGCTGCGCTCCTGCTCCTGCCCCTTAGACCTATCGTCATCAGTACTGGAGGCGAGCTGGTGTTTGTGCAATTGCGCGTAGAACGAATTTCTTTGCAGCAACTCTCTGTGGGTGCCCTGTTCAACGATCCTGCCCTCATCGATAACGAGAATCACATCGGCACTCTCTATGGTGGATAGTCGATGGGCGATGATAAACGTGGTCCTTCCCTTGATCACATTCTCAAGGGCAGATTGAATCAGTCTTTCCGATTCCGAATCCAATGTCGAGGTGGCTTCATCGAGTATTAGAATCGGCGCGTCCTTCAAAAAAGCTCGAGCCAATGCCAGCCGTTGCCGTTGACCACCTGATATAAGCACACCATCGTCACCCACAACGGTGTTCATTCCTTCTCCCAGTTCACCGATGAATTCCAGGGCATTAGCCTTCCTGGCCGCTCGCGTGATTGCTGCCAGATCGGCATCCCCGAGGCTGCCATAGGCAATGTTGCGCGCCACGGTGTCATTGAAGAGTGTGACCTGCTGAGTGACGACCGCTATGTGGCTGCGTAGGTTCAAAAGACTCAAGTCTTCAATGGGTTCACTATCAATCAGTATTTTGCCTCGTGTGGGTGAATAAAATCTTGGAATCAGGCTTGCCAGGGTGCTCTTACCGCTTCCTGACCTGCCTACCAGGGCGATCGTTTGACCCGGGCTGGCAGTGAAACTGATATCCTTTAGGACCTCGGGTGTCTGCCGGCCATACGCAAAACTCACATTCTTGAATTCGATTTCTCCTCTGACCTGCGTCAAGCTTGTCTCGCCCTCGTCCTCTTCAATTCCTTCATCAAAGAGATTGAAAATATCCTTGGCTGCTGCCAATCCTTTTTGAATGGTGGCATTCACTTCCGACAGTTGCCTAACCGGTTTCATCAACAGACCCGCAGCGGTAATGAAAGCAATAACGTCACCGGCTGTCATATTCGACATCAGAGATGGATCAAGAGCCAACCATACAAGAAATCCCATGGCGATACTGATCACCAGTTGTATGATTGGCGTGCTGATAGCTGAGGTCACCACCATCTTCATTGACTGCTGTCGGTTGTAATCACTAACCTTGTGGAATCTTGTTCGCTCATATTCGGCACCACCAAAGGTGCGCACCACCCTGTACCCCTGAACGGCCTCTGATACGACATGCGTAACATCACCCATGGAATGCTGAATTCGTTCACTTATCTTTCTGAATCTCCTTCCTGCAAAGCTGACTAACAGTGCTATTAGAGGTGCGACAAGAATGAAGATAATCGTCAGGAGCCAATTCTTGTAGAGCAGATACAACAGTAAGCCCAGTACGGTAAACCCTTCACGAATCACCACCTTGACAGCGTTCGTTGCCGCGCCGGTGACCTGGGTCACGTGAAACGTCACCTTCGCCACCAGATGGCCTAACGCGTTTTTGTCATAAAAGCTGCTGGGCAGCTTCAACAGTTGCTCAAACAGTTCGCAACGAAGTGCGTGCACGACGTTGGCCGACACATAGGTAATGAAGTAGGTGCCGAAAAATGAGCCGATGCCACGAAGGAAGACGACAATTACCAGGGTAACGGGAATCAGCATCCTCTCGGCAGCATCTCCGCTGCCAATTGCATCCACAATGTACTTCATGAGTTCCGCGAGGGCAGCGTTGGAACCGGAGTAGACTAGATACCCCATCACGCTGACCAGAAACGCGATCCACCAGGGCTTAACGTAGCCCAATAATCTCGCGTAGATCGTCCAGTCGCTGATCCGTTCCGTGATCATCACTCCTCCATCTCAGCGCTCTCGGCGGTGCTCTTGGTGGTGATGGCGAGGTGAACAAAACCCATCTGCCCGGCAGCATCCATGGCCTTCACCACTGACTGGTGGGTAGTGGCAGCATCAGCCGTTATGATAAATGGTACGCTGTGATCTCCCTGACTTATCTTTTCTATAGCACGTTTCAATGTCTCCAGGGAGTCGTTGACAAGTGCGACCTCATTCACCGCGAAGTGGCCCGCCTTGGAGATGGACACGTCAATCTGATTCTTGACAACGCTGACGGGATCAGCACTCGCCTCAGGGAGATCGATGGACAGGTGTGTCTCCTTCGTGAAGGTCGTTGAAACCATAAAGAATATCAGAAGCAGAAACACCACATCGATCAGTGGCGTTATATTGATGTCAACTTCTGCCTTCCCTCTTCTAGCGAATCTCATCAGCTAACCACCCCGGAAAATGCGTTCTTGCCGCTCTCCTTGGACTCTTTACTCTCCCTGCTTTCTCTGCCTTCCTGCCTGTCGCCACGATCGCTATGCAGAGCTTCCACCAGTTTGATCGCCTCCTGTTCCATCCCCACCACCAGATCATCAACGCGACGCTGAAAAAAGCGGTAGAAGAACAAGCTGGGGATGGCAACGGTAAGTCCTGCAGCAGTCGTTATCAGCGCCTCTGAAATTCCTCCGGCTAAGACTGCTGTATTTCCGGTACCTTCCAGTTTGATTGAAGCGAAAACCTTGATCATGCCGATTACCGTACCCAGTAGCCCCAACAAGGGCGTAGTGGCGGCGATGGTGCCCAGCGGATTCAGATATCGTTCCATCTCATGCACTACTTGACCGGCCACTTCTTCGATCGCTTCTTTCATGATCTCTCTGCCCCGCCGGGAATTGTTCAATCCTGCGACCAGAATCTGGCCCAGTGGCGAACCCATGCGGAGTTCTCTAAGGCGTTTGTTATCCAGTTGATTACTGCGAATCAAACTCACGACGGTGGCAAACAGATTCTTCGGTGCGATCTGATTCGAACGAAGTGTCCAGAACCGTTCGATACAGATGGCAGCGGCAATGATGGAACAGACGATAATGGGAAGCATCAACCAGCCGCCAGCCCTAACTAATTCAAACACTTACATGATTCTCCAGCGGTTATTTACGCGCCTACTGTAACACAAACCGAGTCTCTTTAGATCTCATAACAACCGGACGGATCACACCCCGACAACTATGCCGAGACTGCGCTATCTATCCGTAGTAACGGTTTGATGTTCCCG
>PVBE010654391.1_pt1 | contig 34036 bp, 38 predicted proteins | sample 1631181 | NCBI WGS metagenome assembly PVBE01 (sample SAMN08397723, study PRJNA350692) | Marine metagenome, whole genome shotgun sequencing project. | isolation source: water | place: Pacific Ocean | collected 2012-04
AACAACCATCGCTACCACGAGAGCCTGAATAACGTCACGCCCGCCGACGCCTACTTCGGACGGGATACGGCCATCATCGAAAGGAGAAAAAAGATCAAGAAACTGACCATCCATAACCGCCGCTTGAACCATCAACGTCAAGCGGCTTAACATCAAACCAAGATTAGCCAGATCCTCCGTTAAGAAATAGGCTCTGATGTCCCAAATGTTTTGATGACGGACACGGGTCCGGCTTTTTATTTTGGAAACGGGTCTCAGTCGATGTCGGCAAAAAAGACGGCGATTATCTTGGAATCCGGCATGGCCCAAGGGAGATCAACACGCTATTTAATTGGGGGGTAAGGTGGGGGGTAAATTCGCTTTATCCAAAAAATAGTCAATTAAATCAACGCTTTTAAAAAAGAATTGGCGGACAGTGAGGGATCAAAGTCTCCGCCCTCTGGGCGCACCCCTCACCCCTGCGTCTTCAATACCAGCAGCTTGATGATGTCCTGGTACAGGAAGCGCCGTTTGACGAGTCTCAGCCCGGCACCGGGAACGTAGTGCTCGGTGTTGCGGTCGAACGCGGCGCCGTAGATTGCCCGCACCCAGGGCGCCCACAGGTGCATGACGAGGCGGCGGACGGGATTTCGGGAATACGCGTACTCGAGAATCCTGATCTCGCCATCGGGCTTGCACAGGCGCGACAATTCCTTCAACGCCGGAAGCTGCAGGTCCTCGTCCAGGACGCAGAACAGGAAGGTTGCGACGACGGCGTCAAAGTGGTTGTCCGGGAAGGTGGTCCGGCAGACGTCCATCTCCAATAGCTCGACCTCGAGGCCGAGCCTAGCACGCTGCTTGGCGGCCCTGTCGAGCATGCTCGGGCTGAGGTCGATGCCGGTTACGCTGCAATCTTTTGGATAGAACTCCATGTTGCGGCCCGTTCCGACCCCGGCGTCGAGGATGTGGCCGGAAAGCTCGGAGAATAGGTGCCGACGGAGGGGCTTGTAGCGGCCAATCTCGAAGGGAAGGTCGAGGATGTCGTACAAGCGGGCGGTGAGCCCATAGACTTTCTTCTTGGCCATTAATCGGCTCTTCTTTCTGGAGGCGGCACGGGACGCCGCGTCTCAATGGTGATCATTGGTAAGGGCGTTGATGCGCACGACCATGTTGACCGGGTTGAACTTCAGTCCGTGATAGAGGGCCCTCAGGTTTCCGCTCTTGTCGATCAGGTGCGTGACCAGGCCGTGCATTTGATAGCCGTCCTTCGTGGGGCTGAATTTTAGACCGTAACGTTCCGCCAGCTCTCGCGTCGCCTTCGGTTTTCCGGGGCTGCTGGTGAGAAACGTCCAGTTAGCCGGGTCGAGACCGTGTGCCGCGCCGACTAGGCACACCGCACTCCCCGTCACGTCCCAGCGGTCGGGACGCGTACCCTCGACGGTCCACAACCACACCAGCGAGGCAGCGATGTAGACCCCACCATAGGCGGCAAAGGCGCGGCCCGCGAAGACGGCGTCGATGCGCGTCAGCAGGAGGGCGAAAACGACGAGCGTCGCTACCCCCGGCAGCGTCCATAGGGCGCTGTGTCCGAGCCGGAACCACGCCCAGAACGCGAAGCATCCAGCGATCTCGGCAACGGCGGCGGCGGCGTAAATGGCGAACGATGTCATCGGCCCATTATAGGCTCTTCGCGCCGTCAGGCGCAGTGGCCCGACCGCCCGTTCACCTGGACCGGCGAGCACGGCACGGAACCGAAGGAGCAAAAGACGTAGCAGTGCCCCTCGTTGGGCTTGAGCAGGGAGCCGCATTCCTCGCATTCGTAGAAGTAGATGCAGGCATCGAGCGACATGGTTTCCGTCTTTCCGTGCCCGCACCGGGGACAGGTGATCTCGGAAAAACGTTTGGTCTCGGCGAGTACCATGGTCAAGCTCCGCGGCGCGAGCGGCACACCATTGCGTAGCCGGTGATTGCCAGGAAGACCGCCAGGGTCGGAAGCAGCACGTAATCGAGCCAGCCTAGCCACGCCGAGAAGCCAACGGCGCCGAGTCTGATCACCAGGGCCGGCGTGAAGCAGCAGATGGCGGTTATCGCCGTGCCGATGATGCCGGTCTTGAGCATCCCATCCGATTTCGCCGCGTCCTTTGCGGTGGTTGCCTCGCCTGTCGTTTCCGTCATGTCGGCCATGGGCCTTCTTCCCCTTCGAGGAAGCGATAGCATCCATCCTAAGACCTGTAGTAACTACAGGTTCAAGAGTTTGTTTCTCACGTTGCCGCGAGGAAGCTACATGACCGACACGGTCCTATACTTGGCCATCGGCGCCCTGGCCAAGGCTACCGACTGCAAGATCGAGACCATCCGCTACTATGAGCACATCGGCCTTCTGGCGCCGCCGGCGCGCAGCAGCGGCGGCCATCGCCACTACGGTGACGAGGCGCTGAAGCGCCTTAATTTCATCCGCCGGGCGCGTCACCTCGGCTTCTCCCTGGATGTGCTGCGCGCGCTCCTGGTCATGGCCGACGGCGAGGAGCGGAATTGCGCCAAGGCCGAAAGGATCGCGTCGGCACAACTGGACGACGTACGCGCTAAGATCGCCGATCTGGGGCGCATGGAATCGGTTCTTGACGCCATGGTCGCCGAGTGCGGCGGCAGCACCACGCCCGAATGCCCTGTCATCGAGGCCCTTTACGACCGGGGGGGCACCGGGGGGTGTCCCCCGGATTCCAAATGGGGGGGGCGCCCCCGCGACCCCCGGGGGACGGCCGGGGCCGAGCGCCATGCTACCGCCCGGTAGCCCACGCACCCGCTGGGGAGCCGTCCTCCTCGGCTTCGCCGCCGGGATCACGGCCGCTGCCTACATCGGCAAGGTGCCGCCGGCCCTGCCCCTGATACGCCCCGATCTCGGTCTCGGCCTGGTGGGGGCGGGATGGGTGGTGTCCGTCTTCAACACCACGGCCATGGCGACGGGCATGGTGGCCGGGCTGTTCGCCGATGGGCTCGGCCATCGCCGCGTCGTCATCGCCGGGCTGGCGATCCTGGGGCTCGGCGGCGTGTTGGGGAGCGCCGCCGAGACTTCCGGCGTGCTGCTGGCGACGCGTTTCCTCGAGGGCATCGGCTTCGTATCGATCATGGCGGCGGCGCCCTCCCTGATCGCCCGGGCGGCGGCGCCCGGTGACCGCGGGTTGGCGCTCGGCATCTGGAGCACCTTCATGCCGGTCGGCATCGCCGGCATGCTGGTGACGTCGCCGCCGGTGCTGGAGAGCTTCGGGTGGCGCGGGCTGTGGGTCGCCGGGGCCGTGCTCGCCCTGGTTCTGGTGGCAGCCGGACTGGTGAGGGCGGGGCGCTCCGCCGGGGACCGGGCGCTGGCTGCCGCCTCGCCATGGCACAACATACGCGTCACCGTCACCCGCCGGGGACCGTGGCTTCTGGTCGCCACGTTTTTCTGTTTTTCTCTTCCCTGGAGCGCCGTCATGGTGTGGCTGCCGACTTTTCTGGTGGAGCAGCGCGGCGCCTCCATCCCCGAGGCCGCCATGTTGACGGCCCTGGTCGTTATCGCCAACGTGCCCTCCAACGTCGTCGGCGGCTGGTTGGTCAACCGGGGCGTGCCGAGTTGGACGCTGATCGCGTTGCCCAGCGCCATCATGGGTCTTTCGGCCTTGGGGATTTTTTTGGATGCCGTGCCCGACGCCGTCCGTTTCGGCCTGTGCATGCTGTTTTCCGCCGTCAGCGGGTTCGTTCCGGGGACGTTGTTCGCCATCGTCCCCGTGCATGCTGCCTCGCCGCAACAGTTGGGCACCATGAACGGTTTCATCCTGCAAGGCGCCAATATGGGCCAGTTCGTGGGCGCGCCCGCCATCGCTTTCGTGGTCGCGGCGACCGGCCAATGGCATGCGGTTCAGTGGATATTGCTGGGCGCCGGTGGCCTCAGCGTCGTCTTGTCCTTGGCCATCCGCGCCGCCGGGCGTCGGAGCTCCGGGGAGAGGTTAACGACGACCTCTTGACACCGTATCATATTTTGTTACATGACCTAGAATTACGCCGTGCCGAATTGAGCGGAGCGCGCTATGGTTGAGCTGTCCGGACCCAAACCCATAAGTGCGGCCGATGCGGTCGAGGTGGCCCGCGTCATGGCCAGCCTGGCCGGGCGCGTCTGGCGCGCCGGCCGGGCGCTACAGACGCGCCGTGGCGGCGGCGACGGCTTCCAGGTTTCCGACCCTTCCGTGGTGGGCAAGGCCTTCCTCAGGCTGGGCGCCCGCGTCATGGCGGACCCGCTCAAGCTGGCCGGATCCCTAGCTGAGCTCTTGCGCGACTTCGCGGCGCTGCGGCGGGCGGTGGCGCGGCGCATGGCGGGGGCCGAGGCGGCGCCGGTGGCGGTTCCGGCCAAGGACGACCGGCGCTTCCAGGACGACGCGTGGACCGACGAGGTGGTGTTCGACTTCATCAAGCAGGCGTACCTCCTCATGGCGGGCTGGATGGAAGACACGGTGCAGGGCGCCGACGGCCTGGATAAGGAGACCGCCGGCAAGGCGAAATTCTACACCCGCCAATTGGTCGATGCCGTGGCGCCGTCGAACTTCGCCATCACCAACCCCAAGGTGCTGGGCGCCACCCTGGAAAGCGGCGGCATGAACCTGCTCAGGGGGCTCGATAACCTGCTCGCCGACATGGAGCGCGGCGGCGGCCGACTGCGCATATCGATGACCGATGCCGACGCCTTCACCCTCGGCGAGAACGTCGCCGTGACGCCGGGCAAGGTGGTCTACCAGAACGATCTCATGCAGCTCATCCAGTACGCGCCGTCCACCGAAACCGTTCATGCGCGGCCGCTTCTCATCATGCCGCCGTGGATCAACAAGTACTACGTACTCGATCTGCAGCCGCGCAATTCCTTCATCAAGTGGGCGGTGGACCAGGGCCTGACGGTGTTTGTCATGTCCTGGGTCAACCCGGATGAACGCCTCGCCGACAAGGGCTTCGACGACTACATGATGGAGGGGCCGCTAGCGGCGCTTGAGGCCATCGAACGGGTGACCGGACAACGCCAGGTCAACGTCATCGGCTATTGCATCGGGGGCACGCTCCTCGCCTGCACCCTGGCCTACATGGCGGCTAAGGGGGGGCGCAAGTGGAAGGGGCGCGTCAAGTCCGCCACCTATTTCACTGCCATGGTCGATTTCGAAGAGGCCGGCGAGCTCGAGGTGTTCATCGACGAGGACCAGCTCGCCCGTCTCGAGGCACACATGAACAAAAAGGGCTACCTCGAAGGCCACCACATGGCCACCGTCTTCAACATGATGCGCGACAAGGACCTGATCTGGTCGTTCGTCATCAACAACTACCTCTTGGGCCGCGCCCCACCGCCCTTCGACCTGCTTTACTGGAACTCGGATTCGACGCGCATGCCGGCCATGATGCACAGCTTCTATCTGCGCAAGATGTATCTCGAGAACAAGCTCGTCGAGCCCGGCGCCATCAATCTCGCCGGCGTGCCCATCGACCTTGGCAGGATTGAGGTGCCGACCTACATCCTGGCCACCCGCGAAGACCATATCGCGCCCTGGAAATCGGTCTATGCGGCGACCGGGCTCTATGCGGGGCCGGTCAGGTTTGTGCTCTCCGCCTCGGGCCATATCGCCGGCGTCGTCAACCCGCCGGCCGCCAACAAGTACGGCTATTGGACGAACACCAGGAAACCCAAGGACGCTGACGCCTGGCTCACAGGCGCCAAGCGCCACGACGGCTCATGGTGGCGCGACTGGGGCCGCTGGGTGGCGCGCCACGCCGGGCCCAGGACAACGCCGGCGCGCTGGCCCGGCGGCGGCAAGCTCAAGGTCATCGAGGATGCGCCGGGCTCCTATGTGAAGGTCAGGGACGGCGTCAAGGTGTGGGACGGTGGCTAGCACCTCTCTTCTTTGCGATAAGACCGATTGATCCCGGTCAAGGTGGCGGCTTCCCTGCTGTCATATGTGGCGTGGATTCGGTTTCCCTCACCGACCTAGGAGGCGAACGTGGCCGTCAACTCCAAGGAAAAAGAACTCGCCGCCGTGGGTATTTCGGTCGCCGCCGGGTGCAAGCCGTTCGCCAACTACCACGTGAAGGAAGCGCGCCAGGCCGGTGCATCGGACGAGGAGATGAAGCAGGCTGCGGCTGCCGCCCTTAACGTGCGCGAGGGTGCCACGGAGATTATGCGGTTTCACGTACTGTCGCGTCTCGGTGAAGGCGGCGAGGGCGGCGCCACCGGCGGTGCCGGCGAGCGACTCTTGTTCCTCGACACCTATCGTGTCGAGACGGCGGCGGCAGCCGATACCGTGAGCGCCGCGGTAGACGCTCTGAACGAGGGATTGAACCGCGTGGTTGCTCTTTTTGTGGCCGACTTGTCGAAGAATTGATGCCGTCCGCCGCCCAACCCGACGATGGATCTGGACGAAAGGCGCAAAACGGGCCCACCTGTGAACAGTAGCAAGGCCGGTGGCTGATCGATGACCGTCAAATCGACCAATATCACGCGCGTCCAGCATCGGATGGCGCTGGAAACCCGGTGGGCCGCCAACAACCACAGCGGCGGGGTCCTCTGGTTGACCGGCCTTTCTGGGTCGGGAAAATCGACCCTGGCCTTCGAGGTGGAAAAGCGGATGTTCGAAGAGGGGTATCAGATTTACGTCCTCGATGGCGACAACATCCGCCACGGGCTAAGTTCCGATCTTGGCTTCTCGCCGGAGGACCGGGTGGAAAATATCCGCCGCATCGGCGAGATTGCCGCCCTCTTCGCCGATGCCGGCTCCGTCGTCGTCACGGCCTTCATTTCTCCCTACCGCCGCGACCGCGAACTAGCCCGCCAAGCGGCGTCCTACCAGTTTCACGAGGTCTACCTGTCGGCCGGCCTCGATGTCTGCGAGGGGCGCGATCCCAAGGGCCTTTACAGGAAGGCGCGGCGCGGCGAAATTCCCGAGTTCACCGGCGTGTCGGCGCCCTACGAGGCGCCGGAGCACCCGGAACTGACCATCGACACCGGGGAGCTGACGGTCGGGGAAAGCATGCAGGTTCTGCTCGAATACGCGGGCCGCGCCTTCGCCGAACCAAGCCGGATGAAGGTGAGAGGTGCCCTCGGCGGTTAAGAGTCGCGGACTACAAGTCGCGGACTACAGGTCGAGGGCCCGTTTGTAGAGGTCCAGAAGCTCCTCTCGTTGGCGGCGTTCGGCATTGTCCATTTTGCGGAGCCTGACGACCTGACGCACGACGGCGGCATCGAAGCCGGCCCCCTTGGCTTCGGAGTAGACTTCTCGAATATCGGCGGCCATCGCCGCTTTCTCTTCCTCCAGCCGCTCTATCCTTTCGACCACGGAGCGTAGGCGCTCCGCCGCGAAACTGCCAATACCCGCCACCATCGTCACCTCTTGCTGCCGCCTTCGGCACGATCCGGGAAGGGCGCGCCGCGAGGGCCGAACATAGTCGGCGCGGGCGCCGGCGCGCAAGCCGTTGCAGGTTCTTGATGTGGAAAGGCTGAGAAACTACCCTCTTGCCGAAAGGAGGGGTGCCTTGGCGATCTATGATTTCGAACGCTGCAGCGTCTATCTGCTCGAAGACAATTCGTATATCCGCAAGGTTGTCGAAAGCCTGCTGCATGGCATCAAGTTCGGCCGCGTATCGAGCGCACCGGACGGGGCGGAGGCCATAGAATTCTTCAGGGCCCTGCAGGCGGGTGCGCGGTTGGGTGGCGGCCCGGCGTTCGACGTGGTCATATCCGATCTGGTGATGGCGCCTATCAATGGCCTCCTGTTCCTGCGCTGGCTGCGCACCGCCAAGGGGTCGCCCAACCGCTTCATTCCCTTCATCATGCTTTCCGGCGCCGCCGACGCCAAACACGTCAACGCGGCGCGCGACCTGGGCGTGACTGAATTCCTGAGCAAGCCGTTCTCGGTCACGCCGGTCTACAAGAAGATACTCGAGGTGATCGACTGTCCACGGCAATTCGTCGCCACCCAGAGCTATTTTGGACCCGACCGCAGGCGCTAGGAAAAGGGCCCACCGGACGAGGACCGGCGCAAGATGAAGTCCGACGACGTCACCATCGTCTATTCCGCCGATAAGGTGGTAAAGCCGAAGGATGGACCGGATGTCTGGTATTTCCGGTTGTCCAACCATTTGAAGGAAAAGGTCGGCGGCATGGGGTCCGGCGAGCCGGGGGAGATACCGACAACGCTCCTCGAGAAGGCCGAGGAGGAATTGGAGCGTGCCGCCCTGGACTTTACCGATTGAGCCGTCGACTACTTGGCCAAGTTGTCCAAGCTGTGTGACCGGGCGTTTGAGAAGGAGGGCACGCGGAGCGCCGAGTTCGAGGAGATCAATCTGCTGGCCCACGAGTTGAGAGGGCAAGGTGGCACCTTCGGCTATTCTCTGATCACCGTCTTCGGCAAAATGCTTTTCGACGTGACCGGCGAAGGGCGCGTCGAGGATGGCAACGCGGTGGGGATCGTCAAGGCGCACATCGACGCCATGCGCGCTGTGATCCGCGAAAAGGTGGCTGGCGACGGCGGCAAGGTGGGCCGCAAACTCCTGAAGTCGCTCGAAGTGGCGATCGAAAGGCAGACCGAAGTGAAGTGAGCGGGCCGCTCAGAGGTCCTTGACCGTTTCCTCTATGAGCATGTCGACGACGGTCGCGAAGGCTTCCTCGCGGCTGGCGCCGGCCGCCTCGGCGGCGGCGAAGGCCTCGAGTTGGCGGTGGGCGCCGGTGCCTCCCTTGGCGATCTCGCCGATGTGATTCAGTTCATCGGTGCACCCCAGGGCCTCGGCGTCCTCACTAGTGAGGGAGATCAGCTCCTCGATCAGGTCGGCGCACGGCACGATCTCTCCCTTTCCGAAGTCGACGAGGCCGTCGTCGAGGCCGTAGCGTTGGGCCCGCCAGCGGTTCTCGTTTATCAGCATGGGCGCGTAAGTCCGCCAGCGCTGATTGTCGCGGCGCAGCCGATAAAGCATGCGCACGATACACATGAACAGCGCCGCGATAGCGGCGGCGTCGTCGAGCCGCGTACAGACGTCGGTAATGCGCATTTCGACGGTCGGGAAACGATGGCTTGGCCGTACGTCCCACCACAGCATGGAGGCGTCCTCGATCAGCCCGGCATTGGTCAGAATCTCGATATGGCGCTGGTATTCCCCATAGGAATCGAAGCGCTCGGGAAGGCCGGTTCGCGGCAACTCGTCGAAGACGCTGAGCCGATAGGATTTCAGCCCCGTGTTTTGGCCCTGCCAGAAGGGAGAAGACGTGCTCAGCGCCAACAGGTGGGGCAGGAAATAGGCGATCTGATTGACCAGGTCGATGCGCAACTCGTCGTCGTCGATGCCGACGTGCACGTGCATGCCGCAGATCAAAAGCCGCCGCGCCACCGCCTGCATGTCGCGCGCCAAGACATGGTAGCGCTCCTTGTCGGTGTGCTTCTGCTCCGTCCACGACGAAAAGGGATGAGTGGAGGCGGCGATCGGGGCGAGCCCGTACTTGTCCGCCGTCTCGGCCACGGTGCGGCGCAGCCACGCCAGATCGGCGCGCGCCTCGCGCACGTTTTTGCACACGGGGGTGGCGATCTCGATCTGGGATTTCAGAAACTCCGGCTTGACCAGGTCTTTGATGCGGGTCTCGCATTCCTCGAGCATGGCGGCGGGTGGCTCGCTAGCGACATGGCGGGTGGCGCGGTCGACCAGCAGGTACTCCTCCTCGATACCGATGGTTAAGGGGAGATCGGCATAGGTCATGCTAAAAATGCCCCACCCGGAAGATATCCTCCTTGGTTAGAATGTTTTGCAGTGCATGGGCCAGGATATCAACCCAGCTTTCGACTCCCGCCGCGTCCTCAAGCAGGTCCTGACGGATTTCCACAGCGCAATTGGCAAGGCCAGCCGCGCCAGCGTGCCGGTCGATGGTGTAGGCGAGATCGACACCCGAATAAGGTTCGTTGTCGCCCACGTGCAGGTAGTCGTGGGCCCGCAGTTCGCCGATCAGCGGCTTGGCCAGGCGCGGATCGCGGTTCCACAGGACGCCGATATGCCAGTAGCGGTCCTCGCCCTTGAAGGACGGCGTGAAGCTGTGGATGGAGAGAAGGAGCGGCGGTGCGCCTCGCCGCCAGAGATGGGCGAGGGTGTTGTTCACTGCGTGGTGGTAGGGCCAGAAAAAGGTGTCCACGCGTTCCGTCTCATCCGCCTCGCCGAGACCACGGTTGCCGGGGACCCGCACACCGTCGCTTTGGTGGGGAATCGATTCGGGATCCCCGGGTTGCCGGTTCATGTCGATGACCAGCCGCGAGTAGCCGGCCAGGACCGCCGCTGCGTTGAGACGGTGCGATAGGCTGCGGGTGACGTCGCCGGCGCCGATGTCCCACGCCACATGCTGGCGCAGGCGGGCCTCGTCGACGCCAAGGCCGTCGAGCGCCGCGGGAATTGTTCGGCTCGCGTGATCGCAGATCAACAGCAGCGGCGCCGTGCCCTCGTGGTTGATGATCTCGCAGACCGGGGGGTCACCCGGACCGAGTAAGAGAGAATCGTGAAATACGAGTTCGGGCGCACTGTCGTTCATGGCCGAGCTATAACCCAAATATTCCGGCGATTAAGGCCAAACACGGAAGTTCGCCGGTCGCTGCCGTCGCGCCGGATTCTCCGTTTCGGCTTGATTCGTGTCAAGGTTCGTCCTCTCCGGGCGGACATAGTGTGCGGTTTGGTATGACCGGCGCGCGGCGGGCCGCTTGGTAGGATGCGCCGTGGGAGAAAACCAGCATGGGGGCCTGGGAGTGAGGCGAGAATTTTTCTACTCGACGATCGCTCGCCGCGCCGTCGAGATGAAAGAAATGGCTCGCGGCGTGAAGCCCTGGTTCATCTGGATGCTGTGCGCCAATTTCTACCTCTACGCCTTTTTTCAACGGGTCGCGCCGAGCGTCATGATCACCGAGCTGATGCGGGATTTCGGCGTCACCGCGGTACTCCTGGGTAATCTGTCGGCTTTCTATTACTACGCCTACGCCGCGATCCAACTGCCCGTCGGCGTATTGCTCGACCGCTTTGGCCCCAGGCGCGTATTGTCTGCCGCCCTATTGTTGAGTGGCCTGGGAAGCCTGCTTTTTGCCACAGCCGGGGCCTTGCCGCAGGCCTATTTCGGGCGCCTTCTGATCGGCGCGGGGGTCGGTTTCGCCCTGGTCGGCACGCTCAAGGTGGCGGCGGTGTGGTTCCCGCCGAAGCGTTTTGCCCTGGTCACCGGGTTCACCTTCATGCTGGGCATGCTGGGGGCCGTCGGCGGCCAGGCGCCCTTGGCCCTCGTCGTCGACGCGGTGGGCTGGCGTGGCACCCTGATGGGCGCCGCCGCCGTGGCTCTCCTCGGTGCGCCGCTCATCTGGCTCGCCGTGCGCGAGGGGCCGGAGCCCGAAGCGAGGATGACCCCGGTCCGCGATATCGGCCTCCTGCGCAGTCTGCGCCTGATAGCGACGACGCCGCAGACCTGGGTGTGCTCCATCTACTCGACCACGAATTTCGCGACGATGCTGGCCTTTGTCGGGCTGTGGGGCGTGCCCTATATGATGGAGGCGCATGGCCTGAGTCGTCCGGCGGCGGCCCTGTCGACGTCGTTGGTGTTGATCGGCTTCGGTATTGGCGGCCCCTTGTTCGGCTGGTTCAGCGACTACGTGGGCCGGCGCAGGATTCCCATGCGGGCCAGTTCCGTCGGCGTGCTCATCACATTCTCGCTCATCATCTACGGGCCCGGATTGCCGCTGTCGGCCATCGATGTCCTGCTTTTCACGTGCGGCGTTTCCCAGGGCGGCGCCGTGCTCGGCTTCGTTACGGCCCGCGAGCACAATCTGCCGGGCGCCGATGGCGCGACGCTCGGTTTCATCAACACCATCAGCGTATCCTCGGGCGCCATCCTCCAGCCCTTCATCGGTTGGCTGTTGGACCTCAATTGGGATGGCCGCATGGAAGGCGGGGCCCAGGTCTTTTCAGTCGAAGCCTACCGGACGGCGTTCCTTTCCCTGCTCGTCGCCTGTGGCATAGCGGTTATGACCGCCTTCCTCGTTCGCGAGACTTTTTGTCAGCGGGTCCGCGGGGAAACCTAGTGCCGCCCGCCGCTTGGACGGTGGCCGCCGATGCGTATAATCAAGAACAGCGCGGGAGGACTTGGTAATCGCGGCCGGTGTGCCGGAAGAAGGGGAAGCCATCATGGCAGACGACGCGAACGAAAAGCAGGGACTTTAACTTGGTCCGCGAGGTCGAGACCGCGGAAGGCTGGTACGTGCGGGAATTCAAGCGGGTGTTGTTCACCAAGTTCGAGGGCGCGTGGTCCCATCGCATCGCCAATTCGCAGCGGCGGCCGCGAGGCCGGACGCTTCCGTGGAGCGACAAGACCCTGGAAGAGGCCAAGCGGCGGCTCTTGCACTCCCTGGAAGAGTTTGCCTATTACGAGGAACCCGGGGGCGCCCTTCCGCGATAGGCTCTAATCGTCTTGGATCGAAACGATCTGAGGCGTGAATCGCTCTCTAGGCGGTGGCGAAGAAAGGCCAATCCGGCCGTCACCGCGCCGGAGGAGGAGACTATCGTGGACAGCGGTACAGAAGTATCGCCGGGCGACGACTCGGCCGCGAGCGAGGTGGCCAGTGCCTTCAAGGCCGTCTGCCGCATGTGTCACGGTGGTTGCGGGACCATCGTCGAAATGGTCGGTGGCACCGTCAGGCGGGTCTTTGGCGATAAGGAGAATCCCATCAACCGGGGCGCGCTCTGTTCCAAGGCGGGCGTCCCCAGTATCGAGCAACTCTACCATCCTGACCGGCTTGACTATCCGTTGATGCGGACCGGCGAGCGTGGTGCTGGCAAGTGGCGCCGGGCGAGCTGAGACGAGGCCCTGGAATTCATCGCCGAGAAGATGCTGGCCATCCGCGACCAACACGGCGCCGAGGGGGTGGCCTTCGGCCGCGGCACCGGCCTCAACAACACCCACATCGTCAGCCGCCTGGCCAACCTCTTCGGCACCCCCAACGTCACCGCCATCGCGTACTTCTGTTACGGGCCCAGGGTCGCCGTCGCCAAGGTCACGGCCAGCGGCGACTATTCGCAAAAAGGTTGGGACACGACGCCGATTCCCGACGTCTACGGAAAGCCGCGTTGCGTGGTTCAATGGGGCTCGCAGAAACGCACCAGCAACGACCATAGCCTCATCGGCCACATCCCGGTAACCGACGCGCTCCGGGAGAACCCTGTCAACATCGTCGTCGATCCGCGCAAGCCCAATGCCGCCGGCCGGGCTGACATCTGGCTGCCGCTGCGCCCCGGCACCGACGCCGCGATGGCCTTGGGGTGGATGTGCGTGATCATCGACGAGGGGCTCTACGATAAAGAATTCGTGGAAAGGTACTGCCACGGCTTCGACGAGCTCGCTGAAAGGGTCAAGGACTACCCGCTCGACAAGGTGGCCGAGATCACCTGGTGCGACGCTGAGGAAATCGCCAGGGCGGCGCGCACCTACGCGACCACGGCGCCGGGCTGCATCATCTGGGGCAACGGCACGGAGCAGCTCGGCAAAAACACGTTCCAGGCGACCCGCGCGCTGCTTGTGCTCATGGGCCTCACCGGAAACCTGGACGTACCCGGGGGAAACGTCTTTTACCCTGCACCCAAGCTCGAATATCCGGAGCTGTGGGACAAGCTGCCGCCCCAACAGGAGGCCAAGCGCATCGGCGGCGACCGTTTCAAGGCGCTCAATCTGACACCCTATGCTTACGCCCACCCGCCGAGCCTCTATCACACGATGATCACCGGCAAGCCCTATCCGGTGAAGGCCTACATCGTCACCGGCAACAACACGGTGACGTGCTTCCCCAACACGGGGCGCATCATCGAGGCGATGAAAAAGCTCGACCTCCTGGTTGTGATGGACATGTTCATGACGCCGACCGCCGAGTTTTCCGACGTGGTGCTGCCGGCGGCGGGGAACCTGGAGCGCGACGAGCCGCGCCTGCAGCTGCACACCAAGGGCCCTCAAGCGACCTTCATGGACACGGTGTCCCAGAAACTGGTGGAGATCAGCGAGCGGCGCTCCGACTGGGAGTTCATCATCGGGCTCGGCCGCAAGCTCGGCTATGGCGAGTATTTCCCCTCCCTCAAGGAATTCGCTGAGAAATCCCTCAAGCCCTTGGGCACGACCTGGGACAAACTCAAGAAGATGGACCACGGGATTGAGTTGTCGGTCCAGTACCGCAAGTACGAGAAGGAGGGCTTCGGCACGCCGACGGGCAAGTTCGAAATCTATTCGACGATCATGGAGGAGTGGGGGTACGACCCCCTGCCGGCTCATGTGGAGCCGCCGGAAGGCCCGGTCTCCACGCCTGAGCGGTTCGAGGAATATCCGCTCATTCTCAATACCGGCGCCAAGCAACCCATGTTCTGGCATTCCCAGGGGCGCCAGCTCAAGTCCTTGCGCAAATTGAACGCCGAACCCCTGGTCGAGATCAAGGCCAAGACGGCCGAGGCATATGGTATCAAAAAAGGCGATTCCGTGTGGATCGAAACCGTGCGCGGGCGCCTGCGCATGAGGGCCCATCTCCACGACCAGATCCATGAGAAGGTCGTTTCCATTCCGCACGGGTGGTGGCTGCCCGAGGAACCGGGGCCGGACCGCGGAGTCTTCGAGGTGTGCTCGAACGTGCTCGTCGACGACGATCCCGATAACTGCGACGTGGTGTTCGGCTCGAGCCCGCTCAAGGGGCTCCTGTGCCGTATTTCCAAGGCGGAGGGGCCTGCCCGCACCATATCCAAACGCTGGAAGGAAGCGATGGCCGCTGAGTAGGCACCAAGGCGCCGCCGACGGACTTTCGAGCGTCGAGTTGAGGCGCCGTCGAGCAGTTGCTAGAATTGTGGAGGTCGAACGGGGCAAGACCATGAGCACGCAATCGCAGACTGCGGAATTGCCGGTCAACGAGTCGAATAGGGATCCCGTCCTGGTCGACGACTGGCACGTGATGGCGCGCGCCAGGGACGTGTGGGAAGGGAAGATCATGAAGGTGCGGCTGCTCGGCGAGGACCTCGTCGTGTGGCGCCACGAAGGCTGGGTGGTGGCCTGGAAGGACCTGTGAATCCACCGCGGCGCGCGACTCTCCATGGGATGGGTGGAGAACGGAGAGGTCGTCTGCCCTTATCACGGATGGCGCTATAATTGTGAGGGGGCGTGCACGCTGATGCCGGCCCATCCCGATCAGACGCCGTCCAAGAAGGCCCACGCAATCGTCCATCGCGTCGAGGAGAAATACGATTGGATTTGGGGGTCGCTGGGTGATCCGCAACACGACGTGTCGCCGTTTTGGTAGTGGGACGACCCGGCGTTCCGAAAGTTCCCGGCGGGGCCGTACTACTATCGCGCCAACGGCTTCCGGACCATCGAGAACTTCGTCGACGCCTCCCACTTCCCCTATGTCCACGCCGGCCTCAACGGCGTTCAGGCCAATCCCGACGTCATCAAACCCTACAAGGTCTATCGCGGGGAGCAGGGCCTCTACACCGACGAAATTCATGTATTCCAGCTGTTCGGTGATCACCGTGGACGGCCGGTAAATTCGGGTTACACCTAATCACTGCTTCCGCCCGCTCACGGCTTACTTCTCCAAGCACACGGTGCTCGCCGACGGAAGGGGCGGCGACGACGACAGGTTCTGCACCTTCACCACGGTGCAGCCGGTCGAGGAAAACGAGAGCGCCGTGTGGCTTGGCATCGCCATCAACTTCGGTCCCGAGCTCACCGAGAAGGACATCCTCGAGCGCCAGGACCAAGTCTTCGAGAAAGACCGCGAGATCGTCGAGAGCCAGCGCCCCGAGAAAATTCCCCTCGATCTCCGCGAGGAACTGCACGTGCATTGTGACAGGCTCGCCGTCGAGTACCGGAAATGGATCAAGAAATAGGGCCTGACCTTCGGGGCGGCTTAGAAATTATTTAGCAAAGACCTTAGCTGGAACCTAGACGGCGTCTGTGCTCTTGTCCCCTTTGCCGTTCCATGTGACCCAGCCGGGTCAGAGTGCTAGATTGCCGCCAACCTCGCGGCGACCGCCCCTCCCCCCCCCTCGGAAATCAGGTGGAAATCAGGCGGAAATCAGGCGGAAATCAGGGACGGCACATGGGCACCAGGGAAGCGCTCGGCTCGGAAAGAAACCCGTTGCGGGTGGCCATCGTCGGCAGCGGACCGGGCGGATTCTATTCCGCCCAGGCTTTGTTCCGCGCCGATATTGTCGTGCGCATCGACATGCTGGACCGGCTTCCCACTCCATTCGGCCTGGTGCGTGGCGGCGTGGCGCCCGACCATCCCAAGATCAAGGAAGCGAGCCTCGTCTATGAGTCCATCGCCGAGACGCCGGAATTCGCTTTTTTCGGCAACGTCACGGTAGGCCGGGACGTCGGCGTCGAGGAGTTGCGGGACACCCATCACGTGGTGATCTTCGCCTGCGGAGCCGAGGTCGACCGCGAGCTCGGCATCCCCGGCGAGGACCTCCCCGCCAGCCACACGGCGACGGAATTCGTCGGCTGGTACAACGGCCACCCCGATTACCGCGAGCGTGTCTTCGATCTGTCGTGCGAGACCGCCGTGGTCATCGGCCAGGGCAACGTCGCCGCCGACGTCGCGCGCATCTTGGCGATGCCCGTTGACGATCTAAAGCACACCGACGTTGCCGAGCACGCCCTCCTGGTCCTGGCCGAAAACCGGCTTCGCGAAATCCACGTGGTCGGCCGCCGCGGACCGGTCCAGGCCAAGTTCACCACCGCCGAACTGAGGGAACTTGGCGAGATCGCGGAGTGCGATCCGGTGGTCGAAGAGGCGGTGCTGGCGCTCAATCCCGAGAGCCAGGCGGAAGTGGACGACAAGCGCGGCAAGGTGGCCGCCAAGAACCTCGGCCTCTTCGAGGGCTTCGCCTCGCGCCCGGCTGCCACCGGCCGCCGGCGCCTGCATTTCGATTTTCTGGAAAGCCCCACCGAGCTGGTCGGCGAGGGGCGCCTCGAGGGCGTCGTCCTGGCTAGGAACCGGCTGCGCGGCGAGCCCTTCGCGCAAGTCTCGGAGGCTACCGTTGAGAGCCGTGTCCTCCCGTGCGGGATCCTGTTCCGCAGCGTCGGCTACCGGGGTGTTCCGATCCCCGGGGTCCCCTTCGACGATTGCCGTGGCATCTTTCCCCATCGCGACGGCCGGCTGGTGGACGGCGACGACATCCTGCCCGGCCTGTACGCCGCCGGCTGGATCAAGCGTGGGCCCAGCGGCATCATCGGAACCAACAAGCCGGACGCCGGGGCCACGGTGAAGGGCCTGCTCGAGGACATTCCTCGCATGGCTGGCGGCGCGCGTGCCGGCGGTGAGGGTTTGCAAGAACTGCTCGCCGAACGCGGCGTGCGCCGGGTGAGCTATGGGGACTGGCGGAAAATCGATGCCGCCGAGGTGGCGCGCGGAAAGGCCAGGGCAAAGCCGCGCGAGAAATTCACCACGATCGAAGAAATGCTCGCCGTCCTCGACTGAGGAGCCGGCCCACGGTTCGTGACGAATCTTTTTGTGCCGTGACGTGGAGAGCGCTGGTATTGTCCTCGACGGTCGCGCCAAGTGGGTGGTCCCGCCGCATAGCCGGATGCCCGAGATGGGTCGATGACAGGGGAAACCGGTGAAGAAGCTGCGACGCACCAACCTCAGCGAGGGCGCGCATTCCTTCGTCAAGGACTTGTTGCTTTCCGGTGAACGCTACCGGCCAGGCGAAAAAATCAGCGTCGAGGAACTGAGCCGTCAGTAGGGTGTCAGCCGGACCCCGGTGTGGGGTGCCATTAACCGCCTGGAAGCGGAAGGCGTCGTCGAGATCGTGCCCCGCCAGGGCGTCTACCTCATCGACTTCGAACCGGCCAAGGCGTTCGACATCTACGTAGCGCGTGAGGCGTTGGAGGGCATGGCGGCTCGGCTGGCGGCGGAAAGAGGCAGCGATCGACAACTCGGCGCGCTGAAGACGGCGCTGGAGAAGCAGTGCGCCTGCCTGGACGCAGGTGACGAGGACGGGTACGCGGCAGCGGCTTTGGCGTTCCACGAGCACATCGTCGACGCCGCCGCCAACAAGCCCCTGGCGCGGCTCCTCGGTTCGGTGTATGCGCAGATCCAGGCCATGCGTGCCCATTCGCGGTCCAAGGACTTTCCGACGCGAATGCCGCCCGGCGTCGAAAACCACGAACGTATTCTCGACGCCATAGCGGGGCGCGACTCGGAAAGTGCCGAGCGCGAGGCGCGGACCCACATTCAGCGGCTCGGCGATGAAATCAAAGGCCGGGTGGCCGGCGCCTGAGACGGCGGCACGAGGCACTCAAGGAATCGGTGGGCCGCCACCGGGCATGATGTCCAGATAGCGCGAGCCCTCCTCGAAGCACATGTCGAAGCCGACCTGCCACCCCTCGCCATAGTCGGCATCCTCGGCGACGCGCTTCACGTCCTTGAACGTGATGTTCGAGTAGTGGTCGCGCCCTGCTTCCATGTATCCGTACTCGCAGCCATCAAACTTGCCGGTTTTGTAGGCCGGCGAGGCGTCCGGCGGCGATGCGGGGAAGGGCGGGAGTGGCGTGCACGCGGCGAAGACACCGCCGACGAACACCATGATCGCCAAGTTTTTGCCGAAATTAGGGCGCATGGCTCCAATTCCTTCTTTCGGCTGGCCCCCCACCGCAGTATCCACTGCGACCAAGATAACTCACGGAAACGGCGATTTAAAGAAATGATAGGCGTGGCTCACGCAGGTTTTATCGGCGACGAGAAAGGCATGACCACGCGAGGGCGCACCAGCATCGGCGACGCTCCGTCAGCGCCCCGGTAATTACCGTATAGCCGTGAAATCAAAAGGGTTTTAGAAGGTTGCGCGCCTTGCCTTCGGCCCCGCCGAAGCCTTACTATGGCGCGGTTGGCCTTCATGGCAAGGTCCGCGAAAGGCAACGGCGCGCCGAATCGTCGAATGGACGACGGCGCAGCGATCTCGAAGCAATCGACGCAAGGTGGGGAAGGACATGGCAGACAAACGGCAAAAGTGCGTCGTCGACAGCGGCGCCCTCCAGAAGACCATCGACAGCAAGAACGTGCCGCTTTCGGCGGTGGTAACGGACGGCACCTACGTTTATGTCTCGGGGTTGCCGCCTTTCGATTCGGAGAACCAGACCATCGTCGGCGGCAGCATCGAGGATCAGACCGAGCAAGTGCTCAAGAACCTCAAGTTCGCGCTGGAATCGGCCGGCTCGTCCCTCGACAAGGTTCTCAAGACCACCGTCTACATTACCAACGCCGTCTATTTTGCCCGCTTCAACGATGTTTACCGCAAGTACTTCCCGACCGATCCCCCGGCCCGCACCTTCGTCCCCATCGCGTCGTTTCCCCTGGAGTTCGACCTGGAGATCGAGTGCGTGGCGCTCCTGTGACGCGGCGCTAGCCAGACGCCTGAGAGGAACGCGATGGCCAAGGACAAATCGAGCGCCGCGAGTTCCGAGAACCTGGGGACGGCGCATCCCGACAAGCTCTTGCGCGTCGGGGACCCCGCCTTCCAGCGCCTTCTCGACGCCGCCGAGACGGCGGAACGTGGGGGTGGCGCCCGCCCGCCGACGGCGAAGGCGCAGGTGCCGGTCTCGCCACCTTCGCCGGCCTCGCCACCTGTGGCCGAGGACGCCGCCGTCGAAGTCAAGCCGTGGCGCGTCGTCGGCGATTGGTTCAGCGCGTGCAGCGGCGTCCTCGGGTGCCCTTGCCTGTGGGGAGACATTCCGCCGGAGGGGTACTGCCAGCGAACCATGTGCTGGAACATCCGCGAAGGCCATTACGGTGACGTGGGGCTCGACGCCCTCGCCGTTGCCGCCGTCGGCCACCTCACCGGGAGCCCCCTGGCGATTAGCCGCAGCGTCGGCTTCCTCATCGACGAGCGCGCCGGAAAGAACCAGCGCGAGGCCCTGCACACGATTTTTTCTGGACGCGCCTGCGGCAGGTTTGCTACCGCTGCCGACCTCACGGCGGAGTGGCTCGGGGTGGCGTACGTGCCGCTCTCGGTTTCCATTGCGGACGACGCGTGGAGCGCCGAATCCCCAGGGCTTCTGAAAGCGGCGGGCGCCCCCTTCCGTGAACTCATGGTTCCCGCCGACCAGACCTGCGAGATCATCAACCCGCCGTATCCGGAGGCCGGCCCGGGGCCGGCGACGCTGGGCCGCGCCGAGGCCCACGAGGTCGCCGCCTTCGGCTGCAAGTGGAACTGGTCCGGCAAGTCGTCCTTGCGCATGGGGCTGGACTTTTCCGGCCCCGGCAACTTCCGCTGGACGGCGCACCGGGCGGCGGATTATCGCTAGGAGCTGGGGGAAGACGTCGCATGGGTGATCGGAAATACGGTCTCTTCAACCTTCGCGACCTGCGCAACATGCACCCCGACAAGCTGTTTCGGGCCGGGGACGCAACCGTCCAGGACCTTATCGCCGCGGCCGAGGACGCGGTGCTGGTGGAACCGCTGCCGGCGGCCGAGCCAGCGCCGGCTGCCGCGGACGCCACGGACGCTGACGGCATCGACGACGAAACCCGCATTAGGGACGTGGTCGATCCGTGGGACACCGATCCCGAGCACCCGCTCTCCGAGGTCGAGGTCAAGCCCTGGCGAATCCTCGGCGACTGGTTCGACGTCTGCAACTGTTCTTTCCTGTGTCCGTGCGAGTGGGCGGAGATGCCGACGCTAGGCTATTGCGAGGCGCTCATGTGCTGGCGCATCCGCGAGGGGTATTATGGCGACGTCAGGCTCGACGACATGGCCGTCGTCGGGGTCGTGCATTTCATCGGCACCGTCATGGATCAGAACCGGGAGTTCGGCTGGTGCATGCCGGAGCGCGCCACTCGCGCCCAGCGCGAATCCCTGCGCATGATCTTTTCGGGGCGTGCCGGCGGGCGCTTCCGCCTGTGGCATGATTTCACCATCAAGACCCGCGGCGTAAAGTTCGTCCCCCTCGAGATGTCGGTGACGACGGACGAGTGGAAGGTCAAGGTCCCCGAGCTGCTGGAAGGGTTGGCCGTTCCCTTCCGCGAGCTCATGGTGCCGCGCGGCCAGGTAAGCAAGATCATCAACGTGCCGCGGCCCGAGGCGGGGCCCGGTCCGGTCATCGTCGGTCGCGCCCATAAGAACGTCTGCGATGTGTTCGGGCACCAATGGAACTGGGATTTCAAGTCCTCCAAGATGATGCCACTTGACTTCTCGGGGCCCGGAGACTTCTCCTGGAGGGAGCCGCACAGCGAGACCAATAGATAGGAACCGTCATGAGCGGCGGAACCATCCTCGAGGCCATGTTGAAGCGCGACCGCGTGGTCGTGATGGCCGCCCTCGGAGTAATCGCCGGCCTGGCCTGGGCCTATATCGGATATCTGGCCTGGGGCATGCAGCGCATGGACGGCGGCGGCGCGGGAGGCCTCGGCCTCGAGGCCGCGATGCCGCGCATGCAGGCGTGGACCCTGGTAGACCTAGCGACGCTGTTCGTCATGTGGTCGGTGATGATGTTGGCCATGATGCTGCCCTCGGTGTCGGACATGCTGCTCGCCTTCGCCACCATCAACCGGCGCCGCCGCGAACGCCAGGAGCCCTATGTTGCCACCGCCGTGTTCCTGCTCGGCTACCTGGCCGTGTGGATCGGCTTCAGCGCCGTGGCCACATTGATCCAGTGGGGGCTGCAGAGTGCCGCGCTGCTGTCGCCGATGATGGTCGGCACTAGCCCTGCCCTCGGCGGCGCGTTGCTCATCGCCGCCGGAATTTTTCAGTGGACCCCTATGAAGGACGTCTGTCTCGCCCACTGCCGCTCACCGATGGGGTTCATCCTGTCCGATTGGCGCGAAGGTACCGGCGGCGCCGTGTTCATGGGGCTGCACCACGGCGCTTTCTGCGTCGGGTGTTGCTGGGTGCTCATGGGGTTGCTGTTCGTAGCCGGGGTGATGAACCTGCTGTGGGTCGCCGCCATTACCGTGTTCGTGGTGATCGAAAAGCTGGCGCCGCGCGGCGACATGGTGGGGCGGGCCACGGGGGGCGTCCTGGTTGTTGCCGGCCTGGTGCTTTTGGTCCAGGCTTGAGGTGGGCGTGCGGGGGCTTTTCGGGAGGTATCGCGGCCGCTGCCTTGGTGACCGCCTTCTGCACCACCTACGAATGGAGCAATCCCAATGTGCCGGAGAGTTTGTGGCGGCGCGATGAGGTCGATTGCGTGGGCCGGGCGACGGCCAAGGTGGAGGAGGAAGTGGCGCGCGAGGAACGCTACGGCGGACCGCCGCGCGCCGCTGGTGACGCTAACGGCGCGCGGGTGTTGCGTCTTCGAAAGGATGGCGGCGGTCCACAAACAGTGGATCGACGAGATGCTGGGTACCCTTGGCGACGACGAGGTTGTGCCGCTGCTGCGCCATCTGGACAGGGTGAATGGCTCGATGGACACCAATACACATAACCAGGAAGGCGATTTCCATGAATATGAGCGAACATAAGCCCCAACATTTTGAGTGGTCATGCGAGGACGCGGTCGCCACCATCACCTTGAACCGGCCGGACAAGAAGAACCCGTTGACCTTCGAATCCTACGCCGAGTTGCGCGACACCTTCCGCGATCTTGTCTACGCCGACGACGTGCGGGCGGTGGTAATCACCGGCGCCGGGGGCAACTTCTGTTCGGGCGGCGACGTGTTCGAGATCATCGAGCCCCTCACCAAGATGGACATGAAGGGCCTGCTCGCCTTCACCCGCATGACCGGAGACCTGGTGCGCACCATGCGCAACAGCCCGCAGCCGGTCATCGCTGCCATCGACGGGGTGTGCGCCGGTGCCGGCGCCGCCATCGCCATGGCCGCCGACCAGCGTTACGCAACGCCGGAGGCCAAGACGGCTTTCCTCTTCACCCGCGTCGGCTTGGCCGGATGCGATATGGGGGCCTGCGCCATGCTGCCCAGGCTCATCGGCCAGGGTCGGGCCTCGGACCTGCTGTTCAGTGGCCGCTCCATGAGTGCCGAGGAGGGCGAGCGCTGGGGCTTTTTCAATCGGCTGTGTGCCGCCGGCGAGCTTCTTGGGGAGGCGCGGAAGTCGGCGGCGCGGCTCGTCGAAGGACCCAACTTCGCTCACATGATGACCAAGACCATGCTCAACCGCGAATGGGACATGAGCCTCGATTCGGCCATCGAGGCCGAGGCCCAGGCGCAGGCCCTGTGCATGCAGACGGTTGACTTCGAACGCGCCTTCAAGGCGTTCGCGGCTAAGGAAAAGCCCGTCTTCGAGGGCAACTAAGGCCCCCCCCGATGAGCGATAAGAGCTTCCTCGACTGGCCCTTCTTCGACGCCGAGCACCATCGCCTGGCCGCCGAGCTCGACGCCTGGGCGCGCCGCGAGCTGGCACCCCTCACCGCTGCCGCCGGAGATGACGTGGACGCGGCGTGCAAGGCCATCGTCGCCAAGCTGGCGCAAGGCGGCTGGCTCGATCATGTGGTGCCCGCCGTCTTCGGCGGGGCGCGCCCGGCGCTTGACGTGCGTTCGCTGTGCCTGATCCGCGAGACCTTGGCCCGCCACGAGGGCCTCGCCGATTTCTCCTTCGCCATGCAGGGGTTGGGAAGCGGGCCGATCACACTGTTCGGCGGCGACGACCTCAAGTCGGAATTCCTGCCGGCGGTGCGAGGCGGTGCCAAAATCGCCGCCTTCGCCCTCTCCGAACCGGAGGCGGGCTCCGATGTCGCCGCCATCGCAACCACCGCCCGCGCCGAAGGCGGCGACTACATGCTGAATGGCGAGAAGACCTGGATCTCCAACGGCGGCATCGCCGACTTCTATGTAGTGTTCGCGCGCACCGGGGGCGCGCCGGGGACGCGCGGGCTGTCGGCTTTCGTGGTCGATGCCGAGGCGCCGGGGATCGAGATCGCCGAGAGGATCGAGCTCATCGCCCCCCATCCGCTGGCCAGGCTACGCTTTGACGAGTGCCGCGTCCCGGCCTCGCGGCTGCTGGGGGCGCCGGGAGACGGCTTCAAGATCGCCATGGCTACCCTCGACGTCTTTCGCTCGACGGTGGGGGCGGCGGCGCTTGGTATGGCGCGGCGCGCCCTGGACGCGGCGTTGCGGCGCACTTCCTCCCGCCGACTCTTCGGGGCGCCGCTGGCCGAGCTGCAGATGGTCCAGGGCAAGCTCGCCGACATGGCGCTCGCCGTCGATGCCAGCGCGCTCTTGGTCTACCGCGCCGCCTGGGACAAGGACGGTGGCGTCCAGCGCGTCACACGCCAGACCTCCATGGCCAAGCTGCACGCCACTGAAGCGGCGCAAGGGGTGATCGATGACGCCGTGCAGATCCACGGCGGCTTCGGCGTCGTCGCCGGGCACCCGGTGGAACGCCTGTACAGGGAGATCCGCGCCTTGCGAATCTACGAAGGCGCCTCAGAGGTCCAGAAGGTGATCATCGCCCGTCAGGCGCTAGCCGACTTCGCCGCCCAACAGGAAGAAGACGGCGATGGCTGAAAAGATGGCCCACGTCGACACCTTCGCCGCCGACAATCTGTCGCCCCGCGACCAGTGGTCGGCTTTCACGTTCGACCGCCCCGAGTTCCAGTGCCCGGGGCGCATGAACTGCGCCACCGAGCTTCTCGATAATCAAGTGGCAGCGGGGCTCGGCGGCAAGGCGGTCTTTTACACGCTCCGCGAGACCTGGACCTACGGCGAGCTCCGGGAGCGCACCAACCGCATCGCCCGCGTGCTGATCGAGGATTTCGCCATCGAGCTCGGCAACCGGGTGATGATCAGGGCCGCCAACAACCCCATGTTCGTGGCGTGCTGGTTCGCGGTGGCCAAGGCGAGCGTCGTCGTCGTCGCGGTAATACCGTTGCTGCGTGCCGGGGAACACGCTACCATCGTGGAGAAGGCGCAAATGGGGTTGGCGCTGTGCGACGCACGTCTGGCCGAGGACATGGAGGAGGCGCGCCGCCGCGCCCCGGTGTGCGAGCGCATCTGTTATTTTAGCGGTTCCGGCGAAGCGGGCGCCGCCGCCGAGCTTGGGGACAGGGCCGGCACCAAACCCGCCGACCTCGAGAACGTCGACACGGTGCGCGACGACGTGGTGCTCATCACCTTTACTTTGGGCACCACCGGCCAGCTTAAGGGCACCATGCATTTCCATCGCGACATCATCACCATGTGCGACGCCTTCCCGCGTTCCTGCCTCGAGGAGGCGCTCGACGACATCTTCATCGGCAGTCCGCCCATCGCCTTTACCTTCGACCTCGGCGGCCAGGTGGCGTTTCCCATGCGTGTCGGCGCCTCCACAGTACTCCTGGAGCCGCCGCCGCCGGAGGACCTGCTAAGGGCATTGAGGACTTCAAGACGACCATCTGCTTCACGGCGTCGACAGCCTACCGGGCCGTGTGCGCTCTTCTCGAAGGGTTCGATTTCTCGTCCCTGCGCAAGTACGTCTCGTCCGGCGAGACCCTGCCCCTGCCCATCTTCGAGGCGTGGCGCGCCGCCACCGGGCTCAGCATCATCGACGGCCTGGGCTCAACCGAGATGCTGCACATCTTCATCGCGGCGCCCGACGACGAGATTCGCCTCGGCGCCACGGGCAAACCCATTCCCAGCTACGCGACCAGGGTCGCCGATGACGAGATGAAGACCGTGGCGCCCGGTGAGGTCAACCGTCTCGCTGTGCGCAGCCCCACCGGGCCGCTACCTGGCCGATGCGCGCCAGCGCCAATACGGGGTCGACGGGTGGAACCTGACCAGCGGCACCTACAAGATGGACGAGGACGGTTACTTCTGGTTCCAGGCGCGCATCGACGACATGATCATCTCGTCGGGCTACAACAATATCGGGCCCCGAAGTGGAAGCGGCACTGATGTCCCATGACCCGGTTGCGGAATGCGCCGTGGTCGCCTCACCCGATGACGAGCGCGGCAACATCGTCAAGGCGTACGTGGTGCCAGGCGCTGGCGCCGCCGGCTCGGAGCACCTAGTCAAGGAATTACAGGACCACGTCAAGGCCACCATCGCGCCCTACAAGTATCCGCGCGCCACCGAGTTCACCGACGCCCTGCCGAAGACCCAGACGGGCAAGGTACAACGCTTCGTGTTGCGCCAACGCGAACTGACGAGGAGAGGAACATGAACATGCGCATCCTTCAGCCCCCCGGATGGAAACGGCCGAGCGGATATGCCAACGGCGTTTCGGCGAGCGGCCGCTTGGTCTTCGTCGCCGGCCAGGTCGGCTGGGACGAGAACGAGGCCATACGCTCCGACGATTTCGTCGACCAGGTACGCCAAGCCCTGCGCAACATCCTGGCCGTGCTCGCCGAGGGTGGCGCCGGCCCCGAGCACGTGACCCGCATGACGTGGTACTGCACCGACAAGGGCGACTACCTGGACCACCTCGCGGACGTGGGCCGGACCTACCGCGAGATCATGGGCAGGAACTTCCCGGTGATGACGCTGGTCGAGATCTCGGGCCTTGTCGAGGACCGTGCCAAGGTGGAGATCGAGGTTACCGCCGTGGTGCCCGAGGATGACGCATAGGGGAACTGCCGATGGACGCCGACAGTTTCTGACCTGCCCCCCCTTCTTCCTAGGACCCAGATGCCCAGTTTCTCTAACTAAACATTTGGATCCGGTTAAGGTGATCCTCCCCCACTGAATTTGTCCACCCTTTATGATCGGAACGGGAGGATTAAAGATGGCAATCAAACGACACAAACCCGAGGATATTGTCACCAAGGTGAGCTAGATCCTCCGTTAAGAAATAGGCTCAGATGTCCCAAATGCGCTGACGTCAGACACTAGTCGGTTTTCCGGCCGCTGGCTTAATTCCTATAGCAGGTATGTTCAGGCTGGATCACCAGGCGGTTCCAGGGGCTGATCTGTAACATCACCGGTGGGTGCTGCGTCAGGAGGCGGCATTCGGTCACCCGTATCTTCAGGTGGCGGAAAAGCCTCACCGGAGTTTACCGGCGCATCAACGGGAGGGAAGGCACCACCATCATCGAGCAGGTCAGTCTTCTCAACCACATGAGGGGGAGTGCCAAGAGCAGCCATTCCGCTGGCAGCGGTGCGCCTCAGATCATGGTCCCGCCAAGGGGGAAGACTTTCGTTTCCGTCCATGCCTCGATCCACAATCACGTCGACCAGGACTGCCATCTCAACCGCCGAAACATCTTCAAGGAGGACCGCTCAACCGCCCTGGCCGAGTGGCATCAAATGTTCGGGTGAAAAGCCTGGCATGACCCTTCGGTGCGCCGGTGCCGGTTGGCTTGACTGCCCCCCCCGGCGCGGAAGCGGGCGAGCGCGGCCGCTTTCGCTTTATTGGCGCACGCCAGGTTTGTCGACCACACGTGGCCGAAGCCGCGGATGGCGTCGGGGATGCGGGCGAACTCGACCGCCAGGCCGTGATTGCCCGGCGACAGCGCCGCCATGACCTCTTCCATCTCCGCCTCGTAGTCGCCGATCAAGCGCCGCGCCATGCGCCGCTCGGAGGTACGGCCAAACGGATCGAAGACCGTGCCGCGCAGACGGCGCAACCGCGCCAGCAGACGGAACGCCGTCAGCACCCACGGACCATAGGTCCGCTTCACCTGATGGCCGGTCGCGGGGTCGCGCGCCGCCCACAGCGGCGGCGCCAAGTGGAACTCCAGGCGCCAGTTGCCCTCATACTGGCTCGCGATGCGCTCGACAAAGTCGGTCTCGGCATAGAGCCGGGCGACCTCGTATTCGTCCTTGTGTGCCATCAGCTTGAAGAAATTCCGCGCGACCGCCTCGGCGAGCCCGCTGTGGCCGGGGGCGCACGCGGCCTCGGCGGTGGCCACGCGCCGGACCAGTTGCTCGTAGCGCTCGGCATAGGCGGCATCCTGGTAGTCGGTCAGAAACCGCGTGTCGCGCACGACGATGTCCTCAAGCGACGCTTCGGCGGCCGGACGATCGGTGCGGTCGGTTCCCTCTATCGCCCGCTCGACGGCGGCGCGGTCATGAGCGGCCAGCCGGCCCCAGCGGAACGCCCGCTTGTTGAACGCGACCGCCACGCCGTTGAGCTCGATTGCCCGCTCGAGCGCGGCTGCGCCGAGCGGCAGTAGCCCCTTCTGCCAAGCGAAGCCGAGCATGAACGGATTGACGCCGATGGCATCGCCAAGCAGACGTGTTGCCAGCCGCCCGGCGTCAATCGTCTCGGTGCACTCGGGGCCGAGCGCGTCGGCGATGCGGCGGCCGAGATCCGTGGCAGGGAACCGGTAGGTCGGAGACTGCCGGGTGAAGGCCGCGGTGATGGTTTGAAACTCGTTGACGATCGCGCGCGTGCGGCCGGGCGCCGCGCGCGTCAGCGCCTCAGCCTCGGCGGTGACAACGAGGTCGCAGCCGAGCACTAGGTCGGCGTGCCCTTCCGGGATGCGCGCGGCATGGACGGTGCCCCGCTCGCGACCGAGGCGGACATGGGTGAAGACCGTGCCACCCTTCTGCGCCGCGCCAATCATGTCGAGCACGCTGACGCCGCGGCCTTCGAGGTGAGCTGCCATGCCGATCAGCGCCCCGATCGTCACGACGCCGGTGCCGCCGACGCCGGTCACCAGAATGTTGTAGGGCTCGGCTCCCGGCGCAGGCAGCGCGGGCGCGGGCACGCCGGCCAGTGCCGCGTCATCGGCGACCGCGCCGGCGGACGCGCGTGCGCGGGGCGTGCCGCCGCGCACGGTCACGAAGCTCGGGCAGAAGCCGTTGATGCAGGAGAAATCCTTGTTGCAGCTGGACTGGTCGATTGTCCGCTTGGTGCCGAACGCGGTTTCCAAGGGCACGACCGACAGGCAGTTGGATTCGGTCGAGCAGTCGCCGCAGCCCTCGCACACGAGGTCATTGATGACGATGCGCATATCCGGATCGGCCATGGTGCCGCGTTTGCGCCGCCGACGCTTCTCGGCCGCACAGGTCTGGTCGTAGACCAGCACGGTAACGCCGGGCGTGTCGCGCAGCTGGCGCTGCACCCCATCGAGCTCGTCGCGGTGATGGACCGATATGCCCGACGCGAAGGCGCCGGGCGGGTACTTCTCGGGCTCGTCAGAGACGACGACGATGCGCCGGGCGCCCTCCGCGGCGCATTGCCGGACGATGTCGCCGACCGTCAACTTGCCGTCGACCGGCTGGCCGCCGGTCATGGCGACGCCGTCATTGTAGAGGATCTTGTAGGTGATATTGACGCCGGCGGCGATCGCTTGGCGGATCGCCAGTAGGCCGGAATGGAAGTAGGTGCCATCGCCCAGATTCTGGAAAATGTGCGGCAGCTTGCTGAACGGCGCCATGCCGACCCACTGGGCGCCCTCACCGCCCATTTGAGTGAAGCCGTATGTCCCGCGCTCCATCAAGCGCGCCATGATGTGGCAACCGATGCCAGCCGCCACGAGGCTACCTTCGGGCACCCGCGTCGAGGTGTTGTGCGGGCAGCCCGAGCAAAAATGGGGAGGTCGCTTGAAGGCGGCCGGCGCCACCGGCGCTCGGCGTCGGAGCATGTGGCCAGTGCCCGCGCATGCGGCCTGCAGCGCCTCATCGTCGCGGCCGAGCCGACCGAGTCGATCCGTGACGATGCGCGCGATGTCCAGGGGATCCAGCTCGCCGATGGTCGGCAACAAGGGCCTTCCGGCCTCGTCGGACTTGCCGAGGACACGCGCCGCCGCCGCGCCGCCCTGCCAGCCATAGAGATGATCCTTGATCTGGGCCTCGAGCAGCGGGCGCTTCTCCTCGACGACGAGTATCTCCTCCAGCCGCTGAGCAAAGGTGCGAATGCCATCGCGATCGAGCGGCCAGACTAGGCCGACCTTGTAGAGCCGGATGCCCAGCCGCCGGGCACGCGCCGCATCGATGCCGAGCCGGTCGAACGCCTCGAGCACGTCGAGATGGGATTTCCCGGTCGTCACGATGCCGAGCCGGGCGTCGGAGCCGGAGTCGATGACGATGCGGTCGATACGATTGGCCCGCGCGAAGGCCTGCGCGGCCGGGAGCTTGTGGTTGTAGAGCCGCGCCTCCGGCTCCCACCAGTCGTCGTTCAGCCGCAGGTTGAGCCCATCTGCGGGCATGGCGACACCCTCGGGCGTGACGATCGCTAGATCGTGTCCGGCGGCCGCGTCGATCGAGGCGGAGCTGTCGATCGCAGAGGTCAGCGCCTTGATGCCCACCCAGCACCCGCTGAAGCGCGACAGCGCCCAGCCGAGCACGCCGAACGCGGCAAACTCCTGCATGCCCGCCGGCGCGAGAACGGGGATGCCTGCATCCATGAAGGCATAGTCGGACTGGTGCGGCAAGGTCGATGACTTGGCCGCGTGGTCGTCGCCGGCGACGAGCAGGACACCGCCATGGGGCGACGTGCCGGCGGCGTTGCCGTGCTTGAAGACGTCGCCACTGCGGTCAACGCCCGGCCCCTTGCCGTACCACAGGGCGAAGACGCTGTCACAATTCGCGCCACCGAAGGCGTTGACCTGCTGAGTCCCCCAGATTGCCGTCGCCGCCAGATCCTCGTTGATGCCCGGGCGGAAGACGATGCCGCTGACGCGCGTGATGCGCTGAGCCTGCCACAGAGCCTGATCGAGATTGCCGAGCGGCGAGCCGCGGTAGCCGGACACGTAGCCGGCGGTGTCGAGCCCGGCACGCTCGTCACGCCGCTTCTGGATGAACGGCAGCCGCGCCAGCGCCTGCGTGCCTGTCAGATAGATAGCGCCGGATTCGCGCGTGTACTTATCGTCGAGCGTGTAGGTTTCATCGAGGGTGGGGGAGGCAAGCCGCATCGGTCGTCTTCTGGGCCCGGGCGCTCAGTAGGCGCCGTCGTACCTCTGCTGGTGCGTGGCGGCATAGAGGTGGTCGATCATGGTGATGAAGTCGAACACCGGCACGCCGACCGCTTCCTGGATCGCACGAGAATAGGGCGGCAGCATCGAGCACTCGAGCACGATCGCGCCGAGAGCAGGATGGTCGCGCACGATGTCGCGCGCAACCGACACGACTTCGGCCTCGACCAGGTTGGCGTCGATCGTGCCCTTCTCGTCGAACACGGCGGTCTTGAACTCAGGCTGGTCCTGCAGGCCGCGGATGACCAAGTGGTTTGGCGGCGCGACGCCGGCGCGGGCCAGGAATTCCAGCGTCAGATTGGTCGAATCCGCCGTGATGATGGCGATCGGCCGCGAGGGCGCCAGGCTGCTGGCGATGAGCGGCAGCTGCAGCAGGCTCGACATGGCGACGGGGATGTCGACGGCGGCGCGAACCGTGTCCTGGAACTGCAGCATGAAGCCGCAGTCGCTGCTGATCGCGCGCACGCCCTGCTTCTCCAGCTCGACCGCGGCGGCAACAGCGGCGGCCGCCAGCTTGGGTGCGCCGCGCAGGCAGGCGGCGGTCGACAGGCCGGGCACTACCCGGTAGAGCACGGGATAGCCGTAGGTGCTGGCGTTGTCGACGTCACCGGGGATAAATGGTAGGGAGCAGTCGAGCTGCAGGATGCCGATAGCTAGTCCATAGTTGCGCGCATCCCGCCGTGTCCGGTAAATTGTCATGATGCCTTACCTGATGCTCGGCCTTATGCCCGGTCCGCTCAAGATGATCGCGCCGCCCCGGGACCGCCGGCCCAGTTCGGCCTTCACCGCCCACTGTATTGAGCGCATCAGAGAATCAAGCGCGCTTCCAAGCCGACATTTCGCGGACGGAAATTCCTCCCCGTCGAATCCGAGGGCATGGTAGCTCAAACGATCCCGTCTAACAACGCGGCAAGAGCCGGTTGTAAGCCTGATCTACGCAATACGCGGCTTTTTTCCCGCGGCCAAAGTGGTTGTTGGTCCGCATCCCCATCCTTGCACCGGTTCCCGGGTTAGAGATCCGCTTCTAAGGGGTTCTCCGGGCACGCCGGCGGAACCCGCGCTTGGCGAACGCCGCCGACGGGGTCCTCGCCGTTCTTTACGGCGGCGAGGGCGCTGACGTCAGACAGGTTGCCGTCCCAAGAAGCTTGTTCCAGAAAATCTTGAGCCTGATCGACGATCTACGACGAAGGCCTGTTCCGGCGTAGGCCGAGGGAATCGACAGCGAGAAGAAAACGACACGAGAGGTGTGTCTGGATAGTGGCAAAATTGACCGAATGGTCTTCCAAGTGAAGGCCGATCCAAAATCATGCAGTCGGGTGGCTGCAAAAGGGATACCGTTCCGGTGGCGGTGGGACAGTGGTGCAATTTCTACGAATTTGGATATCATCTGGGGAATGTCGGTCAAAGGAAGTCGCATGAAAGCAGTTGTTTGCCGGGAGTTCAGCGGGCCGCAGGGAATGGCCATCGAGGAGGCGGAACCACCGCGCCCCGCAGCCGACGAGGTGCGCATCGCCGTCCACGCGGCGTCGGTCAACTACATCGACCTGTTAATCGCCCGCGGGCTTTATCAAGTTCAACCCAACCTGCCCTATGTGGCCGGGGCCGAGGGCGCCGGCGAGGTGGTCGAGACCGGCGCCGATGTCACCAACGTCGCGCCCGGCGACCGGGTGGCGGTCTTCCACCTGACCGGGGCGTTTGCCGAGGAGATTGTGGCCAAGCATTGGCGGACGATCTCGCTGCCCGACGGCGTTTCCTACGACAGCGGGGCTGCGACCCTCCACAATTACGTCGCCGCGGCCTATGCGCTCAGTCGCCGGGGACACCTCAAGGACGGCGAGACCCTGGTCGTTCACGGCGCCACCGGTGGGGTCGGACTGGCCGCCGTCGAATTGGGTAAAATGTGGGGGGCGCGGGTCATCGCGTGTGTGGGGGCCGACGAAAAGATGGCACTGGCCGGCGAGTACGGCGCCGAGACGGTCGTCAACTACGCCCGCGAGAGCATCCGCGACCGCGTCCTCGAGCTTACCGGCGGACGCGGCGCCGATGTGGTCTTCGACCCGGTCGGCGGCGACGCCTTCGATCAATCGATACGCTGCGTCGCCTGGGAAGGCCGCATCCTGATCATCGGATTCGCCAGCGGCGAAATTCCCCAGCTCCCCCTCTACCGGCCATTGCTGAAAAACGCATCGGTGGTCGGCGTCAACACCGGCGCATGGCCGGAACAGGACCCCGCCGCATACCAGGCCCTGGCTGGGGACGCCCTAGCGTGGGCCGCCGCCGGGAAGATCAAGCCGAAGATCGGGCGGGTCCTGCCCCTCGAAGATTTCCGAGACGCCATGGAGGCGCTTGATTCGCGGGCGGCGCAGGGCCGCGCCATCCTGCACGTGCGCTAAACTCCGCAATGGTGGCAGCGTGCGAAATCTGCCTTATGTCTGATGGATGTATGAGCTTTTTGGGACAAATAGGGTAATGCTTGCCATCTAGAATGACCAACAGGATGGCGTGGCTGACCTTCGGGTTGAGATTCTTTACCGCCACCACGCAAACTTGTTTATTGGTGAAGCCGAGCTTTCTCAAGGGCAGACACTTGGCGATGACATAGTCCTCGCAATCGCCGAATACTGCTTGCGCGTCTTACGCCGGATATCACGGACAGCCTGCTCGGCTGGGGCTTTCTTGCTCGTAGATTTCTGTCTCATCTTCGTTCCCTTCGGTCACTACGATGAGCCAGAAATCCTCCGTTATGCAATTAACTCAATTTGTCTCAAAGGCGCTGACGTCAGACATGCGACCGATCGACCGGTCGGTAACCGTCGCTCGAAAAACCATCCACTACGGGCGGCAGTGCCGTACGCCGCGCGGCGAGCGCAAATCATTGGTGGACTCGGCACACCGAAGCAGAACTCGCTGGTCGCGGACGATGCTGAGCGCCCTCGCTCGGCCGCCGATTTGCGAATGATCCGATTACAGGCCCATCTGCGCGATCAATGCCTTGGTCAACGGATCGCGGGCGTTGCCGAGGCGGTCTGTGATGCCAAAGTGATTGTCGCCCGGCGTCGCTACGTAATCCGCCTTGATCCGGTGGAACCTGAGACGGGCCGCGTATTTGAGTGACTGCCAGTGAAAGAGGTCCGGCTCACCGCCGCCGACGGCGACGATCGAGGGTCCTTTTGCGATGGGCGGCAGGTACATCGGGCTCATGGCTTTGGCTTCCTTGGCGGTCAGTCGGATGTCCA
>PVBE012781619.1_pt1 | contig 34036 bp, 31 predicted proteins | sample 1631181 | NCBI WGS metagenome assembly PVBE01 (sample SAMN08397723, study PRJNA350692) | Marine metagenome, whole genome shotgun sequencing project. | isolation source: water | place: Pacific Ocean | collected 2012-04
ATGGGTGCCGACGGCGCCGGTCGGATTGGGATCGGCCGACTGGACGCCGCCCCACGACGCACAGGACCCGATGGCGATGATTGCCGCGGCCCCTTCGGCGGCCTCGCGCACCAACTCCACCTGGGTTTTGCCGCCGACCTTACAGTAGATGCCGCCGTCCTTGGTCGGCGTGGCGCCTTCGGTCACCAAGATGTATTTTCCCCGGTGCCTCTCCATCATCTCGTGTTTGTAGTCGAGGGCCTGGCGGCCGGCTCCGACGCACAGCGTGTCATGGTAATCCAGGGAAATCATGTCCAGGAGCAGGGTCTCGAGAGTCGGGTGAGTGGCACGCAGCAACGATTCCGTGCAGCCTGTGCACTCTTGTCCGTGCAGCCAAATGACGGGTGGGCGGGCCAGGGAAACGGCTGCTTCAGCCATGCGGAGGCCGGCTGCCGTCGATAGCCCCATGGTGGCGGCAACACCGGCGCAGAACCTTAATAGCTGGCGCCGCGTGATGCCGTTGACGCGGTCGAGAGGCGCGTCCGTTTGATCACCCAGGTGGGTGTCGAGGTCGATATCGTGATGGTGTATGGCGTCCATGACCCAACCCTCTTTGCAGTTGCCCGAGTGGGGCTTGTTGGTTGGCGTAGACGGCGGGCCGATGTCTCAAAAGGCCCCGCTAGTAGATGATCTTGGACGCCCCGGTGCATGGTCCGAAAGTGGGAAGCGGTCTTTACGTCCACGATCGATGCGGCCCGCCGCCCTTTTCCCAGTGGCTATGGTGGTGCGCGCGATCCTCCTATGATCCGTTCAAGTAGCGTCGTGGAAAATCTATAATCAAAACACCCTGAAAGAATTCCGATCAGAATCGGCACCGGACATGCAATATTCGATTAGAATAGGTTCAAGGCAGTTCATCGGCGCGAAGCCCCGGATATGCTCGTGGTTCGCGACAACCCCAAATTCCTGCTAAGTATAAACCATGTGTTCGCCCGGCGCATTGACTCGGATCAACAGATATCTTAAATACTCATTACAGTAATGCCCCGCGAATTGGCTCTTCCTTGGTGACCTGCCCCCCTTAACCGGATCCAGATGGCCCCGGACTCACGTGGCGAAGTGCCTTGTCCACTGTCATCTCGATGACGATGCGAATCTAAAATCCATAGGGCGACCGCTTGCAGATTTCCGAAAACTATTAGAACTTATTGAGGTCTTGGCGCACCTTGCGTCACGTTGAACCCGTGCGGAGGGCCGTATGAGCAAGCTGTTATGCAAACGAACTACCCCGGATCCAACGGGGTGCGTTCATCACATCACGCCCGAAACCGCCAATTGGGGCTTTGTCGGTTTTGACCTTTACGAACTGAAACCGGGACAATCGGTTGCCAAGGAAACAGGAGACCGCGAAGTCTGTCTTGTCATGGTTACAGGCACCGGAACCGTTCAGGCGGACGACCAGACCTTTGACAGTATCGGGGAGCGTGAAAGCGTTTTCGAGGGCAAGGCGCCCCATGCCGTCTATGTGCCCGCCGGATCGTCGTTTGAGGTTTTGGCCAAGACCGCGTTGACTCTTGGCATCTGTAGCGCACCGGGAAAGTCCAGACATCCGGCACGGCTGATTCGGCCCGCGGATATGAGCCAAGAAACGCGTGGCGTGGGAACGAACGTGCGTCACGTCTGCAACATCCTTCCGGACACGGATGTGGCGGACAGTTTATTGGTGGTCGAAGTGATTACTCCGGGCGGCAACTGGTCAAGCTATCCGCCCCATCGTCACGATACGGACGACTTGCCCCATCAATCCAATTTGGAAGAAACCTACTATCATCGACTAAACCCCTCACAGGGTTTTGCCTTTCAGCGCGTTTATACCGATGATCGTTCGCTCGACGAAACCATGTCGGTAGAAGACGGCGATGTCGTCATGGTGCCCAAGGGGTATCACCCCGTTGGCGCACCTCATGGGTACGACCTTTACTATCTCAATGTCATGGCCGGTCCTGTTCGGGAATGGAAATTCCACAACGATCCAGATCACGATTGGATCATGAACAAACCGGACTGAGGTTTCCCCGCCAGGCGACAAGACCACCGAAATTGCGTTCGAAAAATTCAGATTTCGGCGCTTTATTACAGTCTGTTCTCTAGGCGTCTGTAACGTCCCGGGAGACAGCGTTGTCGCGCCAACCGTTCGGGGTTTGCCGCCTAACGCCGGCTGAACCCCTTGCTTTCTAAAAATTCTCCGAAATTCCGCCGCTGTAGCTGGTTAAAGCCGCCCAGGCGGCGAGCCGCGTGTTCGCACCACCCATAGGCTTCGTCGGGGATGGAGTCCTGGGCGTCGGGGGCGACGTCGTTGAGGGGCTCGCGGCGTCCATCGTAAAGACCCGTGCGCCGCATGGTTTCATCGTATTCGGCCAGGCCGTCTTTCAAGTGGCGGTCCGAATAGCGGTTGCGGCTGACCATGACGCGGCGGGGCAGGCGGGGCTTGAGGCCCATGTCCTCGTTTGCCACACCGATGGCCAGGCCAATCGAGGCGAAGACGTAGCGCGGCAGGCCCAAAAGGTCCGAAACGCCCGGCGGGTCGTTGCGGACGTTGCCCATCATGCAGGTACCGAAGCCCATGGACTGGGCCGCGATAGATGCGTTTTGACAGGCTAGAATGGCGTCACCGTGGGTGACGAATAGCGTGTTGATCTGATCGCCCCGGTAGGTATAGTCGCGTTCGCGGCACACATGAATGTGGCGCGTGATGTCGGAGCAGAAGACCAGCAGGACGGCGCATTCGGCAACGAATTTCTGGTTGCCGCCAAGGATGCACATTTGGTCGCGCAGCCCCTGGTCATCAACGACGACAATGCTGTAGCTCTGCAGATTGCTCGATGTCGGTGCCCGTTGCGCGGCATCCAAGATTTGTTCCAGGGCCGCTTCGGGAAGCGAGACGTCCTTGTAGGACCGCGTGCTGCGGTGCGCCAGCAGGGTTTCCAGGACCGGGTTGTCGTCCCCCGGCGCAAAGCCCCGGAAGGGGGGCCGTTCGGTTGTCGTCTCGTTCATGGGTCCGACTCTTTCCTGTTTGTTTGTACGCCGTCCCGCCCGGTAATCGGGCGGTCCCTCAGACGGCTTCGTAGGCGTCGCGTTTGACCGTGTCCATATTGCGGGCTTCGATGCGGATCAGACGGGTTTCCTCGGCCCGGCTCGGCGAGTGCAGATCGCCGACGCCATAGGCGCGCGCCATGCCCGGGCTCAGGGTATAGATGTCCGCCGCCTCGACCTTACCCGGCACCTCGCCGTTGGGCGCCACCACCTTACGCCAATCGGTCATGACCGTCTCGCCTGTGGCCTGGCCATAGATCGCCCAAGCGGGACCGTGATCATGAGGCTTACTCTCCTTCGGGCCCAAGTTGACGTGGGCCAGGATGCAAAAGCCGAGCTCGGCGTCTTCATAGAGGAGCTTGCGGGACTCGGTGTTATCAGGGCCAAGATGGCGGGCCACGAAGTCGGGGTCGACCAGCACGTCTTCCAGACGCCTGCGCACCCGTTCCACGCCACCCGCGCCGGGATCGTCTTTAAGAATGGCGCGGCAATCCGACGCGAACTGTTCGATGGTGATCCCCATATTTCGCTCCTCCATAGTTCGATGACCCCCCTGCCTAGCCTACCCGCACGGATACCGGTTCTTCAACTCCGTCAAACGCTACGCAGGTAACCCGGCCGTAAAGGGGTGATGCCGGCGCGGGCATTGGCCACTTGGGCAAGCAGCCGATCGCGGTCCTTGGGCAGGGTGCCGGCCAAGGGCAGGCAGTTCGATGCATGATTGGAGCGGAAGATCACGGGCCTGGGCGGATCGAGAAGGTTCAAAAACCGCTCTTGCTCGGCCAAAACCGCCGCGTCGTCCTGGAACGCGAACCCTTCGTCTTGGGCCGCCAGGAAATCGCCGGCCACGACGTCGTCGAGCCTCAGTTGCAGAGTCGACAGATAGGTCGGCGGCTGGCGGTTGATCAGCTCCGCCGTTCCTCCGATATGCTCCTCCCAGCCGGCTCCACCGCCAAGGCCCAAGATGACAGTGGCCGAGACCTTGAGACCGGCGGCGTGGGCGCGCGCCAAGGCGCGGGCCATGGAATCTTGGGTGGCGCCCTTACGGATGCTTTTCAGGACCGCCGTCGCTCCCGATTCGACGCCGAGATAGATCAGGCTCAGGCCACGGTCGCGAAGTTCGGCCAGATCGCCGGGTGACTTCTCCAACAGGTTCTTGGGCGTGGCATAGGCGGATACCCGAGCGAGAGCGGGAAAGACCTGGCCCAGCTTGTCGAGAATGGCGCCGAGGCTTTCCATCGACAGGGTCAGGGCGTCGCCGTCGGCCAGGAACACCCGATGCGCCCGGGGCCACGCCCGCGCCGCCGCCTCGATGTCGGCGAAGACCTGGGCTTGGGGGCGCTCGACATAGGACTTGGTCTTGTACATGGAGCAGAACGTGCAGTGGTTGAAGGAACACCCGAGCGTCGCCTGGATGATCAGATTGTTGCCCTCGCTGGGCGGCCGATAAAGCGGCATGTCGTAGTCAATCGTCATCCAGGCTTCCTTGTGGCGCCATCGCGGCGGGACGGGATCGCGTCCTGTCCGATCAGGTCTCTTAATCCGCCGTCTTGGCTTTGGGCTTGGCGCCCCAGAACCGCTCCTGCCAGAAGCATTTATCGCTGTCGTTAAACGCGCCGTGGATCTGCGGATGGCCGATTTCGTGTTTTTCGGGCTCGCAGAATTGGCCATCGTCCGGCTGTCGATCGGCATCGACATTCTTGAATCCGAATACCCTGAACGACATGCATCGACGCTGCTCGTCCCCGAAAACGTGCAGGGCGGGACGCAGATTGCGCCACATGCCAAACGTCCGGTCGAGCATGGTTTTCGGTTCCTGGTAGATGTCGTCGATCCATTCCAGCAAGCTGCCCGATAGGAGCAATCCCTTGAAAGTCCGCTCGCGCGCTTCGGCGATGGGGTTCAGCATTAAGGAATGGAAATTGACCGGGCATTGGTCGGGATTGTTGTTCCGGCCGCGCATCATCTTGAGCCGGAGAACCCAAGGCACGGACTTTTGAAAATCTCGGATGCTGCTCGCCGCGGCCATGTAGACGATGTTTTCGTAAGGCAGCCCGGAAAACGAGGGGATCAGTTCGTTCAGAACAATGGTTCCCATGCTGTGACCGATCAGCGTCAGGCTGAATTTTTTTTCCTCCACCGGACCTCGATAGATACCGCAATCGTCATACGCGTTATCACGGACCGTGCGCCCCTTCGAGTATTGTTGTAGCGCTTGGAAGAATTTGGCGAAGACCCCCGTGCCGCGGGGGAAACAACGGACTTGTTCGTCGAAATCCTTGCCCCGCAGATCCGCTTGGTGTTCCCAGACGGTGCGAACCGTCGTTCTGGTGCGCCGGACCATGTTTTCCCACGCGGTCTTGCCCATGGCGTCCAATATCGGCGCCGTTGCAAGGCGCACGGGCATGCCCAGTCCGTGCAGGAGCTCCCGCGCCGCCAGGTTCCCCTCTTTCTCGTGCCGGTCCGAAATGGTTACGTTCCTGTACAGGGGGTATGTGTCGGGATCTTTCGCTTTTTTAATGTCGTCGCCGACTTTGTACTGAGGTTCGACTTGGGCGGTTGATTCCCAATACCGGATGACGGAATTCCACAGCGTGATGGGGCTGCGGATGATCCCCTCGCCGACATCGCCGGCCAGGTAGAGGGGAGTGGATATCTGTACATTGTTTTTCAGCTCGCCGTTCCGAACCCGCGTGATTTGCTCGAAATAGGTATCAAACGCTCCTGTCTGCCAAACCAGGAAGACCGGAAAATACCCATCCCTAATCATGCAAGGAATTTGATTGGCGGCTTGTTTCCGGACAGCCTTTAGCGGATTGAGGCCACCATTCACATAGATCAGAAATTTGATTTTCTTATTTTTTAATTTATTTTTTTTGAAGCTTCGAACTCGGTCGCGAATTCTTCGAACGCAGTCATGATTGCCGTAAACTGGCGGAGGAACTTTTCTTCGAACGATTCGCTCCTTTCACCCTCGATGTCGCCGTTGTCCTGGGCAACAAGTGTGTGCCGATCAACGAATTCCCGAACTTCGGCATAGGTCCACTTGTTTTTTGCCGTGCACTCGGGTTCCCCGCCCCGTCTAATAGAGGCAAGAACATCCAAGCGGTATTCGTTCCTCAGGCGATCGCGCTCTTCCTTGGCCACGGGCCGGAATGTCGGCTGGTTCAACGCCGTGCATCCCGCGCCAAAAGCCGCAATGAATATCGTTAAAATGAATGCGGTGGTTCGCCGCTGACGTGGATACATTTGCTCTTCCCCGTTTGTTCGCGGAGCAAGCCGTCAGGCCTTGCAGATATAGCTGACGGTCCTGATCCGCCGTTCCGTCAGGTTGCGAACCAGGTTGTGTACCATCTCGGGAAAATCGCCACCAAGAAAGATTTGGAATGTTACGGGAGGCGGTCCCGATTGCGCAATGCGCGTCATCATCGCCTCGAACCAGCTTTGGCTCTCATCGGTCGAGTCATGAACATTCAAGACCTTGAAACCGGCATCGGCCAGGAGTGATTTCATCTCCTCGGGTGTCGCCAAATGGCTGATCGAGGGGTCTCGCGCCCAAGGTGCGGGGTACAACACATCGCCTCCCTCGCCCTGAAGCACGTCATAGACCGCGAAAATTCCATCCGGCTTCACGACTCGCCGGGCCTGCTCGTAGACCTTGCCCTTGGCCGCAATGTTCATTGCGACGTGGATGGTCATCGCGGCATCGAACTGATCGTCCGCGAAGGGTAAATTCGTTGCGTCTCCTTGTTGGAACGCCACCCTTTCGCCAAGATTTACCCAATCCGACAATACCTCCGCGGCATCGCAAAAAGCTTGCGTCAGATCGAGGCCGGTTACATGGCAACCATATTCCTCGGCCAGGGTTCGCGCCGGTCCTCCCAAGCCGCTGCCGATGTCAAGGACACGGGTGTCCTCGCTTAGCATCATGTGCCCGGCCAATTCCAAGGTCGCCTTTCGGCCACGGATATGAAACTCGTCGACGGTTGCCAGATCGGCCGCCTTCAGATCGTTGAGGTCCTTGCCCGCGCTCTGCAGGCTGTCTGCGATCGCGTCGGCGAGACGGCCGCCGCCGCAATAATGGGCCGTCACCTGATCCATCATTCTCCCTTCCCTTTGAAATCACAGATTCCAACCCGCCGCCCTTTCATCAGCCCGTGACCCCGGCCGCTTGGGCGAAGCGGCCGATGTCGAAAGGTGCGATGGAAACGTTGGTTGATCCTTCCGTGATTAAATCGGCGACGGCGGCGCCGACGCCGGGGCTGAGCTGGAAACCGCTGGCCGAGAAGCCGAAGGCGTGGAAGACGCCGGCGGCGACGCGGCTGGGGCCGATGACCGGCAAACCGTCGGGAGTGAAGCCCTCAATGCCTGACCAGCAGCGCATGACTGGAACGCTACGCAAGTGGGGGAAGAGCTCGGTCAACATGCGTCCCTTGGCGGCCACCGGCGCGAAGGTGACGGGCGCGGTGCCGCTGTCGCGGTCGGCGGGTGTGCGCATGCCGCCGCCGACCAGCACGGTCCCTTCTTCGGTCTGCTTGACCGACAGCACGCGGCTGGCGAAGCCGACCACGGGTTCGATGAAGCGCGCGACGCGCGCGGTAACGAACATCATCAGCCCGACCGCCTCCAGGGGCACCGGCTCGCCCAGCCAGGCCGCGACGCCGTCGGACCAGGCACCGGCACAGTTAACCACCAGCGGCGCTTCGAAGTGTCCGCCGTCGGTTATCACCCGCCAGGCGCCGGCGCGTTGTTCGATGCCGACAACGCGGCACTGTTCGCGGAAGACCACGCAAAGGCTCTCGGCCTTGACCTTGAAGGCTCGGGCGGTGCGGGGCGGATCGGCGAAGCCGTCGCGGCGCGCGATCAGGCCGCCGGCGACGTTGGGCGTCGTCGGCACCAAGCGACGCGCCTCGTCAGGCCCGATCATTTCCTCGTGGTCGAAGCCAAGATCCCGGACCAGCCGCGCCCTTTCCTCGAGGATCGCCATGTCTTGGGCATTTTCCGCCAGCTTGAGAATGCCGCTGACGCGAAAGCCGCAATCGTCGTCGACGAGTCCCCGGATGCCGTGCCACAGCTCTTGCGAAGCGCAAGCAAGGGGGATCTCGGCTGGATTGCGCCACAATCGGCGCACCGCCCCGCCGTTGACCCCCGACGCATGGCGCCCGACGGTGTTCTTCTCAATGACCAGGGCGCGCCGCCCACGCATGGCCAGGTGCAGCGCCGCCGAACAACCGTGCAGGCCGCCGCCGATAATGATGACGTCGGGCGTCATGGACTTCTCCTTGGCGATACCCTAACGCTCCCGTCGGTAATCGTCGATGGTTGCAAAGCGGTGGGCGAACCGGCACCATCGGCTAGGTAAGCATGAACGAAAGGGAGGCCAGCAATGGACGTCAAGGCCGCCGTCGCCTTCGAGGCAGGCAAGCCGCTCAGCATAGAGACCGTACAGCTTGACGGACCCAAGGCCGGCGAGGTTCTGGTCGAGATCAAGGCGACCGGCATCTGCCATACCGACGAGTTTACCCGCTCGGGCGCCGACCCGGAGGGATTGTTCCCGTCGATCCTGGGTCACGAGGGCGCCGGCGTCGTCGTCGAGGTCGGCCAGGGCGTGACGAGCGTCAAAGCCGGCGATCACGTCATTCCGCTTTACACGCCTGAGTGCCGGCAATGCGAATACTGCCTGTCGGGCAAGACCAACCTGTGCCAGGCCGTGCGCGAAACCCAAGGGCAGGGCCTCATGCCCGACGGCACCAGCCGCTTCTCGCTTGGCGGTGAACCTCTTTTTCATTACATGGGGTGTTCGACATTCGCCAACTTCACCGTGTTGCCTGAAATCGCGCTGGCTAAAATCCGCGACGACGCACCCTTCGACAAGGTGTGCTACATCGGCTGCGGGGTGACGACCGGCATTGGCGCGGTGATCAACACCGCAGGCGTCGAACCCGGCGCCACGGTCGTCGTCTTCGGCCTTGGCGGCATCGGCCTCAACGTTGTCCAGGGCGCGCGCCTGGTCGGGGCCGACCGCATCGTCGGTGTCGATACCAACCCGGCAAGAAAAGCTCTGGCTGAGCGCTTCGGCATGACCGATTTTGTCAACCCGGACGAGATCGAGGGCGAGCTTGCCCCCTATCTGGTCGATCTGACCGGTGGCGGCGCCGACTACAGCTTTGAATGCATCGGCAACGTTGACGTTATGCGCCAGGCGCTTGAGTGCTGTCACAAGGGTTGGGGCGAAAGCATCATCATCGGCGTCGCCAGCGCCGGCGAGGAAATCCGCACCCGGCCCTTCCAGTTGGTTACGGGAAGGGTATGGAAGGGCACCGCCTTCGGCGGCGCCAAGGGACGCACCGACGTGCCGAAAATCGTCGATTGGTACATGCAGGGCAAGATCAACATCGACGACCTGATCACCCATACCTTGGCGCTTGACGACATCAACACGGCCTTTGATCTGATGCACAAGGGAGAATCGATCCGCAGCGTCGTCGTTTATTAGGGCGAAGCTTCCGGCGTATGTCTGGTTCGCGCGGGACGGAAGTGCCAGGTATCGGGCCTAATCCCTATAGGTTTTCTCGCGCCAGGCGGGCCAATTGACGTCTCGCGTCTCTTCAATCCAGAAGTCCTCACGATCAGACAGGCGGTCCGGAAACAAGACGAGATTCGCACAGGGCCACCTGGCGCTTGGAACGATCAATCCGTCCATGTCGAGGAAGCGCGCGGCGGAACCGATCTCGCGAGACCGTGCGGGGTCCGCCCGGCGAAATGTCTCGTGGTCAATCCCCACGTTTTCCAGCGACGCCGCATCGGTGAAGACCAGTGTCCGCCGGGTACGCACGCGCAATGCGTACAGTTTGACGTGCGAAGAGGAGAATATCGGGGCTTTGGAGAGATGGTGATAAATTTCCGCCATCGCGCCGTCTTCTTCCAGGCTGGTGTAGAGTGCTTCGAAATGGCCGGGCGGGTGCCATCGTCCACCGCCGGTTCCTCCGACCAAGGGATCCCTGGTTGCCCAGGACACTCGCCAGACGGATTGATCGAGCGACTGTGGTTCCATCGCCTCCAGGGCATCTAAAAGGTCGGGATCATGAATGAAGTCGCCGGACACGCTAAAGCAATCAGAGATATGCCAAGTCGCCCAGGCGTTCGATCGCCTCCAAGACAACCTCGGTTTCGCTATCGTGGATCAGGTCGATCGCCCGCCGGCCATTCAATAGTTCGTTTCGTGAGTTGAGCCAGGCCCTAATCTCGTCCGATGAATAAAACTCGGACAACTTGTCCACCACGTAACGGAGGTCCGACAAGACGAGCTGAGTTCGAGGGTGCGGCGAGTGCGTTCCGGCCGTCCACCTGGTGACGGTGGCCTTCGAGACCTTGGTGATGTTCGCGACATCAACGCCCTTGAGACCGCCACGGTCCCTCAGGTCGTCGATGGTCTTGGTAACGGCAGTACTCATAGCCTCATCTGCCTCTTGTTCCTGATGCCACACTTGTCCGTTTCGTTCTCTTGAGCGGAACGGAAGAACGCGTCAAATTGTGGACTGTTGTCCGAAGTTCTTCAAAGACATGACGCATGTCATCGGTCTTGCGGCTATTGAAAGCGAGCTTCTCCATGATCTTCTTATCGCCCACCCTCAACCTGAGTGCCTGTCTCGCCACACGATCTGCCGGTGCCAACTGATGTGATAAGAAATGATCCGCACGGCGCATTTCAGGGACACGCCCCAACTCCTGCACGCGGCGCGTCGTCTGGGTCAGGTAGTGTGTCGTGTGATTTAAGATCATGTCTTCCCAGCCACCGGGACAGCACCCCATATCACTACACCCCAACAACGGTTTTGCGTTTCGGGTGGTAAGAAGCGTTCTCGCTTGTTCATCATTTAAGTACGCATCGAGACCTGAAAAATAGACGCGTTTCTTTGATCCCCCGCCCGCGCCTTTGGCGCGGGGTTTCGACCAGTGATGGGGATAGAAGCGTTCCTTCTCTGCTACACCGTGGCAAATTCCGCCAGTAGCACCGAAGGCAACGATACCAAGCGACGGTAAGCCACCAATAGCATCTGCTATGATAGGCTTGCCTATTTCGTGAAAATCCCGCGCCGCATTTATGTACTTGCGAAAACCCGCAGCCGATTTATCCGATCCAAAATTATCAATTCTTAGCCACAAGTATTCGAATGGTAGATCGGAAATGTGTGTAGCTAGAGCGCTTCGTGCCGCACCATCCAGCAACACCTGATAAGTAGTAAGAAGCGGAAAATCGATAGCAACGATGTTTGCTCCTCGCGCGTCGAGCGATGCGCGCAACATCTGACACATCTCAGCATCGACTGCCAGCCACGCATCCTGAGGACCATTAAGCAAGTGTGTCGGGCACAAAACCGCATGCACTCGGTGTTCGATGGCAAAATCGGCGATTTTTGCTGCCATATCGATGATCCGGCTTCGGTCGAAATTATCTGAGGCATACGGGCCCCTGGAATCTGCCCATGGCAGCTTTCGAGCGCTAGTGAGAAATCCGCCAGGTGTCGACAGCTCGGCAACTTGTGGGTCAAGAACAATTTCCGTATCTGATGTTCGCAGAGAATCAAGAAGTTCTGTCTGTTCATTAATATGGGCGGCATCAACCACCACACGATCGATCGCAAAGCGGCCAGAAGCATGAAGATCTTCCAACTTCCTATGGCCTGTGTGGCCGAGACGAAGGTAATGGCCCACCGATGGTACAGGGTGCAAATGATGAACGATCGCGGTCATGGCTCACTCCAAAGCACAATTATTACTATATATGTTTCATATAAAAAAGTCAAGAAACAGAAATGAGCCTATTGGAGCCCTTTTACCCCCTCCCGGACTTGCCGACACCAATTCGATGAGCCCGGCGCCGGACCCGGTGCGGTTGGAGCGCAGCCGGTCGAGGTCTATAACTGCATCGATCGTCGCTCACTCAAACTATGGAGGACACCATGACCATCACCCGTACAGCCGGCCGGGCCGGGCGTAGCAAGGCCGTTCAATTCGACGGAACCATGACCTGTGTCGCCACGGCGCCCGAGACCACGTCAACAAACATGAAGGTTCAGACCGAACAGGCCCTGGCCGTGATCGACGAATGCCTGGCCGAGGCCGGCACCAATAAGTCGAAGTTACTGAACACGACCGTCTATCTCGCCGACATGAGCCGCTGGAATGAGATGCAGGAGGCCTGGACGGCATGGGTCGACCCGGACAACTGCCCGACCCGCGCCATCGCCGGCGTCGAGCTGCTGCCCGGCTTCCTGGTTGAGATCGTCGCTACGGCGGAGATATAGTCCTTACTTGTACATCACCCCGCCTAGGGTCTTTAATGGTTGGAACGCCCGCGGCATTTGGCGGGTGAGCGAGGAATCGAAACCATGACCTATGACGATCCGGGATGCGCCTATTGTCCGCCGACCGTACGCGCCTGCCGCCAGGGCGAATCGGACGACCGCGGGCCGGGCTTCTGCCCGACCAAGGTCGATCCCGACACCTTGGCCGCCGGGCGCGCGCTTTACGACGACCCCGAGGTCGGGCACATCGCGCGCGAATCCGCCATCATTGAGGCCGAAGGGTACTGCAAGTGGTGCCGGGTCGAGGAGATCTATGCCTTCGCCAAACGAATGGGCTACAAGAAGATCGGCATCTCGACCTGCATCAGCTTCGTCGACCAGGCCCAGACGTTGAGCGGTATCCTGGAGAGTCACGGTTTTGAGGTCGTCTCGGTGGCCTGCAAGACCGGCGGCGTGGCGAAAGAGGAGATCGGTCTTGCCGACGAACAAAAGATTCGCCCCGGCGGCCATGAATCCATGTGCAACCCGGTCTCCCAGGCCGAACTTCTCAATCGCCACGGCTGCGAATTTAACGTCGTCATGGGGCTCTGCGTCGGTCACGACAGCCTTTTCTTCCGCCACGCCAAAGGGCTGACCACGGTGCTCGTCACCAAGGACCGGGTCCTGGGCCACAACCCGATAGCGGCGCTAAACCTGGCCGACACGTATTACAGCCGCGTCTGGGGTCCCGAACGACCCGAAAAGGCGCCCAATCTGCCCGCCCAGGGCCGCCGTAAAGATTAAGGGGAGAGGGTGCGGGCTGGTGCCGCCTAAACCTACACCGCGAAGTCGGGGAAGATGAGAGTCCCGTCCTCGGCCAGGCGGTCGATGAGCGCAATTTCCCAGTCCAGATAATCCTGCATGGCTTCTTCTACGCCGCTGTCCCGGTCGATGGGGCGGTATAAAAGGTCCTCGGCCTTGGCTGTCAGGTTTTCGTGGCCCTTCGCCAAGGACTTTCCGGCCGCTTGCCATGCCGCCGTACCGCCGTCTAGCACACGGACAGGAACCTCCGTCAGGGCCGCCATGTCGGCCGCCGCCAAGCGCGCCAGACGGTCGTCGTCCGCGGTCACGACATAGGAAGCCGCCTTGGGCAGCCGTTTCAAGGCATCTTCGATGCGCGACCGCATGGCCCACCAAGCCCCGGCGATATGCCCGGTGCGAAAGACCAGGCTATCGGCGAAATCGACGACCAGCGCTTCGTCCCGGGCGATCATGGTTTCCAATTCAGGTGCCGAGACGGCGTCGATGGCGACCGCTTCCGCCTCCGGGCAGGGGGCCGTATGGGGGCCGGTTTCCAGCCCGTCCGCGCCGATGCCGCCGGCCAGCACATGGACCTCGGGCCAGCCCATTTGGACCAGCCAGCTTGCCGTCATCATGGCCCGAACTTCGGTGTCATCGACCAGGACCAAGCGCGCGTTGCGGGTGGCGACATAGGTGTCGGTCGCCTGTACCAACTGGCCGCCCGGCGCCGATAACGAATCGGCCAAGTGGCCGGCGGCGTACTCCCGGTCGTCGCGCACGTCAAGGACATAGAGGCTGCGCGCGTCGTCGGCCCGCAGGCGTTCCAACGCTTCTTGGGTGATCGTGGAAACCTTGAAGCGCCGGGCGATGTCGGCCGCCGCCTGGCGTGCCCAGTCGAGGGTACCGTCGGAGACCGGACCGGCGCGGCGTTCGGCGCCGTGCTCGGGATCGAATCCAACCAGGTGCCAGCCCATGGTCCCGTTCTCCAAGGCCGACATCGGGTTGGGAAATCCGGCGTTGATCAGGGACTGACAGCCGATGATGGCGCGCGTGCGCCCTCCGCAATTGACCACCACCGGGGTCTTGGGGTCGGGCACCAGATCGCGCAGCCGATAGACCAGCTCGGCGCCCGGCAGGTTGGTGCTGCCGGGGATGGTGACGCGCGTGTATTCGGGGAATGGGCGGCTGTCCACGATCACCACGTCCTCGCCGGCCTCCATCTTCGACTTGAGGTCGGGGATGGCAATGCGGGGCGGAGCGAAGCGGTGCTCGACGTACTCGCCGAACAACTTGGACGGCACGTTGAAGCCGCCGAACAGGATAAAACCGGCATCGGTCCAGGCCTTGACACCGCCCGCCAGGATGGAAATATCGGTGTATCCGGCTCCGGCCAACGTCTCGGCGGAGCGCCGGGCCAGACCGTCGGCCCCGTCACAAAGGACGACGCGGGTCGCCATGCGCGGCACCAGGTCGCGGACCATCAGTTCCAGGCGGCTGAGCGGTATATTGACGGCCAGCAGGATGTGGTTTTGGCAATAGACCCCTTGCTCACGCACGTCGATGAGCGCGATCTCACCACCGTCAAGGAGGTATCGTTTGAGCGTCGGCGCGTCGATGGATGTCGCAGTCATGGTCCCTCCTGATAGGCGGCCCATGATCGGGCCAAGTTCGATCTTGTGTCAACGGGGTCGGCAAGGCACTGTTGGCCGACTGTCGAAGAAAGGCTCTCCCTTGGTTCAGCTGAAGACCCCGCGTGTCGGTTCGAACACGCTGATCGGCATGGCCTTCATGCTTGGCAACGCTCTTGGTGCGACCGGGGTCAACGCCATCGTGCGCGGCCTCTCGTCCGACCTCCATCCCTTCGAAATGGCCTTCTTCCGCTGTGTTTTCGGCCTCCTCGTCCTGGCCCCGATGATCTTTCGCCACGGCCTGGAGCCCTTCAAGACCCAGCGCCTCGGCCTGCACGCGCTGCGCGGCGTCCTGCAAGGTGCCGTGCTGTTGATGTTCTTCATGGCGCTTTCCATGATCCCGATGGCGACGGTCCAGGCGCTTTTCTTTACCTCCCCCTTGTTCGCCACCCTTCTTGCCCTGGTGTTCCTGGGCGAGGCCATCCGCGCGCGCCGCATCACGGCCTTGGCCGTCGGTTTCGCCGGCGTGCTGGTCGTCCTGCGTCCGGGCTTCGGTGCTCTCGATCCGGGCGCATTGTTGATGTTGGCGTCGGCGGCGACCTGGGGCAGCGCCATCATCGTCATCAAGGTCCTGTCGCGCACTGAATCGAGCCTGACGGCGACCCTATACCCGACGCTCTTCGTCACCCCCATCGCTTTGATCGCGGCGTTGCCCTACTGGCGTGCGCCAACAATCGAAGAGCTGGGCTGGATGGCGTTGCTCGGCACCTTCGCCACCCTCTCTCACCTGTGCCTTGCCCAGGCCTTCAAGGAGGCAGAAGTCACCGCCATCATGCCGGTCGACTTCACCAAGCTGATTTGGGCGGCGCTGGCCGGATATCTGTTGTTCGCCGAGGTGCCCGACCTTTCTATCTGGCTGGGCGGGGCGATGATTTTCTCCGCCGTTACCTACATCGCCATCCGCGAGCACCGCCTCACGGCCGTCCCGCCGATACCCCGCGACATCTCTTGAACGGCCCCGCCCGGGCCTTGTAATCATCGACGCCATGGATGATGATGGCGCCAACGTCGCCGATCCATTTGGGAGAAAACAAAATGAGCAATCACCGGGTACCCTGGCAGGGTTCGTTCCCCGCCATCGTCACGCCTTTCACCAAGGAAGGCGAGATCGACGAGGCGCTGCTGCGCGCCAACATCAACATGACCATCGACGAAGGGGCGCACGGCGTCGTCATCTGCGGCCATTTCGGCGAGGCGCACCTGATGAACGACGCAGAGCGTGACCGCGTCATCGCCGCCGGCGTCGAGGAAGTCGCGGGCCGGGTGCCCGCCATCGCCGGCACCGGCGGCATTTCGACCCATGAGGTCATCCGCCGCACCAAGTGGGCCAAGGAGGCGGGCGCCGACGGGGCAATGATTGAGGCGCCCTATTTCATGCTGACCAAGCCGGCCGACACCGTGGCCCATTACGCCCACATCACCGACGCCGTCGATTTGCCGATCAAGGTCTACAACAATCCGCGCCGCGCAACGGCCAAGCTGACGGTCGACATGTTCGAAACCCTGACCGAGATGGCCAACATCGTCTCGATCAAGGAAAGCTCCGGCGATATGGAGCTTGTCATGCACCTTATCCAGCAGGTCGGCGACCGCTTGCGCATCTTCATTGGCCCGGCGCGTAAATTGGGCTTCGCCGCCATCATCATGGGGGCGCACGGCTTCGTTGACGGCAATCCCCAGTTCGTTGGGCGGCGCGCCCACCAGCTCTATGACCTGGCCATGGCGCGCGACCACGAACAGGGCGTGCCGTTGCAACACTTCCTCATGCGTTGTGGCCAGTTGATCTATGAATCCGCCGGTACCGATCCGGCGACGATCAAGGATGCCATGCGCTACCTGGGCCGCCCCGGTGGTTGGCCGCGCTTGCCGCTCCGCGCCATGGAGGGCGAGGACCTGGCACGCTTCCACGCCGCCCTTGACGATCTTGGCCTGACGCCGGCCAAGGCGGCCGAATAGGGCATCCCTAGTCGGCCAGCGCTTCGGCCAATACTCTGGCGACGTGGACTGCCGGGCGACCGGCGCCGTCTTTGATTTGGTGGCGGCAACTGGTGCCGTCGGCGACGACCAGAACATTGTCGGCGGCGGCGCGCACGGCGGGCAGCAGGTCCATCTCCGCCATGCGCATCGAAAGATCGAAATGCTTGGCCTGGTAGCCGAAGGCGCCGGCCATGCCGCAGCAGCCTGCTTGTACCGTTTCCACCTCAAGATCGGGCACGAGGGCAAGGGCACTTTCGGTCGCCGCCATGGTATCGAAAGCCTTCTGATGGCAGTGGCCGTGCAGCAGGGCTTTCTTTCCCGCCACGGGCTTTAGGTTTAGGCGCAGGCGGCCCGCCGCGTCCTCGCCGGCCAGGAATTCTTCAAACATTTGTGCCCGTTCGGCCAGCACCCGGGTTTCAGCGCCGGGTTCAAGCACCGTGAACTCGTCGCGGAGCGTCAACAGGCACGACGGTTCCAGACCGATGATTGGCACGTCTCTTTCGATGAAGGGTCGGAGCGCCGCGATGGTCCGCCGGGCCTCGGCGCGTGCCTCGTCAACCAGGCCGGCGGCGAGGAAGGTCCGCCCGCAACAAAGCGGCCGGCCGCCGTCGGGCGGCGCTGCCAGGCGCACGTCATAGCCCGCCGCCTCTAAGACAGTGAGAGCCGCTTCCACATTTGAGGGCTCAAAGTATGTATTGAAGGTATCGGCCAGCAGGACCACTTGGCCCTCGACCGCGCCCGGTGTTGCGTCGGCGGCGCGGCGTAGGGCGAAGCGGTCGCGGTGCCAGCCGGGAAGACTGCGCCGGACACTTAGCCCCAGGGCCGTCTTTCCCGCGCCCGCCAAACCATTGAAGAGAGGAGCCAAGCGCGCCGCCCAGGGGGCATAACGCGGCAAAAAGGCGATCACTCGCTCGCGGAGCGGCAGGCCATGGCGTTTGCGATAGTGGTAAAGGAACTCAGTCTTCATGCGTGCCATGTCGACGCCCGTCGGGCACTCGCGCTTGCAGGCCTTGCAGCCGACGCAAAGCTCCATCGTCTTCGCCATGGCGTCGGACGTCAGGGCGCCGGGTCCCAGTTGACCGGCCAGCGCCAGACGCAGCGTATTGGCGCGGCCCCGGGTCAGGTGTTTCTCGTCGCTGGTGGCCCGGTACGACGGGCACATTACGCCGGCGGCCCGTTTGCGGCACTCGCCGTTGTTGTTGCACATTTCGACGGCGCCGGCGAAGCCGCCCCATTCGCTCCAATCGAAGGCCGTTTCGGGCACCTCGGCCGCGTAGCCCGGCGGATAGCGGAACAGCGAGCGGTCGTCCATGGACGTGGGATCGACGATCTTGCCTGGATTGAACGTGCCATGTGGATCGAAGGCGTCTTTCACCTCTTTGAAGGCGCCGACGATGCGGGGGCCCAACATGGGCTCAAGGAATTCGGAGCGCACCAGGCCGTCGCCGTGCTCGCCCGAGTGCGAGCCCTTGTACTCGCGCACCATGGCAAAGGCTTCCTCTGCGATGGCGCGCATTTTCGCCACATCCGTCCCGTCCTTCATGTTGAGCACCGGGCGCACGTGCAGGCAGCCGACCGAGGCATGGGCGTACCAAGTGCCCCGGGTACCGTGCTTGGCGAAGACGCGGGTCAGGCGGTCGGTGTAGTCGGCCAAGTCATCCAGGGCCACTGCGCAATCTTCGATAAACGATACCGGCTTTCCGTCACCCTTCATCGACATCATGATGTTGAGGCCGGCCTTGCGCACGGCCCAGACGCGGCCCTGAAGGGAGGCGTCGGTGATCTCCTTGACGGCGCCGGGGAAGCCGTGGTCGGCCATGAGGGCGACCAAATCGGCAAGACGGCGGGCCTGTTCTTCGGCGTTTTCGCCCGCGAATTCGACCAAGAGAAGGGCTTCCAGCGCGCCATCGACGAAGGCCTCAATGGTCGGGCGATAGGCCGCGATGTCGCGCGCCAGATCAATCATGGTGCGGTCGACCAGCTCCACCGCCGCCGGTTCCAGGGCCACGATGTGGCGCGTCATCTCCATGGCCTGGTAGAAGGTCGGGAAATGGCAGACGCCAAGCACCTTGTGGGGCGGGATGGGCTGAAGGTCCACGTCGATGCGGCGGAAGAAAGCGAGCGTACCTTCGGAACCGACCAGCAAGTGAGCCATGTTGTGGCCCTGGGGCGAAATGGTCTCGATATTGTAACCGCCGACGCGGCGCAGGAGCTTAGGCCAGCGCCGGGCGATCTCATCCGCCTCGCGCTCACCGAGAAGTCGCATGTGCCGCGCCAGATCCAAAGCGCGCCCATGGTCTTCGATGGCGTCCAGGTCGGCGGGCACGGGGCCGAGGCGAACCGGGTTGCCGTCAGCCAGGACGGCGTCTATGGCATGAACGTTGTGCACCATATTGCCATAGCGGATGGACCGCGCGCCGCAAGAGTTGTTGCCCGCCATGCCGCCTATGGTCGCCTGGGCCGAGGTCGAGACATCGACTGGGAAAAAGAGGCCGTGGGGCTTGAGATAGGCGTTGAGCCGGTCGAGCACCAGGCCCGGCTGCACCGTCGCCCGCCGGGCTTCGGGATCGAAATCCAAAATGCCGTTAAGGTGCTTGGAGACGTCGACGACCAGGGCCCGACCCACGGTCTGGCCGCATTGCGAGGTGCCGGCGCCACGCGGCAGGACGGGCACCCCGGCATCGACCGCGATCTGGATGGCGCGGATGATATCGTCTTCGGATCGCGGTACCACGACGCCGATGGGTTCAATGCGGTAGATCGAGGCGTCGGTCGAATAGCGCCCGCGCGAAAAGGTATCGAACAGCACGTCGCCCTCGATCTCGCGCTTAAGCCGCGCCGCCAAGCTCCCATCGCCGGCGGCGGGCGGGGTGGATCGGTTCAGGGTCGGGCTCAATGACATGGGATTTCCCGGCGGCGGGCGGGCATCCCAGATATTAACATCCAGTTCGGTGAAAGAAAACTCGACCGCCGGGCCGCGCCCCTTCCCGGGCGCCGAGCCTCACGAAACGCTTTAGCCGTCGAGGCGGGTGAAGGCGAGCGAGGCGTTGGTGCCGCCGAAGCCGAAACTGTTGGAGAGCACGCAGTTGATCTCGGCGTCGTCTTGGCGTTCGAGCACGATCGGCATGTCGGCGTCCGCCGGATCGAGCTCTTCGACGTTGGCGGAGATGCAGAGGAAGTTGTTTTCCATCATCAACAGGCTGTAGATGGTCTCGTGCACCCCGGCGGCGCCCAGGGCGTGTCCGGTCAGGGACTTGGTCGAATTGAAGGCCGGAATCCGGTTGCGCGTCTCGAAAACCTGGCGCAGGGCTTCCAGTTCCTTGGTATCGCCGACCGGCGTCGACGTGCCATGGGTATTGATGTAATCCACCGGCTGGTCGAGATTTTCCATCGCCATGCGCATGCAGCGCACGGCGCCCTCGCCCGACGGCTGCACCATGTCGTGGCCGTCCGAGGTCGCGCCGTAGCCGGAAAACTCGGCGTAAATCTTGGCGCCGCGCGCTTGCGCGTGCTCCAGTTCCTCAATGACCACGACGCCGCCGCCGCCGGCGATGACGAAGCCGTCGCGGCTGCTGTCGAAAGCGCGCGAAGCGCGCTCGGGCGTGGCGTTGAAGTCCGACGACAGGGCCGGCATGGCGTCGAACATGACCGTCAAGGCCCAGTCCAGTTCCTCGCCGCCGCCGGCGAATACGATATCTTGCTTACCCATCTGGACAAGTTCGGCGGCATTGCCGATGCAGTGCGAACTGGTCGAACAGGCCGACGTGATCGAATAATTGACGCCCTTGATCTTGAATGCGGTGGCCAGCGTCGCCGAATTGGTACTCGACATGGCGCGCGGAACGACGAAGGGTCCGACCCGCTTGGCGCTTTTCTGGCGCGCCGTATCGGCGGCTATCACCAGGCTGCGCACCGACGGCCCGCCCGAGCCCACGATCAGGCCCGTGCGTTCGTTGGAAACCTCGGCGTCGCTCAAGCCCGCGTCGGCAATGGCCTCTTTCATGGCGACGTAGTTGTAGGCCGCCCCGTCGCCCATGAAGCGCAGCATCTTGCGGTCGACGATGTTTTCCAGGTCAATCTCGGGCTTGCCGTGAAGGTGGCTGCGGAACCCCATATCGCGGTATTCGGGGCTTAGCGAGATGCCCGACTTACCCTGGCGCAGGGATTCGACGACCTGATCGGCGTTATTGCCGATCGAGGACACGATCCCGAGGCCGGTTACGACAACTCTTCTCATTTCACCCTCGTCACATTTCATCGGTCGAGGTGAATACCCCGACACGCAGGCCCGTGGCTTCGTATATCGGGCGGTCGTCCACCGTCATTAATCCATCGGCGAAGGCCAACGCCACTTGGCGGCGGACCACGCGCTTGATATCAAGGCGATAGGCGATGCGCTTGGCTGTAGGCTCAACTTGGCCGGTAAACTTTACGGCGCCGACGCCCAAGGCCCGACCACGCCCCGGTGCTCCGGTCCAGCCGAGAAAGAAACCGACCAGTTGCCACAGGGCATCAAGGCCCAGGCAGCCCGGCATCACCGGGTCCGATTCGAAATGACAGCCAAAGAACCAAAGGTCCGGTCTAATATCCATCTCGGCCAGGATCTCACCTTTTCCGTATGCGCCACCGTCCTCAGCGATCTTTGTTATGCGGTCAATCATCAACATCGGGGGGAGGGGTAATTGGGCGTTTCCCGGCCCGAATAACTCGCCATGACCGCAGCGCAGGAGATCCTCGTGGGTATAACTGTCCTTGCGATCCAAATTCTTCTCAGTCCGTTGTAAAGTCACCCGGTCTTCGCGCCGGCTGTTGCTTTGTCTCTCCGGCACGCCTGCTAAGGTAGTATATATAGAGTGTATTGTGAAAAAACGAGCCCAGGGACCAAATTTCTCGTCTTATGGTGCGCGCTCATAGTCGCGGCGGGTGGCTACGATGATGTCCGGCGTCCTGGTGATGATGGCATCGACGCCCCACCGCCAAAGCTCGCCCGCGCGACCACCGTCCTCCACCGACCACACCGCGAGTTGAAGGCCGCGGTCCTTGACCCGCGTCACGCCGGGCTGCCTCAGGCTGTCATGGCGAAGGTGGAGGGACACGCAATCCAGTTCCTCGGCCCGGTTCAAGAGGGTGCCTGAAAACCGACGCCCATTTAGGGCGCGCGGCACATCGGGCGCCCTATTTCTCAATTGCGTAACAATCTTTGCATCGAAGCTTGAGACAATCACCGCGGGTGGTGCCACCGGCCAGTGTTCGGCCAAGGCCTTGAGGACGCCGTCGGCCAGCCGGGCTTCGGCACCCGGCGCCTTCTTTATCTCAATTACGACCCCCAGGCCCCGTTCGGCGAGGGTCTCAAGAGCCTGTTCCAGGGAGGGAATGGTTTGATCGGCGAAGGCGGGATCGAACCACGAGCCGGCGTCGAGGTCTTGGAGGACAGCCAGTGGCGTCTCATCGACCCGGTCCGGGCGCCCGCACACCCTTTCCAAGGTCTCGTCATGGAAGATGACGCATTGCCCGTCGGCGCTCATGCGCACGTCCAACTCGACCCAGGGGGCGCCATGGGCGGCGGCCAACCGGAAGGCAGCTAAGGTATTTTCAGGCGCGGCGCCGGCGGCGCCGCGATGGGCGATGACGGGAGGAAGCCCAAAAGACGCCATGGCCCGGCCTATGGCCTCCCGTCGAACATCCGCCGCTTTAGTTAGCCGCCGGTTCCCTTTTCGGCTCGTCTTTGATCTCTTCGCCGGTCTTCTGGTCGACCACCTTCATGGACAGCTTTACCTTGCCCCGATCGTCGATTCCGATCAGCTTCACCTTGACCTCGTCGCCGACGTTGACGACATCGGTCGTCTGGCCGACCCGGTTCGGGGCAAGCTGGCTGATATGAACCAGGCCGTCGCGCGTCCCCATGTAGTTGACGAAGGCACCGAAATCGACGGTCTTTACCACCTTGCCGTTATAGATTTTGCCGATCTCGGGTTCGGCGGTGATGCCGCGAATCCACTCCATGGCGGCCTCGCCGGCCTTCTGATCGACGGCGGCAACCTTGACTGTGCCGTCGTCATCGATGTCGATCTTGGCCCCCGTGACCTCGCAAATCTCACGGATCATCTTGCCGCCCGGGCCGATGACCTCGCGGATTTTATCCTTCGCGATGTTGATGACGGTGATGCGCGGGGCGTTCTCGCTGACCCCTTCGCGGGCCGCCGTGAGCGCCTTTGCCATCTCATCGAGAATGTGCAGGCGGCCGTCGCGCGCCTGGGCCAGGGCCTGCTTCATGATGTCCTCGGTAATCGAGGTGATCTTGATGTCCATCTGCAATGAGGTCAGGCCTTCGGCCGAGCCCGCAACCTTGAAGTCCATGTCGCCCAGGTGGTCCTCATCACCGATGATGTCCGACAGCACGGCGACGCCGTCTGCCTCCTTGATCAGTCCCATCGCAATGCCGGCGACGGGCCCCTTTAGCGGCACCCCGGCATCCATCATGGAGAGTGACGATCCGCAGACCGAGGCCATCGATGACGAACCATTGGACTCGGTGATTTCCGAGACCACGCGGATTGTGTAGGGAAAGGCTTCCGGGTCGGGCAGCAAGGGATTAATGGCGCGCCATGCCAGCTTGCCGTGGCCGATCTCACGCCGCCCCGGTCCGCGCAGGAAACGGGCCTCGCCAACCGAGTAGGGCGGAAAGTTGTAATGCAGCATGAACTTTTCACGGTATTCGCCGTCGAGCGCATCCATGATCTGTTCGTCCTGGCCGGTGCCCAAGGTGGTTACCACCAGGGCCTGGGTTTCGCCACGGGTGAACAACGCACTGCCGTGGGTGCGGGGCAGGATGCCGACCTCGCACGAGATCGGGCGGACGGTCTTGGTGTCGCGTCCGTCGATGCGCCGGCCAGTCTTCAGAATATCGTTGCGCACGATGGACTTCTCAAGGCTCTTGAGGGCACCCGGCACTACCGAAGCCCGCAGGTCCGCATCGATCTGATCGTCGGCCGCCAGTTCTTCGCTCACCTTGGCGCGAACCTCGGCCACCTTTTCCTGGCGGGTGATTTTGTCGGTTTCGCCATAGGCCTGGCGCAAGCCTGCCTCGGCAATTTCGGCGACGCGGAGCGCAAGGGCCTCCGTGCCTTCCGGCGCTTGGGGCACCGTGCGGGGTTCCTTGGCGCAGGCTTCGGCCAGCTCGATGATCGCATTGATAACGGGCTGAAATTCCTGGTGCCCGAAGGTGACAGCACCCAACATCGTTTCCTCGGATAGTTCCTTGGCCTCCGATTCGACCATCAGCACGCCTTCGGTCGTGCCGGCTACGACAAGGTTGAGGTCGCTGTCGGCCATCTCTCCGACCAGGGGGTTCAACTTGTAGGCGCCATCAATGTAGCCGACCCGACACGCACCGATGGGACCCAGGAAGGGCAAGCCCGAAAGCGTCAGTGCCGCTGATGCACCGACCAAAGCGACGATGTCGGGATCGTTCTCCATGTCGTGCGACAGCACGGTGCAGATGACCTGGGTTTCGTTGTTGTAGCCCTTGGCAAACAGCGGCCGGATAGGGCGGTCGATGAGCCTGGAGACAAGAGTGTCCTTTTCGGTGGGCCGGCCTTCGCGCTTGAAGAACCCCCCTGGGATCTTGCCGGCGGCAAATGTTTTTTCTTGATAGTTCACGGTCAGGGGGAAAAAATCGATCCCGGCTCTGGGCGTGGCTTCGCCGACCACGGTGCACAACACCTTTGTTTCGCCATAGCTCACCATGACGGCGCCGTCGGCCTGGCGGGCGATCTTGCCGGTCTCGAAGACGAGTTTGCGGCCGCCCCAGTCTATCTCTTTCCTATATTCCTCGAACATGCTGTCCTATTCCTTTTCCAATACGGTCGCGCCGGAGGCCCCAATGGCCGCCCGGCGCCGGACGTCTTAAATGGGGTGCGAAGGCGCCCCCACGATACGGATGCCTGAAAACACTAGCGGCGCAGTCCCAGTCGCTTGATCACCTGTTCGTAACGCTTGGTCTGGGTCTTCTTCAGATAATCGAGCAGGCGCCGGCGCAGTCCTACCATCATCAGCAGGCCACGGCGCGAATGGAAGTCCTTCTTGTGTGTTTTCAGGTGTTCGGTCAGGTTGCCGATGCGTTCGCTAAGAATGGCGACCTGTACTTCTGGTGATCCGGTGTCATCCTTTTTAAGGGCGAACTCGGAAATGAGCTCCTGTTTACGCTCAGCGGTAATCGACATCGTTTACTCCGTTGCTCAAAGATTCAGAACGCGCAGGGGTCGGATCTCTCCACCCTTGATACGCGCCAGTGCCACCGGTTTTCCTCCGGCCATGGCACATACGACGGCGTCCTGGGCGACGTTCTTAAGGGGTGACCGGCTTGCCACCGGTAACACCGGAACCGGCCGGCCATTACGCAAGCTCCAGGCCTCCGCCTCCGTCAGGGCCAGTGCCGGGATGTCGTCCAGCGCGGTCTCGACGGGGAGCAATCGGTCCAGAAGCGCGGCACTATGCCCCAGCTCCTCGACATTATCCAGGGAAATCGCAAGGTCTTCGGTAAACGGTCCGACCCGGGTGCGGCGCAGTGCCGAAACGTATCCCACCGTTCCCAAGGCAATGGCCATGTCGCGGGCCAGGCTACGCATATAGGCCCCCTTGCCGGTAACGGCTTCGAAGCGGGCGTGATCGTCATCGGGAATGTCGATGAGAACCAGGCGGTCGATGCGAACGCGCCTTGGTTGAAGCTCCGGCGCGGCGTCGGCGCGGGCCAGGGTATAGGCCCGCCGGCCGCCGACCTTGACCGCCGAATAGACGGGGGGAACTTGGTTGATGGTGCCGGTGAAGCGGTCCAAGATGGCATTGATCTTGGCCTCCGACGGACGAACCTGACTGACCGCCGTGACTTCGCCTTCGCCATCGTCCGACGCTCTGGCTTCGCCCCAGCGGATGGTAAAGTGATAGTCCTTGGACTCGTCCATGACGTAGGACACGGTTTTGGTCGCCTCGCCCAAGGCCAGGGGCAGGATGCCGGTGGCCAGAGGATCCAATGTGCCGGCGTGTCCGACCTTGGCGGCACCCGTCAAACGGCGCACCTTGGCCACCGCGCCGGCCGACGTCATGCCGGCCGGCTTATCGACAACCAGCCAGCCGTGGATGGGAGTGCCACGCCGTTTAGAGCCCATGGCTCTCATCTTCATCTTCTGTATCGTCATCCCGGGTGTCGTTGAGGTCGCGGGCCACCATGGGATCGGCGAGCAGGGTCTCGATACGCGTTCCCTCGTCGAACGAGCCATCGGCTACGAAATCCATGTCGGGAACATTTCTGAGATCGACAGACCGGGCGATCTGGCGGCGCAGGAAGGGTCGGGCCCGGGTCAGAGCTTCAAGGACGGGCGTCGTCGGGCCGCCGCCGAGCGGCGTGACAAACACATGGGCGCGGCGCAAATCAGGGCTCATCCGCACCTCGGTCACGGTCACGGTGATGCCTTCAAGTCCTGGATCGCGCAGCGTACCGCGCTCTAATATGCGGGCTAGGGCGTGGCGCAATTCCTCGCCTACACGAAGCTGGCGCTGGCTTGGCGGCCTGGCACGGTGGCCGCTCATGGCGCCGGCGTCCCGCCGGTGGGCATTTTAACGGCCGACCGGGGGTCAGCAGGCGTTCCATCAGCGTCGCTCACAATTCGCGTGCGACTTCCTCGACCTCGAAGCACTCGATGGTGTCGCCGGCTTGGATATCTTGATAGTTCTCGAAGGCCATGCCGCATTCCGTGCCATCCTTGACTTCCCGGACATCGTCCTTGAAGCGCTTGAGTTGCGACAGGCTGCCCTCGTGCACCACCACGTCGTCGCGCAGCAAGCGCACCTTCGCACCGCGCCGCACGTGACCTTCGGTAACCATGCAGCCCGCCACCTTGCCGACTTTGGTGATGGCGAAGACTTCGCGGATATCGGCCGAGCCCAGGATTTTTTCGCGCAGCGTCGGTTTGAGGAGACCCGACAGCCCCGCCTTCAGGTCGTCGGTGACGTTGTAGATGATGGAGTAATAGCGGATCTCCACGTTGTCGCGCTTGGCCAAATCGCGGGCCTGGCGGTTGGCGCGCACGTTAAAGCCGACGATCAGTGCCTTCGACGCCCGGGCCAAAGTGACGTCCGATTCGTTGATGCCGCCGACGCCGGCGTGCAGCATCAATACCTTGACTTCGTCGGTGGCGAGCTTCTCCAGCGCGCCAACAATGGCCTCCACCGATCCATGGGCATCGGCCTTCACCACCACCGGCAGCGTCTCGGCCTCACCCTCCTGAATACGCTCGAACATCTGGTCCAGGGTACCGCGGCCCGTGGCGGCGACCTTGATGTCGCGCTCCCGGCGGCGGCGGAATTCAGTGACCTCGCGGGCTCGGGCCTCGCTTTCGACGACACTGAGATCGTCGCCCGCTGCCGGCGTCCCGGTAAGTCCCAGTATCTCCACAGGTACCGAGGGGCCGGCTTCGTCGACGCTCTCGCCGTGGTCGTCGACCAGGGCGCGTGCGCGGCCCCATTCACCGCCGGCAACGAAGATGTCGCCCACCTTCAGCGTGCCGCGTTGGACCAAGGCGGTGGCGACGGGGCCGCGCCCCGGTTCCATCTTGGCCTCGATGATCACGCCCTCGGCGGCGCGCTCGGGGTTGGCCTTGAGATCAAGGAGCTCCGCCTGCAAGAGGATGATTTCCTCCAGCTTGTCGAGATTGGTCTGTTCCTTGGCCGAGATCTCGACCGACAGGATTTCGCCACCCATCTCTTCAAGCACAACGTCGTGTTGCAACAGTTCGGTGCGCACCCGTCCGGCATCGGCATCGGGGCGATCCATCTTGTTGATCGCTACGATCATCGGGACTTCAGCCGCCTGGGCGTGGTGGATGGCTTCCACGGTCTGCGGCATGATGCCGTCGTCGGCGGCAACGACCAGGACGACGATATCCGTCGACTTGGCGCCGCGTGCCCGCATCTCGGTGAAGGCGGCGTGACCGGGGGTATCGATGAAGGTGATCTTGCGGCCCGCCTCGTTCGTCACCTGATAGGCGCCGATATGCTGGGTGATGCCTCCCGCTTCGTGGTCGGCGACGTTGGCCTTGCGCAGGGCATCCAGCAGCGAGGTCTTGCCGTGGTCGACGTGGCCCATCACGGTCACCACGGGCGCCCGCGCCTCAAGGTGAGTGGCGGCGTCTTCGTCGCCCTTGAGGCCGATTTCAACGTCGGATTCACTGACCCGCTTGATGGTATGACCAAACTCGGTAACCACCAACTCGGCGGTATCAGCGTCGATTGTCTGGTTGACGGTTGCCATGACGCCCATCTTCATCAGTGACTTGATGACGGCGGCGCCGCGTTCCGCCATGCGGTTGGCCAGTTCCTGAACGGTAATGGTTTCGGGAACGATCACTTCGTGGAAGATTTTTTGAGACTCTCCGCTATCCGAAAGCTGGAATTTCTGTTTTTCCCGCTCTCGCGCCCGCTTGACCGAGGCCAGGGAGCGGGTGCGTTCGTCCCGGTCGCCGAGCGCTTCGGAGATGGTCAGTTTTCCCGAGCGCCGCCGCTGTTGACCGCGCCGCGCCGCCGGTGCCGGCCGGCGTTGTTCGGGTCGGCCCGGATGGCGCCCGCGCGGCGCTCCCTCGGCTTCCTCGCCCTCGCCCTCCACGGCTTTGAGTTTGGCCGCGGCCACAGCCGCCGCCGCCATGGCGCGCTCCTCGCGCCGCCGAGCCTCTTCATCGGCCTGGCGCCTCGCCTCTCCCTCGGCGGCTTGGAGACGCTCTGCTTCCTCGGTCGCGCGCGCCTCTTCGGCGGCGGCGGCCTCACGGCGCGTTTCCTCATCCTCGGCTTCGTCTAAGGGGTGTTTTGCCGAATCGGGATCGGCTTGATCCGCCGCCTTTTGCGCGTCCTCGAGGGCGCGGGCGCGGGCCGCCTTTTCCTCCGTTGTCAAGGTGGCTCCCGCAACCCGGGCGACCGCGCTAGCCTCTTCCGATTCGGCGTCGGCGGGTGCCGCCTTTTGCCCTTCCGGGGCTTCGGCGCCAGGCTTTACCGCAGCCATTCTGCCGCCCGAATCCAGGGCATAGGATCGCTTCTTGCGTACCTCCACCGCCACCACCTTCGAGCGGCCGTGGGAGAAGCTCTGTCGGACTTGGCCGCCTTCGACCGTCTTCTTGATCTCAAGCGTACCGGGACGGCGCAGGCTAAGCGGCGCCTTCTTGTCCGTTCCCTTGGTTTCTTCCTTGTTCTCGCTCATCGTTCTCCGCTTCGTCAACCGCTCTTCGATTGATCCCAGTCCGCCTGACGAAACGTCCCGAGACGCCCCGCCTCACACATCAAACGCTCGGCCAAACGGCCCGGCGCCACGGCAACATGCCCGGCGGTTTCGCGTCCCAGGGCGGCACCGAGCTGAGCGCCGCTGAACCCTTCCAACACCGCCACGCCAGACGCCAGCGCACGCAACTTGGCGCGGCCACCGTCGGCACCGTCAGCCGCCGCCAACAACACGCCCGCCTTGCCCGCGCGAAGCCAGGCGCGCGCCTTCTCGAACCCCGTCGCCACCTGCCCGGCACGACGCGCCAGCCCGATCAAGTCCAGGCATCGTCGCGTCAGCCGTTCCTCCACCCGCTCGGCCAAGTCTGTAGCGGGCGTGGCGCGCCCCCTCGAGGCCTTGGCGAACAGGTTGCCGGCACAGGCCGTTTTTACCATATCGCGTCGCGGTCTCAACCACAAACCTCGTCCCGGCAATCGGCCGTCCACATCCGCCACCACATCGCCATCGGGCGCGACGACAAATCGCAACAGCGCGTCCTTGGGCAGGCGATCACCGGTCACCAGACAGCGCCGCAGGTCTTCGCCTTCGGCCGCGTCCTTTTTACCGTGCCGGGACATTCGCGCCTAAACTCCCGACTATGCCGTTGGCGGTTCGGGGTCGGCCTTAGGGCCTTCGTTCGCGCCTTCCTCCCCGGCGTCACCCTCTTCGCCCTCGGCGGTGTCGCTGTCCTCCTTGGCCGCGTCTTCGTCCTCGAACCAATGGGCGCGCGCCGCCATGATGATCTCATTGGCTTTGTCCTCGCCAAGGGTTCCCGGAGGCATGATCTCAATAAGCTCGTCGCTCGCCAGATCGGCCAGATCGTCCAAAGTTTTGACGTCGTTTTCCCCGAGCGCGACAACCATGGCAAGATTGAGGCCGGCCAGGTTGACCAGATCGTCGGCGATGCCGAGCTCGCGCCGCCGAGAGGACAATTCCTCGTCCCGGGTGGCTAGATGAGCACGCGCCCGTTCGCGCAGTTCATCCGCCACATCGGCGTCGAATCCCTCGATCTCGACCATGTCTTCGATGGGCACGAAGGCGACCTCCTCGACCGTCGTGAATCCTTCGGTCACGAGAAGGTGCGCGATGACCTCGTCGACGTCGAGGGAATCAATGAAAAGCTGGGAGAGAGAGCGAAATTCCTCGGTACGGCGCTCCGATTCTTCGGCCTCGGTCAGAATGTCGATGTCCCACCCCGTCAGTTGCGATGCCAAACGGACGTTCTGGCCGCGCCGGCCAATGGCCAAGGAGAGTTGATCGTCGGGCACGACCACTTCGATTCGATGGGCTTCTTCGTCAAGCACGACCTTGGCCACTTCGGCAGGTGCCAAGGCGTTGACGATGAAAGTAGCGGGATCGGGTGACCACTGGATGATATCGATTTTTTCACCCTGCAGCTCGCTGACCACGGCCTGCACCCGTGAGCCGCGCATGCCAACGCAGGCACCGACTGGATCAATGCTGGAATCGTTCGACAGGGCGGCGATCTTGGCGCGCGAGCCGGCATCCCGGGCGACCGACTTGATCTCGATGATCGAATCGTAGATCTCGGGCACTTCTTGGGCAAATAAGGCAGCCATGAACTGTGGGTGGCTGCGCGACAGAAAGATCTGCGGTCCGCGCGGCTCCTCGCGCACGTCGAGAATATAAGAGCACACCCGGTCGCCGTTGGAGAAATGTTCGCGCGGAATGCTTTCGTCGCGACGCAGCAGGGCCTCGGCGCGGCCCAGATCGACGACGATGTTGCCGAACTCGACCCGCTTGACCAAGCCATTGACGATCTCGCCGATCCGCCCCTTGAACTCTTCGTAATGGCGTTTGCGCTCGGCCTCGCGCACTCTCTGGACAATCACCTGCTTGGCGGTCTGTGCAGCGATGCGACCAAAGTCGATGGGCGGCAGGGGCTCGACCAGAAAGTCGCCCAGCTCAGCGTCGGACTTGCGAGAGCGCGCCTCGTCAAGGGAGATTTGGATGGCTTCTTCCTCGATCGGGTCGGCGACCTCCAGATAGCGCGCCAGCTTGATGGCGCCGCTTTCGCGGTCGATGGAGGCGCGGATATCGTGTTCGTGTCCGTATTTGGACCTTCCCGCCTTCTGGATCGCCTGTTCCATGGCCTCCAGGACCTCGTCGCGTTCGATCCCCTTATCGCGCGCAACGGTCTCGGCTACTTGCAGCAACTCGGGACGTGTATAAACAGCTTCCTTTTCCATGCTCGGCACGCTTTCCAGTATTCAGTCTTCTTTCGAAGACGGTGTTAACTCTTCGGTTAAGACCAGCGCCGCCCGTTCAATGTCGGGGTACGGCAGGTCGATAGCGGTATCGCCGTCTTCAAGGCGCACCGCATCGCCGGTGACCCCAAGAAGGCGGCCCTGGAACCGTTTGCGTCCGTTGATCGGACGCCCGGTTTTGACTTTGGCATGGTGGCCGGCGAAACGCTCGAAATCGCCGATCCGAACCAAGGGGCGGTCGATGCCCGGTGAGCTTACCTCCAAGGTGTAGGTGCTCGAGATGGGGTCTTCGGCGTCGAGGATGACCGAGACGGCACGGCTGATGGCGGCACAGTCGTCGACCACGATCGATCCGCCGTCCGACCGTTCGGCCATCACCTGTAGGCTCGGCTTGTTTCCACCCGACACGTGGACCCGTACGATGGCAAAGCCCATGGCTTCGATCGTCGGGGCGATAAGTGTCTCGATGCGCCCGGGCAAATCCATGCTGGCGATCCATTCCCTTGCGTCCTTGGACACTCGCAACCCCATAAAACAAAAGGCGGGCCAGTGGCCCACCCCCATCAAACCCGATCACAAGGTCGGGCTTAACGAGACCAAGTGGTTGCGAGAACGGGAGGGACTATAAACAGACGACGGACGAAGACAAGAGTTTTGTCGTATTGCTGGGCGTCTCGTCAGTCGGCCCGGACACGGCTGCGGCGGCAAAACCCGAGGTGGACCGAGGCTAGTCCCAGGCCGGCCGCCTTGCGTTCGTAGCGAGTCTCAACACCGTCGGGAGGACGCCGGCGCCAGTCGCCGGGCCTCCGCGCGAGCCAGGCGAAAGCGGGATTGCGGATCGTATGGTCCAGGGTCCAGCGGACGTAACCCATGTGGTCGGTGGCGAAGCGCAGTTCGGCGCCGTCCTTCATGACGCGGGCCAGTGCGTTCAGGGTCCCGGGCGCGATGAAACGCCGCTTGTGATGGCGGGTCTTGGGCCAGGGATCGGGAAAGAGGACGAAGACACGGCCGATGGAAGCTTCAGGAAGGGAGCCCAGCAAAAGGCGCGCGTCGTCGTTGAAGATGCGGATGTTGGTCAGGCCCTCGCGTTCGATGATCGACAGCAAGGATGCGACGCCGGCGACGTAAGGCTCGCAGCCGACCATGGCGGTCCCGGGATGGGCACCGGCTTGGGCGGCCAGGTGTTCGCCGGCGCCGAACCCCACTTCCAACCACACGTCGGAAGGTGGGGCGCCGAAGGCGGCGGCCAGATCGACAGTGCCGTCCGGCTCGGGCGGGGCCAGGCGCAAGGCCGGCAGCAAGCGTTCCAACCGTTCCCGGCGGCCCTTGCGCAGACGGTGCCCGCCGCGCCTGCCGTACCAACGCGGTGGAGGTGCGTTCTCAGCGGTCGTCACGCGGCGCCGAAAGCCGACTTGAGATCATCGACCAGGTCGGTGCGTTCCCACGAGAACCCCCCGTCCGCTTCCGGTTGCCGGCCGAAATGGCCATAGGCCGCGGTGCGGGCATAGATGGGCCGACTAAGGGTTAGGTGCTGGCGGATACCGCGCGGCGACAGGTCAACCTGATCGCAAAGCACTTGGGAAATCCGGTCCTCGTCCACCTGGCTGGTGCCGTGGGTATCAATGTAGACCGACAACGGCTTGGAGACACCAATGGCATAAGAGAGCTGGATGGTGCACCGGTCCGCCAGCCCCGCCGCCACCACGTTCTTGGCCAGATAGCGCGCCGCGTAGGCGGCCGAGCGGTCGACCTTGGTCGGGTCCTTGCCCGAGAACGCGCCGCCGCCGTGGGGCGCTGAACCGCCGTATGTGTCGACCACGATCTTGCGGCCGGTAAGGCCGGCATCCCCGTCGGGACCGCCGATCACGAACTTGCCCGTCGGATTGACGTAGAATTCGCTCTCGTCGCACATCCATCCGTCGGGCAAGACGTTAACCACGTGGGGACGGACAATCTCGCGCACCTGTTCCTGACCCAGACTTTCTCCATGCTGGGTCGAAACGACCACGGAAGTGGCACGCACCGGCACGCCGTTCTCGTACGCCAAGCTCACCTGACTCTTGGCGTCGGGGCCGAGGCCGGGTTCGGTACCCGAATGGCGCGCCTCGGCGAGGGAGCGCAATATGGCGTGGGAAAATTGGATGGGGGCGGGCATCAGATCGGGGGTTTCACGGCACGCATAGCCGAACATGATGCCCTGGTCACCGGCGCCCTCATCTTTGTTGCCGGCGGCGTCGACGCCCTGGGCAATGTCTGACGACTGGGCGTGCACATGGACCCGCACCTCGGCCTTTTGCCAATGGAAACCGTCCTGTTCGTATCCGATCTCCTTGATCGCGGCTCGGGCCACATCCTCTATGACGCCGTGGGTGAGGTGGTCGGGACCGCGCACTTCGCCGGCGAGGACGACCAAATTAGTGGTGCACAGCGTCTCGACGGCGACTCGTGCCTCGGCTTCCGCCGTCAGATAGGCATCGACGACGGCATCGGAAATGCGGTCGCAGATTTTGTCGGGGTGTCCTTCGGAAACAGATTCGCTGGTGAACAGATAGTGGGACTTGGGCACGTTCATGGTCTCCCGGTTGGCTGAATAAAGACGAAGGACCGGGGCACCGACAACAGCCTCACGCACCGCAGCGGAAGCTATTCAAAGAAAGCCCACTTATCGCCTTTTTTTGCGTGGTG